>Ga0307518_10000659_pt1 | contig 25937 bp, 21 predicted proteins | sample 25_EM_MG_FD_203889 | JGI IMG/M metagenome (GOLD analysis project Ga0307518, IMG submission 203889) | Populus trichocarpa ectomycorrhiza microbial communities from riparian zone in the Pacific Northwest, United States - 25_EM | ecosystem: Host-associated > Plants > Roots > Unclassified | place... | reverse complement strand
TGGGCCCGTAGTGGGACCGTGGTTTGTAGTAATCCCGCGGTGTGTGATGCCTGTGTATAGTCGGCTATAGTAGTCCATCAATGGTAAGTAGTCAACCCGCGGTAGTCAACCCCAGTAGTTCACCCGCGGTAATGAAGCCAGTTCTGCTGGTAGGCTGATTAGATTAGTTCCTACTGTATGCAGTAGTATCTATTTTTGCTAGCCCACCCCATACCTTTGCATTCCAGTAAATATGGGCTCATCCATTAATGTGCACCCAGTAAGATTGCGGCCCACCAACATGACATGAAGACAATTCCTATATCCCTACCATAACCCCTCCTTAACTACTACCATAGCCCACCCATATCACATGGTAACAAAATCATAGTGTGTAGCCCACCTGTATTACTTGGTGATACTTCATCCGTGGGCTCCTGTCCGCTGGCCTGTGACACTCAGCCGATTTTCACCTTCGGGTGGCCGTGTAAGATGGGACAAAGTAGGTACATTATGTGCCGCTTTGACACTTCCTAGGCTATAGGAAGAGTCCAGACCTGTCCCCTTTGTCTTCTATTGCTCCTGTACCCCAGGAGTATCCTGTATCTGTCTGCATCACCCTGTTGGTGTAGATCCTCTCTCCCTCTCCTCAGCACACCCTTTCTGGACACCATGGAGGTAAACTACCACTTGCACTATTTCATAGTCCTTTGTTGGTGTTGTGTTTGGGTTATTACTCTGACCCAAATCCACACTTTGACTCACAGTGGGTGCATTCACACTGGGATTCAGCAGCAATGCTCTCAAAGACATTCTGAGGGATAGATGAGCACTGCACATGCAATCCAGAAGGGCAGAGCAGAGGGGGCAGGTATTTGGGGCCTTTTGCATTGATGGGACTTTCTGGGACTACACAATAAGTACAGTGCATTGTGGATCACAGAAGCTCACTTACTGTGAAGTTTTGGGCCAGATATATGTTCTTTGCAGCATCTCTGAGTGAAATGATGCAAAACACTTGTGGATTTCAACTCTGTAGATTTTATCATGACATCCACAAGTTAGTGTACAGGTAAAGTAAGTATCAATCATAGATTTCCTTGATGTAGTCCACTAGCATTTGGGTAAACAAAATTTAAACTTCCAGTACAACATAACCAGGAAGGATTTGAGATCAGATTGCACTAGCTCTGTTAAGGCCATGTCCAACTTCACACAGTTATCCGGTTACTCCAGTCACATCACAGCTCTACAGCTTGACTCTGGACCTCTGCACATCACTCTGGTCCCGGACCCTTTGCATTAGTCTTCATCCAGTTGTTACCACACTTCTCTGTCTACCCTGTTGTATGTGAGTTCTTTGTGTTCCGTTTATATCTTCTACCTTGTAGTATTTTCTTCAGACCTTACTTATTTTCATCGGACCTGACCTAGTACCAACTCCAGTTGTTCCTTGTACACCCTTTAAAATGTTTACTTGTCACTGTAAATACTCAACCCTAGTTCTCCATAGTATAAGTACCCTGTACTCCATCCTGTACTCCTCAGTCTGAAATCAACTTAGTCTCTACTCCTGTTCCCTGTCTGTCTCTGCCTTTGTCTCTGCCTGACCAGAACCTATGCAAGGGATCAATGCTTGATCCCCTTGTCATTGAATCCAATCAGTCTCAACTTCGGCTGGACTAACTTCTTGTCCAGTCTCAGTCCCTCCCCTTCATCTGTTTCCATCTGGACTTGACTGGACCCTCTACTGGAGTAGACCCAGACTTGACAAGCTCAAAGAGCTTGGTAGCACATCTTTCATTCTCTGGGAAAGCTTGATTGGGCATCTTGCCAAGAGCACATCCAGAGCAAACACAGTCCTTAGTTGGAAAGTGAATCTCCAGGAAGCATTGCATATGTTTTTGCACATGTCAGAGGACTTCCTTTGAGGGGTGCCTGAATCTCTGGTGCATAACATCATAGTCGACTTTGCTCACAGAGGCAATATAGATAGATCTAATTGTTTGAATAGATCTAATCCCAAAAATAACATGGCAATCATCTTCTGGGTCTGGCCCAGACCATAGGTGATTGCTCATAACCTGTTGAAGCAATACCCTAACTACATAGTGGAACTGCTACTCCAACTCACCTGTTGGGAGGAGTGCACAAGTGGAGATGATAGCAGTAGCTGGTTAAGAGCTGTTATATTATGTCAGCAATGTTTGCTGTTTATATACAACAAATAGTGTGACATGTGACATGTGACATCTACTCTAAAGAGGACTATTACTAAGTCTACACTAATATGGGTCATAGTCTTGTGCACACTTTGTTGATGGTTTACACTGCATGTGCGACTTCAACAGCAGGAGGGTTTCTGATGCGCTTATGGATGAGTTCAACAAGGGTTTTCAGCAAGTGAACAATATATTCACCAGACTCAGGGCAAGTCAAGGAATGCCATGGCAACAGGTCAGGGATCACTACAACCACCAGTACTTATGCACAAATTCACCAAACTATTGGAATATCTATACTGCATATTTTGTCAAGCACAAGGATACTGAACTTGCATGGCTTCCTGACTTGAATGTCAAAGGAACCCCTTCTTGTGTGGATGTCAAGAAGTGTTATGAGTGTTTCAAAGTTGAATACCTGGATATCTACATTGAAATCCTGGAAACATGGAAAGAGACCCACCGCCACACACTCATGCACACAGCACACATCAGTACTATTGCCTGAAGTAATGGTATGTCAGAAATTCCTTTTTTTAATTGCAACAGTGATGTACAATTTTGACACCATTACAATATATTATTTCCATAATTGGCATCATGATGGATGAAAATTGTAATTGTAATAAGAACTTTAACTGTCACGACCATGTCCAACTCCGGGTCTTATCTGGTCACTCCAGTCGCATCACAGCTCTACAGCTCAACTTTGGTCGCTCACCACTTACTCCGGTTGCACTTGCGCTGATAACCTTCCGTTAAGTACAACCCTTGGTCTATGCTCTATTCGCTCATTACCACACCTTGCCATTTACCCTGTCTTGATGTGAGTTCTCCATGAACTTGATATATCCTATACCTTGTAGCATTTTCACCGGACCTGATTTATTTTATCCAGACCTGACTTTATTTTCACTGGACCTGACCTAGTTCTAACTCCGGTCATTTCTTGTCCACTATTAGGTTGTTTACTTGTCACCGTATGTACTCAACCCTAGTTTCTACTTAGTATAAGTACCCTCTAGTTTACCTTGTACACCTCAGTCTGAAATCATCTAAGTCACTACTCCTGTCCCCTTGTCTGTCTCTGTCTTCATCTCCACCTGACCGGAACCTATGCAAGGGATCAACGCTCGTTGTCCTTGTCGTTGAATCCAATCGGTTGCAACTCCGGCCTGGGCTAACCTCTGCCCAAACCTCTGACCTTCTGCTCTCGTCCGTTTTTGTCCGGACTTGACCAGACCCCCTACCGGAGTAGACCCGGACTTGACATTAACATTGCAAGCTGGGTTTTGATTTTGGCATTGTGACTGCTTGCAACACATCAAAAATTTCTGACATAAGTTGATCTTATTCATTATTATCTACTGACACTGCAAGCATTTCTCCATGTTTCATGACAAAACATTGTAAAAAAATAGAAGAAAGAGATACTCTTTTATTTACAATTTTGTTTGACAAAAAAGACAAATGTCATAAAGCATCATTTTGTCATTTTTTGTGTCAAGGCATGATTTGAGATCATTTCTTATGTTGGGAATATAAAAAATTTAACATTTTTCTTCTGCCTGTTTCTTACAAAACAAATAAAGAAAAGACAATGTAACTATCCTCATAGCAAGCATTTTTTCTTCAAGAAACATGGTTGTTCCTGGATGGTGATTGGCTAGCTAGAGTGTTATGATCAAATATATATAGCATGTTTCCTAAACATTTATTTTTATAGAATAGAATATCTTTTGATTCAATTTTTCACTGCAGAAATTTGAAAATGCTTGCTGTGAGAAAGGTTACATTATCTTTTCTTTATTTGTTTTGCAAGAAACAGGCAGAAGAAAAATGTTAAAATTTTTATATTCCCAACATAAGAAATGATCTCAAATCATGTCTTGACACAAAAAATGACAAAATGATGCTTTATGATATTTGTCTGTTTTGTCAAACAAAATTGTAAATAAAAGAGTATCTCTTTCTTCTATTTTTTTACAATGTTTTGTCATGAAACATGGAGAAATGCTTGCAGTGTGACTTACTGTCTGAGTGCTCTGACTGGTCTGGAATACTCTGGATGGTCTGGCTGACCCACTAACTTACTGTCCGACAAGTCTGAGTGGTCTGGAATGGTTGGGATGGACTGACTGACTAGGGGTAAAGTTCGGTTCTGAACCTCAGTTCGAATCTGAACCAGCCCCTGTCCTGTAGGTTCAGGTTCAGATTCAGGCACCCATCCTGAGTGCAAAATCAGTTCAGAACTGCATTGAATCTCGAACCTGGGGAGTAATAGATAAGGACAGGTTGCACAGGTTGCCTGTTACATCTTTCTTCTTTCCATCCTATCAGTTCTTGTCTATCAATCTATATAAATTGCAAAACACTGTATATACTGTGAAGCACCTTATATACACCTTGGGACACCTTGAAACACCATGGAATGCCTTGTAAACACCATGTATACACTGTGTATACAACTTGTATACAACCTGTATACACCATGGAACACTGCATACTGTCAAGTCTGGGTCTACTCCAGTAGGGGGTCCAGTCAAGTCCAGACAAAGGGGGAGAACAGAAGCTGGACAAGTACTCTGTAGATTATCCTGTATTCTCCAGTCTGAAATCAACTATAGTCTCTACTCCTGTTCCTGTCCATCTCCATCTTCATCTCTGCCTGACCAGAACCTATGCAAGGAATCAATGCTCATTGTCCTTAGTTGTTGAATCCAATTGGTCACCAACTCCAGCTGGACTAATCTCTTATACTAAGTGAGAACTAGGGATAAGTATATATGGTGACAAGTAAACAACCTGAAAAGCAGACAAGGGATGACTGGAGTAAGGACTAGGTCAGGTCTGGTGAAAATGATACAAGGTAGAAGATATATTAAGTACACAGAGAACTCACATCAAGACAGGGTAAATGGGCTTGTGTGGGTAAGGACTGAATAGAGCCTTGTCAAGTCTGGGTCTACTCCGGTAGGGGGTCCAGTCAAGTCTGGACGGAAACGGACAAAGGAGAAGGGCAGAGGCTGGACAAGGGTTTAGTCCGGCCAGAGTTGGGACTGATTGGATTCAACGACAAGGGGATCGAGCATTGGTCCCTTGCATAGGTTCTGGTCAGGTGGAGACAGAGGCGGAGACAGACGGAACAGGAGTAGAGACTAAGTTGATTTCAGACTGAAGAATACAGGATAATCTACAGAGTACTTATACTAAGTAAGAACTAGGGACAAGTATTTACGGTGACAAGTGAACAGCCTAAAAAGCGGACAAGAGATAACCGGAGAAAGTACTAGGTCAGATCCAGTGAAAATAAAGTCTGGTCTGGTGAAAATGCTACAAGGTATAGGATATATTGAGTTCACGGAGAACTCACGAACGGGCAGGGTGGACAGTGAGGTGTGGTAAAGAGTGAATGGGGTATAGACCAAGGGTCGTGCTTAATGGAAGTATAACTATGTGACTGTGACCGGAGTAAGTGATGAGCGACCGGAGTTGAGCTGCAGAGCTGCAATGCAACCGGAGTAACCAGATAAGACCCAGAGTTGGGCATGGTCATAACAAGACTAGACTAGACCAAGGGTCGTACTTAACAGAAGTATTTCTGCACAACCATGACCAGAGTTGAGCTACAGAGCTGCAATATGACTGGAGTGACTGGATAAGACCCACAGTTGGACATAGTTGTAACACATACACTGTGTATACACCTTGGAACACCATATATAGCCTAGTTGTTGAAGTTGCACATACACCTGGCATAAACCATTGACGAAGTGTGCACAAGACTGTGACCCATGTTAGTGTAGACTTAGTAATAGTCCTCTTTAGAGTAGATGTTACATGTCACATGTCACACATCACAATGTTTGTTGTATATAAACAGCATTCATCGCTTATATAAAAAAACAGCTCTTAACCAGCTACCACTATCATCTCAGGGATGGTCCTCATGTTCACTGGCTCCAACTGGCAGCAGTGGCACATCTCTATGCAGGCCTACCTTCTGGTACAGGGCCAGTGGTTCGTTTATTTGAAAAAAACTCCATTGTCTTGAATGGTAAGGTGCCAGCCTTGGCCAACAGCTACAATTTGTATTAATATCCCCTTTCAGTGGCAACCCAACCCCACTGAAATAGCCAAGTGGTCTCTGTTGGCAGAGGAACAACCCAACTGGCACAGCAACTAACATGATTTGTCATGCTCTCATTACAATGAGGATATTATCTACTGGCATGCTGTCCTTTACCTGGCTTACCTATTTCACAAGTTCAAGAAAGGTATGGTGCCCCACTCCTTCTAGAAGCACTTGATTCATTCTTAGCTTCCAATGCGGCACTGTGCCACCATCATAGGGTCCATGCTTTCAATCAACTCAACATTTACAAATATATAACCATACTCTCCCCACCGAAACAACACATAAGTGATACCAAATGGTTCTTCAAGCTTCATGCAACTAGTGTTCAAAGGACCGGCCCTAGGACCACTAAAGGACTGAGGACTGGACCAGGGCTGGACCATTTTAGGACTGGACTGCAGTCCTGGTCCTACCAAATTCTAAAAAGTATCAGTCCTGGTCCTCTACTTTTCTGGGGTGCTTAAGGACTGGACCTGGACCAGTCCTAGCCCCTATTTTACCTCTATTAATTGTTGTTAATGAGTGATATTTAACCTAGCCATAACTAGCCTACATAATTAATTCAGCCATAACCCACTTAACCTAGTCATCACCATACTACAAAATCTAAACCTACTTAACCTACTCATAACTACACCACTCCTCCTAGTTATCACCTCAGGGGTATGGGTGTGGGTTGCTGATGGATAGCACTGAATACACTTTGTTCACAGCTGTTCACAACACTTTACATAGTTGGTACAATGGCACAAAGGCTAGTATACATTTTTAAAAGGTGCAGGGCACATACATTAAATTATTGGCAGAGTATACCCTATTGTCAACTTGCAAACCTTTGTACACTCTGTACACTTTGTTTGCAGCTGTTTTCAGCAATTCCCCACACTCTACATATTTTGTACAATAGTATAAAGGCTGCTACACATGTTTACAAGGTGCAGAACACAACCATCAAATCATCAACAGAGTATACCCTATAGTAAACCTGAAAACCTTTGTACACTCTGTACACCTTGTTTGCAGCTGTTCCCCACACTCTACATAGTTTGTACAACAGTATAAAGGCTGGTACACATGTTTACAAGGTGCAGAATGCAACCATCAAATCATCAGCAGAGTATACCCCTATAGTGACCCCCCAACCTTTGTACACTTTGTTTGCAGCTGTTCTCAGCACTCTACTTAGTTGATACAATAGTACAAAGGCTTATACAGGTGTTTACAAGGTGTAGAACATGTCCATCAAATCATCACCAGAGTTTACCCCTATAGTTGAACCCCTGGGCAAACCTCTGACAGGTCAGCACCCTTACACCTGTGGGAAAGACCCACACCCTTGGGTGTATGGATGCAGGTGTCATGCAGGTTGGGGTGCAGGTTGGGCCCTAGACATCCAGGGGTTGACCCATGGAATTCCCTATAGACTACACTGGGTTGTTACCCACTTGCAACCTGGATGCATGCTGCAGGTAATGAGTATGTCCTGGGCATGGGTATGGGTTAGTCATGAGACACCCCTTGGATTCCCCGTGCTTTTGCCTAGTTCTCATCAGTCCTGGGTGGTCCTGATATCAATCTGCACCAATCCTCTGAAAGGACCAGCCCAGGACCAATGAGGACTGGTCCTAAGTGGTCCAGTCCTCAGTCCTCCCTTTTTCTGAGATTTGGCGAACTGGTCCTGGTCCTGGTCCTCCCAAAAAAGGGGTCCAGGACCAGACCAGACCAGACCTTAAAACACTAATCATGATCTTCATCTGACTGAATATCATTTCCTATTGCATCATTGGTTTGTGCAAAGTGCAGAACAACTTTTAGCTGGCACATTTAAAAGGTAAATAAATCTCCTTCTCATGTATCATCTTCCACCTCGTCTGACATGTCATCTCCCTCTACCCATGACTAGCCATCATTGACATCTTGAACACCACATCCATAGTTGGCAAGTGCCTCAGACTCAGACATCCCACTTGCTGAGCCTGATGACTTGGATGTAGAAGTCTGTTGAGAACAATCCTCTGTGAGAGGCCTTTAGTTCCATCAAACATGTAATTTGTTGAACCAACATTCAACCAGATCTGATTGTGAGTCTGCTGAGTCTTCACAGGAATCACACATGCCATTCACCTGCAGTCCCATGTGTGCAGCTTTCCAATAGTGACATGTCCACTGTGCACTGCCCAAATGCATACCACATCTGGATGGCATCAACAACCACTACAAGCATTTGTCAATGTTTTGTGACAAAACATTATAAGAAACTAGAAAAAAGAGATACTCTTTTATTTGCAGTTTTGTTTAACAAAAAAGGAAAATATCATACAGTATTATCTTTGTCATTTTTTCCCTATGACATCATTGGGAATCATTTCTTATGTTCTGGAAAAAATTGAATCTCTTTCTTCTGCCTATCCTTAACAAAACAAAATAAAGAAAAGACAGTATAACTTTTCTGGTATTTAGTGTAACAGACTGTAACTTTTTATCTTATCTAATCTATGATTAGATGACATCTTATCTTATTGTAGTATAGTATCTTATCTAGGCATCTAATCTACTGCATGGCTACTCGTGATATCATAGCATAGCCTTAGCTTCACAGTGATGTCATAGACCTGCCCTTAAGTACATGCTGTAGCCTTGAGGCCTGTAGTATATATACTGCTCAATGCAGCACCCAGAGGCTCTCCATTCAAGCTCTTTTAGGGTTTTTGCTCTAAATTCAACTCCTGTTCTCCTTTCCCTCAGAGTGATAGTGGTTACTTTGGGCTTGTCCTAGGGTTGTCTCATTTAGGGACTTAAAACCACAATGTTCTCATGAAAAAAAAGTGAAACACATACAATATATACATGGAAAAAAAACCTAAAATCATGAGGTATGTCCTATGAAATACTACCCTATATAAACATTCCCTTTTCTGGCCATGAACATGATGTGCATAATATCATTTTATTACCAAAATTAATTTTTCAAAAAACTAAAAATATTTATGGCCAGAACAAGGAGAGTTTATTTTCAATGTTTTTTTTGTTGAAAAATGGCATCCAGAAAATGCAGTCAGAGGAACAGATGAGAATGGCAGTCATCTTCAGTCAGCTACAGGAGGTGGTGGTTGTGGTTGTGGTGGTGTGGTAGTTGTTGCTATTGGGTGGATAGCTGTCATTGCTGTCATTGGGCACAGGAGTTGTCATCGCCATTGTTGAGTGCAGAGCTGCATTGCCATCATTAGGTGTGGTGGAAGAGGGTGGTGGTTGGCATTGTGTTGGTGAAGTCATCATTGTCAGCATTGTTGCATTGTGGTGGTCAGAGTTGGTTGTTGTCACTGTTGTTAGTTGGTGTGGTCTTGGCATTGGTCATATCAGCCATGAGTGGCCAGCATGGGTGGCTGGGCTGCATGGTGTATGTGTGGTGGGTGTCCATGCAATAGTGGGCTGGTAATAATAGTTAGCAAACAAACAAAAAAACATACAAGCAGTGGGGGAAATCACACCATATGGGTGTAGGTGTATGCAGGTGTGGGTGTGCATACAGAGGACCTGTAAACACACCTGCAAGTGTGGTGTGGTTGATGTTGCTGCTGCTGGTTGATTGATGGCTGGTCAGGGCAGTGGAGTTCAGTATTGTTGGCGGCAAGTACTGGTGTTGAGTGGTAGTGTTGTGTGCAAACATTTGACACTATGTGTGATTACAGTGGTGGTGGTGGTGGTGGGGTGAGGGTGGGGTAAGCAATGGGACTTAGGGAAATTTTGTGAAATTATATTATGTAACACATACTGTAAATGTGCTGTGTCAGCACTGTGTTCCCATGAAACTGGGATCCTGTGGAAATGTATGCTGTAAGTGCTGTCACATACTACTGTACTATTATGGTAATTACTGTACGCACTGTCCCAAAATAAGGGATTTGCTGATGTCAGCTACAGGAGGGATTCTGGGTTGGTAGGCATATAGTACCAGCATCATCAGACTACTCACCAATCACTTAGCATCTGTTTGTCACAAACACATGACACCATGTGACTCTGCTCAACCTCTGCTCCACTTTAGACTCAAGTCTAACCACAATTGGCATGACTCCACCACTATGTGCACATCTCCACTCCAATCATTGATGCTTTGTCTCCTTTTAGTATATAGTTCCACACCTATGCTTCTGGTTATTGTATGTTCCTGTTCCCACTCTGTTCCTTATTCCCTTGTTCCTCTTTTAGATTAGTTCTGATTACTCATCACTGTGCTCTGATAACCTTTGATCTGTTATGCTTATCACTAATCTCTGTCCCATTGTACCTTACTCACCCATTTGTCATCCACAGACTCTTACCTATGTTTCTACTATGTTTCTCATTCACTTCTCTGTTACTATACATATCCAATGTAAAGTATAAGTACTTCACATGCTGCCTCAAGTCAGTTTGAATATCATCTAGAATTCCTCCAAAGACTCCTCTTCTTCTCTGTACTTGTCTAATTCTGTTCAGACTTGCATTCTCTGAAATACAAGGACTGAGTAACTCAAAGGTGCAATACATATGCTGATGCCAATGTCCTCACCCCTCCATAACTCCACCTTCTGATACCTAGGTCCACCCCTACCCATTCCTACATCTCCACTTTCATTGGAGTTCATTGGAGGAACAAGTTCTGACACTGTCCAATATCTCAGTTCTAAATCACACCACAGCCACACTTAACCCTTCCATACACCCCCAACCAAGTTCTGTTCTTCCCAATTCTCCAACCAACACTTCCATCTTTCCAAAATATACAAGTGTCTCCTTAATCCATCTACTGTTCCCTGATTTGATCCCATCTCCCATCTCCCTAGTACTACCACACCACTCATTGCCATTAATATATTTTCCATATCAACACATGCCATTTTGCAACAAAAAACATTGAAAATAAACTTTCCTTGTTCTGGGCATAAACATTTTGAATTTTTTTAAAGATTGATTTTGGCAATAAAATGATATTATGCACACAATGTTTATGGCCAGAAAAGAGAATGTTTATATAGGGTAGTATTTCATAGGACATACCTCATGATTTTAGGGTGTTTTTTTTCATGTATATATTGTATGTGTTTCACTTTTTTTTCACAGAATATTGTGGTTTTAAGTCCCTAAATACTAGAAAAGTTATACTGTTCTTTTCTTTATTTTGTTTTGCTAAGGATAGGCAGAAGAAAAAGATCCAAATTTTTCTCCCAGAATATAAGAAATGGCCCTCAATCATGTCTTGGAAAAAAAAAGACAAAGATAATACTGTATGTTATTTCCCTTTTTTGTTAAACAAAGGTGCAAATAAAAGAGCATCTCTTTCTTCTATTTTTAATGCTTGCAGTGAAAACTGGGGGCATGGTGGTATATACAGTTAGTACATTGTTGAAGTTGTTATGGCCAGTGTTGTGAAATGGTGGTAGCACCCACTGGTTTACCTGACGTGGGTACAGGTCAAGCTGCCCACACCTGTGCCAGTAAGGTTGGTGTCACTTGAGATGGATGCCTGTGGTGGAATCAATCACATGCTGGGGTTGGCATACTAATGATCACATGATCATGATCAGCTTCCAAATGTGCAAGTCTCAGCTTCTACTGTCTGTTTCTCCTCCATCCACCATCCAGGCTTAACTCCCAATACTGAAGCAGAAACAGAAGAAACAATCAAGGCTTGATTGTTTAGGGGAGTCATTATCAGAGCTCCATGGCGAGTTGGAGGTACATAGGCATGAGTTTTCAATGCACACAGGTATCATCATATCCTTGATCACATCACAATGGTCTATAAGCAAAAAACATGCCAAAGCAGAGAGGAAGAGAAGCGAGCATCAAGGTGATCCCACTAACCAATCGCTTGGACAGCTTCACAAGCCCAAGGGGTGAGTAGGTCATGCAGATGGTTACCCGATAATAGATGCCCTGGCAAAGAAGAAACGGAAGCACAACAGGATTGTGGTATGTTTGTCAATCCCTCAATTTTTATGCTCTTTAACTGCATTCTATTTGATAGGACAATATACGCCACTTGGTCTACTGGTAGCTTGACACCAGTCACTTGCTCACTCATCAAACCAACAAGCTACTTGTTGAAAAGGTCATTCAGAAGGTAAAAGGGCCCATTTTGGGCACATATAGGCACTGATCACCAACATTCATATGCATAGGCCCAAGCTGGGTCTGCTATCCTCATGCAGTGTGAGGGAGGCTGGGCAGTGTGTGACTTAATTGCACAGGTTTTGAAAAATAGGTGGGTAGCAGAACGAGCACGTGTGAAGGAGGCTAAAAGAAAGGTAAGGAATTGCTTTGTATTTGATTTTGAGCTAATTCCCTTGTGCAATTTAGACAAAGAGAGACAAGGACAAAGATGAAGATGAAGATGAGGAGGAGGAGAAGAATGGGCATATCAAGTGCAGCAAGACCCAGCAACACACTCAGGGTCCTCAGAAAAAGGTGAGTAAATACTCTCTGCTCAGATCTGAGCTCATCCTGTACTATTTAGTGAAAGAGAAATGAAGCAGACAAAGATAAAATCAATAGTGAATATGAGACAGATTGCAACAAGGGGGACAATAAAGATGAGGAGAACAACAAAGACAAGGATATTCATTCAAACAAGTCTTGCCAGGGCATGGCAGGAAGTCACAAAAAGGTGAGCAGGGACAGCAATGTGCATTGATCGATGAACTCACAAGCAGTTTAGAAATGGAAGTTGGTTGAGTTGGAAAGTGGAGATGACAATCATCCAGAAAGACAGCAGAAACCCAGGAAGGGAGATGCCTCTTGAACTCAAACCACCCCTTCCCCTTTGAGATGACCATCCCCCACCACCAAACATCAGTGCTCATCCACGTCCCCATGCATGATCCTACTTTCTGAGATAGGAAAGTGCTACCATGCTTTTCCCAAGGGCTTCTTCAGAGCTTGATTCACTCCACCTGCAGTCCCTCAATTGGTCCTCCTCTACTTTGACGCTCATCCCTTCCAGTGGTCCTGGACCATAAAGGCCAGCCCCAGAGCTGGCAAGTCATTTCTTGTACCCACTGTCCTGACCTTGTGTCCAAAGGATAGTCCTGTCATATCCATACTTTTCCCAGTTGCAACTCTGGTCTAACCTTGGCCCGCCTGACCTCTCCTTAGGCATAGATGCAACTCCGGATCTAGTCCAGCCATCTCCAGCCCCATAGCTGTACTCCAGCTCAACTCCAGTCACTACATTCATCTCCACCTCAGGACTAACCCCTGTCTTCCTACAGACAGATCCGCAGTCTAACTCCTCCGTGTCGGACCTGTACCTACCATTAGTTGCTACTCTGGTTTCAGTCTGGCCACTCCCTTAGCCTTGTCTGCAACGTAGCCCAACTCTGGCTGGTATATCCAACTCCGGCTCAGTTCTACTCCTGCTCCTGCTCTGCTTCCTTTGTTAGGTCCACCAAAGGCTTAGGACATTTCCATGTCCAACTCCAGACCTTCCTCCGGCTACTCTGCCCTTCCTCCACCTGCACACTCCCTCCGCTCTTGCATTTCCTCCAGTCATGCACTCCCTCTGATTCCACTTCCTCCGGTTCCACTTTCCAGTTCCACTTCCTCCAGTCCTGGACATCGCTCTGGACTTAACATTAGTTAAGTCCACCTCTGACCCTTATCTGTCCTGTTCTGGCCTAGTTCCCTTGTCCCTGCTTTTCCTCCATCGTCCCTGTAATCCTAGTTCCCCGTGTCTGCTTCTGCTCTGGTTTATTTTCCTGTACCTAGTTTATTTTTCTGTCTGCTTCTGCTCTATCCCTTGTCCCGACTAAGGTGTTTACTTGTCACTGTATATACTCACCTCTAGTCTCTTTACTATATAAACTACCAAACTCTGGCCTAGTAGATCCTTAGATCAAATCTCGACTAAGATACTTCTCCCTCTGTACTACCCACTATGCTCCCCTAATCCATCTGTTCACCTGAACTCCTGAACTCCGGCCAACTCCGGTCTCTGTCCTATCTTGTCCCCTTGGTCCTATGTCTGATCCTAGCAAGTCTCCTACTCGTACAAGGGCAAAAGCCACCTCCGTCCCAGACTCGATGCTAGACCTCTTAGAACTTATCCCACCTCTGGGATGTCCTTTGTCCGGACAAGCTGCGCTACTCCAGTCCACTTTCCCGCGGTCTGGACTTACTCCACAAAACCCAGACTTACTCCCAGTGCTTCCCTAGTGCCTGGACTTCATCTGTATGACCCGGACTTGACTGTCCGCACTAACTAGCACCTACTAGTATCTGGACTTACCTCCTCATTAGTCCCCTGCAACCCTGGACCTCCTAGTAAGATCGTCGAGGAGAACCGATTATGACAAGTCCCAAGGCTACCCATTGGATAGTGTCAATCTTTCATGCATTCAAGTTGCAGCTCACCCCTCAGGCGCTCAACCCGGAGACAGGCAGGGTCCTCCCTGCCTATGTCAAACTCTACCAAAACAATATGTTGATGCACCTTTGTGCTCAACTTGCCCACCTTAGGGTGGGCAAGCCATCCACCGCACCACCTCCTTGCGCTGCCCCTGACCAGCTGCATCTAACCCCCCTCAGCCCCCAGGTGTTATTGCGGAGCTCCATGCAGAGATTGCGGTCCTGCGGAAAGAGATCCAGACCCTTTGATCAATGCATGAGGCATCCCTCACCACCCCTCTCTTGCCACGCACCACCTCAACTGTAGTGCCCTCTCACCCCCCCTCCCCCTCCTCCTCGTTGTCCATGTCTGTCACCCAAGAGGGCACCGCTCACCCCTACCACAGGTGGTTGCAGGCCATACTAGACCATTGGCACTGCCCACCCCCATTCCGCTCCATTGACTCCTCTATGGCACCCTTCTACCCTTTCAATATCCCTCAGGATGTGCAACAGGTCCTGGAGGTGATCTTCACATCAGACATGCCCTGGTTCATGGGTTTCAACTTCAATGGTGACCTCCAGGTTGCTATCCGGGCCCCCCATGAGTTGATCGTTGCTGCCTTAGTCATGCCCAAGGGGGCAATAACACCTCCAGCCCCTACAATATACTGCCCAATGTAAGCTGGGAACTATCCTCCCCACCTGTCTCCCTCTTCCAATTTACTTTCCCCGTGTCCAGCACCCCCTAGGTACTCCTTTTACGGGATGGGCCATCCTGGTGGCCTGTCCTGGCCTGTGCTCACTGGCTCTGCCAGCACGAGGCTGTGTCAGCCCTGATCCATCATGTAGTTCTCTTCTGTCTCACTAGTAGCATACTCAGTAGCATAGTGTGACATAGGGTTCACGACCCTGAATACACTTAGATGGAAAAAAAAAACCAGGAAGGGCATGGCAGGAAGTCACAAAAAGGTGAGCAGGGACAGCAATGTGTACTGATCAATGAACTCATGAACAGTTTAGAAATGGAAGTTGGTTGAGTTGGAAAGTGACACTAAAGACAACAACTGTCCAGAGAGACAGCAGAAACCTGGGAAGGGCACAGCAGGGTGTCAGAACAAGGTAAGCAGGAAATATAATGTGTATTGATTGGTGAACTTATGAGCAGTTCAGAGACAGAAACTAATTGAGTTGAAAAGTAACACTGAAGATGATGATCATCCAGAAAGACAGCGGAAACCCAGCAAGGGCATGGCAGGGTGTCAGAACAAGGTGAGCAGGGACAGCAATGTGTATTGATCAATGAACTCATGAGCAGTCTAGAAAGGAAATTGGTCAAGTCAGAAAGTGAAGACAACAATTGTTCAAAAAGACAGCAGAAACCCAGGAAGGGCACAGCAGGAAGTCACAAAAAGGTGAGCATGGGCAGCAATGTATATTGGTTGATGAACTCATGAGCAGTTCAGAGACAGAAACTAATTGAGTCAGAAAGTGACACTGAAGATGATGACCATCCAGAGAGATGACCCGAGCCTCGCCAGGACACAGTAGGGAGTCAGAAAAAGGTGAGCAGAGATACCAATGGGTATTAATTGCTGATCTGATGAGTGGTTTAGAGAAAAGCAGACAAATCAGTGGAGGACTCTGTCAGCGAACATTCACATACCCAGACATTGGCCAATGTGCCTCAGATGGCAGATACACAGGTTGGCTCTGTGACATTACCTATTCTACGTGCTCACCATTATCTAGAAATCTATCAGCGAACATTCACATACCCAAACATTGGCCAATGTGCCTCAGATGGCAGACACATGGGTTGGCTCTGTGACATTACCCATTCTATGTGCTCACCATTATCTAGGAATCTCTCAGTGGTGGTGCACATACCCAGACATTGGCCAACACACCTCAGGCAGCAGACACATGGGTCAGCTCTGTGACATTGTCTATTCTATGTGCTTACCATTACTTAGGACTCTATTGGTGAACATTCACATACCCAGCCACTGGCCAACATGCCTCAGACAGCAGACACACAGGTCAGCTCTGCAAAGGAGCCAGCTCATGGTGAGCTCCACAAGAAAAGGGATGATGCCTCCCTTGGACTGCAGGTGAGTTCTAGATGGGCATCAACTGCTCTTCAAGTTCTCACATGCTCACAGGATATGCCTGATGCTGAGGAGGTCAATGAAGAAGAGGTGAAATCCTTGGCATTGGTAATCACGCAAGAAGACTTCTCAACACAATGCCTGGGGATACTCTGCCAGGATAAGGTTCCATCTGAGGTGTCTAAAGATCTTTTTGTAGCACTGCAAAAATATGTCGCCATGACTCAAGAACAATGTGGTTGCAACTTCAAGACTGCACAGTTAGGAATTGTTACGATCATGTCCAACTCCAGGTCCTATCCGGTCACTCCGGTCGCATCGCAGCACTATAGCTCAACTCTGGTCGCTCTCACTTACTCCGGACACAGTCGCGCTGATAACCTTCCATAAAGTACAACCCTTGGTCTATGCTCTATTCACTCGTTACCACACCTCGCCGTTTACCCTGCCTTGATGTGAGTTCTCCGTCAACTCGATATATCCCATACCTTGTAGCATTTTCACCAGACCTGACCTAGTCCTTACTCCGGTCGCTCCTTGTCCGCCTTTAGGCTGTTTACTTGTCACCGTATATACTCATCTCTAGTTTGCACTTAGTATAAGTACTCTGTAGATTATCCTGTACTCTTCAGTCTGAAATCAGCCATAGTCACTACTCCAGTTTCTGTCTGTCTCTGTTTCCATCTCCAACCTCTTGACCGGAACCTACGCAAGGGATCAACGCTCGTTGTCCTTAGTCGTTGAATCCAAGCGGTCACCAACTCCAGCCGGACTAACTCCTTGTCCAGCCCCCTGCCCTTGTCCTTCGTCTGTTTCCGTCCAGACTTGACCGGACCCCTTACCAGAGTAGACCCAGACTTGACAGGAATGCAGATTTGTGCCATGGTCAGATGAGACCATAGGAAAATGGAACAGCTCAAGATTGCAATGAAAAAAGGTTGACCCATTAGCTCAATTAACTTCAAGAAAATTCCAGGACACATCATTAAGTTACAAGATCAATAGTGGCCAGTTGTCCACAACAAAAGCTTCCATGAGCAACAGCATGTCTGGAAGAGTTTCGAGGCTGATTTGGCTGCAGATAGGTGGACATTGCCAATGTTTGCTAAAATGCAAAACTCCATGCTGAGTTCTGGATCAGCAACAATGGACCACACATGTGCTGGATAGTGTGTCTGTAATATGCAACTGTCATGATTGGTTCACCTCGACGATCTTACTAGAAGGTCCAGGGGTGCAGGGGACTAATGAGGAGGTAAGTCCAGACACTAAGTAGGTGCTAGTTAGTGCAGAGAGTCAAGTCCGGGTCATACAAACAAAGTCCGGGCACTAGAGGAGCACTGGGAGTAAGTCCGGGTTTTATGGAGTAAGTCTGGACTGCAGGAAAGTAGTCTGGAGTTGAGCGCAGCTTGTCTGGAGCAAAGGACATCCCAGAGGTGGGACAAGTCCTAAGAGGTCTAGCGTCAAGTCTGGGACAGAGGTGGCTTTTGCCCTTGTGCAAGTAGGAGACTTGCTAGGAGTGGACATAGGACCAAGGGGACGAGATAGGACAGAGGCCAGAGTTGGCCAGAGTTCAGGAGAACAGGATGAGATTAGGAGAGCATGGGGTAGTGCAGACTGAGGAGTATCTTAGTCGAGATTTGATCTAAGGACTACTAGGCCAGAGTCTGGTAGTTTATATAGTAATGAGAACTAAGGTGAGTATATATGGTGACAAGTAAACACCTTAATGTTGAGACAAGGGATGGAGCAGAAGCAGACAGGAAAATAAATCAGGTACAAGAAAATAAAGCAGGGACAGGAAAATAAACTGGAGCAGAAGCAGAAATGGGGAACTAGTGTTACAGGGATGATGGAGGAAAAGCAGGAACAGTGAAGTAAAGGGAACTAGGTCAGAAGAGGACAGGTAAGGGTTGGAAGTGGACTTAACTAATGTTAAGTCCGGAGCAATGTCCAGGACCAGAGGAAGTGGGACCAGAGGAAGTGCATGACTGGAGGAAGTGCAAGAGTGGGGGAGTGAGTGTGCAGGTGGAGGAAGGGCAGAGTAGCCAGAGGAAGGTCCGGAGTTGGACATAGAAATGTCCTAAGCCATTGGTGGACCTGATAGAGGAAGTGGAGCAGGAGCAGGAGTAGAACTGAGCTGGAGTTGGATATACCATCTAGAGTTGGGCTACATTGTAGACAAGGCTAAGGAAGTGGCCAGACTGAAATCGGAGTAGCGACTAGTGGTAGCTACAGGTCCAACATGGTGGAGTTAGACTGCAGATCTGTCTGCAGGAAAACAGGGGTTAGTCCTGAGGTGGAGATGGACGTAGTGACCGGAGTTGAGCTGGAGTATAGCTATGGGGCTAGAGATGGCCGGACTAGATCCGGAGTTGCATCTATGCCTAAGAAGAGGTCAGGCGGGCCAAGGTTAGACTGGAGTTGCGACTGGGAAAAGTATGGATATGACAGCAACTAACTTCCAAGTTGCTGCAACTAATATAAACATTCAACAGCTATGAGGAAAGGGGTAGTGTAATCATTCAGCACACCCTCATATCCTTGTTCCCACCATCACCAGAGTTGACTGCAATGTTATACCCTCTATCACACACACAATTTTTGACATACTTTCTGGTGTCACATGTAGAAGCTTTGCTGATCACTGAGGATTATGACTATACAACAGTTGCGAAGAGTCACAAGATTATGGTTGCAAGCAGTAATGAAGGTGCCTTTATTCACCCTGCAGACAACAATGACAACAAGTTGGAGGAGATATATTGGAGAACCATCATTGCATTTGATTGAAAAAGCTGAAATTCCTCTTATTTGGGATGCAGCTCAGGCTCTGCTGGCACTGCAGGGGAAATCAAAGGTTTTTTGTGTCCCATGATTATGTGTAGCCTGCACTGTGACTGATACCACCTGTCCCAGCCACAACCACGCCCAAGAGTTCACATTATTACACTGGGTGATAGTTTGAATCAAACCATGAACAGGTCATAGCTGGACTTGCAAGCAAAGGTCAATGCCCACTGGCCTGCATTATCCATCTAACACAGCAGATTATTATTGACTTGACTACTAAATCAGATTGCTAACACAACACCAAGTAACCTTTCACTGCTGACATCTAATGTACTGACAAATGCACCACAACAAATTCTGCAAGAAGCCACAGCCCATGTACTAGTTTAGACATATCTAAGGAGTTCTACTGATGTACATCATGTCACTCACACAGCCCCAACAGCCTCCCTCAAATGTGGGAATAGGACAAAGAACAGAATGTGCTGCACTGGTGAGTGGATGGTCATGCATCAGCATTTCAGTACTATAATATTGTCTTTGATTGAATTTACAGGTGCATGCTCCTACCAGCATGAAACACCTTACTGGATCACAGGCTCGTCATGGCTGACCATGACAGATGGCTATGCAACTCACTTCATCCCTCAAACTTGATTCCACTTGCAACAACCCCTTTCTGGCTGATGATCAGACACTTCAAGACTGTTCCATTACTTTTGATAGATTCTTGCCTCTACTCAGACCCAGTAATGTGTATTGTTGACTCTGGCAGGAGCACTTATAATGAGATTCATGTACTAATGAATTGTTTCTGTGGCTGCAAATCAATGCAATTTTTGATCAAGGAATCAGTGCATATGTCAACAAAGATCAGTGTCTTTGAGAGTGAAAATAAGTACCAAAATCTGGGTCTATGTCAATGGAAATCAGTGCCATCGTTGATGAAAATAAGCATCAAAATCAATGCCATTGAACACTAAAAAGTAGTGCCAATGGTACTGATTATTAGTAGCAAAAATGATCAAATCAGTGCCACTGTTTGGCACTGATGTTCAGTACGTGGCACTGATATACAGTACATATGGCACTGATTTTCAGTGTGTTTACTTCCCACAGTGAGCTACATACAGTTGTCCATGTGAGAAGACAGGGTGTGTAATGTCAATAACCTACACAGTCTAGAGTGTGCCAAAGGGTAGATTGCTTTCCATGACTGTTTGACATATTTCCTCAATACATGCAAACTTAATACTATTCTGTTTCAGCTTGATTACCTGGAATGGCAACAATGTGATATTGAGCATCAAGTGCTGTGTTGTTGGGAGGACAGAAAGCCTTTGCAATGACAAAGGCAATGGTGCCATTGGGATGAATGTCACTATTGTACATAGAGTAAAGAAATTGCGGACCTGTTCATAATGGTAGCTTTCATAATAGTTGCCACCATCCCCATCAGCAAGTTGACAAATTCTCTGACAGTACTTAGCCCCTTAACAGTCTGAAATGGTCTGACATCAACATAACTGTCTGGATGTGTCTGGAATCAAACATGTCAGATGGCCAGAGAGCAAGTCCATCAGGGTGTCAGATCATCCAGACCATTTCAGACCATCCAGACCACTCAGACAGTAAGACAGTGGGTCAGTCAGACCAATCCAGAGCACTCAGAGCACTCAGACAGTAAGTCAGACAGAAGATCAGGCCATCCAGACCATTCCAGACCATTCAAACCACTCAGACAGTAAGTCAATGAGTCAGTCAGACCATCCAGATCATTCCAGACCAGTCAGACCAGTCAGTCAGTCAGTCAGCCAGTCAGTATGTCAGACCATCCAGACACTCAGACACCAAGGCAGTCAGTGTGTCAGACCATCTAGACTATTCCAGTCCACTCAGAGACCAAGTCAGCCAGTGTGTCAGACCATCCAGATCACTCCAGACCACTCAGACCACTCAGACAGTAAATTAGTTAGTGTGTCAGACCATCCAGATCCCTCCAGACCAGTCAGACCAGTCAGGAAATAAGTCAGTCGGTGTGTTAGAGCATTCAGAGCATTTCAGACCACTCAGGCCAGTCAGTCAGTCAGTCATCAGTCAGTGTGTCAGCCCATTCAGAACATTCCAGACCAGTAAGATCATTCAGATAGTAAGTCAGTCAGTGTGTTAGGCCATCCAGATCCCTTTAAACCACTCAGACCACTCAGACACTAAGTGAGTCAGTGGATTAGACCATTCAGACCATTTCAGACCACCCAGAGCACCCAGAGCACTCAGATGGTAAGTCAGCAGGTCAGTCAGACCATTCAGGCCATTCAGACCACCCAGACTACTCAGAGAGTAAGTCAGGCAGTGTATCAGACCATCCAGATCATTCCAGACTATCCAGACCACTCAGACAGTAAGTCAGACAGTGTACCAGGCCATCCATACCATTTCAGACCATTCAGATCACTAATGTCAAGTCCGGATCTACTCCAGTAGGGGGTCCAGTCAAGTCTGGACAAAAGCAGACAAGGAGGAGGGTCAGAGGTTTGGGAAGAGGTTAGCCCAGGCTGGAGTTGCAACTGACTGGATTCAACGACAAGGACAACAAGCATTGATCCCTTGTGTAGGTTTCGGTCAGACAGAGATAGACATGGACAAGGACAAGGAGCAGGAGTAGTAACTTAGATGATTTCTGATTGGAGAGTACAGGATAGACTACAGAGTACTTATACAAAGTAAGAACTAGGGTCAAGTATATACGGTGACAAGTAAACATCCTAATGGCAGACAAAAGATGACTGGAGTAAGGACTATGCCAGGTCCAGTGAAAATGATACAAGGTATAGGATATATCAAGTACACCAAGAACTCAGGTCAAAGCAGGGTAGACAGCAAGGTGTAGTAAGGACCAAATAGAGATTAGACCAAGGGTTGTACTTAGTGGAAGTGTATCTGCGCAACCATGACTGGAGTAACGATGAATGACCGGAGTTGAGCTAGAGGGCTGTGATGCAACCAGAGTGACCAGATAAGATCCGGAGTTGTGTTCAAATAAACCACAAAGGAGCACACTAGTGCCCAGTGTCAGAGACTAAAGAGAAGAGGATAGCTACAGAATACAGACCTAGTGCCCAGTGTCAGAGACTGAAGAGAAGAGACTCTGGGCACGAAAATTTCAACTATACAAACACAGCAAACAAAGAGAAACAAAGGAAAACACCAGCCACAAATCATGTGATGATCCATGAAAGGAAGGAGATGAAGTAATCACTAAATAAGGCGTCCATAAGCACAACAAGAGTGCACAAACACTCAATACCAACAAGTTGGACATGGTCGTAACAACTAAGATAGTAAGTCAGTGGGTCAATCAGACCATCCAGACCACTTCAAACTGCTCAGACTACTCAAACATCAAGTCAGTCAATGTGTCAGACCATCTAGACCATTCCAGACCACTCAGACAGCTCAGACTGCAAGTCAGTCAGTGTGTCAGATCATCCAGACCACTCAACCTACTCAGACACCAAGTCAGCCAGTGTCCAGATCACTCCAGACCACTCATACCAGTCAGACAGTAAGTCAGTCAGTGTGTTAGCCCATCCAGAGCATTTCAGACCACTCAGACCACTCAGACAGTAAGTCAGTTAGTGTGTCAGACCATTTAGAGCATCCTAGACCACCCAGAGCACTCAGACTGAAAGTTAGTGGGTCAGTCAGACCATCCAGACCATTCCAGACCACTCAGACCACTCAGACAGTAAGTTAGACAGTAGATCAGATCATCCAGACCACTCCAGATGACTCAGACTACTCAAACACCAAGTGAGGAAGTGTGCCAGACCATCTGGATCACTCCAGACCACTCAGTAAATCACTCAGTCAGTGGGTCAGCCCATCCAGACCATTCCAGACCATTTAGACAGAAAGCCAGTCAGTGTGTCAGACCATCCAGATCCCCCAGACCACTCAGACCACTCAGAAAATAAGTCGGTGAGTGTATCAGACCAACCAGACCATTTCAGACCACTCAGACCTCAGTCAGAACATTCAGAACATTCAGACAGTAAGGCAGATGGTGTGTCAGACCACCCAGACCATTCCAGGCCACTCAGACCACTCAGACAATAATTCAGGCAGTGTGTCAGATCATTCAGACCATTCCAGACCACTCAGACCACTCAAACAGTAGGTCAGTAGGTCAGTTAGACCAGCCAGACCATTCCAGACCACTCTGATTACTCTGACAGTAAGTTGGGTAGTGTTTCAGACCATCTAGATCATTCCAGACCACCCGAACTACTCAGACAGTAAGTCAGGTAGTGTATCAGACCATTCCAGACTACCCAGACTACTCAAACAGTAAATCAATGGGTTAGTCAAACCATCCAGAGCATTCCAGAGCATTTAGACCATTTCAGACCAATCAGAGCACTCAGACAGTAAGTCAGACAGTAGATCAGACCATCCAGACCATTTCAGACCACCCAGATCACTCAGATGGTAAGTCAGTCAGTCAGTCAGTCATAGAGCTGGTAAAGTTTGGTTTGGTTTGGTTCAGAGCCTATTTTTCCTGAACCTGAACCTGAACCTACTACTTCAGGGATGAACTGAACCCAAACCTGAATTCTACTAGGTTCAGTTCTGGTTGAAACCTGAACCTGAAATACATATTAATGTAAAATGTGTTTACATGAGGTCACTTGGTTTCTAAGGTGTTGACTCCCACTTTAAAGCCTCACTAGCTGCAGATAAATTACCTGATGAATACTACACTCTTCAGCAGTTGTAAAGCTTCCACATTTTCAGGATAGAGTGAGCTTCGTAACATTATAACAATTAGTCCACCCAGAGAGAATGCTCTCTCAAATGCTGTGGATGATCCCTGTATTGCAAGATAGTCATCAGCCATTCTGGATAAGATGGTGTATTGTAGTACCCTCTTCAGTTCATGACATCTAGTTAGCACATACAATCTGCATGATGTGACATATTTAACCTTCACTTGGTGGTGGGAGTTCAACATCATTGTCAGATACATCTGATGATAAAAAAGGTCAACCTGGTTGTTTGGTGGGTTGGCTGGGTTGGCTGGGTTTGCTAACCACCATTTGTCTTGTGATAGTGTCAGTTCATTTGTGTTTCTGTGCATATTTACAACCTTTTCATGCAGGTATAATATGTGACTGGTGTAGTCATGCAGGCTTTGCTGCTGCAATCCTAGCAAAAAGAGTGACTGGTGAGCAATGGACTGAGGACAATGTACAAGTAACTTACCTGCAGCCTGATTTGTTGTTCTTGTACCAATTGGCTGATCATCCCCTTCAGATTCATACCAGTTGATCTCTGAAGGGTCCTTGAGAGTACCATCAAGGTTGAGTGTGCAGTGATCTTCTCCAGTCATGTCAATGAACAAGAGTTGTACAGATTGATTTGGAGCCTCTGGGTGCTGCATTTAGCAGACTATGTACTACAGGGCATGCACTAGACATGAGGCATACATGAGACTATAGCATGTATGTAGGCAGTGCTATGACATCAAGGGTGCAGATTGTATTGCTACTGCAAGGCATACATGAGGCAAGGGACTAGTGTTGAAGCAATACCTATATACATAGAGGAACTGCTACTCCAACTCACCTGTTGGGTGGAGTGCACAACCTGAGATGATAGCAGTAGCTGGTTAAGAGCTGTTTTTTTATATAAGCAATGAACACTGTTTATATACAACAAACATTGTGACGTGTGACTGTGATGCATGACATGTGACATGTAACATCTACACTAATATGGGTTGCAGCTTTGTGCACACTTCGTCGATGGTTTATGCCAGGTGCATGTGCAACTTCAACACTCCCCTTCGCTGTACTGCACATAGAGCACTTCAGCAAATAAGGCACTAGATGCTGCCAGAGGGAAACTGTAAGCCTAACTAAGCTCTGAACTTTGCAAACTTCTCACATGGTAAGTTCTTGGTGAGCAGATTGGCAGGATTTTCAGCACCATCAATAAAGAATAGTTCCACGTTACTGTCAAGTCCGGGTCTACTCCGGTAAGGGGTCCGGTCAAGTCCGGACGGAAACGGACGAAGGACAAGGGCAGAGGACTGGACAAGAGATTGGTCCGGCCGGAGTTGGTGACCGCTTGGATTCAACGACTAAGGACAACGAGCGTTGATCCCTTGCGTAGGTTCCGGTCAAGAAGAAGAGACGGAGACAGAGACGGAGACGGACAGGACCAGGAGTAGATGACTATGGTTGATTTCAGACTGAGGAGTACAGGACGGAGTACAGGGTACTTATACTAAGGAGGACTAGGGTCGAGTATTTACGGTGACAA
>Ga0307518_10000658_pt1 | contig 25952 bp, 22 predicted proteins | sample 25_EM_MG_FD_203889 | JGI IMG/M metagenome (GOLD analysis project Ga0307518, IMG submission 203889) | Populus trichocarpa ectomycorrhiza microbial communities from riparian zone in the Pacific Northwest, United States - 25_EM | ecosystem: Host-associated > Plants > Roots > Unclassified | place... | reverse complement strand
GTTGAGAACCTGTGCGGCAGATTACTTAGCCATGCTCAGTAATTTTAGTTAGCATGGCTAAGTGACCACGAAAGTCGCCGATCTCGCCCACCGGCTCCGCCCGCTGGTGTTCCGGCTGTACTACCTCGTCCGCCGGGAGACGCCGCAGGTGCAGCTCACCCTGACGCAGGGTTCGGTGCTGTCGGAGCTGCTCAACGGCGGTCCGCGCCGGATGAGCACGCTCGCCGACCTGGAGCGGGTCCGGATGCCGACGATGACCGACGTCGTCCGCCGTCTCGAACGGCTGGGCCTGGTCAGCCGCCGCCGCGATCCCGCCGACGGCCGGGCCGTACTCGTCGAGGTCACCGAGGTCGGGCAGCGCTTCCATCGCCAGTTGATCGTCGCGAGGGAGGAGTTCCTCCGTGAGCGGCTCCTCGAACTCGACGAGACCGACCGCTCCGCGATCGAAGCCGCGCTTCCCGCCCTCTCCAAGTTGCTGCACGAAGACAAGAAGGAGGAACTGATCCGCGATGAGCGCTGAGCCCCACTCGAGCCTGTTGGACGCTGTCAAAGGACAGCCCAAACAGGTATGGATCACCGCGTTCGCCGCGGTCATCGCGTTCATGGGCATCGGGCTGGTCGACCCGATCCTGCTCTCGATCGCCGAAGGCCTGAAGGCGACGCCGTCCGAAGTGACGCTGCTGTTCTCCAGCTATCTCGGCGTCCAGGCGGTCGCCATGCTGGTGACCGGCGCGATGAGTGCCCGGTTCGGGGCCAAGCGGACCGTGGTCGTCGGGCTGACACTGGTCGTCGTCGCCACCGCGCTGTGTGCCGCGTCCGGGTCGATCGAGCAGCTCATCGGGCTGCGCGCGATCTGGGGGCTCGGCAACGCCTTCTTCATCGCGACCGCGCTTTCGGTGATCGTCGGCGCCGCGACCGGCGGCCAGGCGGGCGCGATCCTGCTGTACGAAGCCGCGCTCGGGGTCGGCCTCGCGGTCGGCCCGCTGCTGGGCGCCCTGCTCGGCAGCATCTCGTGGCGTGGCCCGTTCCTCGGTACTTCGCTGCTGATGCTGTGCGGTCTCGTGCTCTGCTCGATCTTCCTGACCGGTGACGCGAAGGAGAAGCGGCCGAAGATCCGCCTGCTCGACCCGTTCCGCGCGCTTAAACACGGCGGGCTGCTGCGCACCTCGATCGGTTCCGCGCTGTACACGGCCGCGTTCTTCGTGGTGCTGGCCTGGTCGCCGTTCGTGCTGGAGTGGAGCGCCGTCGCCGTCGGCCTGATCTTCTGCGGCTGGGGCCTTTCGGTCGCCGTCGCGGGTGTGGTGCTGGCGCCGAAACTCGCCGCGAAGCTCGGCGAGCGGCACGCGACCGTGGTCGCCGTCTTCGGCTACGCCGTGTTGCTGCTGATCATGGCGATCCCGAGCAAGCCGGTGCTGGTGGTCGGCATCATCCTGTCCGGTCTGGTGTCCGGCCTGCTCAACACGCTCTTCACCGGCACGGCCATGTCGATCAGCGGCGCGCCGCGTCCGGTCGCGAGCGCCGGGTACAACTTCTGCCGCTGGCTCGGCGGCGCGGTCGCCGCGACCGTCGTCGGTCACCTGGCCGAGTGGTTCGGCGCGAAGCAGGCGCCGTTCGTGATCGCCGCGATCCTGTGCGTGCTCGCCGGTGCCCTGCTGACGATCCGTGAGAAGACCGCCGACCCGCACACGATCCCGGCCGAAGCGGTCCTCGTCGGCGAAGAGATGTAAATCGGAACAAAGGGTGAACACCGGACCAACGAGGGGTTTCCTCCCGTTGGTCCGGTGCCTTAGCGTCGACCTCCCGAACTGCAGATGCGGAGGTCCGCGTGAAGTTCCTTCCGTTACTGGCCGGCCACTCACCAAGCCGGGCGTCAGTGACTTGTACCTATCGCTGTGGCGACGCGTGCTTCCACGACGCGCCGAACACCTCGGACAATCCCACCTTCGCCGACGTGCTGGGCGCGGTGAGCCGCCGTGGCGCGCTGAAGGCGACGGCCGTCGTCGCCCTGGCCGCCGGCACGCCGCTCGCGCTCGCCGCGCCCGCGTCCGCCGCCCCCGAGGGACGGCCGAAACCGCCACCCGGCACCGACTACAAGCGGGTCCAGCCGAACACGCTCGACGCGGTCGTGGTGCCCGAGGGCTACGAGCAGGGCATCGTGATCCGCTGGGGTGACGCGGTGCTGCCCGGCGCGCCGGAGTTCGACTTCGACCATCAGACCGCCGAGGCACAGGCGAAGCAGTTCGGCTACAACTGCGATTTCGCCGCGCTGCTGCCGCTCGACCACTGGGGCCTCTCGTCGCTCCTGGTCACGAACCACGAGTACACCTCGGAAGAGTTCATGTTCCGCGGTTACGACAAGAACAATCCGACCGAGGAACAGGTCAAGATCGCATGGGCGGCCCACGGGCTGACCGTCGTCCAGGTGTCGCGTGGACGCGACACCGGGCACCTGCGGCCGAAGATGTCCCGCTACAACCGGCGGATCACGTTGCACACGCCGTTCAAGGTGACGGGCCCCGCCGCGGGCAGCGACCTGCTCAAGACCGCCGCCGATCCCACCGGCACGGTGGTGCTGGGCACGATGAACAACTGCGCGGGCGGCGTGACGCCGTGGGGCACGATCCTGTCCGGCGAGGAGAACATCAACCAGTACTTCGGGAACGCCGAAACGGTGACCGACCCCGTGAAGCGCAAGCGCTACGCGCGGTACGGCATCAAGGGCACCGCGACCACCCGCAAGTGGGAGCGCTTCGACGCGCGCTGGGACATCGCCAGGGAACCGAACGAGGCCCACCGGTTCGGCTGGGTGATCGAGCTGGATCCGCACGATCCCGACAGCACCCCGGTCAAGCACACGCATCTCGGGCGGTTCAAGCACGAGACGGCGAACATCCGCGTCGCCAAGGACGGCCGGGTGGTCGCCTACTCCGGCGACGACGAGCGTTTCGAGTACATCTACAAGTTCATCTCCAAGGGGCGCATGAAGCCGGGCGACAGCGCGCATGCCCGGCGCCACAACATGACCCTGCTCGACGACGGCACGCTCTACGTCGGCCGGTTCACCGGCGACAGCCCGGCTTCCGAGATCGACGGCACCGGGAAACTGCCGTCGGACGGCGAATTCGACGGCGCCGGCGAATGGATCCCGCTGGCGTCCGGGAACAAGTCCTTTGTGGACGGAATGACCGCCGAAGAGGTGTACGTCTTCACCCGCGAGGCGGCCGACCGGGTGGGCGCCACCAAGATGGACCGTCCCGAGGACATCCAGGCCCATCCGTACACCGGCCGGATCTATTGCGCGCTCAGCAACAACGTCGAGCGCGGAAACCCCAGCAAGGAGGGGGCCACCGAGCCCAACCCGCGGCTGAACAACAAGCACGGTCAGGTCCTGGAACTCGAAGAACGGCGCGGGGACGCGCTCGCGCTGACGTTCTCCTGGCGGCTTTTCCTGGTGTGCGGCGATCCGGCCTCGCCGGACACCTACTTCGCCGGCTTCCCGAAGGATCAGGTCTCGCCGATCTCCAGCCCGGACAACGTGGCCTTCGACCGGCACGGCAACCTCTGGATCTCCACGGACTCGGCGGGCGCCCTCGGCATCAACGACGGCCTTTACTCGGTGCCGCTGGAAGGTCGCAACCGCGGCGAGCTCAAGCTGTTCCTCACCGTGCCCCGCGGCGCGGAGACCTGCGGCCCGATCGTCGAGCGGAAGATCGTCACGGTCTGTGTCCAGCATCCGGGTGAAGTCGATGGCGCGAACGCCGACAAACCGGCCTCCCATTGGCCGGACGGCGGCGAAAACCAGCCCCGTCCCTCGGTGGTGGCCGTCTGGAAACCCGGCAGGCATGGCTTGGAGGACATCGGTTCCTAGTCGAAAAGCAACGATCTAGCAGTACTTTTGGTCGATGGCGCGCTGCCTGGCTCGGCAGCGCGCCATCGCTCGTTCGCGCGCTGTTCATCTTCTGGCCAGAGCTGGATCGTTTTGGTCGCTTACCGTCACGACGTTCCCCCGACTGGACTACGTGTACCCACCGCGACCATGGAGGCCCTGTGTCCTTCGAGCCTCAGCGGCTCCTGCCGTTGATCACCTCCCACCCCGGTGGCCGCTCCGCGGTCACCTGCGAGTACCGCTGCGGCAACGCGTGCGCCCACCCTGAGCCGAACACGTCGGACAACGAGTACTTCGGCGACGTCGTCAAGAACATGCTTTCCCGTCGTGGCGCGCTGAAGGCGAGCGCCGTGCTGGCCGCGACCGCCGGTGGTTTCGCCGCGCTGTCCGGTACGGCCGCCGCCGAAACCCCGGCTGACGTCTCCGCCGCGGGCCGCGGCAAGCCGGGCCGCCCCGGGCGTCCGGTGCCCGGCACCGACTTCGAAGCGGTGCCGCCGAACACGCTCGACGCGATCACCATCCCCGAGGGGTACGACCAGCGCGTCGTCATCCGCTGGGGTGACGCGGTCGAATTCGGCGCCCCGAAGTTCGACTTCCGCAAGCAGACCGCGGCCGCGCAGGCGAAGCAGTTCGGCTACAACAACGACTTCGTCGGCCTGATCCCGCAGGATCCGCTGGGCATCCGCAACCTGCTGGTGGTGAACCACGAGTACACCACCGAGGTCCACATGTTCCCGGCCGACCAGTACGACCCGGCGAACCCGACCGAGGAGCAGGTCAAGATCGCGTGGGCCGCGCACGGCCTCTCGGTCGTCCAGGCCTTCCGTGACCCGATCGGCGGCGCGCTGCGCGCCGTGCCGAGCCCGTTCAACCGCCGTATCACGCTGAACACCGCCTTCGAGGTACGCGGCCCGGCGGCCGGCTCGAAGTTCCTCAAGACCTCCGCGGATCCGACCGGCCGCAAGGTCTTCGGCACGCAGAACAACTGCGCCGGCGGCGTGACCCCTTGGGGCACCGTGCTTTCCGGCGAGGAGAACGTCAACCAGTACTTCGCCAACGCGGCGAGCGTCACCGACCCGGTCGCGGCCGCCCGCCTGAAGCGGTACGGCTTCTCCGGCGCCGGCAGCACCCGTAAGTGGGAGCGGTTCGACAAGCGCTGGGACCTCGCGCAGGAGCCCAACGAGGCCAACCGCTTCGGCTGGGTCGTCGAGATCGACCCGAACGACCCGAACTCGACGCCGATCAAGCACACCGCGCTCGGCCGGTTCAAGCACGAGGCCGCGAACGTCAAGATCACCAAGGACGGCCGCGTCGCCGTCTACTCCGGTGACGACGAGCGCTTCGAGTACATCTACAAGTTCGTCTCCAAGGGCAAGTACAAGCCGGGCAAGAGCGCGCACGCGCGCCGCCACAACTCGGCGCTGCTCGACGACGGCACCCTGTACGTCGCCCGCTTCACCGGCGACAGCCCGGCCGCCGAAATCGACGGCACCGGGAAACTCCCGTCGGACGGCGAATTCGACGGCGTCGGCGAATGGATCCCGCTGGCCGCCGGTGACAAGTCCTTTGTGGACGGTTTCACCGCCGAAGAGGTCTACGTGTTCACGCGGCAGGCGGCGGACAAGGTCCAGCCGACCAAGATGGACCGGCCAGAGGACATCGAGCCGAACCCGGTCAACGGCCGGATCTACGCCGCGCTGACCAACAACAGCCAGCGTGGCCCCGCCGGCAAGGCGAACGTCGACGAGCCGAACCCGCGGCCGAACAACCGCAACGGCCACGTCCTCGAATGGGAAGAGGACCGAGGCGACGCCGCGTCGACGAAGTTCTCCTGGCGGCTCCTGCTGGTCTGCGGTGACCCGAAGACGGCGGACACCTACTTCGGCGGCTTCCCGAAGGAGCAGGTCAGCCCGATCTCCTGCCCGGACAACGTCGCGTTCGACCCGCACGGCAACCTGTGGATCTCCACCGACGGCAACGCGCTCGGCTCCCACGACGGGCTGTTCTCGGTGCCGGTCGACGGTCCGGAACGCGGGCACGTCAAGCAGTTCCTGTCGGTCCCGGTCGGCGCGGAATGCTGCGGCCCGGTGGTGACCGACCACCTGGTGCTCGTCGCCGTGCAGCACCCGGGCGAGGACGCGGCCAGCTCCGCGAACCCGACGTCGCACTGGCCGGACGGCGGCACTTCGCAGCCGCGGCCGGCGATCGTTTCGGTCTGGAAGAAGGGCCGCTGGGGCCAGGTCGGCCGCATCGGCGTCAAGTAGTGGCATCCGGCGCCCCGATCACTCTCGGCGAGGCATGTTCTGCCTGATCGGGGCGCCGGACGACACCGTCCGGTGATGACGCGAGCCTGTCGCGCTCATTAGCTTCAGCCCTGTGAAAAGGGCACTGGTGTTCATCGCGGCAGGCGCGCTCGTCTTCGGCTTCGTCCCTTCGTACGCGCAGGCGGCGACCGTCCCGTCCGGCTGCACCGGTGGTGCCGCGCCGAATCCGAGCGTCGAGCAGGGCAGCCCACCCGCCGGGTACACGTTCAGCCCGGCCGCCCCGGTGCCACCCGGTACGCCGAGGAGCAAGCAGCCCCGGCTGTCGACGGCGAGCGGTTACCAGTCCGACGGCGGCAGGTACGCCCTGATCGCGACCCCGGACAAAATGGTCAGCACCGCCTACGCCGCGCTGAAGTTCGTGCCCGGCGCCGTCTACACGCTGACCGACTGGACCGGCACGAACCACCAGCGCACGGACGCCGTCCAGGAAACGGGCCTCCGGTTCTACGACGGTTCCGGCAAGGTCGTCCTGGAGAACAAGCTCAAGGTCACGCACGCCGTCGAAACAGACGGCGTGCTGGCGCGGCAGGACTTCCCGCCGTCCACCGCTCCGCCGTCGGCCGGTTCGGTGAAGTTCTTCGCCGCCACCGACCGCAACTGGGTCATGTGGGACTGCGTCCACCTGCAGGTCGCTTCGTTCTCGGCGAAGGCGGAGGTGCGGGATCCGGCGAGCGGCGCCTGGGGTGGCACGGCCACCATCGAGGCGGGCACCACCGTGAACTACCGGTTCACGGTCACCAACGACGGCACCACGACGCTGACCGACATCAAGGTCGACGACCCGTATTGCGACGTGAAGCCCGCGCCGATCGCGAGCCTCGACAGCGGCAAGTCCGCGACCGTCACCTGCGACCACAAGAACGTCACCGAAGCGGACAACGGCCACGTCAGCACTGTGACCGTCTCCAGCGGCACCCTGCCGAAGAAGACCGCGACCACCACCATCAAGGTCACCCCGCCGCCCGCGATCGACGAGATCGGCGAGTTCGTCTGGGACGACGTCGACCGGAACGGCCTGCAGGACGCCGGGGAGCCGGGCGTTCAGGGCGTGAAGGTGACTTTGAAGGACGCGTCGGGCAAGGCGCTCGGGACGATCACCACGGACGCCGGCGGAAAGTACCGCTTCACCAAGCTGAAGGACGGCATCTACCAGGTCTGCTTCGACATCGCCGGGCTTCCGTTCACGTACACGGCCAAGGACGCGGGCGACGACACGAAGGATTCGGACGCCGACCCGGCGACCGGCTGCACCGCGACCACCACCGTCGGCCCCCGCAAGCGGCAGGACCTGACACTCGCCGCGGGCCTCAACGCACCGACGAGCAAGCTGGGCGACTTCGTGTGGCTGGACAAGGACAAGGACGGCCTCCAAAGCCGCGACGAACTCGGTGTCCCGGACGTGAAAGTGACCCTGAAGGACGCTTCCGGCAAGGAGGTCGGCTCGACCGTCACCGGCCCCGACGGCCGGTACGCCTTCGAACGCCTGGCCCCAGGCTCGTACCAGGTGTGCTTCGACGTCGGCTCGCGTCAGCTGACCCGCTCCGGCGCCGCCTCCCACAACGGCACCGACTCGGCCGCGGACCCCGCGACCGGCTGCACCCCGGTGGCCTCACCGGCCGCGCCGGAAGACCTGACCCGGGACGCCGGCCTGCTCGACCCGTGATCGCCCCCCAATCACGCGAGTTACGCCCCCAATCACGCGAGTTACGCCCCCAATCACGCGAGTTACGCGTCCGAGCACGCGAGTCGCGTCTTGCCCGCGAACTGTCGGTGGGTGCCGCTAACGTCGCCCACCGTGACTTCCCATCTCGATGCCACCCGCGAGTCCTACGACACCGTCGCCGAGGACTACGCCGCGCTGATCGGCCCGCGCTTCGACCAGGAGCCGATCAGCCGAGCGATGCTGGCCGCGTTCGCCGAACAGGTACGCGGGCCGGTCGCCGACGTCGGCTGCGGTCCGGGCCACGTCACCGCCCATCTGGCGTCGCTCGGCCTCGACGTCACGGGTGTCGACTTGTCGCCGAAAATGATCGAAGTAGCCCGTCGTCAGTATCCTGACCAGCGGTTTTCCGTCGGCTCGATGACGGCCTTGGATTTCCCTGACGGCTCGTTGGGCGGTCTCGTCGCCTGGTGGTCGATCTTCCATCTGCCACCGGAGGAGCTCCCGGCGGTGTTCGCGGAGTTCCGTCGCACGCTCGGGGCCGGAGGCCGTCTGCTGGTCGGGTTCCACGTCGGTGACGAGCGGCTGAGCCCGGAAACGGCGTACGGCCACCCGGTCAGCTACGACGCGTACCTGCTGGATCCCGGCAGGATCGCCGAACTGCTGGGTCTGGCCGGCTTCGAGCTGACCGCGCGGCTGACCATGGAAGGGAGGAAATGGCCACAAGCGTGTCTGGCCGCCCGCGCGGTTTGACGCGCGGGCCGCGGACCTGATCTCCTGCGCACGCAACCGAGCCGGGCGGGGTCATGACGCAGACGAACACGACCACGGGTGAGAACACGCCCGACTGGCCTTCGCGCGCCTGGTTCCGCCGGCCGTCGACCTGGACGTGGTTCGGGTTCGGCCTGGTGCTGATGGTCTACGCCGACCTGGCCTGGCGCCGTCGTTGGATGAGCGACGACGGGCTGATCGTGCTTCGGACGGTCCGCCAGATCCTCGCGGGCAACGGACCGGTGTTCAACATCGGCGAACGCGTCGAGGCGAACACCAGTCCTTTGTGGACAGCGGTGCTGAGCGTGCTCGGGCTGCTGCCCGGAGTGCCGCTGGAGTGGATCTCGGTGGTCACCGGGCTGGTCTTCTCGGTCGCCGGGCTGTTCTTCGGCCTGGACGGTGCCCGGCGGCTCTACCAGCCGCTGGCGTTCCACGGACTCGCGCCCGCAGGCGCGCTCGTGGTCTGCGCGCTGCCGCCGTTCCGCGACTTCGCGACGTCCGGGCTGGAGACCGGCCTGATCACGTTGTGGCTGGGCGGCACCTGGTGGCTGCTGGTCCGCCGGACGTCCACAGTGGACGGTCTGCGCACCTGGCCGGTCGCGCTGGTCGCCGGGCTCGGGCCGTTGGTACGACCGGACCTCGCGCTCTTCAGTGCCGTCGCCTTGGCGGCGTTGCTCGTGCTGGGGCGGCCGGGACGTCGTCGCGCGCTGGGGCTGCTGGCTGTGGCGGGTGCGCTCCCGTTGGCGTATCAGGTGTTCCGCATGGGTTACTACGGTCTGCTGACGCCGAACACCGCCCTGGTCAAGGAAGCGTCGGAGGCGAACTGGACCCGCGGCTGGGCCTATCTGGTCGATCTCGTCCAGCCGTACTGGCTGTGGCTCCCGCTGCTGGCGCTCGCCGTCGCGGCCGTCACGGTTTCGTCCACTGTGGACAAAACGTTCGTGGTGCTCACCGCGGTCCCGCTCGTCGGCGCGGTGCTGCTCGCGGGGTACGTGATCCGCGTCGGCGGGGATTTCATGCACGGCCGCATGCTGCTCCCGGCGCTGTTCTGCCTGCTGCTGCCCGTGCTGGCCTTGCCGGTGACGAGGCTGACCGTGGCGCTCCTGGTCGTCGTCGGGATCTGGGCGTTCGTGGCCGCCGCATCGCTTCGCCCGGCGTACTCGGCTTCTCCGCGCGCCGTCGGCGTGACGGACGAGCGGTCGTTCTGGTCGCGGTCGACCGGGCACGAACACCCGGTCCTGGCCGACGACTACGCCGACCATCCGTTGATGCCGTCGGCGCTGGACGCCGTCCACGGGGTGGTCGGCCCGGCGGTGCTGGTCCAGGACTACGCGACCAGGCGCTGGTACGCGTACCCGACGGACCGGCCGTACGTGACCGTCGCGGCGGACAGCATGGGCGCACTCGGCCTGCTGATCCCGCTAGACATGCGGCTGCGCGACGGTTACGGCCTCGCCAACCCGTTCGCCGCGCATTCGACGTCGCTCCCCAACGGCCGCCCCGGGCACCAGAAATGGTTGCCGCCGGTCTGGGAACTGGCGAACTCCGCCCGGCTCCCGATCGCCGAGGGCGGCCCGGCGCGCGCCGAGGACGTGGCCGCCGCCCGAGCCGCGCTCGACTGCCCTACCCTCGTGGCGATCGACGCGTCGGTGCGGTCTCCGCTGACCGCCACCCGCTTCGCGGACAACTTCGTCGGGTCTTTCACGCGCGGCTCCGTGCGGTTCCCGCGGGTGGCGACCCCTCCTGTCGTGTGCGCCCCCTGATCACGCGAGTTACGCCTCCAATCACGCGAGTTACGCCTCCAATCACGCGAGATCGCCCTCCAATCACGCGAGATACGCTTTCGATCACGTGAGACCGACGTACTAGCGTGGCGGGTATGGCTGATCTCCCCCTGGCTCTCGTCACCGGCGCCACCCGCGGCATCGGCGCCGCGACCGCCCGCGCGCTCGCCCCGACCCACCGGTTGCTGCTCGGTGGTCGCGACGCCGACGCGCTCGGCGAACTCGCGGGCACGCTGCCCGGCGCGCGGCCGTGGCCGATCGACCTGACCGACGACGAGGCATTGGAAGCGGCGACGGCCGAATTCGGCGAGCTGGACGTTCTGGTGCACTCGGCGGGCGTGGCGCGGCTCGGCACGGTCGAGACCGCGACCGACGCCGACTGGCGGGCGAACTTCGAGGTCAACGTGCTCGCGGTCGTCACGCTGACCAGGCGGCTGCTGCCCGCGCTGCGTGCTTCGAAGGGGCACGTCGTCGTGATCAACTCGGGCGCCGGGCAGAACGCCCGCCCGGGCTGGGGCCCGTACGCCGCGAGCAAATTCGCCGTCCGTGCGTTCGCCGACTCGCTGCGGGAGGAGGAGTCCGCGCTTCGGGTGACGTCGATCTACCCCGGCCGCACGGACACCGGAATGCAGCAGGCGATCATCGCGGACGAGGGCCGGGAATACGAGCCGGAACGCTTCCTGCGCCCCGAATCCGTCGCGGCCGCCGTCCTCGCCGCGGTCTCGGCGACCGGCGACGCGCACCCGACCGAGGTGACCCTTCGGCCGCGAGGCCTGGTCTGACGCGGCTTCGCCCGCTCCCGCTCACTCGCGTGTTTCCAATGTCGCATTTGAGACGCTCAGCGTCCCAGATGCGACATTGGGAACCCCGGGACTCACCCCACCGCCAGCCGCGCTTGCCCCCAATGTGGCATTAGGGCCGCTCAACGTCCCCAGTGCCACATTGGGCGCACAGGTCCCATGCCCAGTTGTCCACAGACCCGCCCCGTTGTGGACAACCAGCCCCTGAACAGCCCTTTCCCGCAGGCCCCGCGCCCAACCCCCGATAGACTGGCTTCGGGGCCGCCCCCTGGGACGGGTGGGGGGCTGGGTAGGTGAGTTAAGAGCGAAGGCGCGCCGACGTGTCGGCGACTTCGGCTTGCACTTGGGCGCGGTCCACCCGCAGGGATTCGCCGTCGCCGACGACCTGTTCGCCCGCCACCCACACGTCGCGCACGCGGCGTGAGCCCGCGGCCCACACCAGGTTCGAGAGCAGTTGCACGTCCGGCACGTCGATCCCCGCCGCGAAGGCCGGGTCGTCGAGGTCGACGTGCACCATGTCCGCCCACCGCCCGGTTTCCAGCGCGCCGATGTCGGTCCGGCCCAGCGCGTCCGCGCCGCCGCGGGTGCCGAGCAGGAATGCGTCGGCCGCGGTCAGCACGGTCGAGTCGCCGGTCGCGAGCCGCGCGAACATCGCCGAGAGCTGCAGTTCCTCCCACAGGTCGATGTCGTCGTTCGACGCCGGACCGTCCGTGCCGAGTCCGACGGCGACGCCCGCCTTCCGCAGGTCGGTCACGCGCGCGATGCCCGAAGCGAGCTTCGCGTTCGAGCCCGGGCAGTGCGCCATCCCGACACCGCGCGCGGCGAACAGCGCGATGTCCTCGTCGGACAGGTGGATGGCGTGCGCGGCCAGTGTCCGGCCCCGCAGCATCCCGACCTTCTCCAGCAGCGCCGGCACCGAGCCGTGCGCTTCACGCTGCTTGACGTCTTCGAGCGCCGCCTCGGCCACGTGGATTTGCACCAGCGCGCCCCGCTCGGCCGCCGATTCCGCGGTCGCCCGCAGCGCCTCTTCGTTCAGCATGTACGCCGAGTGCGGCCCGTAGCCGACCTCGATCCGGTCGCCCGGCCCGAACCGGAGACCGTCGGTGTCGATCCAGCGTTCGATGCTCTTCAGCAACGCGCGCCAGTCCATCCCGGGCAGTTCCATGATCGGCGGAGCCAGCACCACGCGGCCACCGGTGGTGAGCACCGCGTCGGCGAGCTGCTCGCCTTCGAAGTACATCTCCGCGCTCGTCGTGACACCGTGCCGCAGCATCTCGACGGAGCCCAGCAGCATGCCGGTGCGGATGTCGGCGGGCTTCAGCTTCGCTTCGGTGGGCCAGATGATCTCGGTCAGCCACGGCAGCAGCGGCAGGTCGCCGCCCATCCCGCGCAGCAGCGTCATCGGGCTGTGCGCGTGCGCGTTGACCAGACCGGGCAGGAGGATGCCACTCAACCGGGTCACGGGAGCGGACGTTTCGGGCGCCTCGGAGGCGGGACCGACATGGGTGATACGCCCCGCCTCGTCCACGTCGACCACGGCGTCACGCAGCAACGAGCAAGCGGGGTCGGCGGGGAGAACGACAGGAGCGTGGAAACGGCGTTGCATGGAAAGAGCTTAGGTCAGTCGACGACGCCGCTTCGCCACGCCCACGCCGCGATCTCCACCCGGTTCCGCGCGCCGACCTTTCCCTGCACCGAAGCCAGATGCGTCTTCACCGTCGACAGCGACAGGAACAGCTCGGCCCCGATCTCCGTGTTGGTCAGCCCCTTCGCGGCCGCCTTGACGACGTCCAGCTCCCGCGCGGTCAGCGGTTCCGAAGGCGGGCTGACGTCGCGTTTCACCGCCCCGCCGTCGAAATGCTTCAGCAGCCGGACGGTGATCTGCGGCGAGACCAGCGCGTCCCCCCGCGCGGCCGCGCGCACGGCTTCGATCAGCAGCGCCGGCCCGGCGTCCTTCAGCAGGAACCCGCTCGCACCGTTCCGCAGCGCGGTGTGCACGTACTCGTCGAGGTCGAACGTCGTCACCACCACCACCTTCAGCGGATCGGTGACGTCCGGGCCCGCCAGCTGCTTGGTGACCTCGAGCCCGTCGATCCCTGGCATGCGGATGTCCAGCAGGCAGACGTCCGGCCGCAGTTCGCGCGCCTTCGCGACCGCCGAGACGCCGTCCGCCACGTCGGCGACCACCTCGATGTCGTCCTGCGCGTCCAGGATCATCCGGAAGCCGATCCGCACCATGTCCTGGTCGTCGGCGATCAATACCCGGATCACTCTTCTCCTTCAAGTGGTAGCCACGCTTCGACGCGCCATCCGCCGCCCGGCGCCCGCCCGGCGGAGAGCCGGCCGTGCAGCAGGGCGACCCGTTCGCGCATGCCGATCAGACCGTAGCCGCCCGACCCGCCAGCCGGACGACGCTGGGGCTCGCGTCCGTCATCGGTCACCTGGAGGTGCAGTTCGTTCCCGGTCACCTCGGCGATGACCAGCGCCTCCTTCGCCCCCGACGCGTGCTTGCCGACGTTCGTCAGCGACTCCTGCACCAGCCGCAACGCAGACCGCCCGACCTCGTGCGGCACGTTCGACGGCAGTTCGAGCTTCATCGACGTCTTCACGCCGTGGTTCGACCGTTCGATCAGCGTCCGCAGGTCGGCGGCGAGATCGGTGGTGGCCTGTTCGCTGAATTCGCTGCTCCCGGCCGGGGCGTCGCCGCGCATACTCCGCACGAGCCGCCGCATCGCCGCCAGCGCCTCCACCCCGGCGTCCTCGATCCGGCCCATCGCCTCGACCGCGACCTGCGGGTTCTTCTCACCCATCATCTTCGCCGCCTGCGCCTGCACGACGATCCCGGTGACGTGGTGGGCGACGACGTCGTGCAGTTCCCGCGCCAGCGCCATCCGTTCCGACGTCTGCGCGTCGGTGATCGCCGACTGGATGACCTGCGTGCGCTCCGAATCCCGCGACCGCAACGCCAGGCCGACTGCCACCGAGATGCCGAGCAGCAGCACCGCGGCCACGGCGAGTCCGGCGATGTCGTCCGGATCGGTCATCAGCGTCGGTGTCGGCCGTTTGGTGTTGAGGATCGAGGCCACCGCGACCACCGCCGACAGCCCCGCGATCCGGGACACGGCCTTGCTCAGCCCGACCGCGCGGACCAGCGTGACGACCAGCCCCATCCCCGCGACGATCTGCGTCCCCGGCACCCCGCCGGGTGTCGCGTAGTCGTAGCGGAGCCGGAGGAACGGCGTCACCAGCGCCGAAAGCAGCATGACCGCGGTGAGCGCGACCATCGCGTCGGCGGGCCGTCGCGGCGCGGCGACCGCGATGATCGCCGCGACGATCGAGCAGACCAGGATCGGGAAGCCGTGCGCCCCGCTCTCGTAGGTGAAGCCGAACTCCAGGATCAGCGCGATACCCAGCATGCCGATGAGCGGCCATTGGCCCATCACCAGTTTGTTGAGCTTCTGCAGCTTTTCGTAGCGGTTCGGATGTGCCGTGCGGTCGCGGCCGGGGATCGCGAAGACCAGCGTGCCGCCCAGCAGGATACCGCCGAACAGCATCGCCTGCGCCATGGTGCCGTTCGACTCGCTGCCGGTGTAGTAGCGGCCGGACACCGCGGTCAGGGTGGCCAGCACCAGACCGGAGATCACGGCGAAGGCGACACCTGGCCGCGTCCGGCGCGCGGCGTAGAACAGGACCTCGACCCCCGCGACCACCTCGGTGATGGACAGATGCGCGAGCACGCTCGAGTAGGTCGGGATGTCGAAGTACCGGACGACCAGCGTGTACGCCACCAGCACGACCGAGGCCGCGACGGCGGCGACGGCGGCCCGTTTCTGCGCCCAGAGCGCGCAGAACACCATCGCGAAGATGCCGGGGAACAGCAGGAGATCGATCCCTCGCCTGCCCGTGTCGTCGAAGGCGGCGTCGGTCACGAAGACCAGGTCGAACGCGAGCGCGGCCAGCAGGACGACGGCGGGCATGCCGATACGTCGCGCGAGCGCACTCACCCGCGCGGGGAACTTGTTCTGGGCCGGACCTGCTGTCACACCGTGACGGTAGAGGATCCGCCGCCGCCCGCACCTTGGCCGACCGGCCCGAGCCGGGTCGGCCGATCGGCCGATACGCGGGTGATCAGCACTGGCCGTCTGCCCGAAGTGGACAGACGGCGGTTTCGCGAAGCTGAGTGCGGCCGAAATGACCGAGGTCTTTTGAACTTTTGAAGTCGCGCCCCTTTTGACCGTCAGGTCCCGTGATCGTGATGGCAGGGCGCCCCTTGAGCGGGAGGTAACGTGAATTCCGAAGCAGCGCCCTGGCAGCACGATCACGGCAGGCGCGATAGTGGCACAGTGCTTTCGGGCCGGGGGCTGGTGAAGCGGTACGGCACACAGCACGCGCTGGCCGGGATCGACATCGACATCCAGGCGGGTGACGCGGTCGCCATCGTCGGGCCCTCCGGCTCGGGCAAGACCTCCCTGCTGCACGTGCTCGCCGGGATCCTCCGCGCCGACTCCGGGCAGATCTTCCTGGCGGGCCAGCGCGTCGATCAGCTCAACGAGCGCAAGCGCAGCGAACTGCGGCGCACCGAGTTCGGCTTCGTGTTCCAGTCCGGGATGCTCGTCGCCGAACTGAGCGCCGAGGAGAACGTCGCGCTGCCGTCGCTGCTGGGTGGCAAGGGCCGCAAGGAATCCATCGAAGCCGGCCGCGAATGGCTGGCGAAGCTCGGCCTCGCGGGCAAGGAGAAGCGCCGTCCCGGCGAGCTTTCCGGCGGTGAGGCGCAACGCGTCGCGATCGCCCGCGCGCTGACGCACCGGCCGAAGGTGATCTTCGCCGACGAGCCGACCGGCGCGCTCGACACCCGCACCGGCCGCGCCACCATGGACGCGCTGCTCGCCGCGGCCGCCGACAGCGGTGCCGCGGTGATCGTGGTGACCCACGACCGCGAGCTCGCCGAAGCCATGCCGCGCACCGTCTCCATCCGGGACGGTCTGATCGCGACGAGGCTGGCCGCCTGATGAACAGCTTCCAGCTGGCCATGCGGGTGCTCCGGGTCGACCGCCGGACCCGCACGTCGGCCATCCTCACCGCGGTCGGGGTCGCCGTCGCGACCAGTCTGGTGCTCCTGCTCGCCTCTCTTCCCGGTGCCACGCAGGCCCGTTCGCAGCGGGCGATCTGGCAGGACATCGGCAGCTACTACTCCCAATCCGGGGAGAGCCAGCGTCCGGCGCCGCTGCTGATGGCGTCGAACAAGGACTACTCGGGCGACCGCGAGATCATCCGCGTCGACATCGCCCTGACCGGCACTTCACCGATGCTCAGCCTGCCGCCCGGCATCCCGAGGTTGCCCGGCCCCGGCGAGTCGATCGTTTCCCCCGAACTGGGGAAACTGATCCAGTCCGCACCGAAGGCGCAGCTCGGGGACCGGTTCGGCAAACTCGTCGACGCGCTCGGACCCGAATCCCTGATGTATCCGGAGCAGCTGGTCGCCGTCGTCGGCCACACCCCGGAGTCGATGCCGCAGACGGCGCTCGCCGCGGACGGCTTCCCCAACAAGCAGGCGAAGCCCGACCCGATGCTCGAACTGCTCGCCTGGGTCGGCGTCATCGTCCTGCTCGTGCCGAGCCTGGTGCTCGTCGCGTCTTCGGCGAGGCTCACCGCCGCCCGGCGTGAGCTGCGGATGGCCGCGCTCCGGCTGGCCGGTGCCACTCCCGGCCAGGTGACGAAGATCGTCGCCGCCGAGACCGCGTTGTCCGCCATCGTCGGCGCGCTGCTCGGCATCCTGGTGGCACCGGCGCTCCAAGGGCTCTCGACGTTCGTTCCGTGGGCCGGCGGCACCTGGCTCTCGTCGGACTTCAGCCTGTCGATCGGCTCGACCGTCGCGGTCGCCATCGCGATCCCGCTGCTGGTCGTCTTCGCCGGGGTCCTCGGCATCCGCCGTGTGCTGAAGACGCCGCTGTTCGCGGCTTCGGCACACGCTCGCAAGCCGCTGCACTGGTGGCGGCTGCTCGCGGTCCCCGTGGCCGGCGTTTTCTTCCTCTTCGCCGTCACCCAGGACAACGCCAGCCTGCCGATGGTGATGCTCGGGCTGTTCCTGCTGGTCGGGTCGGCCGCGATCATCGGACCGTGGGTCACCTCGGCGGTCGGCGGCACGTTCGTCCGGATCTGGCGCAAACCGGCGTCGCTGCTGGCCGGACGCAGGCTCCGCGACGACCCGAAGAGCGCCTACCGCGCCACCGCGGGTGTCGTGCTCGCCGTCTTCACCGGCTCGATGGCGCTCACCCTGCTGCCCTCGTTCGAGTCGATGGCGGGCGGCGGCCGGACCTTCAAGGACAACGTCCTCTACGCCGAATCCGACGCGGCCCACGCGCAGCAGACGGCCGACCAGGCCAACGCCTCCCTCGCCCGCTACGGCATCACCGAGAAGGCCGTCTCGGTCGGGCAGGTCTACCTGTCCACCGGCGAACCGGGCACCCGCTCGCAGAATCTGAACCGGGCCTTCGTGATGACCTGCGAGGACGCTTCGAAACTCCTGCGGGTGAACATCGGCGGCTCTTGCCAGGCGGGTCCCGCGATCTACAGCAGGTACGCGATCAACCCGGCGGAGTACCGCGTGCTGTCGGAGTACGACAAGGCCGGTCCGCAGCTGGACCCGAAGGCTCCGGTGCACCTCTTCCCGCAGGGTGACGAGGACACGTCCAGCACGATCGTCATCGACCCGGCCCTGGTGCCCGCGGGTGTCACGCCGGAGCGCTTCGACGTCATCGTGCCGACGACCCCGGAGAACGCCGAAGTCGTGCGGACCGCGCTGGTCGGCGCGGCCCCCGGCCAGGAGGTCGGCAGCCGCGGCCTGCACCTGATCGGCCAGCAGCAGGAGCTCGGCGACCTGCGCCGGGTCACCGTGATCGGCCTGATCGCCGCCGGGGTGCTCGCCGGCTGCAGCGCGGCCGTGGCGACCGCGGGTTCGGTGATGGACCGCCGCCGCACCTTCGGGGCACTCATCGCGGCCGGGACACCGGTCCGGGTGCTGTCGAGGGCGCTGCGGATGGAAGCGGCCCTGCCCGCGATGGTGGCCACCATCGGCGCGGGGGTGGTCGGGATCGGAGTCGGCATCGGGCTCTACAGCCTGGTCGAGAAGGAGTCGGTCGTGCTGAGCCCGTGGCTGCTGGCGCCCGTGGTGCTGGGGATCGGGGTGGCGTTGCTCGGGGCATCCGTCTCGACCCCGGCGCTCAAGCGGGTGCAGTCGGAGCCTCTGGCCGACGAATAAAAGATTCGCCCGAATGGCGTCATGGCGCCCGGGCGGGCAGGTCTCGTGGGTGGAGTCGGTGGTGATCCACCCACGGGCCGGGTGCCCGGTCGTCTCTCTGTCGGGGGAGGGACGAACGGGCACCGGGGACGCGCAGGGGGCGTTCCGAGGTGCGGGGGTGTGAAGAAAGGGCCGGTCAGGGACGTGGGGACGTCCTGACCGGCCCTTTCTGTTCGTTCAGACCCGCTCGAAGATCAGGTCGTGCGAGATCCGGCCCTCGACGTCGGCGCGGTTCTCGAACTTGGTGATCGGCCGCCACTCCGGACGCGGCGCCCAGCCGCCGGGCTCGTCCGCGTGACGGTTGCGCAGGAGCGGCTCGGCCGAGCAGACCTCCATCATCTGCTCGGCGTAGTTCTCCCAGTCGGTCGCCATGTGGAAGGTCCCGCCCGGCGCGAGCCGCGAAGCCACCAGCGCGACGAACTCTGGCTGCACGATCCGCCGCTTGTGGTGCCGCTTCTTCGGCCACGGGTCCGGGAAGAACAGCCGGACGCCGGACAGCGAGCCCGGCTCCACATGCGAGGTCAGCAGCACGACGGCGTCACCGTGCATCAGCCGCAGGTTCTTCACCCCGAGCTTCTCGGCGCGCAGCATCAGCTGGCCGAGCCCCGGGTCGTACACCTCGACCGCGACGTAGTTCAGCTCCGGCGCGGCGGCGGCGAGCTGGGACGTGGTCTCGCCCATGCCCGAACCGATCTCCACCATGACCGGCGCCTGCCTGCCGAACCAGTCGTCGAAGTCCACCGGTCCTTCGGGCAGTTCGCCGACGGTGCGGCCGAGCGACGGCCAGAGTTCGTTCCAGGCTCGCTGCTGCCCGACGGTCATCCGGCCGCCGCGTTTGACATAGCTGACCACGCTGCGCATCCGTGGCTGGTCCTCGTTTTCCACCAGCCCATTAAACGTGGTTGTTACCGGACGGCTTCGAACTCCCCCAGCCGCGAGCGCAGCCCGGCGAATCCGCCGACCGCGATCGGGGCGGGCGTCGTACTGGAATGGGCGGGGAGGACGTCGATCCAGCCGTCGTGGCGGCTGGTGTTCAGCACCGTGGTCGGGATCGAATGCCCGGACGCGCCGCGTTCGGAAGGCATGAACTCCCAGTAACCGGATTCGCCGTCCGCGGCCCACGGGACGAATTCCCAGCCGGGTCGCCTGCCGAGCAGGCCGGCGATGCGATCTTCGATGCGGAAACCGAGCTCCCGCGATTCGAGTCGTCCGTCCACGATGGCGCGAAGCCACCAAGGTGCGGGAATTTCGCCGTGCATTCCGCTCGACGCGCGGTACAACGCGACGACGAGATCTTCGGGAGCGCGATGCACCCAGGCGCGCCGGATATCCGACGGGCGGGTCGCGGACGCCACCGTGCGGGGAAGTTCGATCGCCTGTGACCATTCCAGGTCGAGCATGGGCTCGAGCCGGGGCTGCTGCATACTTTCCGTGCGGGCTTGCGGGATCATGCGTTCCACTCCCTGACCGGAATCCACCGTCAAGGATCACCTCCGGGGCCGAGAGCCGAAAAATAGGCTCATCCCGAGCATCGCCCGGTCGGGAACAGTATGTCCGCTTCCTGTGAGAGAAGCCACAGCCTCTTAACGTGGACTTAACTCCTTTGGAGGCGGTAAAAGCTCACGCGTCCCGTCGATGGGTGATCATCAGCCCGGCCGCATAAACAACCACGCAGATCCCGCCGAAATAAGCCAAATAGCCCCACGGTCCCAACGGCGGTTCGAGTTTCAACATCGAAACCGTCAGATCCGGTCCCGAAAACTGATTCGCCGCGAAGAACGGCATCCACTGGTAGATGTCGTCGCCCACTTTCGGGATCAGCATGACGAGTCCTTCGAGCAGCTGCGTCCAGGCCAGCGCGAACCCGAGCGCGAACGCGGGGCTGCGGAACAGCAGGCCGAGGCCGACACCGAGCAGACCGGTCAGGAAGAAGGTCAGGCCCTGGCCCGCCACCGCGCGCCAGTCGGCGCCCGAAGCCAGGCCCAGGTCGGCGGCCGGTTTGATCAGGTACGCGATCGCCCACGAGCCGAAGCCGACCAGCAGGCCGATCAGTCCGGAGAACACCCCGACGACGGCGCCCTTCGCCAGCAAGGCGGGCAACCGCGAGGGCACCGCCTGGAAGGTGAGCTTCATCGTGCCCCAGTTGAACTCCGTCGCCGCCGCGAGGATCGCGAGGACCAGCACCACGGTGCGGCCGAGCGCGCTGGCGACCTGCGTCGAGTTGACGCCCGTCTGGCCTTCGAGCGGAACGAAACCGAAGAACAACGCGGTGTAGGCGAGCGCGACCACGACCGCGATACCCGCGCACCACCAGGGCATGCGGGTGCTCAGCAGTTTGATCCGCTCCGCGCGGAGCATGTTCGCCGCGGTCATCGGGCCACCTCCGGTACGCCGGTGCCGTACTCGACGGCCTCGGCGGTGAGTTGCATGTACGCCTGTTCGAGCGAGCCGGTGAGCGGCTTCAGCTCGTGGAGGGTCGCGCCCGCGGCGAACGCGATCTCGCCGATGTCGTCACTGTCCATTTCGGACACGACGAGCGCGCCGTCCTCCTCGCGGAATTCGGCGCCCTTCTCGGTCAGCGCCGTCCGCAGCTCGGGCAGATGCGGGCTGCGGACCCGCACGCCGAGTCCCTTCGCGCGGCCGACGAAGTCCTCCATCGTGCCCTGGTAGATCAGCTTCCCGCGCCCGATCACGACGAGGTCCTGCGCGGTCTGCGCCATCTCCGGCAGCAGATGGCTGGACACGAACACGGTGCGCCCCTCGGCGGCGAGCGCGTGCATCAGCTTCCTGATCCAGACGATGCCCTCGGGGTCGAGCCCGTTCACCGGCTCGTCGAACAGCAGCACCCGGGGGTCGCCCAGCAACGCGGTGGCGATCCCGAGCCGCTGCGCCATCCCGAGCGAGAACTGCCCGGCCCGTTTGCGGGCGACCGGCTCCAGCCCGACGAGCCGGAGCACCTCGTCGACGCGCTGGTCCGGCAGGCCGTTGGTCGCGGCGATCCACCGGAGGTGCTCGCGGGCGGTGCGGCCGGGATGCCGCCAGGTGGCGTCGATCATGCCGCCGACCGTCCGAAGTGGATCACGCAGCTCGCGATAGGCGTGGCCGTCGATCGTCACCGTGCCCGACGTCGGGTTGTCGAGCCCGAGCATCATCCGCATGGTGGTGGACTTCCCCGCCCCGTTGGGGCCGAGGAACCCGGTCACCCGTCCTGCTTCGGCGGTGAAGGAAAGGTCGTCGACGGCGAGCTTGTCGCCGTAGCGTTTCGTGAGTCCGGTGGCCTCGATCATCAAGCCCTCCCTCCGGTGGAGTCCGACATTACGCGGGAAAGGACCGGGCTGCCCCCCGATAGGCGGCCCGGTCCTTGTTCCCCTTTTTCTCCCCGGCCGGACGTCTCGCTCCCCCGAGTGAGGCGTCCGGCTTTCTCCCCTGTGGAAGTCCTTACGCGTCGCGCTTGTTCGCGACGACCAGCGAGATGACCAGCAGCACCAGCGCGAAACCGGCGAAGTAGGCCAGCGATCCGGCCTGGCTCAACGGTGCTTCCGCCCTGGCGGGGCCCGAACCGGTGAGGAACCTGTCGGCGACACGGAACGGCATCCACTCGTAGATGTCCTTGCCGATCTTCGGGATGAGCTGGATCAGGTTCTCCACCGCGAGGGCGTAGATCAGCACGAGCGAGATGGCGCCGGCGCTGTGCCGGATCAGGATGCCGACGGCGATCGCGATCACCGAGGCGAGGGCGAACACCACGCCCACCCCGGCGACACTGGTCCACTCCGCGGCGGTGTCCAGCGCGAGGTCTTCCGGCCGCATGACCGAGGCGAGGCCCCAGGCACCGAACGCGGCGACCTCGCCGACCACGAGCGACAGGATCGCGACCACGCCGGTCTTGGCCAGCAGCGCCGCGGTGCGGTTCGGTACGGCCTGGAAGGTGGTCCGGATGGTGCTGAAGCGGTACTCGGTGGTCACCGAAAGCGCGGCGAGCACCATGATCACGGCCATGCCGAAGCCGTAACCGAACTGGGTCAGGCTGACCTCGGTGAGTTCCCCGGCGGGTGCGGCGCCGGAGATGATGGCGGCGAAACCGATCACGACCGCGAGGGCGGCGAGAGCGCACCACCACGGTGAGCGGGTGGTGAACAGCTTGATGCGTTCCACGGCGAGCAGAGTCATGGCTTTTCTTTCCTCAGAAGGTGGTCGGCTAAGGGGCGGCGGTGACCACTTCGGCAGCTTCGGCTTCGAGCCCTGTGTGGTACTCGACCGAATCCCCGGTGATCTGCATGAAGGCCTGCTCCAGGGAGCCGGTCTGCGGGCTGAGCTCGTGCAGCACGATCTGGTTGGCCGCGGCGATCTCGCCGATCTTGTCACTGTCCAAACCGGACACCACGAGCGCTCGGTCGGCGTCGGTGACCTGAGCGCTCGCCTGCGTCAGCGCGGTGCGCAGGGCGGGCAGTTGCGGCGACCGGACCTTGACCGTGTTCTCGGCGGCCCGCGCCACGAAGTCCTCGGTGGAGGACTGGGAGATCAGCTGTCCCTTGCCGATCACGACCAGGTGGCTCGCGGTCAGCGCCATCTCCGAAAGCAGGTGCGAGGAAACGAACACCGTGCGGCCTTCGTCGGCAAGGCGGTGCATGAACTTCCGGATCCAGAGGATGCCTTCGGGGTCGAGGCCGTTGACGGGCTCGTCGAAAAGCAGGACCTCCGGGTCGCCCAGCAATGCCGCCGCGATCCCCAACCGCTGCGACATGCCGAGGGAGAATCCGCCGGCGCGCTTTCCGGCGACGCTGGTGAGCCCGACGGTCTCGAGCACCTCGTCGACCCGGCTCTCGGCGATCCTGTTGGACTTCGCCATCCACCGCAGATGCGCCCGCGCCGACCGGTTGGGGTGCACCCACTTGGCGTCCAGCAGCGCGCCGACCGTCCGGAGCGGGTCCTTGAGCTCGCGGTAGAGCTTGCCGCCGATACGCACCTGACCCGACGTCGGGTTGTCCAGACCGAGGATCATCCGCATGGTCGTGGACTTGCCCGCCCCGTTAGGGCCGAGGAACCCGGTGACCTCACCCGCCGCGACGGAGAACGAAAGGTCGTTCACCGCCAGTGTCTTGCCGTACCGCTTGGTGAGGCCCGCTGCCTCGATCATGTCTGCTCCCCTCGGCGACTGCGAGAACAATCGTCGTCCATGTGGATGGCCGAGCGCGTCATCCTGAGGTGCCAACCTGATACCCGACCTGAGACGTAGCTTGCCGTCTTCCAGCGGCGTACGCGATCGGTGATCCCCCTGAGAGTGACCCTGATTCGCCAGGGTTAATGAACCGTGGTTCAATAACCACATGGCGCGGCCACGAAGCATCACCGACGAACGACTGCTGACCGCGGCGGGAACCGTGATCGGCAGGATCGGCCCGGGTTTCACGCTGGCCCAGGTGGCGGCGGAGGCCGGGGTCGCGGTCGGCACCGTCGCCCAGCGGTTCGGCTCGAAAAACGGCCTTCTGCTGGCGTTGAGCCGGTCGAACACGCGAACCGTCGTGGGACTGATGCGGGAATGCGGCGAACTGGCCGATCCCGTGGAGGCACTGCGGGCGGCGGTCGTCGTGGTCTACGAGGGCCTTGGCGACGCGGAGACCGCGGCGAACCATCTCGGGCAGCTGGGGGTGGACATCGGCGATCCGGAGCTGCGCGCCCTGCTCGGGGAACATTTCACCGCCGTGGAAGCGGAATTACGCAGGCTGATGCGCGTCGCGGCGCGTGACCTGCCGGGCGCGCCGGGTGTCGTCCGCGCCGCGCGGGTGCTGCTGGGGGTGGCGAACGGGGCCGCGCTGGACTGGTCGATCCGGCCGAAGGGGCGGATCACCGAACGGATGGGGCAAGACGTGGACGCGGTGCTGACCGCGTGGAAGGGAGTGTCCTGAATGGATCGGAAAGTGGCCGTGGTCGCGGGGGCGACGCGGGGATGTGGCCGGGCGATCGCGGTGGAACTGGGCAGGCTCGGCTGGACGGTGTTCGTCACCGGCCGTACGACGCGTGAGCACCAGTCGCCGATGAAGCGGTCGGAGACGATCGAAGACACCGCGGAACTCGTCGACGCGGCGGGTGGCCGGGGCATCGCCGTCCGGACCGACTTCACCGTGGTGTCCGATGTGGACGCCTTGCGTGCGCGGATCGAGTCCGAAGTGGACGGACGGATCGACGTGCTGGTCGACGACGTCTGGGGCGGCGACCAGTACGCGGACTTCGAGGGGGCGTACTGGGACTCCAGCCTCGACGACGCGCTCACGCTGGTGCACAACGCGATCGACACCCACCTGATCGCGTTGCACCGGCTGCTCCCGCTGGTGGTGAAGCGGGAGGGCGGGCTCGTCCTCGAAGTCACCGACGGCGACCACGACGAGTACGTCGGCGCGGGGATCCCGTACTTCCTCGCGAAATGCGGCATCCGCGCGATCGGCAGGGCGCTCGGCGCCGAACTGAAGAAGTACGGCTGCGTCGGCATGACCGTCACGCCGGGCTTCCTGCGTTCGGAAGCGATGCTCGACCACTTCGGGGTCACCGAAGAGACGTGGCGTGACGCGGTCGGCAAGTCCGCGCCGGTCGACTTCGCGATCTCGGAGACCCCGGCGTTGCTCGGGCGCGGTGTCGCGAAGCTGGCGACCGACCCGGAGGTTTCGCGGTTCGCGGGCAAGACGCTCGCGTCGTGGACGCTGATGAACGAATACGGCCTGACCGACGTCGACGGCTCACGCCCCGACTTCGGCAAGTGGATGGCCGAAGTGCGGGACGCGGGCAAGGACGCGGAGACGGCGGATCACTCGCTGTACCGCTGAGACACCAGCCCAGAGCCTCGTGAGTGGCTAGGACGGTTAGAACCGTCCTAGCCACTCACGAGGCCGGGGCCTGCTTCTTCCCGGCCAGCACGTCCAGGTAGTGCTGGTTGAACATGACGCCGAGGACGTTGCCGAACGGGTCGACGACGGCCGCGGTCACGAAACCCGGCCCGCGTTCGATGATCGGCTCGTACTCCTTCGCGCCCTTCGCCAGCAGCTTCGCGAAGGCGTCCTCGACGTTGTCGACGGCCCAGTTCGCGATGGCCCCGCCGGGGCCGGGCTGGGCCAGCGGCGGCCGGAAGTCCCCGCGGACCAGGCCGAACTCGTGCTGGTAGTCACCGATCCGGAACTCGGCGTACGCCGGCGTGCCGTCGGGACCGTTGCGGACGAAGTACGGCTCGATGCCGAAGAGGCCGGAGTACCACTCGATCGCGGCGGCCAGGTCGTCGGCGTAGAACGTGGTGGTGGTGAGGCCTCGCAGCATTTCCTTCTCCTCAGGTAGTGGCTCTGAGGACAAGGATCCGCCGCAAAGTGCTCACCGAATGACCACTTTTCCGAAGAGGGGCTCGTGAGTGGCAAGGACGGTTAGAACCGTCCTTGCCACTCACGAGG
>Ga0307518_10000657_pt1 | contig 25969 bp, 21 predicted proteins | sample 25_EM_MG_FD_203889 | JGI IMG/M metagenome (GOLD analysis project Ga0307518, IMG submission 203889) | Populus trichocarpa ectomycorrhiza microbial communities from riparian zone in the Pacific Northwest, United States - 25_EM | ecosystem: Host-associated > Plants > Roots > Unclassified | place... | reverse complement strand
TCGTCCGCGGCATGGAGCACGGCCAGGCGGGCGGCCTCGTCGCGCTGGTTGCCGGAGCGCGCCCTGCGGGGCTGCGAATTCACGACTGGCATGCGGCCACGATACCGCGCTATTGTCGAGACGCAACGTCTCGTCTAGACAAAACCCGATCCTCAAGGAGTTTTCGTGTCCGACACATCCGATCGCCGAGCTCTCGTCATCGGCGCCTCACGCGGCCTGGGACTGGTCCTGGCCGAGGAGCTCACCCGGCGCGACTGGCAGGTCGTCGCCACGACGCGCCAAAGCGGAGGCGACCTTCAGGAGAAGGCCGACGCCTCGAACGGGCGGCTGCGGGTCGAGTCGCTGGAGATGACCAGCGACGAGCAGCTCGCCGCCCTGCGTGAGCGGCTCGACGGCACCAAGCTCGACCTGCTCTTCGTCAACGCCGCGATCGACCGCGGGAATCTGCCGATCACCGAAGTTTCGACCGAGACCTTCGCCGAAGTGATGATCACCAACGCGTTGCGTCCACTGCGCACCCTGGAGGCCCTTCGCGATCTGGTCGTCCCCGGCGGCACCGTCGCGGTCATGTCGTCCAGGCAGGGCAGCATCTCGCTGAACACGAGGCCGGGATTCGAGGCCTACAAGGCCAGCAAGGCCGCGCTCAACCAGTTGATGCGCAGCTACTCCACCCGGTACGCCGACGACGGGCACACCAAGCTCCTCATCCACCCCGGCCACAACCAGACACCGCTCGGCGGCCCCGGCGCTCCGCTCACCGCCGAGGAGAGCATGCCCGCCGTCGTCGACGTCCTCGAAGCGCAGGCGGGCGCGCCGGGTCTGCAGTTCCTGGATCTCTACGGCGAAATCGTGCCCTGGTAGGTCACATCTCCGGTCCGGGATCCGTCAGAACGGTATGGAAACCAGAATCCCGAACCCCGCCCTGTCGAACCCCGCCACACTGAAAGCCCTGATCGCGCTGGCGGAGTCGACCGGCGACACCGGCGTCCCGAAGACCACGCACTACCTCATGCACGTCCGCGCGAGCCAGATCAACGGCTGCAGCGGCTGCCTGGAGATGCACACCAAGGAAATGCGCAAGGCGGGCGAATCCGACGAGCGGATCTTCACCGTGGCGGCGTGGCGTGACACCGCCTATTACACCGACGCCGAACGTGCGGCGCTCGCGCTGGCCGAGGCCCTCACCAGGATCGCGGACCGGGCAGACCCCGTCGACGACGCGATCTGGAACGAGGCCGCTCGTCACTACGACGAAAAGCAGCTCTCGAGCCTGGTCCTCTCGATCGCCGCCATCAACACCTGGAACCGGCTCAACGTCGCGACACGGCAGATCGCCGGCGCCGCTTGATCGGGCTATTCGGCCTGCCGTAGCTCCACACAGCACTCGGCCACGCCGGGAACGAGGGCCGCTTCCACGTTCCCGGCGCGCACGCCGTTCAGGAAACCGGCCAAGAAGGCCTGGTTGATCCCGCAGACCAGGTCGGGGGCCTTCTCGGCCAGCGGATGGAACGGGCAATTCCGCAGCCGGACGCAGGTCCTGCTGTCCCGGCTCGGTTCGAAGCCATAGCGCCGAAGCATCCCTTCGGCCACGGTGAGCGCGCGTTCCGCGCCGAGCCTGCCGGGCCGCGTCCGCGCGCGTTCCTCCTCACCCGCCGCGAAGCCACGCTCCCCCGCGACCCGGCGCACGGCTTCCCTCGCCGTCTCACCGGACTCTTCGGCGAGCACCGCCTCGGCGAGGATGTCCGCGAGCACCTCGTGCCGTCGCGCGGGAAGCTGCACCTGGATGGTGTCGTCGACGGGTTCGTAGACCTTCGGCCTGCGCCCCACCTTGACCACCGGGCCCGCCGCGAAACCGAATCTGAGCAGCCCGGCAGCCACGAGTTTGTCGAGATGGAAGGCGGCGAGCTTGCGGGAGATCCCCACCGCGGCGGCCGCCTCGTCCCGCGTGACCGGGCGCCGCGCGCGCCGGGCGTAGGCGTACATACCCCGGCGAAGGTCGTCGTCGAGGGCCGCCACCGCGGCGATGGCGGGGACGTCGAGACCGTCCGGGTCGGGCACTGTCACGTACACCACGATATCGCCTATCTCAACCGACGGAACACCCTGGAGCACGGATCTACCATGTACGATGAGCCCGCGGGTGGCAAAACACCCAAAAGTCTTGGTTAAATAACCACTGGGGATCGCGTCCAGCCTAGGAGGCCCAATGTCCACTCCCGCCTTGCGCGTCGTGCACGAAACCGGGCCTGGGCCGGACCTGGCGGCCGCCGAAGCCGCGGCCGCCGACCTCCTCACCGCGCTGGGCATCCCACTGGACTCCGAGAGCCTCCGCGGCACGCCGGGCCGGATGGCGCGCGCGTACGCCGAGCTGTTCACTCCCCGGCCGTTCGACCTCACGACCTTCCCCAACGACGAGGGCTACGACGAACTCGTCCTCGCCAGGGGGATCCCGGTCCGATCCGTCTGCGAGCACCACCTGCTGCCGTTCGTCGGCGTCGCGCACGTGGGTTACCTGCCCGGCGACCGGATCCTCGGCCTGTCCAAGCTGGCGAGGATCGTCGAGCACTTCGCCTGCCGTCCGCAGGTTCAGGAGCGCCTGACGAAGCAGGTCGCCGACTGGCTCGAAGAGCACCTCGAACCCCGTGGTGTCGGCGTGGTGATCGAAGCCGAGCACTCGTGCATGACGTTGCGCGGCGTTCAGGCCGTCGGGTCGAGCACGGTCACCTCCACCCTGCTCGGCACGCTCCGCGAAGACGCGCGCTCCCGGCAGGAATTCTTCGCTCTCACCGGTATCAACGGCTGACGGCGGGTTCTTCCGCGTAGGCCGCGGAGACGACCGCACGGTCGAACACCCGCCAGGTGAGCGCGGAAACGAGCACCGCCACCACGAAACCGGCCCAGTACGGCGTCGTCAGCCCGAACTTCGACGCCACCGCGCCGCCGAGCAACGCGCCGACACAATTGCCGCCCGCGATGATGAACAGGCTTGTGCTGCCGACCCGGCCGAGCATGTCCGGCGGGGTGAGCCGCTGACGCAGGGAGCTGGCGACGATGCCCCACAGCGCGCCGTGCACCCCGAACAGGAACAGCGTCACCCCGACGACCGGCGCGTTCGTGCTCGTCGCCAGCACCAGATGGGTCGCGGCCTCGATCAGCAGCCCGATCCGCAACGTCCAGGTCGGCGTGCACCACGCGATCAACCGGTCTCCGGTGACCGAGCCGAGCAGCCCGCCCACCGCCATGCAGGTGAACAGCAGGCCGTAGCCGACGGAACCCAGCTGCAGCCGCTCCTTCGCCAGCAACACCAGCACCGAGGTGGCCGCGACGAGCGTCAGATTCAGCATGCCGATCAGCCCGACCATGGTCCGCAGCAGACGCTGACCGGCCAGCCACCGGAACCCTTCGGCGACGTCCGACCGCATCGAGCGCCGCACGACGGGCTCGCCGGGTTCGTCGCCGGGCCGCGATCGGTAGGCACCGGCGATGAGCCCGAGCAGCAGGGCGCTGACCGCGTACGTGCCGGCGTTGACGTAGAACGGGATACTCGCCGCGACGCCGAACAGGAATCCGCTCAGCGGACCGGAAAGCATGCCGTGGGCCAGCGTCGTCCCGGCGTACAGCCGCCCGTTCGCCCGCTCCAGCAACGCCTTCGGGACGATCGCGGGCAGCATCGCCCCGCTCGCCGTCCGGAACACGACCTCGCTCGCGTTGATCACGAAGAGGACGGCGTACAGCAGGGCGATGCCGACGTTCCCCGCCGTGATCGCGACGGCCAGCAACGCCACGGCGGGGACGCGGAGCCAATCCAGGGCGATCATCAGCTTCCGCCGGTCCACCCTGTCGACCAGCACCCCGCCCGGCAGGGAGAAGAGCAGCCAAGGCAACCACGCCACCGCGAAACCACCCGAGACCACGAGCGGTTCGTCGGTGCGGGAAGCGATCAGCAGCGGTGCCGCCACCGTCGCGAGACCACTGCCCAGCGCGGATGTCGTACTCGCCGCCCAGAGCTTCGCGTACCTGCCGTCGAGCCGCTCCCCAGTCATGAGATCACCGTAGCCAGCGGTGACCGAGCGGATGCGGGGTTTCACTCACAGCTGAGTTCTCGCCCTCTAGACTGCCCTTCCGTTCGGCCTTGGGAGGGGACCACGAATGGTGCTGGTACGCGATGTCAATCCGTCGATCCTGCTGATGAACAAGGCGCCTGGCATGAAGCCGGGCCCCTATCTGCCACGGGACATCGACCAGCGGCTCATCACGGCGCTCACGTCCGACAGCCGGTTCACCCTCGTCGTCCACGAGGTCTACTCGGGGGCGAGGCGATCGGCTTTGCAAGCCCTGACCGTGACGTACCCCGGAATGGAATTGGTCATCGAGCCGGAGATCGACGACCTCGTGTCGGACCGGTACCACGGACCGGCGGGGCTCTGGCTCGACCAGAAACTCCCCCAGACCCTCGGACGCGCCCCCAGCGCCGTGGCCAATTGGCTGGAGATCGATCACCGGCGCCGGGTGCTGGGCCTCGTCGACGCGAGTCAGTACGAACATCCGGAACTACGCGCGGCGATCGATCAGCTCGCGCCGGCGGTCTTCCACATCGGCCCGGAACTCTCCGCCCAGGAACGCGTGAGGGCCGAGAAGATGTTCCCCGGGGCGGGGCCCATCCGCACGATCGACGAGATCGCCGCCATGTCGAATCCCGCCGGTTCCGAGCACACCGATCCGGATCCGTTCGCCGCTCACGTCGCCGATTACCGGCCCGACACCGACGACGGCGTCGACCGCCTCGGCATCGGCACCGACGTGCGCATGCTCGCCGACCTGGTGGTCTCGCGCATGATCACCCCTCCCCTGTCGATCGGCCTGTTCGGCAGCTGGGGTTCGGGCAAGAGTTTCTTCATGCGGCAGATGCAGCTGCGGGTCCGTGAGCTCGCCGATTCCGCGCGGACGGCCGAAACCGAGGCGGGCGCGCATGGGAAGTCCGTGTCCTCGTATTGTTCGAGTGTCCGCCAGATCAGCTTCAACGCCTGGCACTACAGCGAGGCGAACCTTCTCGCCAGCCTCGCCACGCACATCTTCGACAACCTCGCCGCGAGCGGCGCCGAGAACGACCTTCAGCGCCAGGCCGATCTGCTCGCCGAACGCCGCAAGACCGAGAAGACCCTGCTCGGCAGGCTCAGTGCGGTCCGGCTCGAACGCAGAACCCTGACGGCCCAGCAGAAACAAGCGAAGCGAAGGCGACGGAAGCCACGCGAATACGTCCGAGCGGTGTTCGACAGCCTCACGGAAGCGGACAAGGCGTGGATCGCGTCCAGGATCGGTGTCGACCAGCCGACCGCGGAGGATCTCGAACGCCTCGCGCAGGAGACCGGCGGGCTGCGTTCGGACGTCGCCGAATTCTGGCGACGCCTGCGGCAGGATCCGGTCCCGCTGTTGATCCTGATCGGCGGGCTGGTGACGGTACTGGTGGTCACCTTGCTCGTCGGCCGGTCACAGGTCTCCGGCGTGCTCGGCGGGCTCACGGTGGTGAGTTCCGCGCTGACCGTCGTCCTGCGGATGCGCGCCAGCGCGGACCGGATCCACCAAGCGCTCGCCAAACTCGGCGGTCCGTCCGAAGAGGACGAAGAGACCGAGCGGCGCCTGGCCGAACTGGACGCGGAATCCGACCGGCTCGAGAAGGCGGTCACCGACCTCGCGCCGGGGCTGGACCTCGTGTCGTTCGCCGAGTCCCGGGTCTCGGACTACGTCGAGCATCTGGGCGTGGTCTCCTTGCTGCGCAAGGATCTCGAAACGTTCGCGACGATGCTCGCCGAGGTTCCGCACGGTTCCGGCAAGATCGAGCGGACCGTGCTCTACATCGACGATCTCGACCGCTGCCCGCCCAAGGTCGTCGTCCAGGTCCTCGAAGCCATCCATCTCCTGCTGGCCTTGCCCGTGTTCGTCGTCGTGGTGGGCGTCGACTCCCGATGGCTCAAGAAGGCCGTCGAGCAGCACTACGAGGAGATGCTCGGCGACGACCCGGAAACCTTCGCCGAGAACTACCTCGAAAAGATCTTCCAGGTGCCGTTCACGTTGTCCCCCATGGACGATCCAGGGTTCGCGGGGCTCGTGCGCGGGCTCGCCGATACCGAGATCCAGGATTCCACCCCGGCGCCCGCACCCTACGAAACGGATCAGGCCACCGGCGACCGCTCTCCGGTCGCGGCCGGTTCCCGTCCTCGCGCGGAAGCACCGCGACCGTCGTCCGCACAGTCCACAATAGACCTACGACCTCCTCGGCTGGTGATTTCGGCTCCGGAACTGGACTTCCTGCCGACACTGGCCCCGCTCGTCCGGTCCCCTCGGGCCGCGAAACGGCTCCTGAACCTGTATCGCCTGCTGCGAGCGCGCTTCTCCGGGGAGCACCTCGCGGAGTTCCTCGCCGACGGTGACCGCGAGGCACCGTTCCGCGCGGTGCTGGTGCTGCTCGCGGTCCACGTCGGGTATCCGGACGCCGTCCGGTGGTTCGCCTCCATCGAGGGGACCGACCCCGGCGACAAGGCCATCGAGATCGTGTCGTCGATGAACGACCACGAACTGCGGCCGAAGCTCGAACGCGGCCTGTCCGGCGAAGCGTGGCCACTGCTGGCCGGGTCCTATCAGCGCTGGCTGCCGTTGGTGAACCGGTTCTCGTTCGCCCGCGACCGCTCGATGTCCGGCCCCCGGTAGAGCCGCTCCGGGATCTTCGCCAGTGTCGACGGGTGGACCTGCGGGCCGAGGCCGTAGAGCTTCTGGAAGCTCATGATCAGCGGCCGCCACCGGTCGGGGTCGATCCGGTCTTCGGTGCCCGGCATCCGCACGTCGTCGTGGACGTGGACGCGCTGTATGCGCACCTCGAACACGAGCACGCCGCCGCGTTGTTTCGGATCGTCCTCGGCGAGGGGGTGGACGGCCTCGACGACGGCCTCCATCGTCACCGGGCATTCCGCGACGCGGGGCGGCCGGACCGTCTCCGAGCCGACCGGGGTGAGTCCGGCACGGGCGAACTTGTCCGGTTCGTGCCGGTAGCCGCGTTCGTACTTGCGGGCCGGGACCGGATCCGATCCGGTGGTCAGCGCCAGCCTGTCGACGGCGGCCGCCAGCGCGTCGGAAGGGAGATTCAGAACACATTCACGGTTGCGCATGAGATTCTGCGCCGTCTTGGATTTCGCGCCAAGCCCGAGCATGCCCCGCCAGCCGAGCCAGAACGCCGATGACATCGGAGCCAGGTTCCCGGTGCCCGCCTGGTCGACCGTCGAGAGGAGCACCACCGGGGTGCCGAAGTAGAGGATTCCGGGCTCGATACGGGTGTGCGCGGCCTCGGCCGCCGTCGTGGAAACTGTCACGTTCGTCAGCTTCGCCGCCCCTCGCGCCGGAGGCTGGCGAGAATCGGACGTCGCGATCAACACCGTCGGCGGACGGCGTCGCGCCGCCGGAACACTTACCCTCATCCGGGACGGTTCCCTTGGGCGGACGCGAACCCGCGGTCGTTCGGAGTATTGCGTTCGGCCGATTGCTGGTAGGTTCGCCGAACTTGAACGACGAAGGAGGCGCCGGCAGCGGCCCGGTCAACACCCGAACGCGCGTGGTGAGGCGAATCGCATGCGAGACGATGTGGTCCAGGCGAGCTCGATTCTCGGGCACTCCCCCGGCCAGGTTTGGGAAGTGATCGGCGATCCCGAGTCCTACTCGAGGTTCGTCGCGGAGATCAGCTGGTGCGAGATCCAGCGCCCCGCCGAACGCGGGCGCGGCCCGAAATGCCTTGTCCGGCTGGAACCGCGGCCGGGAACGCTCGTCGTCGGCGACATCGAGGCGCGAGTCTGGCGGCCGGGCGAGCATGTCGTGTGGTGCGGCGTCGAGAACGACGGCATCTGGGTCTCGGTCGAGCTTCGGCAGGCTCCCGGCGGCGGCACGGAAATCCTCGCGCAGCTGATGCTTCCGGCGCCGCACGCCCCTCTCGTCTCCGCCGCGTCCTTCAAACGCACCGTCCGCGCCGCGGCCCGCCGGATCGATCTGCACCTCTCGGGACGGGCGGCGTCACCCCAGGACGAACCGGCGCACACCAAGGCCACCACGCTGCACACGGCGAGCACGCTGCTCAAGGCCGGAGTGCTCGCCGCGGCGCGCCCGGACAAGATCGCGCGGCAGCTCACCTCGCTCTCGCAATGGGGCGCCACCGTCGCCGGCGGCTACTCGGCCAACGCCGCCCGCGTACCCGAAGAGGTCGCGCTGCACGACGAACGCAACGTCCGGACGTTCAAGCAGGCGGCCGACCGCAGCAATCAGCTCGCGAACGCGCTGGCGGCCCGCGGTGTGCGCGCCCGCGACCGGATCGCCTTGCTGTGCCGCAATCACGCCGCGATGGTCGAGTCGCTGATCGCGTGCAGCAAACTCGGCGTGGACGCGATCCTGCTCAACACCGGCCTGTCCGCCGGCGCGGTCAAGGACGTGATCGGGCTGCACAAACCGGTCGCGGTGCTCGCCGACGACGAGTTCTCGCGGATCATCGCCGACATCCCCGGCGACTTCCTGCGGCTGTCCACCTGGCCGGAGACCGAGAACGGCTACCCGACGATCGATCAGCTCATCGCCGGGGTCCCGGCCACCAAACTCAAACCGGTGGACCGGATCGGCAGGCTCGTCGTCCTCACCTCGGGTACTTCGGGAACACCCAAGGGCGCACGCCGTCCGACGCCGAAGGGACTGTCCACGTCGGCCGCCATGCTCGACCGCATCCCGCTCCATTCCGGCGACCGCTTCGTCGTGGCCGCGCCGCTGTTCCACAGCTGGGGGCTCGCCGGGATGCAGATCGGGATGGCCGTGCGCGCGTCGCTGTCGCTGATCCGCCGGTTCGACGCCGAAGAGATCCTGCGGACGATCGCCGAACACCGGTGCGGCGTGCTGTTCGCCGTCCCCATCATGCTTCAGCGCATTCTCGACCTGCCCGAACGGATCCGCGGCCGCTACGATCTCTCGTCGCTGCGGATCGTCGCCAGCAGCGGATCCGCGCTGCCGGGCCCGATCGTCACCGAATTCATGGACACCTTCGGCGACGTGCTCTACAACTTCTACGGCTCCACAGAGGTTTCATGGGCCAGCATCGCCACGCCCGAGGACTTGCGGGCCGCGCCGACGACCGCGGGCCGTTGCCCGCCCGGCACCCGTGTCGCCATCCTCGACGACGACCACAACCGGGTCCCGCCGGGCTGGGAGGGACAGATCTTCGTCGGCAACGACATGCTGTTCGAGGGTTACACCGACGGCGCCAGCGTGCCCCGCGCGGAGAACCTGATGGCGACCGGCGACGTCGGCTATCAAGACGCCGCCGGCCGCCTCTTCGTCACCGGCCGGGCGGACGAGATGATCGTGTCCGGTGGGGAGAACGTGTCCCCGCGCCCGGTCGAGGAAGCCATCGTCGCCCTGCCCGGCGTCCACGAGGCCGCCGTGATCGGCGTGCCGGATCGCGAGTTCGGGCAACGGTTCGCGGCGTACATCGTCCCGAAACGCGGTGCGCGGATGAGCGCGGACGACGTCCGCGCCTACATCCACCACCGGCTGGCCCGCTTCGCGGTCCCGCGGGACGTGTACTTCGTCGAGGAGCTGCCCCGCAACGCGACCGGGAAGGTGCTCAAGCGGTTGCTGAGGGACGAGACGTGGCCGATCGAGCAGTGACCAGGGCCGGAACTCGCGTGCTTGAAGGCGTAACTCGCGTGATTGGAGCCGTAAGATCGTCTTCCGCCCCCGATCACGCGAGTTACGTCTCTGATCACGCGAGTTACGCGCTCGAATGCCGCTTCCGCAGGAGGAATCGCTGGATCTTCCCGCTGGGTGTCTTGGGCAGTTCCGGCACGAAAAGCACTTCGCGCGGATAGGCGTGCGCGGCGAACCGGGTCTTCACCAGCTGCTGCAGTTCGGAAACCAGCGCGGCGTCCGCGGACACACCGTCTCGCGCCACCACGTACGCCACGACCACCTCGCCGCGCAGCTCGTCCGGGACACCGATCACGGCGGATTCGGCCACCGCGGAATGTTGCTGCAGAACGCTTTCCACGTCGAACGGGCCGATACGGTAGCCGGCCATCAGGATGACGTCGTCGTCCCGCGACGCGAAGGTCAGGTAGCCGGAGGCGTCCTTGGCGGCCACGTCGCCGGTGTAGTACCAACGGCCGTCGGGGCTGAACCGCGCGGCGGTGCGCTCGGGTGCGTCGCGGTAGCCCCGGAACCACACGAGCGGACTCGCCGGGAGATCGACGGCGACGCGTCCGCGTTCTCCCGGCCCGGCCACCACGTCGGCGTCTTCACGGAGGACCTCGACGGCGAATCCCGGCAGGACGCGGCCCATCGAACCGGGCTTGACCTCCGAGCGGAGGTCCGGATGCCACGCGTTCCCGACCACCATGCCGAGTTCCGTCTGTCCATAATGGTCGTAAACGCCGACACCGAGCTTCGACGACGCCCACTCCAGGACGTCCGGGGTCAGCGGTTCGCCTGCCGACGAACAGTGCCGCAGCCGGAGGCCGTCCGGCACCGGGGCGGCCGAATTCCGGAGCGCGCGGTACACCGTGGGCGCGGCGGCGAAGTTGGTGACGCCGAACTTCTCCAGCACCGACCAGGTCAGTTCGGGCGAGAAACCCGCGTGCAGCAACAGGCTCCGCCTGCCGGTCGCCATCGGCGTCATGATCGCGTAGTACAGACCGTAGGCCCAGCCCGGGTCGGCGGCGTTCCAGAAGACGTCGTCCGCGCGGACGTCGAGCGCGAAGTCTTGGTACGCCTGGAAACCCGCGAGCGCGCGAAGGGGAATCGGGACGGCTTTGGGCGTGCCCGTGGTCCCGGAGGTGAACAGCTCGACCAGGACGCCGGCCCCGCCGGTCTCCGCGGCCCCCACGAGCGGCGCGGCGTCGGCCAGCATCTCGTGGAACGACAGGTCGCCGTCCTCGCCGTCACCGACCACCACGACCCGCCGCGACGGGTCGGCAGGCAGATCGGCGGACGGCGTCAGCTTCGAGCGCTGGCCGGCGTCGGCGATGACGACGTTCGTGCCGTTGCCCGTGATGCGCAGCGCGATGGCGGGCGGCGCGAAGGCGGTGAACAGCGGGACGTGCACCGCGCCCAGCCGCCAGATCGCGAGCAGCGCCACGACCAGCTCCGCCGACTTGCCCATCAGTGTCGCCACCCGGTCCCCCGGTCCGACCCCGAGGCCGAGCAGTGCCCCGGCGAACCGTTCCGACCGTTCACGCAGCTCGCCGTAGGTGAGGTCCACGCTGGTCAGATCCGCCTCGACCACGGTGAAGGCGACCGCCTCCGCCGGATGCCGGTCGCACAACAGCGTCGCCGCACCGGCCCGCTCGTCGTCGTAGACCTCGAGCAACCGCCGGACGTGAGCTTCGGTCATCGTTTCTCCCGGGACGTGGCGAAGGCGTACAGTTCCGGAAATCGTGCGGGCGGGCCCGACCCGCCCACCACCCCCGTTCGAGGGGGGATCACCGAGGAGGGTGAGCCGATGCCGGTCGACGACGCCCAGCTCCTCGGCGCGGTCTCGGACCTGCGCCGGGACACCGGCCTGCCGGTCGGTTTCGCCGGGATCGCCGGCACTTCGCCGCGGATGCGGCTGACCGCGTTCCTCGGCAACCGGGGCACCGCGCTGAACGGCCTGTCCGTCCGCGCCGGCTGCGGCCTCGGCGGCAAGGCGCTCGCACTGACCAGGCCGGTGGTCGCCAACGACTACCACCGCGCCACCACGATCAGTCACGACTACGACGAGCCGGTCCGCGACGAGGGGATCCACTCGGTGGTCGCCATCCCGGTCGTCGTGCGCCGCCGCGTCCGCGCCGTGCTCTACGGCGGCCTGCGTGACGAGGCGACCCTTTCCGACCGGACGATCACCGCCGCCCTGCACGCGGCGCGCGACCTCGAACAGACGCTGGCCGTCGAGGACGAGATCGAGCAGCGGCTGGCCGAGGCACGACCGCTGGCCGAACACCACGAGGAGGCCGCGCCACGCGAACGCCTTCGCGAGGTCTACGCGGAACTGCGGGCGCTCTCCGGCCAGATCCGCGACAGCGTCCTCCGCGAGCGCCTCGACGCGGTGTGCGAGAACCTCACCGGCGCCGTTTCCCCGGCGCTGCGCCTGGCGCCGCGTGAGCTGGACACCGTCTCGCTCGTCGCGCTCGGGCTGACGAACGCCGAGATCGCGCACCGGCTGGGCCTGACCGCGGAGACGGTCAAGAGCTACCTGCGGGACGCGATGCGCAAACTCGACGCGACCTCGCGGCTGCAGGCCGTCACGCACGCGCGGCGGGCAGGCCTGCTCCCCTGACTCAGCCCGCCTTGTCTCGTGAGTGGCAAGGACAGTTAGAACCGTCCTTGCCACTCACGAGTCCCCGGGTGAGGCGTATACCCCGAATGGGTCAATGCCGCGCGCCGAATGGCCCGATTCACTCGGTCAGGTGAAAGACGCGGCGAGGCGTCATTCTCGCGGCGAGGGCCCCTCTTCTCTGGTGTGTCGGTACCGGCCGGACAGCCCCCCGAACGGCCGGTACCGACATGGAAGTTCAGCTCAACCGATCCACCAGCGGGCCTTGTAGATCCACGCGCCGTGCAGCGCCAGCTCGGCGCGTGGAAAGGCCAGCCGGACGGTGTCCGTGCACCAGGTGCACAGATGACCGTCCTGCACCGAGGCCGTCAGGATCTGGCCGGTCCGCGGGTTCGTCGACACGCTCTTCACATGCGGCCGGTCGATCTCCCGAGCGCCCGCGTAGCGCTGGGTGAACCCGCCACTCGTCTTCGAGAACTGGTACACCCCCGCCTCCGTCGTCACCCACAGCAGATCAGGCCGGTTCGGGACCGGCTGGAGGTCGTGCCCGCCCTTGGTCGGCACCGGGACGGACCGCTGCTCGGTGAGCACCGGAGCGGCGGGCGTCCCACCGACGCTCAACGCGACGAGCGCGTCGGTACCCAGGGCCCACAACACGTTCCGTCCGGCGTCCCACACCACGCCGTGCGCCCCCACCAGCCGGTATTCGGCGTAGGTCGTCGAGCGTTGCCCCTGTGAAGCGGTGTAGACCCGCACCCAGCCGCCGGTGCTGGCCGCCACCGCGACGTTCCCGTCCGGCAGCAGTTCGATGCTGTGCGGGTTGGCAGGGCCGCCTACGTTCGCAGCCCAATACGCCCGGTCGCCCGCCGGATACGGCACGACGGCCGCGAAACCACCCGACGCCGAAGTCAGCAGGTACTTCTCGCCGCCGCGTTCGGCGAGCTTCGCGTCGCTCGGGTTGCTCCACGAGCCCGCCAGGTCCGCCAGCCCGTTGGCGGCGTTCGGCGCCCACGCCCAGCTCAGCTTCCGCTCCCGCCAGGAGGCCTGGTCGGCGGGCAGGACCAGGATCCGTTTGGACGCCTGCTCGGTGATGACGATCGAGCCGCGATCGCGCCCGGAGGCGTCCGCCACCGCCGGCGCGGACGCCGCGACCGAAAGGCCCGCGATGGCCAGCGCCACCAAGGATTTCCGCATGATCTTCATACCGAGACCGAACCCGCCCGGGATGACGGGCGGATGGCGGCGACCGGAAACGTGGATGTCGACGAGGTGACCCCGGGATCAGAGGCTCGCTTCGGACCGCCGGAACAGCACTTCGCCGATCGGACGGCGTGCCGTCATCGGAGCCGGATGGCCGTATCCGAGGCGCAGCACGGCGTGCGGGCGGCCGAGGTCGGCGAAGACCCGGTCCATCGCCGCCCGCGTCTCCGGGGTCTCGAACGGCCTGCCGACGAACGACGTCGCGAGACCGGCGGCCGTCGCGGTCAGCAGTACGCGTTGCAGCACCATTCCCGCCCGCAGATCCGCGGCGGGCCCGCCGCCGGCGGTGAGGATCGCGCCGAGCACCGGCTCACCGCCTTCGGGTTCGGCGGCGATGAAGGACTCCTGCGCCGGAATGCCGTGCGGTGACGGCGGTCTGGTCGGCGCCTGGACACCGTCCGGCGCGTGGGCCGTCCGTCGCGTCCACAGCGCGACCTCCGCCTGGAACGCGCCGTTGCGCGCCTGCGCGGCCTCGGCCCGGTGCAGCACGCGCGCGACCGCGTTCGCCCGGTCGCCGCGGCCGAACAGTTCCAGCAGCCCGCCTTCCACCAGCGCGGCCGCGCGCAACGTCGTCCGCGCCCAGACGGGCACCGGCCGGTCCGAAAACGGACGGCGGTTCGTGTGACGGCGGAAGACGGCTTCGGCCAGTTTCCGTTCCTCCGGCGACGAAAACCGGTCACCGCCGATCACGAGTTCGGCGAGCAGGTCCGGCTCCTCCGGCTTCGGTGCCAACCGAAGCGAAAGCGTCTTGCCGTTGGAGCGCAACGAAACGATCAGGTTGAACAACGCCGCGCCGCACGAAAGCCGCGCCTCGCGCGCGTCCGGGTCGGCTATCCGCAGCACCCGGGCGCGATCGAGCCACACTTCGATCCGCCATCGGTCGACGACGAACCGCCACGGCTGGGTGTTGAGCGGGGACGGCGCGCGGACGGCGGCCGCCACCGCCTGGTCGACATGGGTCGGTAACGGGATCTTCATCGTGGGCTCCCAAGGAAAGGGGTTGATCCACCATCGGCCGGGGTATCCGGCGACCGCAGCGGCCGCCGGTCACGAGATCCGAGGACTTTCGCCCCCGATTCGCGGAGAGCGAGGACTTAGGACCCTGTGCCACGGACGGCCGCGATGAGAGTCTCGATGACCGGAACGGAGCCGACGATGACGGACAACTGGACGATCGACGTGTCCCTGCAGCACGAGCCGTACCGGGTACGCGCGGAAGCATTGCTCCGTCTCGAGGACGGCGGCGAGTTCGTCGGTGTCGGGATCGCGGAGGCCGGGCTGAGAAACGGTCCGAACTCCCAGATCGGTGCCTATCTCGCGGTGACGCGGGCGCTTTCGGATCTCACCGCGGAGCTGCTGGAGACCGTCGCCTCCGACGTCGCCCGCTCGATCGAAGTCGACGGGCTCCTCGCCACGCAGTCGACGAACTGAGCGCCGGTCAGCGCAAGGGGGCGGACCAGTCGATCCTGGTTCCGCCCCCTTCCCGCCTCTCCGCACGGAACGTCCCGCCCGCCTTCTCCGCGCGATCACGCAGGTTCCGCAGCCCGCCGAACCCACCGGACTCGCCGCCGATCCCGGTGCCGTCGTCGGTGACCACGATCCGCAGGACGTCGTCCTTCACCGCGACGCTCACCGAAACGCCGCTCGCCCGCGCGTGCCGTACGACGTTGCCGACCGTCTCCCGCACCACCGCCTCGGCGTGTTCGGCGAACGCGAGCGGGATCGAGTCGAGCGGCCCGGACAGGCTGACCGTCGGATGGATGGGGGTGTCGTCGGTGAGTTCGGTGATCGAGTCGTAGAGGCGATGCCGCAGCCGCACCCCCTGCTGGCCTGCCTCGCCGCCGTGGAGATCGAAGATCGCCGTGCGGATCTCGTGCACGATCTCGTGCATCTGGTCGATGCTCTCGCCGATCCGCCGCCGCAGCTCCGGCGACTCCGCGCGGCGGTGCGTGCTCTGCATGGCGAGGCCGACGGCGAACAGCCGCTGGATGACGTGGTCGTGCAGATCCCTGGCGATCCGGTCGCGATCGGCGAGCACGTCGAGCTCCCTCGCGGTGCGCTGCCGCGCGGCCAGCTGGAGCGCGAGCGCGGCCTGGTCGGCGAACGAGGCCACCACCGGCAGCTGGGCGAGCTCGAACGGGACCGCGCCCGGATTCCGCACCGCCATCAGCACCCCGGACGTCCGTTCCCGCGCGCGGAGCGGCACGACGAGCGTCGGGCCGAGGGCGATCTCCCCGTCGGGACCGAGTACCACTTCCGGCACGCTGCGCGGGGTCCGGTCGCGGTAGACCGCCCCCGCCAACGACGTGGCGACGCTGATCCGCACCCCGGTCAGCTCCGCCGCACGCGCGCCCGCGCAGACGGCGATGATGAGTTCGTCGGCCTCGTCCTCGCCGTCCGGGCTGACGTCGAGCCTGCCGGGACCGGGCAGCGCCAGCAAGGTGAGATCGGAACCGGTGAGTTCGAGCGCCCGGCCGGCGATCAGGTTGAGCGCGTCGACGGGGTCGGTGCCACCCAGCAGTTCCGTGGTCACCTCGCTGGTGGCCGCCTGCCACCGTTGGCGTATCCGCGTCTGCTCGTACAGGTGGGCGTTCTCGATCGCGATCCCGGCCGCGGCGGCGAGCGCCTGGACGACCACCTCGTCGTCGTCGGTGAAGCTTTCCCCGCGTTTCTCGGTGAGGTAGAGATTCCCGAACACCTCGTCGCGGACCCGGATCGGCACGCCGAGGAACGAGCGCATCGGCGGATGGCACGGCGGGAACCCGACCGACGCGGGATGCCGTGAGATGTCGGCCAGGCGCACCGGTTTCGCCTCGTCGATGACGAACCCGAGCAGTCCGTGACCTTTCGGGAGGTGCCCGATCTGTTCTTTCGTTTCGCCGTCGATGCCGTGATAGACGAATTCGGCGAGCGAACCGTCGTCCGCGATCACGCCGAGCGCGCCATAAGTGGCGTCGGCGAGATCGATCGCCGCCTGCACGATCCGGTGCAGTGTCGTGTCCAGTTCCAGCCCCGACGCGACCGCGAGCACCGCTTCGAGCAGGCCGTCCATCTTGTCGCGGGTGCCGATGAGCCGTTCGATGCGGTCCTGGAGATCCCGCAGCACCTCACGAACCTTCAGCTGGGACAGCGCGCCGGTGATCCGGTCGTCGCTCCCGCGCAGCCGGTCATGAGCCGACATCCTGCTCCGCCTCCGAAGATCGGGACGACACCCGCCGTGGTGACTTTCTCCTCTTTCGGCCCCGCACCGCGGGCGGGACCGTCTCATCAGACAACCGTATTGCCCGTGGCGCAGCGGCGGGGGAAACCATGACCATACAAGTCACCAGTGTCGGACGCTTGAACTCCGAACAGGTGAATTCCGTGCTCCGGTCGGCCATGCTGGCCCCGTCGACGCACAACACCCAGCCGTGGCTTTTCCGGTGCACCGGCACCGGAATCGAGCTGCACGCCGATCCGCGCCGTATCCTACCCGTCACGGACCCGGACGGACGCGAACTCGTGGTCTCGTGCGGTGCCGCCCTGTTCACCCTCCGGACGGCGATTCACGCACTGGGCTTCCACCCGGCGACGACCCTGATGCCCAGCCGGGCCGATCCCGATCTGCTGGCCGTCGTCCGCCCGCTGGCCGAACGCACCCCCGATCCGAAGGTCGTGCGGCTCGCCCGCGCGATCCCTCGCCGCCGCACCAACCGGCGGCCGTTCCTGTCCAGCGCCGTCCCGAAACCGACGCTCCCCGCGCTCCGCCACGCCACCGAACTCGAGCACGCGTGGATGCCGAACCTCGACGCCGAACAATGCCGTCGTCTGCACGACCTCACCGCCCGCGCCCGGCGGGCGCAGCTCGCCGACCCCGCCTTCCTCGCCGAACTCGGCCGCTGGACCGGACTGGGTGCCAAGGCCCGCGACGGTGTGCCGACCTACGCGATGGAAGGCAGCCCCGCCGACGAAAGCTGGCTGCTCGACGAATTCGGCGGAGCGGCCGGTGATCCGCGGCCGGTCCCGCTCGTGGTGGCGATCGGATCACTGACCGACGATCGGCTCGACCGGTTGCAGGCAGGCCAAGCCCTGCAACGGGTGTTGCTCACCGCGACCGGCGCGGGACTCGACGCGTCGTTCATCTCGCCGCCGATCATGGTCCGCGACGCACGTGCCGAACTCCGGCGGATCCTCGGCTGCGGCGTGTGGCCGCAGGTGCTGCTGCGGGTCGGCTACGGCTCGCCGCTGCCGTGGACGCCGCGCCGCCCGCTGGACGACGTGCTGCTCGAAACACTCATTTCCGCTTGAGCCTGGCGTCCGGTCAAACACGCGTGTCGTCCATCTGATCACGTGTGTCGTCCGGCCGAGCACGCGAGATCACTGCCGCCGCAGTTCCGTGGCCAGCACCGCGGCCTGGGTCCGCCGCTGCATCCCCAGTTTCGTCAGCAATCGCGACACGTAGTTCTTCACGGTCTTTTCGGCGAGGAACATCCGTTCGGCGATCTGCCGGTTGGTCAGCCCTTCGCCGATCAGCTCCAGCAGCGTGCGCTCCTGGTCGGAAAGACCGGCCAGCGGGCCCTTCTTGGCGGCGTCGTCGCGGAACTTCGCCATCAGCGTCGCGGCGGCCCTCGTATCCAGCAGCGACCGGCCGAGGCCGACCTCCTTGACCGCGGCCACGAGATCCATGCCGCGGATGTCCTTGATGACGTACCCGCTCGCGCCCGCCATGATCGCGTCCAGCATCGCCTGCTCGTCGGTGTAGGACGTGAGCATCAGGCATTTCAATTCCGGCATCTTGGAACGCAGTTCCCGCGCGAGTTCGACGCCGTTGCCGTCCGGCAGCCGCACGTCGAGCACCGCGACGTCCGGCCGCAGCGCCGGAATCCTCGCCAGCGCTTGGGAAAACGTCGCGGCCTGGCCGACGACGCACAGGCAGGCGTCCTCCTCGAGCATGTCCGCGACCCCTCGACGGACCACCTCGTGGTCGTCGACCAGAAACACCCGGAGCATTCCGACCTCCACGATTCCCCTCCCCGGCTGAGCGTACGGTGCACGACCGGTCACTGCGACAGGCCAAAGGGCCCTGTTCGGCGCCCGTTCGAGTGGCTGCCGCCATCCGGACCAGGTTCATTTGCATCATTCGAGTCAGGACGTTCTCTTCTTTCCGGAGCAGTGCCGCCGCTGCGACGATCACCTCATGTCCGAGACCACGCATTCGCCTGCCCCGTTGACCTGCGTTCCCGACCCGGCCGACGAACTCGTGGCCATGCGCGACCGCGTCCGCTTCTACCGGGCCCGCGCCGAGCAACTCCAGTACGCGCTGGATCACCGGCTTCCCATCGAGCAGGCGAAAGGGATTCTCGCCGAGCGTTACCAGATCGACATCGACGCGGCGTTCGAACTGCTGCGTTCGTTCTGCCGCAACAACAACATGAAGATCCACGACGTCGCCAGGACGCTCATCGTGCAGCCCAGCGAGGGCGATCGCCGGATCTCTTGCTGAGTCACTCCATGTTCGGCGGGGGGCCCGCGACCACCACCGGCGCCGCAGACCGCGCGGGCACGGACTGGGTGATGAACCGAACGCCGCCCCCCAGACATCGGGTGCTCGTCGCGGACGACAACCCGGTCATCGGCGACGCCCTGCGCGCCCTGCTCGAATCCGAACCGGACATCGAGGTGGTCGCCGTCGCGCTCGACGCCGGTGAAGCGGTCGCGCTCGCGGAATTGCTGGCCCCGGAGGTCGCCCTGCTGGACGTGCGGATCCCCGGTGGAGGCGGCGCGTGGATGGCGCGGGAGATCCGGCGCCGGGTGCCCCATACGCGGTTGATGGCGTTCTCCGCGCACAGCGACACCCGATCCATCGCCCAGATGGCGTCCGCGGGCGTCACCGAATACCTCGTGAAGGGCAGCCCCAACACCGAGATCGTCGCGGCCATCCGCCGCATCTGCGCGAACAGCGCCAACGGGACCGAGTAGCCGGGACGTCAGTCCGTGAGCCAGCGTTCCATACAAGCCAGGAGTTCCTCCGCGTTCACGGGTTTGGTCACGTAGTCGCTCGCCCCGGCGGCGAGGCTCTTCTCGCGGTCCCCTTCCATCGCCTTCGCGGTCACGGTGATGATCGGCAGGCCGGCGAACTTCGGCATCTCGCGGATCGCCGCCGTCGTCGCGTGGCCGTCCATCTCCGGCATCATCACGTCCATCAGGATCAGGTCGATGCCGTCGTCGGCCAGCAGTTCCTCGATGCCCTTGCGGCCGTTGGGCGCGTGCACGACCGAAAGTCCGTGCAGTTCGAGCATTCCCGAGATCGCGTAGACATTGCGGGCGTCGTCGTCGACGAGCAGGACCTTGCGTCCCTGGAGCCTCGCCGATCCGGCGGGCGGATCGGACGGCTGGTCCACGGCGGGCACGGTCTCCACCGGGCTCACCTCGGGCTGGCGCATCAGCGGCAGGATGCCTTCGAGTTCGCTGGCCGAGATGTGCAGCATGATCCGCTCCCGCAGCATGTCCAGCGACGGCAGGAGTTCGACGGGATGCACCCGCGCGTGCCCGTGCAGCAAGCGGTCCTGCGCGGCGCTGAGCTTGCGGGTCGCGTACGCCAGCACCGGGACGTCGACCGGATCCGGCCCGTCGACGAGCCGTTTGAGGAACGTCAAGGCACTCGTCCCGGGAATGCTGGTGTCGAGCACGACGCAGCGGTAGCTGTCGCGTTTCAGTTCCTCGAACGCCTCCGCCGGATCCGACACCGCCCGGACCTGGACCGAGCCGTGGCTGTCCGCGATGTCGGCCGCGACACCGCGGGCGAGCAGGGTCAGCAGACTGTTCTGCTCGCTTTCCACCACCAGGACCCGTCGCTCCGCGGCGGCGTTGTCCATAGTGGACTCGTCGAGGCTCGCGGGCGCGATGAACCTGGCCACCGGCAGGTAAAGGGTGAACGTGCTGCCGGTCCCCAGGACGCTGTCCGCGCGGATCTCGCCGCCGAGCAGGTAGGCGACCTCGCGGCTGATCGACAGGCCGAGCCCGGTGCCGCCGTACTTGCGGCTGGTGGTGCCGTCGGCCTGCTGGAACGCACCGAAGATCGAATCGAGGTTCTCCTCGGCGATCCCGATCCCGGTGTCCGTGACGCTGAAGGCCACCAGCGATTCGTGCGGGAGCCCCCCGGACGGCGAGACAAGGGTGTCGACCAGTTTGACCCGCAGCTCGACACTGCCGTCTTCGGTGAATTTGACCGCGTTCGACAACAGGTTCCGCAGCACCTGGCGGAGCCGCTGCTCGTCGGTGAACAGCAGTTCCGGCACGTTGGGTTCGACGGTGACCTGGAAGTCGAGCCCTTTCTCGGCGGTCAGCGGCCGGAAGGTCGTGCCGACGTAGTCGAGCAGCTGGCGCAGCGGGAACGGCTCGTGATGGATGTCCATCTTGCCGGCCTCGACCTTCGACAGGTCGAGGATGTCGTTGATCAGCTGCAGCAGATCGGTGCCCGCGGACTGGATCACCTTGGCGAACTCGACCTGTTTGGGCGTCAGGTTCTGGGTCGAGTTCTGCGAGAGCACCCCGGCGAGGATCAGCAGGCTGGTCAACGGGGTCCGGAGTTCGTGCGACATGTTGGCCAGGAACTCCGACTTGTACTTCGACGCCAGCGCGAGCTGCTGCGCGCGTTCCTCGATCTCCTGGCGCGCCTGCTCGATTTCGAAGTTCTTCACCTCGATGTCGCGGTTCTGCCGGGCGAGCAGTTCGGCCTTCTCCTCCAGTTCCGCGTTGGACACCTGAAGTTTCGCCTGCTGCGCTTGGAGTTCCTCCGAGCGGGCCTGCAGTTCCTCGGCGAGCCGCTGGGATTCCTCCAGCAGGGAGTCGGTCCGCGCGTTGGCGATGATCGTGTTGACGTTGACCCCGATGGTCTCCATCAGCTGTTCGAGGAAATCCTTGCGGACGGCGGTGAACTCACCGAACGACGCCAGTTCGATGACGCCGAGCACCTGGTCCTCGAAGACGATCGGCAGCACGATCAGGGTGACCGGCGGGGCCGAGCCGAGACTCGACGAGATCTTCACGAAACCCGGTGGCGTCCGGTCGACCACGATCGGTTTCTTGGTCTGCGCTGCCTGCCCGATCAGCGACTGCCCCATCGCGAAATCCGAGGGCGCGTCCGGGGCCTCGCTGTGCCCGTAGCTGGTGATCAGCCGCAGCCGGGTGCCGCTCTCCCCGGGTTCGGTGAGGAACAACGTCCCGTGCTGGGCGCCGACCAGCGGGGTCAGCTCGTTCATGATGAGCGTGGCCACCACCCGCAGGTCCCGGTGGCCCTGCATCAGGCCCGAGATGCGGGCCAGGTTGGTGTTGAGCCAGTCCTGTTCCTCGTTGGCCCGCGTGGTCTCGCGCAGCGACTGGACCATCGCGTTGATGTTGTCCTTCAGTTCGGCGACCTCGCCTTGTGCCTCGACGGAGATCGACCGCGTGAGGTCGCCGGTGGCCACCGCGCTGGTCACCTCGGCGATCGCCCGGACCTGCCGGGTCAGGTTCCCGGCGAGCTCGTTGACGTTCTCCGTCAGCCGCTTCCAGGTGCCCGAAACGCCTTCGACCTCGGCCTGGCCGCCGAGCCGTCCTTCGCTGCCGACCTCACGGGCGACGCGCGTGACCTCCGCGGCGAACGCGGAAAGCTGGTCGACCATCGTGTTGATGGTGGTCTTGAGCTCCAGGATCTCGCCCCGCGCGTCGACGTCGATCTTGCGGGAAAGGTCTCCCTGCGCGACCGCGGTGGTCACCTGGGCGATGTTGCGGACCTGGCCGGTGAGGTTGTTCGCCATCGAGTTGACGTTGTCGGTGAGGTCCTTCCAGGTCCCGGCGACGTTCGGCACCCTGGCCTGCCCGCCGAGGATGCCCTCGGTGCCGACCTCCCGCGCCACGCGGGTGACCTCGTCCGCGAAGGCCGACAGCGTGTCGACCATCGTGTTGATCGTCTGCGCGAGCGCGGCGACCTCGCCCTTGGCCTCGACGGTGATCTTCTGGGACAGGTCGCCCCTGGCGACCGCGGTCGCCACCTGGGCGATGGACCGCACCTGATCCGTGAGGTTGTCGGCCATGACGTTGACCGACTCGGTCAGGCCCTTCCAGGTACCCGACACGCCCTTGACGTCCGCCTGCCCACCTAGCCGCCCCTCGGTGCCGACCTCGCGGGCCACGCGCGTGACCTCGTCGGCGAACGACGACAACTGACCGACCATCGTGTTGATGGTGTCCTTGAGTTCCAGGATCTCGCCGCGGGCGTCGACACGGATCTTCTGCGACAGATCGCCCTTCGCGACCGCGGTGGTGACCTCGGCGATGGACCGCACCTGATCCGTGAGGTTGTCGGCCATGACGTTCACGGATTCGGTCAGGCCCTTCCAAGTACCCGACACTCCCTTGACGTCCGCCTGCCCACCCAGCCGCCCCTCCGTACCCACCTCACGGGCCACCCGCGTGACCTCGTCGGCGAACGACGACAACTGATCCACCATCGTGTTGATCGTGTTCTTCAACTCCAGGATCTCGCCCCGCGCGTCCACGGTGATCTTCTGCGAGAGATCGCCCTTCGCCACCGCCGTGGCCACCTGGGCGATGGAGCGCACCTGCGCGGTGAGGTTCCCGGCCATGAAGTTCACCGACGTCGTCAGATCTCGCCAAGTCCCGGCCACCCCGGGCACCTGGGCCTGCCCGCCGAGCGCGCCCTCCGTACCGACCTCGCGAGCCACGCGCGTGACCTCGTCGGCGAACGACGACAACTGATCCACCATCGTGTTGATCGTGTTCTTCAACTCCAGGATCTCGCCCCGCGCGTCGACCGTGATCTTCTGCGAGAGGTCGCCCTTCGCCACCGCGGTGGTGACCTCGGCGATCGAGCGCACCTGATCGGTCAGGTTGCCCGCCATGAAGTTCACCGACGTCGTCAGATCCCGCCACGTCCCCGCGACCCCGGGGACTTCCGCCTGCCCGCCCAGCCGTCCCTCGCTGCCGACCTCGCGGGCCACGCGCGTGACCTCGTCGGCGAACGACGACAACTGATCCACCATCGTGTTGATCGTGTTCTTCAGCTCGAGCATCTCGCCTTTGACGTCGACGGTGATCTTCTGCGAGAGGTCGCCCTTCGCCACCGCGGTCGCGACCTCGGCGATGTCACGGACCTGGCCCGTGAGGTTGCCTGCCATCGCGTTCACCGAATCGGTGAGGTCCTTCCAGGTCCCCGAAACCGAGGGCACCGCCGCCTGGCCGCCGAGCTTCCCGTCGGTCCCCACCTCGCGCGCGACCCGGGTGACCTCGGAGGTGAACAACGCCAGCTGGTCGACCATCCCGTTGAACACGACCGCCATCTCGTCCATCAGGACGTCGTCCACCTGGGGAAGGCGGGTGCTGAAATCACCGTCGCGAACGGCTTTCAGCCCCTCCAGCAGCCGCTGCAGGCCCTGGTCGTCGATCGCCCCGCCGACCCGGACCGCTTCCCTCGATCCGCGTTTGCCACCCGGTTCCGGCATCGAAGTGCCTCCTTCGTTCATCCCCGCGCGGGTCCGGGAGGGCCCAGCGGAAGCCAGAAGGCCGCCGACGTCCCTTCGCCCGGCCTGCTGGAAATCCGGAACCAGCCTTGCGCCGCTTCCGCACGTTCACGCATCGACGCCATTCCGATGTGCTCGCCCGACAAGGTCTCGTGCGCGTTCTCGCCGTCCGGTTTCAGCCCGTCGCCGTCGTCGGCGACCGTCACCAGCAGACCGCCGTCCCGTCCCGTCAGCGAGACCACGACAGTGCGGGCGTTCGCGTGTTTCCGCACGTTCACCAACGCCTCCTGAAGAATCCGGAAGGCGGTGACGACGAGGTCGGGCGGCGGTTTGACGGCGAGATCGTGCCGCAGCGTGCAGTCGAGCCCCCAGCCGGCGACGACCTCGTCGAGATAGTCGCGGACGGAAGCGACCAGATCCTCGTCGTTCAGCGCGGGCGGGCGCAATTGGGCGACGAGGATCCGCAATCGTCGGATCGCCCCTTGAATCGCGTCGTCGAGTTGCATCAAAGCCGGATCACGCCGTTGTGCGGCGAGCATCTGCAACCGCATGCTCACCGCGATCATGGATTGAATGGAATCGTCGTGAACATCCCACGCGATACGTCGGCGTTCGGTTTCCTGTGCGCGAACCAAATGCGCGAAGGCCTGTCGCCGTTCGGTCCTTTCCTCGAGTGTTTTCCGGCGTTCGGTGAGATCACGCGTGACTTTCCCGAAACCGACGAGGCCGCCCTGTTCGTCCCGCAACGCGGTGATCACGGTGTTGGCCCAGAACCGCGTCCCGTCACGGCGGACACGCCAGCCCTCGTCCTCGTGGCTCCCCATCTCCGCGGCGACCAGCAGTTCCGCCGCGGGTTTGCCGTCGGCGACGTCGGCCTCGGTGTAGAAAACGGAGAAATGGCGGCCGAGGATCTCCTCCTCGGAGTACCCCTTGATCCGTTCCGCCCCAGGGTTCCAGCTGATCACCCGTCCGTCGGCGTCCAGCAGGTAAATGGCATAGTCGACGACGCTGTGCATGAACAACTCGAAGAGCACAGCGCTGCGGTGATCAGGCGTCTGTTCCGATGGCAGCATGGCCATAGTGCAGCTTGGCACCCGGATACGTCTCCCCGCTACGGCCGTTCGAGGAGGCCATTCTTGCGTGCGTGCACCACTGCTTCGAGTTTCGAATGGGTCCCGGTCTTCACCAGGATCCGCTGCACGTGATTCCGCACGGTATTCCGCGCCAGCCGCAGTTCTTCGGCGATCCGGTCGGTCCCGGCGCCCTCGGCGATCAGCCCCAGCACCTGCCGCTCCCGCAGGGTCAGCACCGGGCCGATCCTGCCCGAGCCGCCGCCCAACATGGCCAGCGCGCCACTGAGCAGTTCCGGGTCGATGACCACGTCGCCCGCCGCGATGGTCCTGATCGCGGTGACCAGCTCGTCGAGGAGACCGGATTTCAGCAGCAGCCCGGCCCCGCCGACCTCGAGGATCCTGGCGACGATGGCACTGTTCGCGTCGCCGGTCAGCACCAGCACCCGGCTCGACGGCGAGACCGCGCGGAACCGGGCGATCGCCTCGATCCCGTCGCCGTCCGGCAGCCGCCGGTCGAGGAGCACGATGTCGGGCAGGTGCTCCTCCGCCGCGATCATCCCGTGCGCCAAGGACTCCACCGACGCCACCAGGTCGATCTCCGGGAACTCCTCGAAGGCGGCGGCCAGGGCTTCGGCCACCATCTTGTGGTCCTCGACGAGCAGCACCCGGATCGGGGCCGCGGCCGGGGGCATGGGCTGCGGAGAGCTCGGGTTCGGCATGCACTTCTCCGTCGATCGTGGTCTCGCCGGACCATTGTCCGGCAGATTCCCGGAAATCAATCCTGCCCACGGCCGTATTCACCCGCGTGG
>Ga0307518_10000656_pt1 | contig 26009 bp, 12 predicted proteins | sample 25_EM_MG_FD_203889 | JGI IMG/M metagenome (GOLD analysis project Ga0307518, IMG submission 203889) | Populus trichocarpa ectomycorrhiza microbial communities from riparian zone in the Pacific Northwest, United States - 25_EM | ecosystem: Host-associated > Plants > Roots > Unclassified | place... | reverse complement strand
GTGAATATGTACCCAAAATTACCTGAGAAACTTTTCTTCTGTGACCTGTGTATCATGGAGCGAATTGGAAACCAAACACATAAGACAGCTAGCCATGCATGACTATTAGATAAAAACGCAATTCAGAGAGGGTTTTAACCATCTTGACTTGCCTCTAAACAATTACACACCACAATCTACAACCCAAAAAAATGGAACAGCCTGCATTGTAAAATATTGGGGGGCTTTCCATCACTAGCAATTTTCAAGCACCTTTATTAAGGGTCATCAGAAAAGCCATGACAAAATCAAAAGCTGCCCTTACCACAGGAGTCAAACATGAGCAAGTGAAGATCCCTTCCCGCCCTGTTCACCTCCTATGCCTCCCTTTAAATCTAGAGTTCTGACCTTGAAAAACTCAAGCTTTGAGCAGGACTCTTCATCGCTAACTTATACCATATCGCCGACTACAGCATCAATTTTTTCAGCCATGACATCTGCCATAACATGTTTGGTCTGCCGTGTCTTTAATACTAAAACGTTTATCGGCTAGTGACTAAACCTACTACAGCCCAAATGATTTTTAAATGTACATATTCTGCCTTTGACCTTTGAGTTCTCTTTCGTAGAAGCAACTTTGCCTCACCATAAACAATCCAAAAACACACAAAAATTTTAATTTAAAACTACAAATAATTCATAAATTTTTAAAAGTTTGGTTTGACCGTAACACCAAACAAGTATCAAATTTAATATTGTGTTAATTACAAACCAATTAAATTGCATCTTCCATTGAGTTGGAACTTCCAGAATAGGCAATAAAATTATTAGAATGTCATATGAGGTAATAATTATTCAATTATTCTGTACTCAGTTTATATATACTCTATTTATAATGTCAATAAAGACGTATTCAGATTGAGAAGTTCGAAAGAAATTACAACAAGCTGTTAATAAAATAAAATAAATAGAATATCTTCATTTCATTGCATTTATCTAGTTGTAGTAGTACTGGGCAACCTACTGAACATGTTTCCTCAGCTAAATTCTTCAACCTTTCCTTTGTGTCCCGAGTTAACTGCAAAATCAAGCTCTCCCATAACCTAATTAAAATGTAGCTGCTACGTACGCGGTTTCGGCTGGCCTTCCTTGATAGCTAGGCAAGATATTGCCATGGAAGTGGGTGTTGTTGAAGTTGACTTCTGCCGAGTCATGACTCATATTTCTTAATCAATACCAAATGGGTGAGCTAATGAACCTTCCATAGCGTGCACAACTACCTTAGCATTGCTAGTCAGCATAATGCATGGTTTCTTTATAAGAAAGGAAAGTTTTGTTCCTTCTATTTTTTTCCCCTAAAACATTGACGAAAATTCCTTATATATATATAAAGCTGCCCTGCCACAAAAACTGGAAAATTCTTGATACCACGAGGATGCAGTGAAGACCGAGTATGTTCAAATAATAAAAAAAAAACACAAGGGATCATCAAAACCATTTGCGAGGGCCGTCTTAAAGGGGTGTATATTTAAAATCATTTTGAAATGAGATTTAGTTTCGATTAACGTTTATATAAAATTTAGTTTTTATTAAAATTCATATAAATTAATTTGAAGATGTCCTTATATAGCTTTTGAGGGGGGCAAAAAGCTTGGTGTGTTGATGGTTATTATGTACTTAAAATAAAAATGATCCGAGCTTGTACTGCCATAACCCAGATTAAGAAGGTATTTGGCATTGCTCAGTCCAACTATTTTTTTGAAAATTCTTAAATTATTATTTTTTTGATTTTTAGATATATACTGATATTAAAATAAATTTTAAAAAGAATAAAATGTTATTTTAATTTATTCTCAAATAAAAAATATTTTAAAAATAACATTTACTATATTTTCAAACCGACACTACATTATGACATACGGATCTCTTACGGCAAAGCTCACAATCAAGCAGGAATGCTGGAATAACGGGTTTTAAGATTTTAGTCCATTTGCTGGGTTTACTTTTATTTCGGCTTTGTTTCGGCTCTTGGGCAGCCTCCTAGTGCCAAGTTTTGTAAGAAAATGACATTAATAATCTTTAATGACATTTTAATTATTATCAAACAATATTCAACGTTTAATTTTTAGTGTAAAGGAATGAATATGAACAAAGCCCTATTTAAGTGGGTCTTAATCGGACTAGGCATACCCAAAATCATAAAAAATCTGAACTATAATAAGAAAATAAATTTACTTACCAATTAATTGAACTCCAAGAATACGTTTAAATCTATCAACATTTGAATAAACGCTCTCAAATTTCCAAGACATTAACATTGTTAAAAAAATTATGATACTTGTGTAATGGAAAAGTAGGCTTGATGCATGTGAATTTATTTTATATATTTGTACCATAAAATAATTGGCTAGGTATATGTGTTCTACTTTTGTAAACCTTAGATTCAAATTTCAAGAAGGTGAGGTTGGATTTAAAAATTGAGGAAGTTACCTTCATCGTCTGGCTATAAAATGATGACAATTACACTTGAATATATGTTATTATATAGTAATTAATATTACTAGTGACATTTCAAAAACAAAATCATGTTAGTTAGATTATTTAAATTCCATTTGAAATTATATATATATAAAATCCATTTAGCAAGCACATGTATAACTAGCATATGAAACAATTAGGTTAGAGAAGAAAGATTTAAACATTTGCACTTGAAAATTATCTCAAAAATGAATTTATTTTATATTTTTATTTCTTATATAAAATCAAACATATCTATGTTTTTTCTATTTTAAAACATTAAATAAACACAACCTATATATAATAAAGGACAAAACCGTTCAATAAAAAAAAGGGAAAAACACTCCAAGCACCGATTATATGTTTTTATGTCTAAATGTTTCGGAAAATCATTTAAATCAAGAACTACCCAATTTTTGCATGTTCATGATCAAGAATTCAAACAACAGGAAAAAGAGTACCATACCAGACTTTTTTTCAGAGCCATATGTGGGCATTAATTAATAAACAATTCATCAATTCATATATAGCGTTTAGAAGATGTTCTTTAACCTATAAATCTTATATTATCCTTCGGTTGTTTTTTAAAATGAATTTTATTTCTAATATATTAAAATAATTTTTTTTAAAAAAAATATTTTAATATCAACATATTAAAATAATTTAAATATATTAAAAATTTTAATTTAAAACAAAAAATAAATAAAACAAATTCAATTTTTTTCAAAAATATTTTCTCACCTTACTTTAAATAACTTTGTCCATATCATTGATAGCGAAAAGATAGGGGGGGAAATCTAGGACTCGTGGCTCAAATTATTATCATGGAATTCATTGATTTATCATGAGTTACATCATCGAGGACATGAAAGTTGGTACACATTTTTCACGTAGGGCATGGATATTTGGTAGTGTGAAAGGAAGTTCATTTTCTTTTTTTTACATTGCATTATTCCTTTTCCACAAGCCTAACTCCCTCCTTTTTTTTTTTTAGTTTTTTTTTTTAATTTAACGTGGGTGTCCGGACCAGCTTGCGCGTACCTCGACTAATCCCACGGGCCCTGAAGTTAACGACCATATAAGCCTCCAGTGATCATCATATGAGCAACGACTCGAACCTGAAACTACAGAGAAAACAAACATTTTAATCCCAAATTTTTACCACTAGACCACCACCAAACTCCCTACTTTGCTTTTATAATTAATGAAGTTCGAACCTTGAAAAGAATTGGTGATGCCAAAGAAGCTGATTTGATGGCCTTCTCTCTAGGGTAGAGGGTAGAGGGTAGAGACCACAATGCTTACGTCTACGATAATAACATCTTCTTCTTCTTCTTCTTTCCGTAATATGGAAGAAAAGAATTTCTTTATTTCCTTTGTATTATTCCTTTCTCGCATGCCTAACTCCCTACTTTTGAAAGAGGATGGTTCCTGTATACTTTATTCTAGTTGATTAATGAATTGGTGTGTTTATTAGTGTTATAATTAATTAAAACCTCATTTAACCGGCTCGTTTTTTAATATAAGATCCAGGTGATAGAATTTTAATTTTTATTTAATTGTTTTAAATAAAAAATCAAAAGAAATGAAACTATATTTTTTTAGAAAAAATAATAATTAAATTTATCCTAGTTTTGATTGGATTAATATTCAAGTTACTTGAATTTGAATTTGATTTTGAAATCATGTGTAAATGGCCCAAATTGAAAGCTAGCTTATTTCAGTGCTGATTGAAAACGTGGGCTAAATGATATTTATAAAAAAAAAATTAAAATTTTATTTAAAATTATTATAATATATTAATATCAAAAATAATTTTAAAAACAATTACATGTTGGCACAATGTTGTGGACGGCAGCCTAATGAATACTTCTGGACGTCTACAGAAGCTATTGCTAATGGGCTGCGGGTTATGTCCTTGGATGGATGGTAACTTCTAATCTCATAGTATTGGCTGCGAGACCTAGAATCTATGATTATTTATACTCTGGATCGATGTACCTAAAATCTATCATATTGAACAAGTCGGGTCAATCTATATTTTTTAATTTAAATTAAAACCTCTATGAATTCCCCTCTTTGAACGTTCGGTCCCATGGCCAGACTAGCTTATCTAGGGTTGCTCGTTGGTTATTTGAGCAAACCGCTGTGGTTTCTTCCAGTCTATTGATTCCTGGTTTTGGTGTGCCCGGGAATATGTGATGACATGTACAGTTTTAATGTCCATATATAGAGATATTCTTACAATTGTGATGTCATCCAAAATAAGAGTAATCTTGCTCGTAGCGAATATAAAATCTCTCTAATCAATCCTAAAGTCCCATCACCAACACAAAAGGGAAGATAAATTCCCCTGTATTAGTTTTGCAATGATCTAAAAATTAATTTTGATTTTTTTTATTCAAAAGAGATATTATTAACAAAGAATCTAATTCATAAATCCAACATGTTCTTATGTTATTTTATTTTATATGAATGTGATGTGAAACTGTTACCGGGAATTAAAAAGGAATAAACCCATAAAGATATATAGTGGTCAAATATTCAAAGTAAAAAAAAATAAAGAAATACATCGTCGTCGTCATCAAGGAAGAGGGGGGAACGACAAGAAGACAGCCAAACTCTAACGTGAGATTTTCCAATAGCAAAGACGCAAGGCTTCCAACACATTGACCACAAAATAATGAGAATCAAGGAATGGAACCATGCATGCCTCCAATATCAACGAAAGATCCAATTCCAAGAAACCAAAGATGAACCACTCATGGTTTTAGAAAACCTTGAATAAATAGCGCATGCAGGGACATGAACAAACCATCATTAGCAGCTGCAAGATAGTAGCTTCCGGTGTAGCTCAACTGATCAAGTTCTGAATTTGTTCCCTAGAGATTATTAGTTCGAATGCCACAAATTTCAGAGACATTAAAAGGTTACCTAGTCGTTAATTTCAGGATCCCGAAAGATTAGTTGATGTGCGCACGTAATTAGCTAATCTGGACAATACTCATGGTTAAAAAAAATAAGATCGAAGCCCAAAAATATACTTGAGTCACCATATACAAGACATGCATTGTTCTCATCTTAATCAATCAAAAATTAAGAATCAACAACCCAAGGGCGGAGGCATGTCAAAGACTTGGGTGGGCTCTAGCCCAGGTCAAGATTTTATCAATATTTTTTGACTAGTTTCATGTAAAAAAAAATCGTAATTCTCGATTGAGGTATAAAAAAATTCTAAAAATTTGCGGGAAGCCTTCTAATATGATGCTTTAGCTTGGTTTAAAATTTCAGAAGTTTTGGAGAAATTCAGAAATTTGATAAAAAAAAAATCACAATTTGGCCAGTTTTACGTTATTGGGTGCAATTTTCAATCCAATCATCAGGTTGAGCTGAAATTTTACGAGAAATCTTAAAATATATTGAATAAAATCTGGTTAAAATTTTAGGATGAACAGCGTATGGTAGTGCTAACAAAAAAAAAGATTGTCAAATAAAAGCAAAACGACTCATTAAGGGTTAAAATGGTTATTTGCTATTAAAAAATAAAATAAATCAATTCTTTCTTTCTTTTATATGTTGCCGACTGGGTAGAAGTAGAATAGGAAAAGAAAGAAAAGAAAAGGCGAGAGAGAAAGAGAGAAAAGTAAGGGAAAAACATAAAAAAAAAATTCAAGAAAAAAAAATAAGAAAAGTGAGAGAATAACCTTATAAACTTACAAAGTTCAACTTAAGAAACACTAATCTAAGGAAGAATCAAGTGAAGGAAGGAGGAATTGAAAGAGGAAAAAAATTTAATTACTTTATTTTTCAGTTGACATGAGATTGTTATTTTATCCCGGTTGAGGGGTTATTACAATATCGATTCAGATTCGATTATAGATGAATTATATTTCACAAAACATCAAAGGATGTAACTTCAATAGTGAGTTTATTTTTACTTTCACTTTAATTTTATGTACTTACAAATTTATTTTTTAATATTTTGGGTAGTGTATTTGAATTAAAACTTTACTGTTAACTTTAAAAATTCATATATATAAATTAATAATTTATCTTAAAAAAATTATATATTTATTTAATAACCCAGGACAGAAAAAATTCTTGACTCCGCCCTTGCAACAATCACACTTATGCCATTCAGGACATTGATCGATACCATTATGACATGAATATATAATATTACAGTTGTGGATTTTAACTTTACCTTGGAAACTTAATTTCATTTAAAAAATAATAATAATTTATAAATTAAAAACTTGAAAAACCTCTAAAATATTTTCTTAACATAAAAAAGAAATTGTTTTAACCCAGAGGAGTGGCTTTAGTACTGGTAAATGATAGGTAATTAAGAGCTTGCTCCACTATGATTAAGTGCCTTGATGTTCAAGTAGTAACCACTTGTATTTACTTCCAAGAAAGAGATAAAACAAGGAAAAAAGAGAGAGAAAATCAGTCAGGTGAAAATAGTCTTACCATGAGTTACGGATTTGATTTTTTTTTTTTAATCCAATCTATCTCTTAGGCTTAAAAAATAACTACTCATACTAATTACTCTATAAATACTATAATTTTTTTTTTTTGCCTTCAACCATTATGAAATTTATTTTTATCTCTCCTCTTTATTAACCTCTGATCAAATTTCATTTAGATTGATAATTGTATTAAATTGGTTACATATTTTTATATATTATTGGTAGAAAAGAGGGAAAATTGAACTCTAAAATTAAGTTCTAAAGAGGATGAGTGGACTCCTAGAGCCTATGAACCCTAGAATCTTAATTAATTAAGAAGACATTATAATTAATGTTCTAAAAAGTCTATATTTGCAATGAACCCTAAGAAGATAATGGATGAATGGTAGTGTGTGTCTATATATATATATATATATATATATATATATGAGAGCTCTACCTTTATTACAAAGTCTATGACCCCATGATGAATCAAAAACGAAAAAAGTATCACAATATTTGAATATGATCACTGAGAATCTAAGTAGTCGTCCTCCCATAATGTCAAGTCCGTAGAACAAGCCATGTCATCCCAATAAACTCCTCTTGCCATAGCTGGCGGGGTAAGGATCAAACCCTCTGCCATGCTATCAAGTAATCCTGGCATGTTAAACAATGCCTCCTCATCAAAGAACGTTGCATTGGAATGATTAGGCACCTTCTCTGAGCAGCAGTTATTAGAGCATGACATGACCATATTTGAAAAAGGCTCTTCATTAGAAACCTTCTTTTCATATATCTCAACACTTTGTGTGTCAATTAATGAAGGTCTTAAGACATTTTCTGTGCCCTTCTCATGTACTGGAAGATCACTTAAAGATGGACTCAAGACTTTCCTTGACCTTGTCACGCATGAAAGTTTCTTATGATCAGGTGATGAGGAAGAAGAACACGAAGAAGCACTTCGTCCTAAGACCTCTGTAGCAGCAAGGGCAGCCCTTTGTATATCTCTAGCAGAAGACGACTTTGCTCGAGGAAGTATCAAAGCTGAATCGAGAAAGTTCAAGGCAGCAAGCTCTCCTTTAAGTGCTAAAGCAGCAACATCATGTGCCCTAGCTGCCATTTCTGGGCTCTTGAAGGTCCCCACCCAAATTCTTGATTTCTTGTTTGGTTCGCGCACTTCACATACCCATTTATTCCCATTTCTTCTCCTTACCCCCCTATATACCGGATGCCTCGTCTCCTTGAACTTCTTCCTTCCCGCTTTGTTCTTCTTCAAAACTGCAACTGGCCGCTCTTGCCCTCGTGGAAGATTATAAATATCAGGGCTGTTGCATTGCTTGCATGATAAAGTCTGACGAATTGAAGATTGTGACGATGAATAATTCTCAAATTCCATTTAGGCTTTTAGCAAGAGGAGAACAAATAGTTGAGAGCCAAAGCTGCAATAGGTCAAGCTAGATATATAGAGTGATCAGCAAATTGTTCGTCTTGGAGTTGCTGTGGTTTTTTTTTAAAAAATGTACAACATTATTTAAACACAAATCACACCTTTAAAAACTAAAAATAAATAAATAAATAAAAAAGCATAATCTATCTCTCATCCAAACACACAAATATATGTTTATATATGCTAGTAAGTGATTCACGAGCCTGAGACTGCCGAAAACATTGTGCATGAGATTAATTAATTATTTGACCATTTCCTTTGAGAATTGTTCAACCCGCGAAGCAGACATGGAAACAGACACGGTTTTGATTACACGAGCAACACACTGATGCTCGGGCATCCACATGTGTGGATCAAAATCATGGGGCCTGATAACCCCATTGTACATTTGAATTATTAATAGTATGAATAACAAGACAGATTAGTGGGACCGATATTTTCTCTGAAAGGACCCGCATTGATTAATGTTGTTCACGACCTTGAATGATCAGGACCCCTCGCTGGTTTAGATTTATCTGGAGGCAGTACTACCTGGTTTACAAACTCAGTAAGTAGTCATGTTGTGTGGGTTCATTGAATTGGAAGGGGAGTAAAGGAAACAAAAGGGAAATCTAATTAACCTTCTCCTTTTGTTATGATTTACAGGAAAGAATTAAGCTCGAATTTAAAACTTTTTAGAGAGAGAAGGACATGGATGTGATGATCCATACATGTACCATAAGTAGTCAAATGCTATGGTTTATTTTAAAAAATAACCTACGTGTTATGTATGTATTGTCCAAAATTTAAAACAATTTATTTCTATTGATTAAATTTTTCCCTCTTGGCAGATTTATGAAAACACGAAAGAGAATTAAATGAATCGACGTGAATTATAACATAATTTCTCTCTCTCTTCATGACACGCATTTCTTCGATCCAAGACAAAAAAAAAAGGGTGGAAAACTAAGAAATATAGTGTTTTTCATGATGTGCAAAAAGATAAACATGGAACAAAAGAAAACACGGCCATCACCTCTTTTGATGACTTTAACGGACTACGTACGTTATTTTAGGCTCTTTTTTTTTTTGGGGGAGAAAATAATTTGTCTTGATAAACAAGTGTAATTATGGATAAAACTTTCTTGGAGAGAATAATTCATTTCTTTTTTAAATTGAGTTCTGTCATGGAAAACAAGGTTAAAAAAAACATTATATGGTGTCTGGAATACATAAACTGAAATTAAATTCTAAAGATAATATTATTTCTATAATTGAAATATTAATATATAACCTAACATGCATGTATATATGCATAGTTACTGTGAAATATGAAACGTACACAACTGCACCTAAAATTAACAAAATATATAGAATATACTTTTCCTTTTTGGAAAATGCCCCTACTCCTAAAAAAGAAAAAGCAAATTTCTCCAAAAAAGGCATGGTCTTGTCGCTCACTAAAAAAAATTACAATGACCCGTTTTTTTTCTTTGAAAACATGTTTTTTTTTCAAACAAAACCTTTTGACTATATATATATATATGATAGATGTCGACACCCAGAAAATATATTCTCCAATTTAGCTTTTGTGCCGACTATTTAGGCATCAACTGTGAAGTGGAGTCCACTACAAAAACAAATTTGACTTGAATTGTCTAAAACACAACAGATTTTTTACTACAGAATTTGATCTTTTAAAGCAGCAGTGATCCCCCCGCCCCCTGAGCTTTCTAATTAACCCTGGTAAACTAAATTAGCCACATATATACTTAGATTTGAACATTTTGATATATTTACAATAATACTTGTATTAGTGGTTTAATCATCTTATCAAGAATTTGCCCATTACTCACCTTGTTACGTCTCTTTCCACCACCGGCCTTGGATATATCTTCCAAGGTGAGAATCCTTGCCAGATCTTCTAGGTTTTAGTCCATGTACTGATCCCCAGATGGACAAATTAGAGCTTACATGACAAAATCGAGGGTCTTCGTTTCTCCGAAGACGATATTTCTGTCATGGGGCAATGATACAATGACACATCGTAGCTGCACTACTTTGTTTAAAGGAAAGAAAGACAATCCAGTTACTTGTGGGTCAGTTTGACGTTTTATAATATCAAATTTTTAGTTTTTTATTGTAAGATTTTAGTTTTTTATTATATTTCTACGTACAGTCTGGGAAATCTTGGACTTCGTATTAAGCTTAATCCGTTTGTAGTTACCATGTCATCTTGCAATAATTATTTGGGTTTTAGCATAATTAAGCTGGTTGTTTTGATTCAATAACTGGTACTTCAGATTTCACTATCTATTGTAACCTCTGCTTGGATGCATATATTTGTTTACTTACTTGAATCGGTTGTTTCTATATTAGTTTGCTTGTAGCCCCAGGTAGAGAGCCTGTATGTGCTCACCGCGCGCTCTGGTAATTATTTGTCGCCATCATTATTGCTTGTTAATACATTCATAACTCCTTTAACAGCTATATATGAGAAGCAGAATCAAAGAATTTGGTTCAACAACTAATTACCTGAGTTCTTATACTTTCTTTTATTCCTCTGAACATATATAGCGAAGGATTTTGGTGCGGATTCCTTACTCCACTGGGAGGAGCCTGACTTGTTGTTGACATGTTTGCAGACTTGAAAGGCTTTTCCCTAATGAGACATCACTCTAAAGGCAAGATGCTTTCAGTTTTTATTAGTTCGCATTAAACATTGATTTAATTTCCCCATTTTAACTGTAGTCTAGTCCATTCTTTAACTATTGAACGAACACTAATCGATACATGCAGCTGAACAAAACTTGATGTTCATACATTGGTCATTGTTGAATCTTGTTTCCCATTTTCTTCTTTCATTTGTGCATTCTCTCTTGATGAAAGGCAGAAGATATTCTCACAGGGTCCTTTCGTATGCTCTCATAACTAGTTGAATGAGAATCCTTGCTGAAGTTTTTGAAGCCGTCAATTGGATGCTGGTGGTTTAACAGTAAAATCTCACGCATGGAGGCACAAGTGCGAGCCCAAGTGATTCCTCATTCTTCTAATGATATATCAATAGAATTTTTGAGAAACACGTACGTGGTGGAGGAAAGGTTAAGTGCTCTTTTATTCACGATTGACAGCGCAGGTATCAGATATGTTGTTGTCAAATCAGTAAGGATATGGAGGGAAAAAATTGCAGAGTCCTTTCCTCTTAAAGGGCGTGCAGGTGAGTGTTTTTTTCTTCTATTTTTAGATACTTTTTTAGAATATTTTTGTTTTAAAAAAATATTAAATTATTTTTTAAAATATGTGTTTTATGTTTGTATGTCACATATTATATATATATTATCACTTTATGACGTTATGCTGACTGACATCATTAGAAGAAAAATTGAAGAGAGATATTTCTCATAATTGTGTCAGTGCTCCCCCGTGATACATGCTAGTCTATTGACTTTTACCATTTATTCTACTGCAAGTGTTAAAATTTACTGCAGTGCTTGTTGTCATGGTTGTGCCATGTTTTTTAATATTTTTTTAATTGTTTTTTGTTTTAAGTTTTTTTATTTTTAAATTATTTTTAATAGGTTGATATTAAAAATAAATTTTAAAAATAAAAAAAATTATTTTTAAATATTTTTAAATAAACAAAAATATTTTGAAAAACATTGATAATTTCTTCATTGTTGATTAATGAAACTACACTTTCATTAAAAAAAAAACCAAAAGAGATCTTTTTGTTATTTTGTTTATCTACTCACACAATACTTTGTACGAAGTAATGTTTTTTAAAATTTTAATTTGATTCTTAAATTTATTTATTTTTGCATGATTTAGCTTTTTTAGTTCAAATTAGCACCTGATTGCATATTTTTTAAGAGAAAGAGTTGAATTGAAAGACAGAAAACTGACATGAATAATACGGGTAAAATAGGTTTCAGGTTTGAAATTTGATTCAAGAGTTCATTTTAGCCCCCATCTTTTTAAGTTATTTTATAACAAGTCCATGTAAATTTAAAAAATTTAATTTTGATATATAATCTTATTTCCCTGATTTTCAATCTTTTTTTTTTGGAAGGAGAGGCAGGGAGTTGCTAGATTCCAGTATAAATAGAGAAAGTTTCTGTTGGTGATTATTTCGGCCACCAAATACAGTCGATTTGTTTGTTATATGGTTCTATATGATAAAAAAAAAAAAGTTCAGATTAGGTTTAAAAGTGTTTTAAAAAACAAATCTAGTCTCGAAAAAATTTTGAGTTTCAAGTTGGTTTTTTGTGTTTTTTAAGGTTATAGACTGGTTTAACAAGGTTTCTATGGTATTCTCTAGGTATTTAGAGTAAAAAATAAGTTGAAAATATATTTATTTTAAAAAAAATCAAGGACCTTGTTTTCCGGCCACCATAAGGCCAAATTTCATGGATTCCTAGATGACGCATCATCTGCTAATGCAAGTAACATGTTATTTTTTTTGAAATGATCAGTGTGGACGACATGTTGTTCACCCCATTAACAAAATAAAATAAAGACCCGTATACTTGGGCTTGCCCTTGCAAGCTCGCAAGTGGGTTGTTGCTTAATGGGCGAGGCGTTAAGCTTGGCTTACCATAACCAATTGCGTATGTCCTAATTCTTTTCTTTTGTTTAAAACAATGAATTTATTTTAATTAATGCTTTATTTTATATATGATTTAATTAATATCAACTCTATGTGATTTTTTTTTATTTATATTGTCTTTTTTATATTGTAATTATTTTTTAATGATATTGGATATGTTTAATTTTTAAAGAGATTGGTATGATTTATCTGTGATTTTTTTAAAATTTTATATAGATTAAATTTGTTTTTTTTAATATTAATTTTTTATAAGATTTTTAATATGTGCAGCTTTGCATAATATTTTTTTATTTTATTCAATGAACTTTATGTGTGTGTTCGTTTCTATTACAAATTTATCAAACACAACCGGATAAATTACTCGTGCTGCGATATTAAATATCTTAATATACTTTTGTCTCTTAGTTTGTTTAGTTTTGTTTTTATTTATTTCTTCACATAGTAGTTATTGACATGTCTAATTAGATGTGTGCATAATTTCTATTTACATCTAGAAATTTTTTTTATGTAAATAAAAACGTTGAAAAATTATGCATGTTCATTTTTTATTATTATGTTTTGATGTTTTAGATTTGATCTTTATTTTGATGTTTTTTTTCTTCGTCTTTTATAAAAATTTTATTAATTTTAATTTCACTATTCAATCCAAATTTATAGTTTTATTTTTCATTTTGGTATTTATTCTTTTTATTTTTGTCATTTTTTTAATGTTTTTATTTTTTTTAATTTAACTCTCAAATTGAAAATTTATTGTTGTTCTTTGATTATTATTTTTTTTTGCAATTTTAACCCTCATTTGTTTTATTGTTTTTTTATTTTGGATTTATTTTATAGTTTTTATTGTGTAATTTTAATCCTCATAATTTTTTTATTTATAATGCTTTTGATTTGATAACTCGAAACTGAAAAGTTAATCTCAGTATCATCATTTAATTTTTAATTTTTTAATTTTTATCTTATATTTTTATTATATTATTAAATTAATTAAGTTAACGAATTTTTTTTCTTTACAAATATAAGTGTTCCCTCAACTTTTTTTTCCGGTTCAAAAAAAGAGTCCGGCACATGACATGGCGTGGCACCGATCTAGTGCTGACAGAAGTCGGTAATGAAATCCATAATTGCTAATTAATGAGACAACACTCTGATGCTGACTAAAGTGGGTAGTGAATTATAACACCCTTGCATTCACGTCTATCTGTACAATCACAAATCAAAGCTTTGATATTTTGTACCCTCTTTGACGTCTGACTCACTATACATAAAAGTACTATTCATATTTCACAGTCCAGAGCTTGTCCCCACTGATTAAAAAGGAACAGTAATCATTGAATACCAATCCAATTAACCAACTGATCACTGTATCAACATAGGTTAATTACTTTTTATTAAAAAAACATTGTTTTACGGAGTGACAGGTTTAACAAATACGCAGAAAAGGAATGAACATCAAGTAAGATTGAGAATAGGAAAAAAAAATTGGGCAGAATGATAAACGAAGTTGTTGGTACCTTTCCCTTGCTAGCTCTTCCCGTTTCTCACATTGTAAATGAGCTGGGAGAATCTAAAAGGCAGTCACTGGGAAATAATTTTAGGGATGTTATGGACAATCAACCAGGTTGTTAAACCAATACAGGTGAGGTCCACTTGCAAATACTTTAGAACATTCCATCTCATAACCAGGATTGTACGATCATGAAAATTGGTGACTAGCTACTGTTGGAGATGACCTCCTGCTCCACTAAGGAATAGCTGTGTCCTTGTGATTTCCGTAGCCGAGAGATTCGTTTTCTATGCCCACGGCCCTGTTTGTGCTGTTCCCACTCATGAGCTCCTCTAAGCACTCTATTCCCACAAGCCTAACAGCAACAAAGACGCAAGCAAGCATATTTTAGAGCCTGGCCCTTCTTCTTCCAAACACCAGCCGACATCGACAATTCAAGTAAACAAGTCAAAATTAAGAAAAAAGGATAATTCTTCAAGTACTTCGAGACGTGCAAACCTTGCAAATGTATTGAGTCCACAAGTTCCTCTCAACTGATTTCATTCCACCACCAACATGCGTTTCCAAATCAGGCACTGCACTCCTCTCCTCGGTTAGAAAAGCTCTGATAACATTCACAGCGGAGCTAACAACTTGTCCAGCCCACAATTCATCCGATTTGCCTGAAACATGAGTACCCGTGTGATTTAGCAGGGTACATTGCAAAGCATGTTATGAGAAGGGATGAAACAACTAGGACTTGGAAAGGTTTACATGATATGAATTCTGTTGCATCAACATAATGTATGTTCCATCCAAAGAATGTTTGAAGCCGAGTAAGCCTCCTCTTCTATAAAACAATAATATTTAAACCACTCAAGTCTTTGAGCTGACCATAAAACATGAAGTTACATATGTTGGACACAATAAACACATTTAACAGAGAATGAGGTGCACCATAGCAATTTCATGAATGATTTGAGTAAAAATATGATAAAGGATATAGGAGCTGCTTGTGCATTCAAGAGGATAAAGGATTTAGGAGCTGCTTGTGCATTCAAGTGGTACAATTTTTGCATGTACAGTCACAAACACATGCACATATACAGTATAAGCAATGCTATAAACAGGAATGATTGTTTCGGAAGTGTGAAAAATATTGAAATGTCAGATATGATCTTCAACACAAGTGCATGTCTGCCAAAGACAAGTAGATAATGTGAGACAATACAGACTTACTTGTACACGAACAAGTCTTCTGGTGTTTGCTTTTACTTTGTCAATAGCTTCTGCCAACAAAATTTTAAGTTGGTTATCATCAGAGGAATGGAGGATTTCCCTCATATTATCTTTCAACAGCTTCACATCCTCGTTTTTTGACTGCACAAAGAGAGATCCCGAGTCGTGTCCTTTTTCATCTGACATGTAAACCCTCAGAAAATTATCAAACTCCCGCACACCAATGGCTTGCCGCAAACCTCGAGTATAATCCGCATTATAATTGTAAACCTCACAGACTTCACCAAGTAATCCAGCATCTATCATGCTATCTACTCTTTGTTCCACATACCGGTCCAGAACTGGGATATCAGCATCAACACATATAAAACAGCAATGGAACCTATAATTATCCATGCAACCCCAATTCTGCCCTGCCACAATCAAGATGTTACAAATTTTAAGAGCACGCAGGTAAGAATAGTTTCATTTCTACAACTCTGTTTTGTGAAGCTTCAATTCCAACAGTTGGAATTGGCTTTGATGGATCCAAGTCCCATTCTGTTCAGTTAAGAGCTAACATGCTAAACCTAAGCTGCTGTGACATTAGTTTTATTCCTCCTGGGAAAAGTTACTAATTCTTTCTAAATCCAGAAAATCTCAGTAAGGGATGCAGATACTTGCAGCAACCAATCTTCTTCAAGTAATATATACTGCATTTCAAAATTTTCCAACGTGAAGATGCATGCCAAGACATCAAGTAGCCAAAGTGTCAGAATTTTGTTGAATCATGCAAGGTTAAACTACAAGCAAAACAGCAATTTAAGAAGATGGCCTAAAGGCCAAAAATAAAAGTTACAAACAGAAAGCAAAGATATGTTAAAAATATGAAAATGAAAATAAAACAGAGTAAAATAATAGGTAAACGGAGACACACAAAAAACTTTAGGGGGCATCTATTTACTATATATGGAAATCACACTTAAAAGTGAGGTGAAATTGAAAATGTGTAGGTAGCATATCCTCTAAATTTAAGAAACAAGTATTGATAAATAACTGCCCACATACAAAACATTCGTTTTTCCAAAATCACAACAGCTTCAAAATAATTGCAGAGTTCTATTCTGGTATAAAATATCTGAAATATAATGAGAAAATGTATGATCAAGCTGAATGGTGCAAAAGGATCCTTATAGCTGATGCCAACAAGTTTGGATTGATGTTTAGCACTTGTTTATAATGAGAACAAATATGATTGCATGAATACATATTTAGTAAGAAATACAAACCTCTGCAGCCTTTCCCTGATAAAGTTTGCTAGGGAGGATACCAGAGCGAGCATACAAATTAAGGTACTGATTGATCTGTATAGAAAACAAAATTTAGCGATATCAAGAAAAAAAAAGGTTAATACCATGTCTTTCTAGACTGATTAGTAGATGATGCTGCTGAAAGGGAGATGCCAAATTTACAATAAAAAATTTCTAATGAATTTATCAGTCCTCCCAGGAGAAGACTTTTTGTTCATGCACAATTAATTTTCTCTATAATTATGTTTCAGTAAGACAATTCATCTAGGTAAAAAGAAGATGAAGTGAGCAGAATAGCGAAAAAATTTCCATTGTGGCACAACAATTAAGTCTACGGAAATAAGGTAGCTACAAAAATTGCACATTTCAACATGTTTTTCAAGGACTGCACTAACGTGAAAAGTTGGAATCCCAACCTTTCTATGGTTATTTGGATGGAGTCTGTTTGCTGCAACAGGATCAAGTTCTCTAAGATAATCATAGCTATGATTGAAACTCTCTCTCCCAGAGTCAGTTGCATGATCAGTCTGCTCATCACCTGTTAACATGTGAAGTATATCAATCTCATTTAAATTGCAGATTAATGCAGATTAAGCCAATAGAGTTGGTGTATACCAGAAGGATGATTCAGAAGGCTTTCATCTAAATCATTTGTTGTATCATCTAGAAGGAATGGACTTACAAGAGCCTGAACGCAGTAAGTAAATGGAAAAGAGTAAAAGACAGCACAGCAGTTTTAAAAAGGAAAATGAAAATGCAAGAGCTAACAATTTGTAATGTGAATATACTAAAAGAGACATATCTCTTCCTGGTCAGCCCAGAAAGCTCCTTGCCAGGAAATAAAAGAAAGACCTCCATGCTAGACCTTACTCAAATGACAACGCAAACAGCATTACCTGGATATAGTAATTTGTACCTCCAACAACAACTGGCAAGCAATTGCGAGACAGAATCTCATTGATGAGCTGAAATATAATAAACTCAATCAAATCAAAACATTCACATGATCAATTAAAATAATGAGAAATACCTAAGCCAAAACAAATGGTTGTGTTTGTGATAATTAGGACTCAGCACTAATTATCATTTGACAACTAATTGAATTAGCAAGGCCAAAAGGATTGCTACTGAGCTTAACCAAATAACACCATTACTTTTTAGCCAAGTAAATAAATGGGAATTAGAATGACTCTATCAACTGTTAGTACCATGAAGCCATTTATTGCATTATTAGTAGCTATAATAAAGACCATGAAAATCCCAAAAACCACACAACATTTCAAAAGGTATCTGCATTTCCCAATGCTGAGAACCTATATGGCATATGCACAGCACCAAATGCTCAAGAAGAAGGCAAAAGCTAACTCACAGGAATAGCAGAATCCCGAAAGTCCTTAGCAGTGAATTCCACATTTGGATTTAATGTTCCCAAGAGATGATGTGGAACTCCTGCATCCATTCACGAAATCATAAAACATATAAATAATAATATCAGGAAATTTCTATGAAAATGAGGACTTTTTGAGGAAAAAATAACGAAAGAAAAACCCAATTTCCACAACCTAGGAAAAGAGGTAACCATGTACAGAGAGATGGAACTCATGGGCAAGACCAATAGTTGTTAGAAGATTATAGGCAGTTCAATCTCTATAACATAATCCAATTGTTAGTGAGCATCTAAAAATAGAGACCCATTACATCGCTCAAACAATAAGCTATCTATATTATATTAGTTTTGTAGACAATAACCTAAATGTTGAGTACACTTTCCTTCCCTTATCTATAAAATATAAACATTTTCATTTCGAGCATTTGAAATCATCACACTCGGAGTCATAAGCTCTACACCCTCTAATTTCTTTCTCTCCCGTTCATGTAGTTTGGAACCTGGTCTAGCCTCTACGTGGCCACGAAGATTTGAAACTTTGTAAGATATTGGTAGTTGCTAAGGAATTTCAAGGAGTCATACGTAGGATGCAAGATTATACCGTAATTCCAAAAATAATTAAATGGAAAAGAGAACTTCTAGAATATTTTTGCCAGAATGTTGATCCTTAATTCCAGCGAAGACAAAGACGTTGTGTTTAGTTAAATCTATTTGTTCTTACTTAATATTGCTAACACATTACCAAAAAAAATCTTTGCTTTAGTCATTTCATCAACAAAGTTGGCTAATTTATTGCCAAACCTCAGTGACTTAATCTTTCTTTTCTTTTTACGAATTTATAACCAAAACCCATCAAGATTTTTTATTATTATTATAAGTGAAAAATAAAAAATTCATGGCTGTAATACTTGTTTGTAAATTACACATTATATAAAAAAAAAGAACGCCATTTTGATAAAGAAGACGTAAGCACAACAAATATTAACATGTAGAAAAAGAAAGAGAACAGACCCTCTTGATCAGAGATGGGGACTTTGTTGGTGAGAACATCAAGACCACGGTAGACCTGCATGGAATCAGCGTTGATGATTTCAACAGGGAAGTGGGCTGCTAAATCAATGGCTAGTTTTGATTTTCCGGAACCAGTTGGACCCATTATTACTACCAACTTTGGCTTCTCTTCTTTTTCTTCTTTCTTTGTAACTGTTGGCTTTTCACCTCCATCGGTATTGCTAGGGTTTTGCAGAGCTTCCTCGGCAGCACTGTCACTCTCCATTTCTCTCTCCGTGCTTCTCTCGGAGGAAAGCCACGCGGTACACGACATGTCAATCAAAGTGTCATGTAAAATATGTAATGGGTGGGTTGATGTGTCTCGTGGGCCTTATTAAATCATCTCCATTGGGAATAGTCTTCCTGTCTTTACCCAACAACAATACGTTTTGGGCCTAAGCCTAAAAAACATCTGGGCCGATTATATCAGCACCTTCTTAAGATGATTAATGGAGATCCACGATGATTCGCATCACGGAAATTTTATCACCAAATAGGTACACAAGATAAATGATCTTGTATTTGGATTAAATTACATAATATGAATTTATTTATATTATTCGTTAGAAAATTTTCATTATACCCATCATAACTCTAGATAGATTAGTATGGCGTGGTGTGTACATTGTTTTTTAATCTGATTTAGGTTGATTCGAGATTTAAAATTTAATTCAGATTAAATTTTAATTAAATAAAATAATATATTAATTTGACCAAACATGTTCAACTCATTATGATTTGTGTGACCCAATTGGCGGAGTCAAGTTAGCATAAAAAAAAACTATATACGAAAAATAAAAATAATATTATTTAATAAAAATAGTTAATCTGAATTAATTTGATAATTCAAATTAACTATTTTTCATGAGTTGATTGATCTCTTGTGGTATTTTTCAAGTTATATCTTTAACAAGATCTAACAATTATATCATATGAAAATATAATCAAAAAATTATTTTATGATAGATGGACTATAAATAAATTAATATATTTGGAATTTTACAGTCACATATTGATATAGGCAAACTTTTCCAAGTATTAAGATTCATTGGGCCATAAAATCTCTCCCATCCCTGACAAGTTCATTTATAAGGTCCATTAATCAATTTAACTTAGAATTAATGTTCATAAAAAAATAAAGAGGTTATTTTCACATTAACTTAGAACTAAGTAAGGAAATTTTATGATAGATGTGTACATTGTTGTTTAATTCAGTGTAGTTTAATGGGTTGATTGAGTGTATAGCTGGATAGCTGCAATAATGTTGTTTGAAAGTATGATTATTGTTATTTAACAAAAAAAAATTGTTTGAAAATATATTAAAATGATATATTTTTTTATTTTTTAAATTATTTTTAATATCAGCACATCGAAATAATTAATTTAAAGTAAATAAATAAATAAACCTCAATTTTTTTTTAAGTAAAACAAACAACCAGTAATTCTGGTGGCATATCAATTTAGTGATTTTGATAGTTGGCTTGTCACTAATACAATTAAGAAATCTTCATGAAAAATTCAGTTTCAAGATTGAACAAACATATCTTGAATTTGACTACAAGAATGAGAAGGTCAAGATTTGACATGTGAGTAGCACCAAACCTCCATGGTGGGTACTTCTGCCCTATATGTTAAAAAAAAAAAAAAACTGTCCATGAAAAACCCACTAAAAATGAAAATAAAAATCACAGAAATCACAAGATATACACCAAATTCAAGGGCATGCATGGCAGCAAATTAGCATAGCATGGCTGACAATTGCTGGGGTGTTTGCAAGAATTCAGGGCAGAGCTTCAATATTCCTGCTCAATTCCTCTAGTTTCTTCATCCTTAGTTTCTCGCTTTCACCCACCAGCTGACCAACCAGTTGATACAAAAAAGAAATAGAAAATATTAGCAAACTAAAATTGAGATTTAGCTAATTAAACATCATCAAGTGAGTATTATATGGACTAACATAATATCTAATTACCTCCACTAATTTGGAAACAAGCTGAGCTTTTTCTTTGTTCTTGTCGTTAAAAGCTTCAAGGGCTTCTTTGTATTCTCTCTCCTGCAATCATATAAACTCTTGAGGGGCTACTGACATCCTTTGCTTCAATGCATAATTAACTAGTGCTGTAAATCTTGGATCAGAGTTAATTAATAATCATTAAAATATTCCATTAAGTTTTATTTCTTGCTTAAGGTATCAAACCCAGTATCATGACCATGTAGCTTAAACATGAAAAATAAGCATACTGTTCTAAAAAAAATGAAGATATATAATTAAATCTTTATCTGATAATATAGTAAAAAAAAATTGGATTGTCTGACTTGCAATGTTTCTTATATTTCCCTTGATAACTAATTTGAAAAAAATATTGAATTACTGGGTAAACCGATCATGAATCATTGTATTAATTATTTTTATTAAAAAAATATTGTTTTTTAATAAAAATTTCATAGCCAGTTCTAGATGAGTTTGACTGGATAAACTGAGTGGGTAGAAATCCAATCAAATCAACTGAATTTCACTCTACATTGATGTTTTTATCATGGCAAAGGAAGAAGAGAAGGAAACAAGCCAGAATTTTAATCTCACCTTCTTCTGACAACTCAGGCCCAGAGGCTTCAGCTCTCTGTTGACTGTGTCAATCCTCTTACGTACCATCGAAACTTCCTTCCTCATTGGATCCGTCAGAGCTTCAAGCTCCTAAAATATTTTTTTTTTCCTTTAAAAATCCACAGTAATAATCTCCCAAACAAAAAATTAAAAAAATCCAGCAAATATAAACAACATACAATTTATATAATAATGGGAATTTATTATATTTTTATTACAGATAAATAATTTTATTGAATTATGAAGACTCAAACAGTAAAACAAAAAAAAAACAATAACAAGAAAAAATATATATATTATTATGATGTTAAGACTTACTTCACGAATTTCTGCTAAACGTTTGGTTGCTTCCTCCACACGTCCTAGGTGAGCATGAACCTTGTCTCTGACTTCCATCTTCTTCTTCTCAATCTCTTCTTCCTTTGCCCTAAACATGGCCAATGCTGACCTTGACATCTCCTCATCCTTTTCATCCCTTAACAGTGAGCTTTCATTGTAATTGCTGATAATGCCTGAGCTCTTCAATTTGATCTGCATTTGTGACATTTGTTGCTCCAATATTGGTTTTTGTGTTGTCATTTTTTAGCCCCCTGTGTATCCTCTCTCTCTCTCTCTCTCTTCTTTCTTTGCTCTTTTTTCTTTTTGATATGATTGCTTTCTTTCTCTTGTTGTAGAGGTGGTTTATAAGCAAAAGCTGGCTTTAAAGGTGTGATACCAACTTGCTTACTTTACAACAAAACAAAACACTAAATGACCCATTTGCCCGATCACCTTTAATCATGAAGGTAAAAAGAGGATTTCATCTTTGTTGAATGAAGACTTAACTTTGAAATATCCTCTTAACCTTCCTTTCACCTTTACTCAAAATGAACATGATCACAAATTATGGTATTGCAATTTAAGAGTGTATATGGTTTTATTTTTTTATTTTTTTAATGTATCATGCCAATTCTCTCTATCTATATATATTATTTATTGTGCTAGTACCATATACATAGAATATTCACACTGTAAAACCATACTGTAAATGATCAGAGAATCATAAAGATGTTATTTTTTTTATTTTTTATTTTAAAAGATGTTAGCGCGTGTTGGGTCAAGATATGATCATCAGACTCAAAACATTTAAAATATTTTTAATATTTTTTAAAAAAATTATTATTAACGGACTAGTATATATAAATACTTGATGAACAACTGGATGGGCCTCCTTTGGTAGATGGATACTTTCTCAGGTCGGTTTCTTGACAAATTTTTCTTAGCTAGCTATACCAAGCCTGATTAATTTAGTGTTCATGTACTAACAAGACAAATACACTGAATAAGTGGTATTTAGTGCAAAACATACATACAATTCCTACCTTATCTTAAAGGGTAAAGCCAAGTGATAGTAGATTAGCTGCATAACACAGCACCATTATCAAGTCTATATTTGAAGAGATAGAGAGTAGTATCACAGGCAATCAATTATTTTCCAGATTCTTATGCATGGCAATCTTATTAGTCATGGAGAAATGATGTGAGTGAGTTAAAATTTGGTTGAAGGGTCTGTAAGTAGAGGTAAATCTTCTTTTTCACTTGAAGAAGGGTGCTTTGGGTGGAAGTTTTGTTCGTGGAGTGGACAGGAAGGGCTCACCTACGCTATAGATTTCCTTGAGAGCCTTAGGGGACAAGACAGAGTAGGAGAGACTGGCAGAGCTAGCTTGCCTTCATTGCATATCATTACCCTCCCATTTTTAAATTGTAACTAAGAATCTTGGCTTTAACACTTCTAATCTTTTTGGTTTCCCATGTTTTCTATTGCTTGGCATGTCAATGGCTTAGCAACTACGATGCCCGTTTGCTACAAATTTTGATCAACAGATTCTTTGGCGACTCTCTCATTTTTTTGAAATTTCAAAACAGAAAAGAAATGCAAGCCATTGTGGTTGTAATCAGGGATATAAGTTCATAGGACAAATCTTTTTTTAAAAAAAGCCCCCGAACTATACAGTAAGTATGGATTTTACCCTTAACAAATCGTTTTTATACCAATTTTGTTGCTAAACAATTTCGATTACTCAATTGGGCCTTCTATTAAGTTCTCTATAAGAAGACAAAGTCAAGTTATCTACAAACTGATGTCGTATTGTTTTTCAAAAAGGTACAGTGTGTCAAGAATTCATGATCAAATATGGATGGAAGGGGACAAAATTGATATAGAAATTTATATGGAAGCAAAATCAAGAGTGCCTATGTAAATGGGGGGCTATTTTTGATGTTTTCTTTCTTTACCTTTAATTTAAATGTAGGGACTGAAGACAGGTCCATGAGTTGATGATTCAATACATAGGAAAGCATCAACATTTGATGGCCATGACTTTCCAGCTGATGATGTTCGTGGTTGTTGATTCAATCAGCCCACTTTTCATTTTGTTTTCCTAACTGTGGTGCTGCTTAGGCCCACATTGATTTTATGTTCCACAAATCTACGTTCTATCTTTAAGAACTCGAAAAGTTCTGAAGATTGCATGGTGTCCAAAACTGTCTAAATGATAAGCTTGATGCGAGCTTTTTCTTTCCAAGTTATGGGGTGTTGTCCAGAAAGTAGAGCATTAGCTTTTGTATTTTGGTTGGCTCTGTGGTACGTAAGAGCCGGTTCAAGCCAGCGCGATGGTGCTTGTGTGCCTAATTATCACTTGACCAGTTTTTTTTTAGCGTTTGCTCAAATGGGAATTGCACTCACTAGATGTAGGGCAGCTCCCATAATATTTTTTTTCTGTGTATCATTGTGTTTTAGAGACAGCCTGTTCTGCTAGTGTTGGCTAATTAACTAGTTGGTAAGGTCTTGATGGAGGTCTTTGAAGACTTGAATTAAAACGCATCTACACCTGAAATGAAGAGGAACGAAGGAGAGGAGGTTACTCCATTGTCCTGGAGGCAGTCTTTTTGCAAACAAGAACAACAACAGTAATAATTTTCTCAAATGTTGGTCTAATTTCACTTGCGTAGAGACTGCTCAAAAGATGCTAGGTTTGTTTTGAAATTAAAAAAAAAAGGATATAGGAATATGTAAGATAAATCGATAACAATAGCAATTTTATTGAATTAAAAATACTTAAATGAAAAAAAGTAAAAAATAGTTTATGAACATATTCAATGTTGCTCAGGTTTGCATAAGAACATATTCAAGATTACCCCATCCTCCTATGATTTGACAAGAAGTCCCCGTAAATTTTTCATGCCTCTTTTTTCATAGTCTAGACATCTACTTAAATGGAATATAAATTCAAACAAATTCAAATTTAAATTTAAAACAACTTTATAAGCAAAAGTAAATAAAGGCTAAGACTTTTACAACTCCGAATTCATTTGAGAAATATTTTCTTTTCTATTAGAAACTAAACCTGCTTGTTGTAAGATATATATTATATTAGCCAGGGAAATAATCTTTTTTTCTTGCTTTAAATAAAATATTTCAATCCCTGAAAAACCCTACAGCTCTTCGTATATGGGAAACAACAAATTAAATTTTCACAAAGAATCGAGAAGAACTCTCACAATTTTTTCTCGAAATCTTCCCAATTCCAAACGAGCCATACTGCTAAAATATAACACAAGATCTAAATTTAAAATTCCAGTGAAAAATTCATTTCATTTCTATTGAATTCTGATGTGATCTATCGTTTAAGGTGCGAGGCTGGAGAAGGATCACAGGTAAAGGTGGCAAATGCAATCTATGTTGCTCGCAAACACTTAGCCCATCTACTAGTATGTAACAGACACGACTGAAAATGGGCAAGGCCCAAATACGTTACTGGTACCCGATGACCAACGAAAGTGCCAGTCCAATAGGACTTTTTTTTTTTCTTTTAAAAAGGAGTGATTATTTAATCATCTTGCTTTTTTTTTATTAAAATTTATTTATGTCTTTATTTTAGTCTTTCTAATCAAATCCATTTTTTTTCTAATAAAATTAATTTTTCATCTTTTTT
>Ga0307518_10000655_pt1 | contig 26028 bp, 44 predicted proteins | sample 25_EM_MG_FD_203889 | JGI IMG/M metagenome (GOLD analysis project Ga0307518, IMG submission 203889) | Populus trichocarpa ectomycorrhiza microbial communities from riparian zone in the Pacific Northwest, United States - 25_EM | ecosystem: Host-associated > Plants > Roots > Unclassified | place... | reverse complement strand
ATGCGTCAGATATACCTATCCCAACAAGTTACTCAACTTCTGCATAGATGGAACTTCAGTCAAGTAAAGAGATAGAATTCAAGGAGCGACTATGTAGGTTCAGTGAATGTATTATTTATCACGTATTTATCTTGCCTTTGAAATCGCAAAGCACACGCTTTGCGAACGTGCATAGGTATAGTGTGGGCTGCGACGCAAGCCAGAAATAGCCAATGCAGGTTTTTGCTATGGGGTACCATGTGACTGCCCACCACCACTGGTGCGAATCTTGGAGGTTACCGCGTGTATGGCCCGCATGGGGCCTGCACATCTTCACGATACCATGTACATTTTGTACAGTTTATGCACCATTCGAAGAGGTATGGCTTGAATTACGAATGCTCGTGGTACTCATTCTTTGCCTTGGTGCGCATAAAGCAGTTGCTCCGCACGCTGGGACCGTATCTTTATGGAGCAAGGGAATGGCTTCGGACAACTGCCATTTGAAAGCTATCAGAATCAGGCATGTCCATTCCTCAAAGAAACACACCTGGATAACCCTCCCGTGAACTCCGGGACAAATTCAATTTCATTACCAAGATGGTCCTTTGCTTTCTCGATTCGCAGTGTGGCCAATATGGACACAACTGCAGCCCAAACACTTTCATCCGCAACGTATCGTCCTGGGCAGTGGCGACTACAGGTGTCAAGTTCAGCCGTGACATTGCGAGAGACGATCACCTTACCGTCCAAAACCAAACACCTGGAACGGGACAGTTCCTGCGAGGTTTCCAGAGGGTGTCATATGTCGCTCAGGATTGAAAAGAAGAGGGTCAGGGAAGAGTTTTTCATCATGGGCAATAGCCCTGAATTGTGGTCATCGATCAGTCAGGGTCGACACATAGCAGACGATGCCGTACCACAAATTGACAAGTACAAGTGCACCTGTGATACAGATCCGAATCAGAGGTGTACGGTCTGGGATGGTGGAGGTTTACCTGCAGGAATGTACATCTCCTCGTATACATCACTTGTAGTGGTCATGTGTGGAAGTCCTGTTACCATCTTTGTTCAATCATCTGCTGCCTACAGGGAAGCTAACTGACCCATTGGAGACACTGGCCGCCATCGAAGGGTTTCCAGGAACACTGCCTCGATATAGGGAAGATTTACTCTGTCGTTGAAGTGGGGAAGGCAATCGTTGCCTACTACTCGATCGATCTCTTCTTGCGCCTTAGTTTGCACCTCTGGGTGTAGCACCATAGCGAGAAGGAAGATAAGGAGCACGGCATGAGTCTAGACAGTGGTCAAAAGCTGTCTGCCAGATGAAACATGTTACGGACAGTCTCTGCTCCGCCTTAAACAGGAATAAGCTTCTGCACCCGAAACGATTAACAGAGTCAAGCTTACCCAAAAATACTGTGGCTGCTACTGCTTTTACAGCCTCTTCGTAGTCTTGATCCGAATTATTCCCAATCGGATTTTGGAATAGGTCATATACTAACGATTTACTCGCTGTATCCGTTGACTGACACCATCTCGTCATTGTTCCGAGCAGATGTGTCGAAAAGGGTGTGCATTACCATGCAATCCTTCACGTAGTTTACAGGATCGTTTAGTACGTCCTGCGCAAGCCGGCGGCACTCTCCTGCGCGTTTCTTGTACCTTCCTCCAGGGAGCCATGAAGGGATATGTGCCACTTATATACACGATCAATCATGGCCCTGTTCCGAAAAAAATAGGCTCACGAATAGGGAAAGCGCTTTGTAGCGCAGCACGCTCCGGAGTCAGTGCCTCCATAAACAAGTCCACAAAGTGTACGACTTTCATTACAAAGCGGTCATTTTGAGGAGCGACATCGTAACCGTATGTAATTGCCATAATAATAGCCGCCGAACACCTATATTTCATCAGAAATTTCACGGTTAGAGGACGTTCCAACATACGTATAGCAATGCAGTGGATAATCCTGTGGGTTAGCAAGTAGATTCTGAATGAACTGATAGATTTTCTGCAATTCCATTGGTCTGAATATCGTCGCAGACTGTTTGCTTAGGGCAACACGAAACATCTTGCGATGCAACCTCCATTGCGGACCACACCGAAGAAGACCTGTGTTGAAGTCCATACCGAAACTGGAAGAGCGAGTTAATCTACCACCGCACGAACATAAATACATGTGCTCACAGCTTGTTGGTTGCTATGTATGGACGATCTGAATATATAGAGGATCGCTGGTCCAGCAGAGCCTGGGCAACTTGCGCGCTGTTAATGATGACGCAGTCTTGGCCAAGTAAATTGGTGTAGACAAGGCCACCTGCACAGTTCCACTAGTGAGCTCCACTGACCGTCCACAGTATACAATGCTCACCATAACGCTTCCCCCATTCTTCGTATGTCAGCCATGGCGATACAATATTAATGTTAAAGACGCTGCCGATAATAGGGAGCCCCGTCGGACCTGGGGGGAATGGCAGACCTCGCCACAGCACGTGTTTCCTACACACTTTGAATAGAAGGACTGAACAAGACGTCAAAGCAAAGTAGAAAGCAGCGTTGGCAATGGTCATTGCGGAGGCTAGCACAAGGGCATCGGGTTTTCAAGACGACTGATTTATATAGTCAAGACATTTCAGCGGTTGGCGGAGAGTCGGAGACGAATGTACTCGAACCTATTGAAACGGTGCCTCACCAATCCATTTACAGCTGAGATGGGCTTAGCGACCCTGATCAAACCTGAAGAATGAAGCTGCCAGGGCCTAGTACGGTGCCGCGAAAAAAAAAAAAAAAAAGAGAAAACCAGCAGAAACGGGACACCGGCTCCAGAATACTGAGTAAAAACTATATGCCACCGCATTCTGTTCGTTTGCAGCAACGCAAGGATTTGGCCAGACGCCGTCGATCATTTGTTTTCGTGGGGAGAACCCCGCGAAAAAAAAAATCCCATACGTGTGCTACCAGAAAAATTTTTTACGTCTGATCTTGTACTGGGGACAGCACGAACCTGATGCGCACGCTGCACGTGAATTTCCATGATCCATTAGTACTACTATTAGTACACAGGAGGGAACGATCATTGCAGAGTGCACAAGGTTGAGAATGTTGGCCCCAATGGTTATAGGCGTACTTCAGTAGTCCCCGTTTGGAAGTGACATACTGCTTAAAACTCTCCTAAACGCTCGGAGTGGGCTCATTTCCGGGATGCAGCTTGATCCGTCCGCCCTGTAGTACATAAGACGCTGATCTGTGACTTCAATTGAACTTGCTATGTGCCAATCGACGGATCTTGAAACAGTATCGAAATACACGCCAGAGCAGCCTCGTCAGTGAAGCTTATCGGTACTGATTCAGTAGGCTTCTGATAGAATGCGCCACTACCGATCATCATCCGAATGGTCAAGGGAAGGACATAATAGAAAGGAAGAAAGACGGACGATCTGCCGACGTGGCCAAGGATACAAATCGTCAGCAGGCGCAAAGTTCATACCTGGGCTGATGTACCGGCTAGAATGTATCGGTGGCAGATCGCAAACGGCTTGCAACTGTCGACATACCTGACTTCGGCTGCCATGTTAGTAATGTCCAGCGCATCCGTAAAGCGAATGGTAGTAGTCACAGGTTGTTGTCTCTGAAAATACGAAGAAATACATTACGATACGAAAGGTCTCAAAGCGTACAATTATCGCTTCTTGGTTGGTGGCGTGCCAACACATTCCTCTGTAGCCTTCCTCTTCGCCCCGAAGCCAAATGCAACTTTGGTACGCTCTCCGGCAACAGGTGTTGCGCTCTGCGACTGCGAGGGAGTGTCCAGAGCGGATGATATCCTGGAGAACCCAGGCTTCGCACTGGGGGCAGGTGATCCAGATATTGGCCCAATGGATGAAAAGCGCGAGGGCGTTGGACTCGTGCCGTTCGTAAAAGCGATGCCGTCTACAGATGATTGTGGGGCTGGCAAGGTGATGAAACCTGAGTCCGGCATTTGGGGTGCATTGGCCCTGGCTGCGTCCTTTTTCTTGCTCTTGTTCTTCTCGGTCTTACCCTTCGATAATGGCGGAGGGTCCAAGAACTCGGAGGCCTGAGGAACGGCACTGTAGGGAGGGAAGATCAACTAAATGATTGCCACGCATTCCGTCCCCAGAAGCTTACCCCCTGTTTCCGACGGAGAGCACAAAATGTGCCTGGCCAGTTTTCTCTTGACGAATCTGGAAAGCCCTATTCATACTAAGGGGTGTATCACCACTGGCCATGGCCTCCTTCTTCTTCTCCTCCGCGATTTTTTTCAACCGTTTCTCCGTCTTCATCTTACCCGAGCCCTTGCCATGGAACTTATGAGAAAGAGCCTTCCATGCTTCCTTCGGAGTAAGACTACGACCGAACTCATCAAAGTAAACAATATTAATGTCGGGCTTATAATCCTTGAAGAAATCAAGGTTTGTGCGCGCCTCTTGCTGTTCACGAGAACGGTTTTCGTACTCCCGGGTTGCCTGGTCTTTATTACTGCCGCGAGATTGTAGTCGTTCTATTTCTCGCTGCTCTTGCCGGTGACGGTGCTCAGACAACCAGAGATCTCGTCGTCTTTGCACCTTCTCCCGCTCGCGTTGGTCGGCCGACGGTGCAGCCAGTAGCCCTTGTTGCCGGAGTAGGACTAGGGTGCCTGTAAGACCAGAACTGTAGGTGTGCTCGCCGGCAGTTCCTACTTCGATGTTCGCACCCTTCTCGGCGGCAGCACGTTCTTCTGCCTCGGTCGCCTTGATGGCCTGTTCCACAGCCTGCAGCATTGCTTCCTCGTCTTCCTCGTCTTCATCCTTCACAACCACTTCCCCAGCCTCAATTTCGTCAATGACCTGATCTCCAAGGGGTTCTGAAGCCTCCCTAGAGGGGACGCTATGTTTGACGGAGGGGTCAGTGAGAGGTCCGGATGCCGTAGGCTTTGCTGGTGCCGGATTATAGGAGATGTTACGAACGAATTCTGAAGTATCATCAAAAACAAGCCCAGTTTCAGGACCGTCCACATTGATGACGCTATCAGGAAGGGTTGATTGCTCCCTAGAGCGTTCCTGAGCGACTATTTGAAATGATTGAGCAATATGTCAGAACATGGTCACGTAACTTACGCTTAGAAGCAATCGTCTCTGGGGCGAATGTCTTCGATTTATGGATCTTGGCTCTTCTTGAGCGAGCGAGAGCAGCTTGTAGCTCATCGTCATCGACAAAATTGACGTCTAACTCACGTGGCCTAGAGACAGCTGGTTTCTCGTCCTCTTCCATCCGGTTCTCTTCCCTACAACCAGCATCGTCACCACTATCGACCGCTACACGCCTAGTAGAACGTTTCTTCTTGGTCTAGCAAAGGGACGAGTTCGGGATTTGAAGGAGACCACGTTAATAGAACGTACCTTGGGTTTTTTGAAACCAACATCTCCCTCACGGAGATAATCACTTGTTTCCAAATTTTCTAAGGGGAATATCAACTATGTCCTGGTTTGAGTGGTCACCACTTACTAGCGTAATCTATCGAGAGGACCTTTCGGCTAAGTTTGACTACATCATGTTCTGGCTGGACTAATTCCATGACTTCTTTGGGCGCAGCAGAGCTTCCCAGACGGAACCCCTAAAATAATATGGGTTCAGTGATATCCATACTTGTTGAGGGACAGAATAAATGCCCACAGTTTCATGGGTGCCTTGAATTTCCTCGTCATATTTGGCAAGTACGGCCCGCTTCATGCCTTGTTTACCCTCGGCGAACTCGTCGTCGTCGTAACCAGTGTAATCACGTCGCTTGATTTTCAATTCCTTGTTCTTCTGTGTGCGTTCCTCCTCTGCTAGCTCTACGTTCTGTAAGACGTCCTCTGCAGAAAATTGCTGTTAGAAAGGAAAGCTTTCCGACAAAAGAGTACTACCTTCATCGTCAAGGATGCGACTGTCTTTTAGGGTGAGTATACGACCATCGCCTTCCGCCAACTCCTCAAAGTCGTGGCTGACCTTCAAGCCAACCAAATCCTCTGTACGTGGTAACACCAGTAACCAGTTAGTCACTGTCATTGCTAAGTTGGATCGGATTGCGTACTCTCGGTATATTCCGCTTGGAAAGCTTTATCCATGTTTTCCAACTCTTGTTGACGTTTCTTCGCCAGTTCCTTCTCCCTCTTCTTTGCCTTCTTAATCCATTTTAACGTATCTTCTGCGTCGCCAATGGGATCGCCGAGAGTTGGTCCCGAGAGCGAGGAGTGCAGCTCTCGTCTATTTCTCACCCTATACAAGTGAGCGACGTGAGTAACCGCTCAAAAAAGATGCTCACTTGGCTATCTGGTCATGTATTTTTCTGGAAATAAAAGACGTAAATCAGAAAGAGACGTATATGGAGCAACGAACCATTACTTTGCCTCGCGTTCTTTTGCCTCCCTCTCGCGCTGTTTGCTGTAGTTCAGCTCTGCCTGCTTGTCCGCATCGTCGGCAGGTGCAGCGTCGTCTGTGAGAGGCTGTAGGCCAAGAGATATTCGGATCTTGTTCGTCTCTTCGAGACTGATGCTCTCCTCCATAGACATGGTCGCTGCAAGGCCAGTAGTGGAGTGAGACTAGTGTGTGGGCGTTGTGGTTGCCACTGATTCAGATGCTGACACCCTTGCAAGCCGGCAATGACCGATTAGTCAGCAGCTTGACCGATTTGGACATGTGGTATTCGCATCAAAAAGCATGACAACTCGGTTCCCAACGAATCCATGTTGTTCCCGTAGTGTATGTATTCCATTTGGCAGACGATGTCAACATTGTTGAATCCCCGACGAACGAGCGTCTGACCGCGGTGGTAGATATGACCCAACAGAACGGACGGAAACAAATGCGAACATGGACCCACGACTTGTCCGCGAGGCAGTTCCCCCATAAGAAATTCAGCCGAGTGTATTCACTCAAACACATTCCCATTTCTGACTTATTCAGGATCGAACCTATAAGATGGCCGCCGCAGAAAATCACCTACCCGCTCTCTTTTCCCTCGTAACGACCTTTCTCCCCAACAGCCTCCGCAATGGGTTTCGGGCTCCCAGCACTGGCAGTAGCGTCTCTCCTCGCCTTTGGTGTCGTGACCTTGTGGCCAAGCAGGAGAAGGAGCCCTGTAAACAATCCGCTGCCTCCTGGTCCACGTCCACTCCCATTAGTGGGCAATGTCCTTGACATCAACCCAAGTGAACCATGGCTGTCGTACACGAATTGGGGGAAAACATACGGTACCCGCGAGATAATGTTTGGTCGCTGGTGTCAGCTGATCTCCCTTCCCCAGGTGAATTGGTGTATTCCCGCCTGCTAAATCAGGAGGTCATCGTCATCAACTCAGAGGAACTTGCAAAGGATCTTCTCGAGCGGCGGTCGAGCAACTATTCGGATCGTCCCCAAATTATCCGCATGACCAATGATTTGTAAGTGGTTATCTCCTTAGGTTTATCTCAGATGGGACTTTAACCATGGACCTCAGCTTCGGCTGGTCGTTTAACACGGTAATGGTACCTTACAGCGACAGGTGGCGGCTGCACCGCAGGTTGTTTCACCAGGCCTTCCGTCCTGAAGCGGCCATTAACTATCACCCTCTGCAACTCCGGAAGGCGCGAGAACTTGTGATGAACCTGCTAGAGCTTCCGAATGACTTTTGCGCACATATTCAGACGTGAGTATATCTAAATCAATGCATATTCCATTATATATATATATAAGTTCCACAGCCATTCTGCATCTATCATCATGTCAATTGTATATGGCTATGAGACCGCCCCGCGGGACGACCCGATTATCTCCATCGTTGAAAGGGCTGTAAAGCTGGCCGTCGAATCTATAAGACCCGAGGTCGCAGCTGTCTTGGGATTATTCCCCTTTAGTAAGCTTCGTTGTGCTCGTTGACAGTACATTTACCTAATTAAATCCGCATTACTAGTGCGATACATCCCTTCTTGGTTTCCTGGGGCTTCCTTCAAGCGCACGGCGTTGCTTTCTCAGAAATATGCCGATGACATGATGGAGGCACCTTTCCAATTCGTGGAGAAGAGCATGGCAAGTTCCCTACTCCCTTGTTTGATCATTCGTACTGATTGTACTCTATTTAAGGCTTCCGGGGTCACAGTCCCATCCATGGTCACTGAATCCTTGAAACGCGCTGCGAAAGACCAGGCAGGAGATGGGTACTTGCAAGCGGTCAAGGAATCCTCGGTGACAGCATTCGCTGGTGAGATGCTTCATCCACCTTGGGCTTTTATATTTAACCAATGTCGTTATCTTCACCAGCTGCCTCCGAAACAGTATGCCCTTTTCTTTCAGTCCTTGAACGCACTATAAGCACCATTCATAGACTGCGTCTACCATGTTGAATTTCGTTGTGGCTATGGCACAGAACCCCGAAGTGCAACGGCGCGCTCAGGCTGAAATTGACTCGGTTGTTGGGACTGTGAGGCTCCCAGATTTCGGGGACCGTTCTTCTTTGCCCTACGTCGAGGCAGTTTACCGTGAGACGCTTCGGTGGCACCCTGCAGCACCATTGGGTAAGTTTTGTAGAGCTTCGTTTCTTACCCTTCATCACCGGCGGTTTAGGTGTTCCCCATGCAACATCCAATGCTGACATCTACGACAACTACTTTATTCCACAAGGTGTGATCCCTATTCATATAACTGCAGCATTCCGTTGACTATTTGTAGGCGCGACGATCATCATGAATGTTTGGTAAATAGCACTCAATTGCTTGCTGCGACCTACCTGACCTTGTCTAGGGCCATGACACGCAATGAAGCCAAATACATCAATCCAGAAGAATTTTATCCTGAACGTTTCTTCAATGCTGCTGGGGAACTTAATAATGACAGTGTAAATTACGCATTCGGAGCCGGTCGTCGGATCTGCGCTGGAAGATATATCGCGGATGCGTCAGTTTGGTCAGCCATGATCTCCATCCTTGCCACCTTTGATATCGTCAAGTGCAAGGATAAACAAGGTGACGACATCCCCGTCGATGCGAAATGGACTGCTGGCGTTACTTCGTATGTACCCTTTTGTTATTGACATGACTTCTGGAACGTTAAAAATGTGTAGTCACCCCTATGGGTTCAAATGCGAATTCGTCCCGAGGGTACAGGGGCTGACCGCCGAAAAACTCACCCAAATGTTCTGAAGTTAGTTCTGTTCATTTCTTTTTCTCTTGCCCACTGCCACACTTCTTCATCCTTACTTGGGTCACACGCTGCTGGATCAGGTGTTGTACTTTCGTACAGGTGTTGTCCGTTTGTATCACACCTAGCCTGTATCCTATGATAATGACGACATTTCATGATATTAAGATATTTCCCTTTCATGGCTACATACCATCCGAGTACAAATCGCTGGTCTAGAGAAAGACCTTCAACAAGGTTATCACCAGCTGGTTCCGTTATCATTTTGCAAGACAAGTATGTGACTCCGTTGTTCGCTTACGGGGCCACCATTGCATCAGCGACAAAATTAAAGAATGCATCGACAAGTGGTATTGCCCACAACCTATGTACTTACCATTCCGAGGGAAGGTGGCGCCTTCCATAATGCACACTCCTTGATGGAAAGTGAGATATTCGCCGTCTGCCCTGAGATGGCCAAATGAACATCACACCTCAATCAAAAGTGCGCGACTGGACACAAGTGATTGTGGATCCACGATTATAAAGCCGATTGTCAACTCGAAATGAACCCTTGCTTGGCGGGTGCAATTTGAATGGCGTACAGACTTCGCGTTGGCAGGACGCCGATCTGAAAAGGAGCCAAGTTTATATTTCTCACGCTCGTCCAGAAAAGGGAACACTTTCAAAGTTGGGAGGTTCTCACGAAATAAGGTCTTCCCAGAACCCTTGCTTTGCAAGGGAATTGAATATTTCCTAAGTAAGTATAACCCCATTGTGAATTGCCTCGCCCGGCTGCCGAAGAAACACCATCTGATGGGAAGATTGCTCTGGTGTTCGGACATTTCAGTCGGTCAATGTGGAACTGCGAAGTCGGCGCGGCGGTGTAACAATCTCCGACGGTTTCTCGGGAGTCCCTTATGTTGGGCTGGAAAGAGATGAGCCGAACTTGGCGCGATCCTGGGACACAGTATATCTGTATTTGACATACACATGTGCTCTTCCTAGGAATGATTGTCTGGAGATCAATCCAATAACCCACACAGCATCACATTTATACTAGTCCTGAGAAAAATCAACATTTTTGGTTTTATTCGGATGACTGGAATGTGGGAGGATGATGGTAATAGTAACATTGTCCGATAACAAAAGCGCTGGGATATCAAACTATGATACGATCAATGATAAGGAATAGATGAACGCCTAGACTTACTTGACATGAGTGACAGGGTACTTACCTAATGTGAAGGTAAATAGTTCCTCCAGGCAGTGGATAGATCCATCACTGCTGACAGCACCTACACCACTCATACATAGCCAGTATTATAGAGACCAATGGCCAGGGTGAGATAAGGTGAGATAGCAGGCCTATGTGGGAAAGTTCGTACCTTTCCAGCCAGCTGTACACAACTCATTGAGGGGGAACTCTACTCAGTGGTTTAATTTAGTCCTCAGGTGGTCTATTTCATGTCTTGCCTCCTAGAATTGCAATGCTTGTATATCTCGTCTTATGAGTCGTAACAGCAGTGAAAGAGGAGTAGTACAACATCCAACTTGATATCATGGGTATAACACCTAGGACCCAAGGTATTAGATCTTAGTTAGCACAGTAATTCCCTGGCAGAAGTACTTCGCTTTACCATATCAACTAATTGCTTGGTGTGGATGTCCAAATTACCTGAGCGCAAGCGTCCCAAACTCACAACGCTCCCACACTGTGCAGACACAGATCTCTTGCAATAACATTGCGTCCTTTGTCTCTTTCTTTACCACTCCCAAAGCTGCTGAGGAGAGGTTCTTGTTCGTCGATCCTGGTAGGCTTTGGATGATTAATCGATGGGGATGGAAGGCCGTCTTACGTACCATTTCACAGGATGTGCTGACTTGTCTAGCACGACTTTCACTGTTGTCCACGAAAATCGTACCAATGAAGGGAACCCAAAGGTGCGTTCCAAGGAATGGACGATCCACTCTTTTGTCTTTGGATCTAAGATAATATATAAGTAAACGGACCCCCAACACGCATAACCGTCGACTGACCTGATGGATAACCACTTCCGAGATCGTTGCTGAATGCAAGGTCTTTAGCATCGGTGTTCTGGAGTTCTTCAAACGTCCACCCTTCGATGCATGCGTCGCGAGTGACTTTCGCGGCCACGCTGGCCGCACCGACGATTTTAAATTTTGAATCTGCTTTTGTGGTTACCGTGAAGTTAATGCCTGGAAACAACGATGACAGGTAGGCCTCGTAGGTTGTAGTCTTCCCTAGTGCATCGACGTACACCTGAGTAAAGCAATGGCTTTAGCGAGAACGGGGCAAATGCTGCACATAAAAACACACCTCCGATAACTGTATTCCACGTTGAAGTACTTCACGGATGAGTGAAATGGTCGCGTCTTGCGATTGTTTGTTTAAGTTCGTCGGTGGGACTTTCAACATCCCTCTCGATATTGCCTGTGGACTAGCAAACGGGCGGTTAACTTTCAGTTTAGGAGAACACGGACAAACGCACCTGATGACATGGACTGACCACCCAAGATTTGCAGCATCGGAATTGAGCACCCCTAGTAGTTCAGTCCTTTTCTCTGGTGTCAGCGTCTTGGAATCTATGAAATATAGCAAGCTCCAAGGATAGATGCAAGGTGATATTCCCGGACGCACCCGCAAAACCAAGTTGTTCCAGTTCAGATTTCCAGGCTACCGGGCAGTATGCTACACCGTACACAAGGGGCCCGAGGACAGGCCCCCTTCCGGCTTCGTCAACGCCAAGGATGTATGGGCCAGGAGCAGTAGGCATCGGTGCATGATACATGTATGATTCCGTCAGCGGTGTGCTTGGACCTGGTGCTGATGGAATCACCGTGGTGGCGGCACGAGATCGGGATTTGGAGTTCATGTGTATCCTTCAAGTTCCGTAGTCAGAACAGGACCCGTACCTAAATTGACGCGACGCGTTGTTTTCTAGTGTTTATGTTGACTTGTTGGCCGTCACAAAATGTCACAGAAAGTAACGCGTCGTCACATCTTGCGACTTTTGAAGTCCCTACTTATACTTCACTTTTAGCATGTTCATACTCTATGTCACGCTTTTTTTTTCTATCTCAACGAATAGTAGATCGATGTTTTATAGCATTTCAGAATGCATTTTTCGTGAAATGTAGCCAGAAAGAAATTTATTGTTAGAGGAAAAGTAGTGATTTCAGAAACCGGCCAACTAATGGGGTGATCCTTGATAAGCGATACTATTATTATCCCCTCCCCACCCTTACGGCTGCCAGACTACATATGCTTCAGGAACGCAGTGTGATGGATATGAGCTCCTCTATTATCCCAAGACTTTATCGTAAACGCAACACAACACGGTGGTGATATCCTTGTCCTACATCTTACCATACAGGCACGACGACGGTGCTCTAGCTTAGGGGGCTTGGCCAGTCAGGGAGTCCAGCTATCGCAGCATTGCACGCCTCACGAACCCGCCGCTTGCTTCCAGGGTCACTTGACTGCCTGTAACCGTTGAACACTTCCTGAAGTTGGAAGGTGCATGCAGTAATGGTATCTGGAGCCGTTAAGCTACAACGGCATATCCATGATAATGATGTGGCCCACTTACCACCATTCGACTCCGCTACTTTCATTGCCTTGTACCAGTCAGTAAATTCATGACGTATCTATGAAGACATGGGTCGTACCTGTCGCCAGCCATCTAATAACTGATCATTGTATCTCTGGCCAAATAGAAACGGAGTACGGTCACCACCGTACTGCTGCAGTGTGCGTTCAGCATGCTGCTTGCGATCAGTCCAGGCATCTCTTAGAACATCACAGGCATTGATTAGTTGCTTCCACGCGTACGGATCCCAACGCTCGATCTCAGCTTTGTTCGAGCGGAGAAAGTCACGCGGATGTTGCTTGGCGTATGCTCCACCAGACGCAGTTGCGCCTTGGATCTGGGGATAACTGGGCGACGTGGGCCGTTGTGCATATGGGTCAAATTCGGACAGATAACTTGGGTTAGGCTGCTGCGGATAGCCTTCGCTGGTGTATTGCTGACCGTTGGGGTGCCCGGTCTGCAGAGCGTACTGTTGCAGCTGCTGTCCGAATGCACTGGTGGGTTGAAACCCGAACCCAGTGGGCTGCGACATTAATTGACTACACAAGTGACGCGATGCATAAGAGTCCGAGGAGATGGAAGTAGAGATTACGCGGGAACTCACTTGGGCTGGGAAAAGTTGGAGTACTGTGGGGTATATGACGTCGAAGCGAACTGGCCCTGATGTTGATGTTGGACCTGGGGAGGTGCAGAGTATCCTCCAAGATATTGCTGCTGCTGATACTGGAATGCCTGCGCTTGATGTTGAGCTTGGTCCCCATACCCTGTTCCATAACCTAAGGGGAACTGTGGAGGAGGCGACTGGGACGACGATGACGCAGACATGTCAGGAAAACGGGTGTAAGGATTGGAAGGATCGCTGAGGAATGGGTTGTTGGAAAGTTCGACTGGCTTGGACCTCTGCGAGGCATAATGGTTGGAGTACATGGAATAGATTTGACTTGCACGAGTTAGGGTCAATGGCGAGACTCCTGAGAGCGAGCCTAGTGTTGATAGGGAATGGATTGCTGAGGGAGATTGGCTTCGTATGTCAATGTTAGTGGGTGTCGAGGACTGCGGAATGGAGGTGTTGGAGGTGTCTAGGAGTACAGCCTTTACAGGTAATTCAGGGGAAGGAGAACGTTGTTACCACGCCCCTCAGCAACGCTTTAGGGGAATACAGTAAGCACCGACGAATGACTAGCCTTTGAGGTTGCAAGTCCATTTATCATCATATACAGAGAACTAATACTATATAAACCACCATATCTGCACCCTCGACCCGGGATATCGAACCCAGACAGTCCGAAGAGGAACATAGGACGGTCAGAGACGTGAATAGCGATCACTGGTCACCATCCGTCTCTATCGTAAACACGCAACAATCCCCCTCATCGCCGGCACTGACAATGACAGACCCTTCCAATCCGATAGACGCGCCGAGGACCGCGCCACGGTGTCCTTTGTGCTCCGACAACAGCTTGCCAGTTCTGGCGTCCCATGTTTTGAGTGTTCTATCCGCCGAAGCTGTGCTAACAAGATGGCTCCTCGGTGCTGCATGTGACAATACAGCAGTGATTGCCTGCCATCACGTCAGTCTGCAGCAACCCAGCCTTAAATGTGCGGTGCTCACGTCCTCATGTGCCAGTGTTGCACGCTTGCGCATCGTGTTAAGATCCCAAATGTGCGCCTGTCCATCCGTGCCGGCGCTCACGACGGCAGCCCCTCCAGGCAGCTCGACGAAGCCTATCGCCTCGACGCTTTCGTCTTCCGTGTGCCCAGCAAGTGCGCCAATGACGTCACCTTTGCTAAGACTCACGATGCGGATGCCGCCTGATTCTCCACCAACTACCGCCAATGTCGACGAAGGGTTAACCCCCAAAGAAGTTATTCCACCTAAATCGAAGCAGGTATTACTAGGACCAAGCTTGAAGACTGGTGTCGGGGACCTCGGGTCCCAGAATATGAGGAACCCGTCTGCACATGCGGTTATAATCCGCTTGCCTGAGACAATGCCTGAGCAGCGCATACAATTGACTCAGGGGAGTCAACCTACCATCTGGAGTAAATTCACCACACTGGACAGCCCCAGTGTGGCCGGAAAGTACCTGCATGGTGGTTCCCGATGGCACTGTGATCCAATGTCAGATTGACCACGAACGAGAGGGGTGACTCTACATTGCCATAGCCATACAGTGGAATCGTTCGATCCAGCTAGCAGAACAGTTCCCTTGGGATGCCACCTTAGCCACTTCGGAGGGCACCATGAGCAGGGATGAGAGAGTGGTTTTAAGGGGTTCTCACCATGACTTCGTCTGGTCCCTGAAGTTCAGTCAAGAACTCCCAATGCCTGTAGTCTTCCTTCCCATGCCGCCGCCATACCCTAACCTTGCCGTCCATACCCCCCGTAGCGACCATCTCCCCATCGGAGCTGAACGCCGTGCTGGTCACGCTGTCTGAATGGCCTGTAAGCTTCACGATCGTTTCGCCATCTGTGATGTCCCAGATGTACCCGAGATCGTCTTCGCCTCCGGATACCGCGAGGGGTTGGGTGGGGTGACAAGAGACTGCGAAGACCGACTTGCCGTGTCCGCGGAAGCCACTGACCAAGTTCTCGCTCGTTTCATGGGATCCGAGGTCTCCCAATTCGTCCTTTTGCGCTTCTCCGTCGTCGTCCTCTTCCATGGGTATGTCTCCGTTACCTGGAACTTCGGCGAGGATATCATTTGGGTCAATGAAGTCGGTGTCCTCGCCTTCTTGTTCTGCGATCATTTCCTCAGTCGCCATACTATGAATGAGTATGGAGTGAATGGGTTATTTCTTGTCCGTGCCTATGACTTTTTATGTGAAGGTGATTGATAAGATTACTCACAGTCCCCGTCACTAGGACTAAGAAATTTCCATCTAGCTTGTCAATGATTTATAAGCAGGACGCGTGCTCGATATCCACGCCGACGCAGACAACCACATTGACAATCAAGCTATTGCAGCGACATCGAGTGCAAGTTCCAATCGTGTCATTGGAGAGCCGCTGACTAAGCCACACTCTTAAAACTTGCTCCACGTCAGACACCAGCTTGAAGACACTCATTGTCATGCGGCTTTCTCTCTCCTTATTCGTAGCCAGCGTATTGGCCAGTGTGACCGCCTCCAATGTCCTTGATCTTGGACCGGACAACTTCGATGGCGTTATTGGCAAGGGAAAACCCGGTCTTGTTGAATTGTGAGTATTCGGAACGGGATCCATGTGAATGCACAGTAATCGTGTTGGTACTTTTAGCTTTGCACCGTGGTGGTATGTTGTGTCTTATGAACCCTTTTCTCACCTGACCGCATTGTCCGACAGTGGCCATTGCAAGGTATGCACTCCGGTCCGAACCAGCGGTTTGCGATGTCTTTTTTAACTTACGCGTCAGAACCTCGCACCAACGTACGACCAACTCGCAGATGCATTTTCACATGCAAAAGACAAGATCATCATTGCTAAAGTTGATGCCGATGGTCCCGGCCGGCCTCTTGGGCAGAAGTACGATGTAACAGGATATCCAAGTAAGTCCATCCATGTATTCGGACACGTGTTGATTGGCTGACTGATATGTCCTCAGCTATCAAGTGGTTCGACGGGCAGGGAAATCATGAAACTTACGAAGGTGGCCGGGATCTCGATGCATTGGCTTCCTTGTGCGGAATTCAAGATCACGCCATACATCACTGTCTAACCGCTAATGTTTAGTGTGTCCCAAAAAACTGGCGTCAAGTCAAACATTAAACCTCCTGCACCCCCAGCAACTTTGATACTAGATGCACACTCGTTTGACGAAGTCGCGTTGGTGGGTCTTTGACCGTGTTAACTAGGGTGTACCTCTGACAGGCAATCGTAGGATGATACGAAAGATGTTCTTGTGACCTTTACTGTGCGCCGACCCCCGTGTGTCTCGACCATTCGTATGGCATGCTCACTTTTTACTAGGCACCTTGGTGTGGACACTGCAAAAGCCTGAAGCCGATTTACGAACAAGGTCGGTTATGGTTCCTCAAAACGACCTTTTGTTAAAGTATGCTCTAGTTGCCAAGGCCTTTGAGCCAGAAAGCAATGTAGGTTGTGTGACTGTGTTCAAAGAAAATACGTTACATTTATATGGGCCAGTGCATCGTCGCCAATATCGATGCCGATGCCGCCATGAACAGGGAGCTTGCTGGCCAGTACGGTGTTGCATCGTATCCCACCATCAAGTTCTTCCCTCGAGGTGGTAAAGAGGTGGAAAACTACGAGGGGCCTCGCAGTGAAGCGGCCTTTGTTAGCTTCCTCAATGGGAAGTGTGGGACGTACAGAGCTGTTGGCGGTGGTCTTAACGACAAGGTGCTTGTTATCCGCTGTGTGTGTTGGACGTCCTAATATTTTATTTTACAGGCTGGTCGCCAGGCTGATTTGGACGTGCTTGCGCAGAGATTCTTGGCAGCAACCGGCAAAGCAAGAGAGGTAATACACAAAGAGGCTGTGGCGTTGGCTCAGAGTGTTGCATCGAAGCACTACATTCGTGTGATGGAAAAGATTGTCAAGGACAGCGACGCCTACATCGCGAAGGAGTCCAAGCGGTGAGTGACGCGTGTGGGTCCCAGTAGTCGCTTCTGATGTTGTGGTTAGTCTTGCCTCCATTCTGAGCAAGCGCACGTTGGCTCCGTCCAAGTTGGATGAGATGAAGGTGAAGGCCAACATCCTGAACGCGTTCGGATCCGAGGAGGTGGAGAATGCGGAGAGCGCGTTTGGAAGAGCTGATGCTGAGCTTTGATAATTTGCGATGCGATATCTATTCTAGGTCTGCGGCACCACTCGCAATAGCCATACTACAAGGACAATACTATGTTCTGTTCACAATCGTGATTTCTTTAACACGTTGCAGGCACAGTCCGTGGTTTAGAAGCCGAGTCCCCAAACACGCCGTCTGATAAATGGCCTTGAGGTCAGGTCAGGTGCCGATAATCAGGGAAACGCCCTTCCGTGCATTCGCATCCATCCGTGCCACCGTGCTCTTATACCATCGCGCGTCCTCTCGTCTGCCTACCATGGACGCCTCAGATATCGACGAATCATTCGTCCCCGGTCCCCCTTCCGACTCCGACACCGAGCTTTCACCTGCACCCCTTCCGGTCGCAGTGAGAGGCAGACCGGAGATGAGTCTCGACGTTCCCCGGCCACTTCGTGCCGTGCGATACTCATCACACAAGCGACGGTGGATGCAGACGTCCAACTGTGCGAACGGCATCCGAGAGCCCATGCCCTCCTGGATGCGACTCGCGTCATGGAACGTCGATTTCGCCGCAAAAAATCCCAAAAAGCGACTCGTCGCTGCACTCGCATATATCCAGCGAGAGGTGTTCGGGTGCAGGATGCCCAGTGAACGCCCCGATCCCTGCTGCATCCTACTGCAGGAGGTCTCCGTCTCTGCGTTCACGACGATCCTCACGAACGAATGGGTGCAACGATACTTTGTCGTCGTGCCATCGTCTACAGATAAATGGCCATACAGTGCAACATATGGAACCGTCACGCTGGTGTCACGCACGGTCCCAGTGTCTAATGCGTTCACGATCGACTTCGGCAACTCTCAGATGCGCAGAAATGCCCTTTTCGTGGACGTCAAATTGTGTGTGCCCGTGTCCCCGCACATGCCCCAGCTGTCCGATGGGATCGTGACCGTGCGCATCGCAAATACTCACTTGGAGTCTCTTCCAGCGGGGGAGCAGGCTCGACCCCTCCAAATGAGGCTTATCGCCGAGTCCCTGCAGGAGTATGACCTTCGTGGAGGGGTTGTTGCTGGGGACATGAACGCGATTGGGCCATCAGACATGACGCTTCCAGAGGAGTGTGGGCTGATAGATGCGTGGCCAAATGGTGACGATGATGAGGCAGGGCTCACTTGGGGATACCAGCCCCGCAACCAATATCCCCCAGGGAGGTTGGACAAGGTTCTATTTACCACGCGAGGGGGATTTGAGGTCGAGGTCCCAGAGAGGTTTGGGGTCGGGGGAAGGACGGAGAGTGGCGAGTGGATCAGCGACCACTTTGGACTCAAGACCACCATGTATGTGCAGGGGCAGGAGGATGGCATGGAAGTCTGATCATGTCGCGTTTGGTGATGTAATCAATTAGGGCGGAGACATAAATTGAAACCAACTCCAACCCGTTGGGAATTTTCCTCCTCACCTCCTCTGTCTTAGACACTCCTCTATCAATGAAGTCCGTCCTCGCTGCTGTCGCCCTTTTTGTGGCTGGTGCACTCGCCCAGCTTACCATCAACACTCCGTAAGTCGTCTTATCCATGTGGGGCTGCCAGGTCCTCATGGTGTCCCACCAAGTGCAAATGTCGTGCAGTGTCAACCCACTCTTCTCTCCTGGGCTGGAGGAACAGGTCAGTGTCGCGTGTCTCTCGTATTCCCTGCGAATTAACAACGAACCTAGGCCCGTACTTCTTGGTATGTTGTCATGTCTGTCTTCTGTCTTAGCGACTTAACATGACCCATGTTCTCCATCTCTAGAGGTGCGTTTGAACTTATCGCAGCCCTCTTCAACCCTTTAATCGCGTCTCCGAACAGCGTCCTCGCAGGTGCCAACCCAACCGGTGCTGCCCTCGCGAACCTTGGGCAACAGAACGGCACTTCTTTGACATGGACTTGCAACTTTCCCAGTGGTGAGTTATCTCACGCGGTCACGCGAAACCCCCCTTGAATGCTCTTCGTCCAGGCTCCTCCCTCGGTCTCACTCTCCGTGACAGCACTGGTGCGGTAGCACAGTCCGCCCCTTTCACAGTTAACCCAGGAAGTAAGGCTCCGGCTTGTCCCGTTTTCGTGATCCCAGATTAACCACGTGTGCAGCCTCCAATTCTTGCTTGAACTCTACTTCCGGTAAATAGGTTTTTCTAAGCAACCGGGAACCTTGCTCAATTGTTTGTTAGTCATCCCTGGTGCTACTTCTACGCCCAGTTCCGGATCGACGACAGGTGCATCGCCAGCCTCTACCACCTCGCCTGCCAATTCCGCCTCGAAAGCTTCGAGGTGAGTGTGATTCTGGACTTTGACTGCGGACGATGACGTCATCTCACATGTTTTGCAGTTCAACCAGTTCAGGCGCCGCTTCAACTGCTACACACACCTCTGCAGCGATGGTTAATGCTGCTAGCTTTGGTGTGGCCGGTGCCATTGGCGCTGCAGTTGCTGCCCTGTTCATTTAATCGGTGTCCATTGGACCGAACGCATCATATACCAGTTCATGGATTTTCGTTTAAAACATTTTGACTTTTTATTCTTTGCTTTCATCATGCTAGCCTCAGATCTACGTTACATCACGTATTGACACACAAGCATGGGATGGAAGTATTAGTTGCTTCTATCCTCTTTCTTTTTTTCTTTCTTACTGATTGTTTTCTGTCTACTCATTCTGTTGTTTGTGACACTGCCTGCTTTCGGATATCTGGAAGTTATCTGTTATCATAGTCCACAATGCTTCTTACGATCCGAAATGACAGTCCTACATAGGTGGTGCTTGCTCATTTCTGGAATCGGATTTCGATAAGTCCTTGAATTCTACATCACATTCAGTCAAGGAAAAGGCTAATTTCTCTGGCCTTTGTCAGTGTAGTTGGCTGTAATCTTGCTTGTAAAACACCATAATAGACAAGGGTCTACTTGGTATCTACCCACACGTCCACTGAGTTGTGGAGAATGGATAACATTTGCTGTCAATGGTCAATTACTTAGACGTGTTCAGAAGGCCGCAATGAAGTAGTGCTCGCAGCAGCCTATGAAATGACAATGCTGACCTTGTCAACATACTAATAGACCTAGGAGAACTATCATGGTAAAGCATGGCATCACGTTCGAGAGGGCTCAAAAGAGAAGTAATGATGCACCCGGAACTTGTTTGCGCGACCACTGCACAACCAGGATTCGCTTCCCTTGAACCTCACAAACCTTACAATTCTTGTGTTCGAAATAAATAATCCACAGGTGGCACATCATAACGCTAAAGCCTTCCGCGCTGGCTAATACCAACTGTTGGAGTATCACAGCAGTGTCATGATTGTAGCATTCCAAGTTTGGGTATATCATCTTAGGCACCAGTTTCAAGACGGTCTCTTAGATGGCTTTCTTTGTAGGGCGATGCTTCCCTCAGCGCCACTCCCACTCAAATCCTAAAGTAGTTCCCGACGAACTGCACCTCTGAGACGTTGCAGACGTTGTGGGTTCTCTACATCGTCTTATGTCAGCATATTGAGTATGATCGAGACACTAACTAAAATTTTGCTCGCCTCACACTCGAAGGGTGCCTGCTTGCAGCCGTCGCAGAAAGCATGAGGGTGTAAGGTTGACGAAGTCTTTGAATTGCCACACAGCCATTCGGATGTTTCCATCACTGACGGTCCCTAGTAGTCCCTAGCTATATGCCGCCACTCTCGAAGTGTCGGCGTGAAGGAGCCTGGGTTTGGAATGCCCCTCGTCAGAGTGGTGACCACGAGAGGACTGTGCGAGCGCTTTTGACTGTACCCTTGTCTTCTTGCCTTTCTCCCTCTCCTTGATTCCATCTGCTTCCTTATCCTGCCTGACACACACCCCTATAGCAATTTCTAAGTTTGGATACTACCGTTCGCGTTCTCTTATGTCAGCATATTCCCTTTTGTTGCAGAACATATTACTAATCAGCATATTGATGATCGAGACAACGTCTAGGAACGAGACTACATAGACGTCGCCTCACACTCGAAGCATTTTGGGTGTCTGCTTGCAGCCGTCGCAGAGAGTGTGAGGTTGGCGGTCTTTGAATTGTCACACAGCCATTCGGATGTTTCCATCACCGATGGTCCCTAGCATGCCGCCCTCATCGAAGCGTCGGCGTGAAGGAGCTTGGGTCTGGAACGCCGTACCTCGTCAGAGTGGTGACTACGAGAGGACTGTGCGGCTGCTTTTGATTGTACTCAAGCTTAACTTCTTCTCGCCTTTCACCCTCTCCTTGATTTCATCGGCTTCCTTGACCTACCTTACACACTCCTCTATCAATGAAGACCGTCCTCGCTTTTGTCACCTTTTTTGTTACTGGTGCACTTGCCCAGTTTACTATCGGCACCCCGTAAGTCGTCTCCTGCCTGTGGGGCTGCTCAGTCCTCATTGTGTCGTGCCAAGTGCATATGTCGTGCAGTGTGAACCCACCATTCTCTCCTGGACTGGAGGAACAGGTGAGTGTCGCGTGTCCCTCCCATTCCCTGCGAATTAACAACGAGCCTAGGTCCGTACTTCTTGGTATGTTGTGATGTCTGTCTTTTGTCTCAGCGATTTAAAAAACGCTCCATTCCGCACGGCTCCCATGTCTAGAGGTGCGTTTGAACATATCGCACCCCTCCTCAACTTTTTAATCGCGTCTCCCAACAGCATCCTGCCAGGTGCCAACCCAATCGGCGCTGCCCTCGAGAGCCTTGGGCAACATAACGGCACTTCTTTGACATGGATTTGCGACTTTGCCAGTGGTGAGTTATCTCACTCGGTCACGCGAAGCCCCCTTGAATGCTTTTCGCCCAGGCTCCTATCTCGGTTTCGGTATCCGTGACAGTACTGGTGCGGTAGCACTGTCCGCCCCTTTCACAGTTAACCCAGGAAGTACGCTCTTGCTTGTCTCGTTTTTGTGATCCCGAATTAACCACGTATGCAGCCTCCTCTTCTTGCTTGAACTCTACCTCAGGTAAGTAGACTGTACTAAGCAATCGGGAACCTTACTCATCGTTTATCAGTCGTCCCTGGTCCTACTTCTACTCTCAGTTCCGCATCGACGACAGGTGCATCCTCGCTCACTACCACCGCGCCTGGCAGCTCCGTCTCGAAAACTTCGAGGTGAGTGCCATCCTGGATTTGACTGCAGATGATGACAACATCCCATGTACTTGCAGTTCTACCAGCTCAGGCGCCGCTTCAACTATCACCCAACACACCTTTACAGGCTCTGCACCTATGGTCAATGTCGCTGGCTTTGGTGTTGCCGGTGCCATTGGCGCTGCATTTGCTGCCCTCTTTCTTTGAAATCCGTTAAATGCATTTTAGCGGTGTCTTGTACCGAAAACATGATATACGAGTTCATGGGTCATGTTCCATCTACGTTACATCACGTATGGATACATGAGTATGGGATAGAAGTGTTAGTTCTATCCTCTGTTTCATTCCGCTCATCCTGTTGTCTGCCTACTTTTGTTCATCTGGAAGTCATTTGTTATCTTAACCCACAACACTTCTTACAATCGAAATAACAGTCCTACGGAGGTGGTGCTTGCGTTCTTTACTCATTTTGGAACCGGATTTCGCTAAGTGCTTGAGTTCTGTGTACATTAACTCCAGTGAAAGAAAAGCTGGCCGTAATCTTAGTTCATTTCATTTCACTACACAAACACAAACACAGAAACACTAAAGACAGGGTCCTAGTAGTGGGCTAGCTTGGCGTCTACCCACACCTCCACTGAGTTGCATGGAGAATAGAAATTACCGTAGCCTTTGCTGTCAATGTCCAATCGCTTAGACGTGTCCATAAGGCTGCAATAAGTAGTGCCCGCAGCAGCCTATAAAATGACAATGAGCGTCTATGATCAACGAAGCTCCAAACAACTAAGACTCTGACCTCGTCAACATACATCCGGATAATAGACCTAGGAGAGCTATCATGGTAAAGCATGGCATCATGTTGAGAGGGCTCGAAAAAGAAGTAGTAATGGCGCACCCGGGAGTTTCATTGCTGACAACCACTGCACAACCAGGATACTGTTTGCTTCCCAACCTCACAAACCCAATACAATTCTTGTGCTCAAAATAATCCACAAGTGGCCCATAGGCAAACCTTTTCCGCGCTAATATCAACTGTCGGAGTATCGCAGCAGTATCACGATCGTAGCATTCCAAGTTTGGGTATAGGTCGCCATAGAATACGCATCTGGTTCCCATGGTTTTACCTTTGTTCTTCAGGGGCACATAACAAGTAGGTTTTGCTTACGGAAAGCCATCTGGCCGTAACAAGATAAGGGCGTAAGCCTGAGCTTTGAAGTCTTTGTCCACCTATTGGAAGTCAGCGACAGTAAAGAGGGGGTTGCAGGGTACTGACCCAACTCTCCAAAGATTGTCCGATTTGCTATCCTGTCGTTGGTCAAATGAAAAGGAAGAGTTAGGCAAGCCATGCTTACCGTGCTGCGAGGGATGATTCAGTGCATGAGTGGAAAGTAGTCTTTCTAACTTACTCGTGGTTGTCAACGAAGGTTACGGCGTCATCAGGTCTGATAGCGACGAGGGTGTTGTCGAAGATATGCCTGAGGTCATACGAGGAACCTTCTTCGCTCGCTCGATGGAAGTTATCGTGAAGTGGCACGTCGAAAAAGGCAGTCTAAAGAGGTCACAAGTTACAAACGCGGGGGAGAACATTGGGGGCTTACTTGTCCTTGGAATTCTGTGAGGTAAGATAGAAGACAACAAATACTATGCAATGTCAACCATATGATCACATAGTCCCCGAAACTCTCTCACTCGCCGGACCAAAATTCAGACACAAAAAATAGCTTCTCCCCGTTTGGAGTGTTGCGGATTCTTTTGATCTGCAGAGGGAGTTAACGCCTATTAGACATCAGAGATAACTGAATTCTGACAAACTCGACAAGGAATTTTCGATCGATGTGCTTGATGGCATCCAGTCGGTACCCGTTCGCACCCGTCTCCTGGAAGCCGGGCCATCAGGTTGCAAATAACAGAAAAGTCATTTCCCAACCTCGAGTATCCAAGACCCCCAGGAGAACATATCTTCTCGCACCATTGGATGACTGTGGTCGATCTGGTTCAACGCTACGTTAAAGAATAATAGGGGTATTCAGGAGTTTACGAACGTCACTTCCAAGGAGATAATCGTAGTTTCCCAGTTCTTCAGAGACATAGGGTGACCAGCCTTTGTGCCCCGCTGTAGTGATACGATAGACACCGCTGGTTTGAGTGAGATCGTCCCAATCAAGGCCTTAAATGACTCAAGTCAATAAGACAATATCGAGGGAGGGACGAAAAGGCAAACCTGTGAAATGCTCTTGGGTCCATTTCAGTTTGCTGTACTGTGCCCGAAGGAGTGAAATGTACGGCTTAGAATATCAGTTTGACACTACCTTTCCTTGTCTTCCAGGAAAATCAAATGCCGTCCATCCCTATGAATGGGAAGTGATTTGAGCAATGCTGGATATCCGACGGAGTTTACGTACCCTAATCACTTTTTCTTCATCGATGTCGCGCAGCCGATTCCGAGGGTCGACACGGATTGCAGTAAATGTTTCCGTCCTGTCCGCACCAATTTTGTGCTACTCGTGCATGGGTGAGATACGACATCAGGATAGATATTCTGAGAGCTCTGACATTCAATACGGCATCGATCAGCACACCGACCCCGTGTTCCCTTGCAACTGAACAAGCCCGGATCAACTCTTCCTTTGTTCCCCATCTTGTCGCAACAGTACCATTTCGGTCAAATTCTCCTAAATCCCACTGCAAAACAAAATACTGAGTGCATACAATCCTCACTTTACCATCGTACCAGATCATAGGCATCGTATCCTTGTCCTTCCTTAAACAGTGTCAAGGAATAAAATGACAAACATAAAGTAACCGACCTTCTTCATCGCTTTGTTCGGTGGAGGAAGCCAAGCCTGAGTGACTCCAAGTTCTGCTAAACGGGGACTCTCGTCCGCAAAGTGGTCCCACCAGCTCATGTCAGGGTGCTTAGACTCCCAAGTGAAGAATTGGATCTGATATAATCAAATCGACATCACCACCCATCCAACTTCTGGTAGAGAAATATTCGGAGTTTGGGAATGAGCGCTCACCATCAAAGGATTATCTGTGCTGTCCTTTGGACTGAGCTGCATCTGGGAAAGCGCGGGGCGGGTGAATGCAAGCTGTAGACGTTCTTTCCACATCTTTATCCATTCAAGCAATGCCATGCTGAGGAACCTTCAGTAATCGATCGGATGATAAGAACGAGATGAATTAGGGCTGGACTTACCATTACCACATGGCATTTAAAGCTGAGTTCGAGTTGAGTTTGACGGTACAGGTGGTATAAACAGAGTTTCAAACTTGGCTTTATCCTTAAAGGGTCTCGCTCTTCGAGAAACATGTTTCTGGATAGCACTAACACAACGCGGCAGTGAATATTTAGGACTAGGAAAAATGTAGTGGAAAACTTAAAGTGTAAACTCCAAGTATAATCTGGGTAAAATATTGATATCCCTCCTGTAGTCCCCTGAGTCATTTTATCAGTACCCTAGCACTGATG
>Ga0307518_10000654_pt1 | contig 26066 bp, 27 predicted proteins | sample 25_EM_MG_FD_203889 | JGI IMG/M metagenome (GOLD analysis project Ga0307518, IMG submission 203889) | Populus trichocarpa ectomycorrhiza microbial communities from riparian zone in the Pacific Northwest, United States - 25_EM | ecosystem: Host-associated > Plants > Roots > Unclassified | place... | reverse complement strand
AATGAGGAAGATCTGGGATTAATAGGGGGATTGATCCGAGACAGAACAGCCACAAGAAGGGTATCAGGGGTCCAGAGGTCTTTGGGGGGTCACCATGCACTAAGATGTAATGCATGTGTTCTAGTGCTGCTGAAGCGCAACCATGGGCTTCCTTGACGAGCTCTCTTCTGGGAAAGAATGAGAGAGGGTTCTTCTTCCTAATAGCACTCTAAAGTAGGGATATAACTGTCATGGTGCTGGAGGACGCCGTCTGAAAGTAGGGAAGCGAATAGAGTACTGAATTCAACGCATCCAGGGAAGTGAGACGAACGACAGAGGAAGATGGACATGGCAAGTATCTGGGAGGAAGGGACCATAGGCTGAGGGCTCAGGGGACACAGAGACGACCAGAGAAGACTTCTCAATCTTGACAATAGACCTAAGATGACCAAAGTACGTCCTTGACGCAGGACTGACAAGGAGAACGCGCTGACCGAGAACGAGGGGGACTGAGGGAGCAGGCTGGGAAGATATGTGCCAGGCAGTGCACGGGAACTCTGGGAGAGGCTGTCCTAAGAGCAGGACATAGTGGAGATCTGCAGCAATAGCAGAGAAATGATCCAGAGAAAATATGGGCTCCATAGTGACTGATGAGACGAACGTCTGGATTGCGGGGGGAATATCTCTGTGGGAAATGAACAGATCCACGTCGGAACTTGACAGGCAGATAGACCACACTCTAGGTTGAGCACTAACATCGTTTCTTCTCTTCTTTCCTTCGTTTCTCCATCAATTATTCAGCTTCTTTGCTCGTTCTGGTATGGGAGTTGGACTGCAGAAGTGTGCATTCCTTTCTCATACCATAATGGACGTTATTCCTTCAGTTTCTTCTGCTTCTTGGCGGTTCTTGTGCGAGTGATGACTGCTAGACGTCGGCAGTCATCTCTTGCATCAGGATAGTCTTCTTGTGCGATAGATGGCTACGATGAGGCTCCATTGTGCTCATCCTTCACATCAGGATCATTTGATATTGATGTTATCTTCCATGTTCACTGTACCAAACCTGTTTGATGCATGACATCGGCCAGCAGTACCCCTATGGATATAGGAGCCACAGATGCGTTGTCTCAGCAAAGGGGTAAAGGGCCCCAATGCTACAACTGCCAATTATTTGGCCACATCGCACGTGAGTGCACAAAGCCATGCCACCCTCGTTGTGGGCAACAACAAGCACGGGCAGCACAGGCCCAACCGGAGGATGACCGGTTAAACACAGTGTGAGGAATGACCTTTGCAGAAATGCAGGCATTCTTCAGGGATTTAAAAGATTAGAGAGTGAGGACGTATCGGGCACCCTCACTCTCAAATCTCCTTTGGACTTAGCAGTACATATTTTGAACTATAGACTATCTCGCGCTACTACTCCTGCTGTACAGGAAATATCTAAATACCACATTAGTTTGTTATGTAGTAAAATTACGAAAACCTACAAAAAAGTGTCTTCAGTAGTTTCTCCTGTCTCTGTCTCTCCTTCTTGCTACTCTGTCTTGTCTGTTGATGGTATGGACTGTGACTCGAACTGTACCTTACCATCTAAGGGGGTCCCTGCAAAGGGCTCGGTGCCGGATGTAAAATCGAGCGTGCTTAATTCCCAATTGAATAAAGACAATCTTTCTCCTTCTTTGGCATCTGAGGAACCGGAAAGTCCTGCCAGCAACTCGGAAGTTCCCATGGACTTACGAAGGTCCTTCACAATGGAACGTGAAGTGATGGTACCTGTCCACATCTGCAGACCCCTTAATGCTATTGAGGTAGACGCCCTGCTAGACAGTGGTGCTACTGGTTGTTTTGTTGACAAGAGCTGGGCTCTTGATCGACAGTTGCAGTTATCTAAGCTGGTAAAACCCGTTCCAGTGCTTAACATAGATGGCACAAGGAATCAAGAAGGTGATATCACACATTATGTATTGCTGACCATCGGTATTGGGAAGCATGCTGAAAAGCTTTGGTGTGCAGTCACTTGCCTTGGAAAAGTTCCTCTTATCCTCGGCCACACCTGGCTTAGAAAGCACAATCCCGATATAGACTGGGTTACTGGCAAAGTTAATTTAACTTGGTGTCCTCCGGAGTGCAGGTCACTTTTGGAAACACGCTTTGCTAAGTTATTACGAGAGAATGAATCTCAGGAAACTTGGGTTCAAGCTTTAAAGGCACATGAATCAAAGGTCACTATTGATGAGTCGACCCTAGAAGATGCCCAGAAGCAGGTACCTAAAGAATACTGGGAGTTCTTAGACGTATTTAGTAAAAAGTCGTTAGAGCACATGCCGCTTCAGAAACCTTGGGATCATGGAATTGATCTGAAAGAAGACTTCCCGCCCAAAAAGGGAAGACTTATCCTGCTTTCTGTTGATGAACAAAAAGAAGTCAAGTCCTTCCTAGATGACCAGCTTGCAAAAGGGTATATTCGACCTTCTATTAGTCAACAGACATCACCAGTCTTCTTTATTCCCAAGAAAGATGGCAAGAAGCGCATGGTACAGGATTACCGCTATGTAAACAACTGGACAATTAAAAATAACTATCCGCTGCCGCTAATCTCTCAGCTTGTTGACAAGCTCAAAGGTTGTAAACTCTTCACGAAGATGGATCTTTGGTGGGGATATAACAATGTGAGAATTTGCAAAGGCAATGAGTGGAAAGCTGCATTTGTAACGCACAAAGGGGCTTTCGAGCCACTTGTTATGTATTTTGGTCTCTGTAATTCACCCGCAACATTCCAAAAGATGATGAACGAAATCTTTCATGATATGTTGGATGTTTGCATGGTGTACATTGATGACCTTATGATATTTATGGACACGGATGATCAGGAAAAGCATGATAGGATTGTGCTGGAAGTTTTGAAACGGTTACATGACAATGATCTGTTTGTCAAACCAGAGAAGTGTCGCTTCAGAGTCACCAAAGTCGACTTCCTCGGTATGATAGTCTCTCGTGACGGAATCAAAATGGACCCTGAAAAGGTTAACACTATTTTGAAGTGGCCTGAGCCAACAAACGTAAAGCAGGTTCAAGCGTTCCTGGGACTCGGCAACTTCTATCGGTGTTTTATTAAAGATTATGCAATCATGGCTAGACCCATGACGGACTTAACATGTAAGAACACTGTATTTACCTTCAGGGAGAAGGAACATGCAGCGTTTGAAGCCTTGAAGGCTGCCTTTACTTGTGCTCCGGTACTTCAGTACCCCAACCAAGACCACAAATTCTGCCTGGAAACAGATGCATCTGAGTTCACTGTCGGGGGAGTAATATCCGTAAAGTGTGAGGACAGCGAATTCAGACCTGTCGCGTACATGTCACACTCCATGACACCTCCCAAACGAAATTATCCTATTCATGACAAAGAAATGCTGGCCATTATAAAAGCAACTGAGGCCTGGCGCCATTATCTCAAAGCCACTCCTTACGCTTTCGAGATATACATGGACCATCACAACTTGATGTATTTTACAAAGTCGCAGAATCTCTCTAAGCGCCAAGCGTGCTGGCAAATGTGGATGACACACTTTAACTACTTGCTTATCTATAAAAAGGGAACCCAGATGCACATTGCAGACCCGCTTAGTAGGCGATCGGACTATTACATCTCTAGTTCTGAAGATAACAAGGATCAAACCTTGTTGAACCCCGTATCTATTAAGTTGATTGACGTCACCGATCAGACCTATGAAGAGCACCAGTCGCTTGTTATGGACTTTCATGACACTCCTATTGCTGGTCATAAAGGAGTAAAAGCTACTTATAACACGCTCAGGAACCATTACACATGGAAAGGAATGAAAGAGCAGATTCAAACCTATGTGAAACACTGTCAAAAGTGCCAACAGTCCAAGGTGTCGAATCAAAAGACTTCTGGAAGTCTTGTTCCTCTTCCTACTCCTAGTGGCCCGTGGCTTGATGTCACCATGGACTTTACCGAAATGCCGGAATCCCTTGGTTACAATTATATATTAGTGGTCATCGATCGGTTCTCAAAGGAGGTCGTGTTTGTACCTTGTACCAAAGAGGAGACCACATTATCGACTGCTGAGTTATTTATGGATCATGTCTGGTGTCAGCATGGTCTTCCCTCTTCTGTGGTATCCGACCATGGATTGGTCTTTGCAAGCAACTTCCTGGGGGAGTTGTACAGACTCTTAGGCGTTAAGTGCAAAATGTCCACTGCGTTTCACCCACAAACTGATGGTCAAACAGAGCGGTTGAACCGTGAAATTAATCAGTACCTCCGAACTTACGTAAACGATCAACAGAATGAATGGGCCAAATGGATCAAGATTGCCCAGTTCGTTTGGAACAACACTGTTTCAGAGGTAACCACTGATTCCCCATTTGGAATTACCCGGAGTTATTCCCCTCATATGGGTGTAGAACCAGTTGAGACTGTAGCCCCAGTGGCTAAGGACTTTGCTGCCATATTTAATAAAGTTGTTGAGTCTTCTGAGAAGGCTAAACATAATATGAAGCTTCAGGCAGATAAGCACAGAAATCCTGCCCCGAACTATGTTGTAGGCCATCAAGTCTGGCTCTCTATGGACAATCTTCGCATGCTGAATTGCGCTTCTAAGAAGCTTACTGAAAAATGGATAGGCCCCTATGAAGTCACTCATGTAACACTGAATGCAGTTGAGCTTAAGCTCCTGAAAACTCTTCAGATTCACCCGGTTGTGAATGTGTCTCGAGTTAAGCCTTATTTAGGACCTCTCCCTGGACAACCTGTGTCTCGGCCCGGTCCAGTACATGTTTCAGAGGAACGCGATGAAGAATATGAAGTGGACTATATTGTAGCTTCTCGTATTTATAAAAGGCAACTCCAGTACCTAGTGCACTGGAAAGGTTACAAAGAACACGAAAGAACTTGGGAACCCTCGTCAAATTTGAAGAATTCTCCTCTGGTAGTCGAGCACTTTTATTGAGAAAACTCTTCTGCTCCTTGAAGGCTTTGTATGGCCCAAGCAGACTTTGATTCGTTATTTAGTCATATCCCCGAAAACCTTACGGTTTGCGATGCTCAGTTCTGCAGTCTGGAATCCTGCACCTGAGGGGGGAGTAGTGTAACGGTCCAACTTTTGATCTTATCTAATCTGTGATTAGATAGTGTCTTATCTTATCTACCTAAGTCTAGACCTGTGCCTCATGCTGTACACGCTGCCTCCCTTGATGTCATTCTGCATAGCCTTAGCTCCACCATGACATCACTAGCATAGCATTGCACAGTACATAGCCTCATGGATAGCCTTGCGTAGCCCTCGTGTAGAGTAGTATATATACAGTGCAATCCAGCACCCAGAGGCTCTCCATTTGAGCTCATCTTGGGTCTTTGCCCTAGCTTCTCAACTCCTATCCTCTCAGAGTCTGCGTGTAGTTGGGTCCTTGGTGTTCTCACCTAGGGTCGTCTCACTGCCGCTCTCTCTTTGATTTTCTGACGATCCTAGACGACCCTATTCAGTTCTCTGATGATTTCCGGTGGTTCCCGCTACTCCCAGTTCTCCCTAGTGCATGTCTACACACTCCAGGCAACCTCCCTGTTCTCTAGTCGTGCACTCCCTGCGTATTTTCACTGTGCTCCTCACCCCTACTCTGCTCTCGACTCCTAGAACCTCTGAGCGCGCTCCTGCACTCTATTCTCCTTAGCTCTCCTAGTCAAGCCAGACCAGGTCTCCTTGGGTGGACACCCACTTTCACACCTTCAAGGGACTCACCCCCTACAGCACTCAAGTTTCCCCAGTTGCGTGGGTCCGGGCCCTTTCCTTTCAAATTGGATGGTCCCTCGCCTCAAGATGAGGTGCTCTTAGTCCCTGGTTTCTTAACTCCAGTGACACTGATGACATGCTGCCTTACAGATATCTTTTGGCGCTGGTCCCTTGTTAATTTCTTTATGGCCTCCTGCACAGTACATTCTTGCTCGGGGCCTAACCAGTTTTTACTCGGGTTTCCTTTCACTGGCAATTTGTGGCAATCCTTCCTGATTGGCGATTGGTGGCTTTCTCTCGCTGGTCATCCATGGCAGCTCTTTTTTGCCGTGGTGGTCCATCCCCCATGGTCGTCACCATTGGTCTTGCTCTCTTCAGGCACTGGGGTGGAATAAACACTTGTTAGGGCACTTCCAGGTATGCCTTTCACAGTTGGGGTATCACTATTATAAACAGCGGCTAATTCTCTAGCTATGACAGCCTCCGAAGACCTCTGTCCATTGGGATACTCCAGCGAGGTTTTTCTTGAGCCAGGACATACATTGGATGCACGACTGGGCACCAAATCTTTTGCCTTAATGACGTTGCTGTACAGGCGACTTGCGTTGGCAGGGGTATCTTTTCCCTTGGCCACAGCCTCAGGACTGGAAGGGGCAGACCTTGCACGTACATGTGCAGTACAGCACAGGTTGTAACGGGTATTAACGATTCTTTCAGACATAGTAAGATGCTTACTTGGTTTTCCAAGCGGTTGATCAATCCATGGGGCTGCAAGTAGGCATGGGTATAGAAGGTAGAGTGAAGTGGGAAGTTGCCTGGGAGTAGGTGAAAAATATGTGACAATGAGAGAGGTAGCTAATCTCAAACGTGGTCACACTAGAATCTCTTTGGGCTGAAATAATCACCTAGCAATGGTAACTGGATTTCAGGAAAAGACTGGGACTACAGAAAGAAAGTGGTATCAACTTTATACCCTACAGTCCAGGGGACAAGTAACGAGAGTGGTACAACAGGAGTACGAGAAATGATGACAGTGATGAGGCTAGATGTAGTAACGAGCAACTAGAGCTTGTCAAACAACATAAACGTATAGTAACAGAATTAGTAACCGGAACTGGGTATCCACTGAGTAAACATGGAATCCTCACAGCTAGCTTGGCAGATCCACTGCTACCACCCAAACCAATGGCCAAAGCGTCACCATTCCTAAAGCACCTGTAGTCATTGAGTAGAGTCATGGTAGCTAGATGAAAGGACTCACTTGAAGATGGACATGTACTTGTCCATCAGAGTATGGACATCTATCTCACAATTGTTGATAAATTTTCTGACCATATCACATCCAGCAAAAATGCCAGAAAGCTGGCACCCCACTGGATCTTCCCCAACATACATAAGGATGCTGATGATCTCAATCTCTTTGAGATTGCACCAAGATTTGGCCTATAATCAATGAATATATATTTGTCTCCTTTATTCAAGTACTCACCAGCCCTGAAAACTGGACCTTAGCATTAATCAATTTAGCAGCAATCGACTCTGCTGATTTATTGGAAGGGACAATTGAGGAGGCCTCATGCCACTTGTACACATGCTTCAATTTCTCCCTTTGCATGACTACATCATCTTTTGGGATGTCCTTCATCAAGATATTGTATTCTTTGGTGATGATATCATTGATCTCATCTCTGCTAGATGAAAAAGAATAAATATTTGTCCCCCAATAGGTGGATAAGCTTACCTCACTTGGATCTGGACTGTGTCGCCCAATACCATGAATGGAATAGATTAGCTTCATTTATTTTTGAGTGAGATGGCTTGACACCAAAACCTGCAGCAACAAGAATATCCCAAGTAGACCTCCTGAGTCATCACCTGAGTTCTTCAGCCTTCTTCCTGACTTCATCAGAAAAGATCTGTATCTCTTCTAAAGCTGCATTCAATAAGGTGCCAGGCTTCTTAGAGACCAGCAGCCCCTTGTCACCACCCTCAACTCTTGTAGCATTAGCACCTTCATGTGATTGGTTTGTTTTCTTCTCTTTGCATCTAGAATGGGGATTCCATGTGTCAGTCTCTGACTCCATGTCAGATGACCCAGAATGTGACTTTGGGAGTGGAGAGGATGGAAGAAGGAACAAGTGGTCCCCACTTAAATAGGCAGACTTTGCACAGCTTTCTTGGCTTTGAGTGCATGTGCATCTGAGCCATAGTTGCTACCATCCTGCAAACTACAAACTAAGTCCTAAAATTGAGACAAAGTGAACATAGAACCTGAGATAGCTCAATGACAATAAGTAGACATGATGGAAATACTGCTTGCAAGATTCACATGAGTGCTTAGAGCTCCAAGCCCCAGGCCACCAGTGGGCACCAAACCCATGGTCTCACAGAAAAACAAAGGCACCGAGCCTTCAGAAAAACAAAGTAAAAACACTCAAATATCTAGAAGCATAGTGTAAGAGAAAAAAGGTGGAAGAAAAAAAGGTGGCTTACAATCAATAACTGCACCAGAGATGTGAGGGGAACCCACTGCATCATCTGAGCCTGTCATGGCTTCTCCTGAACCATCCTGCTCCTTATCATTTTGAATGTCTCCAGAGGCCTGTGCCAGGTGTTCATGAGATGGATGGGTATCAGCAGTTGAGACTTCTGAATCCTGCTGCCAATGTGAAGCTGAAGGAGTGAAGGACCTCCAATCCCTGTAACCGAACATATGCTCCTCCCAACCTTCAGGGGGGTTGACAGCACAATGCAGTTTGACTTTGCAGGTTGCCTGTGGAGTGGGAGTGGCAGGAGATTGCTAGCATATTGCAGTTAGATCTGGTCATGAAGGGAGATGGAAAAAAAAAATACATACACCAGCTTCATCTTCCACATCCTCTCCATCCTCTGCTGGGTCATCATTGCAACTACGCTTGGCCTGTTATTTGGTCTTGGTGCAAGGCTGTACATGGGGATTAGTGAGATGCCACCAAAGAGTGCTCTACACAACATATAACATCAACTTGGTGGTCCCTTGAATGGTGCCACACCCCTTGCAGGACCGAACTTGTTTGCAAGTGGTCCAATCCAGTGATTCCAAAGGACATGGGTATTGAGCTTGCTGTCTGTCTGGTCCACCAAAGGGTCAGCATGTTTGGTTGCTCTTGGCATAGCTGATGTGAGTCATATAACCTAGGTGAATATAATGATGCTGGGACACTGAAGAGGAGAGGGTATTTGAGCTTTTGTAGTTCGGGTGCTGATCCTCACTTGAGACAAAAGTCAGGGCAGAATGTTCCAATGCACATGCAACTTCAACATTTGCATGGCCATACTGGTCCATAGAATCCCTCCTGCAGCTCCCCTAGTCAAGCCAAACCAGGTCTCCTTGGGCAGACACCCATTTCACACCTTCAAGGGACTCACCCCCTACAGTGAATACAAAGATCAATTGGAGGGAAGGATCAGGGTTGTACAGTGGTAAGTGTTTCACAGACAAAGAGAAACAGCAATTATTCTACCCAAGCTATATACTGTGTACTTAGTGGTTCAGCAGGTGGCTGCCAGCCTCAACAATTTAGACAGTTGACATCATTAGGAAGGAGAAAATTGCTTTGTACTAGATAAAGGTGTTAATATACATTCAATTTAGAATCATAGCATGGGTAGAAATTTACCTATCAACAAAAAAATCTGGTTTGATCAAAGCCTGATTTTCTGGCTGCTGTGCCAAATTGAATTTGTTTGCTGAGACAAAACTTGATTCAAGATTTCATGCATTTATAAATAATACTGACTTACACATGCGGTTGTCCACAATGATATCAAAAATGGCCTGCTGTAATTTAATAGGATCTTTATTATATTCCTGGATAGTGTGTTGAAGGGCCACAACAACAGAACTTTGAATCCTAGACTCTTGGTATTCCTTGACTGCAAGTGCAATGATGTCCTTCTGATCTGCTTTTGCTTGTAAATGGAAGTAGGAGTACTCAAAGATGAGAATACATCCTTCGACAAATTTATAAATTGTGGACAAGGACTGGATGTGGCTCACCAGCACCATGTATTATGCACTGCTGCATAGAAGACTGCATGTAAGATGGGCACAAAACAGGTAGTTCAAAATCATGAATCAAAAGTGTTGTCTTTGTTGCAATGACAACCATAAGCTAAGGATAAACCCATGGAAAATTGACTGACATTCTATGTGGGAGATATGATGGAGATATGATGGACAGAAAACAAAAACATACCAGATTCTAAGGGAACACATGGAAACATATCAGTGAATGAGAAAATGATAACTTACTGCCTAGAAAATGTAAAATATGTAAAGGATAAGCAGGGTGAAGAAGGTATAGAAATGACTAACATCCTAAAGAAGTAATGTGAGAAAAGTGCACAAAAATGGCCATAAGAGGCAATTTTTAAAAGGAAATTAACTGACTTGCTGGAGAAATGAAAGGGCAGGGCATTCATATGATAGTACAATAATATATGCATCACATCACTCACTTTCTGTTGACACCAAAATCATTGTGGGAACAATGACAGTGAGGAAATACAAAGCTAGACCTGAAATTAAGTCACTCACACTCTATCAAGAAAATGAATCATAAATGTCAGTCAGCCAATGAGAAATCATATCTAGCAAGATTTAAGGTGAAACCACTCACCAGCTGTAAGTATGACAATGCCAGAGTGGGGTTTAAGGTAGTGAGAAGACACTCAGCTAGATGTGATACAAAATTACTCACACACTATTGGGATAACAGGACCAGAGTGAATGTGATACAGAATCAAAAAGTACTCAGCTGGATTCAAGAGGAAACTACTCACTCCCTGGCAAGGTAAGAAAAACAGAGTGGTAGTGAAGATCATGAAAAAATACCCAGCTGGACATAAAATGAAATCACTCACTCTCTGTCAAGGCAACAGCATCAGAATGGGGGTGAAGATGGTGAGAAGACACACAGCTCAACATCGCATGAAATCACTCACTCTCTGTCAAGACAACAGGACCAGAGTGGGGGTGAAGACAGTGAGAAGCCACCCAGCTGGACCTGCCATGAAATCACTCACTTCCTGTCAAGGCAACAGGACCAGAGTGGGGTGAAGACAGTGAGAAGACACCCAGCTGGACCTCTGGTGAAATTACCCACTTCCTGTCAAGGCAACAGGACCAGAGTGGGGGTGAAGACAGTGAGAAGGCACCCAGCTGGTCCTGCTATGCAATCACTCACAAACTGTCAAGGCAACAGAACCAGAGTGGGGGTGAAGACAGTGAGAAGACACCCAGCTGGACCTGCCATAAAATCACTCACAGCCTGTCAAGGCAACAGGACCAGAGTGGGGTTGAAGACAGTGAGAAGACACCCAGCTGGACCTGCCATTAAATCACTCACTTCCTGTCAAGGCAACAGGACCAGATTGGGGTAAGGACAGTGAGAAGACACACAGCAGGACCTCTGATGAAATTACCCACATTCTGTCAAGGCAACAGGACCAGAGTTGGGGTGAAGACAGTGAGAAGACACCCAGCTGGACATCTGATGAAATCACCCACTTCCTGTCAAGGCAACAGGAGCAGATTGGGGGTGAAGACAGTGAGAAAACACCCAGCTGGACCTGCCTGCAATCACTCACAGCCTGTCAAGGCAACAGAGTGGGGGTGAAAACATTGAGAAGACACCCAGCTGGACCTGCCATGAAATCACTCACTCTCTGTCAAGGCAACAAGACCAGAATGGGGGTAGAGAGAGTGAGAAGACACCCAGCTGGACCTGCCATGAAATCACTCACTCTCTGTCAAAGAAACAGGACCAGAGTGGTGGTGAAGACAGTGAGAAGACACACAGCTGGACATGCCATGAAATCACTCACACACTGTCAAGCCAAAAGGACCAGAGTGGGGGTGAAGATAGTGGGAGGTGGAGACAATGAGAAGACACCCAGCTGGGCCTGCCATGAAATCACTCACAGACTGTCAAAGCAACAGGACCAGAGTGGAGGTGAAGACAGTGAGAAGACACCCAGCTGGATCTGCCATGAAATCACTCACTTCCTGCCAAGGCAACAGGACCAGAGTGGGGGTGAAGACAGTGAGAAGACACTCAGCTGGACCTCCCATGAAATCACTCACCCACTGTCAAGCCAATGGGACCAGAGTGGGGGTGAAGACAATGAGAAGACACCCAGCTGGACCTGCCATGAAATCACTCACAGACTGTCAAAGCAACAGGACCAGAGTGGGGGTGAAGACAGTGAGAAGACAACCAGCTGGACCTGCCATGAAATCACTCACCCACTGTCAAGCCAACAGGACCAGAGTGGGGGTGAAGACAGTGAGAAGACACCCAGCAGGACCTGCCATGAAATCACTCACAAACTGTCAAGCCAACAGGACCAGAGTGGGGGTGAAGACAGTAAGAAGACACCCAGCAGGACCTCTGATGAAATCACCCACGTCCTGTCAAGGCAACAGGACAAGAGTGGGGGTGAAGACAGTGAGAAGACACCCAACCAGACCTGCCATGAAATCACTCACAGGCTGTCAAAGCAACAGGACCACAGTGGGGTGAAGACATTGAGAAGACACCCAGCTGGACCTGCCATGCAATCACCCACAGCCTGTCAAGGCAACAGCACCAGAGTGGGGGTGAAAACATTGAGAAGACACCCAGCTGGACCTGCCATGAAATCACTCACAGCCTGTCAAGGCAACAGCACCAGAGTGGGAGTGAAGACATTGAGAAGACACCCAGCTGGACCTGCCATGAAATCACTCACTCTCTGTCAAGGCAACAGGACCAGAATGGGGGTAAAGAGAGTGAGAAGACACCCATCTGGACCTGCCATGAAATCACTCACAGACTGCCAAGGCAACAGGACCAGAGTGGGGGTGAAGACAGTGAGAAGACACCCAGCTGGACCTGCCATGCAATCACTCACTCTCTGTCAAGGCAACAGGACCAGAGTGGGGGTGAAGACAGTGAGAAGACACCCAACTGGACCTGCCATGCAATCACTCACTCTCTGTCAAGGCAACAGGACCAGAGTGGGGGTGAAGACAGTGAGAAGACACCCAGCTGGACATCTGATGAAATCACCCACTTCCTGTCAAGGCAACAGGAGCAGATTGGGGGTGAAGACAGTGAGAAAACACCCAGCTGGACCTGCCTGCAATCACTCACAGCCTGTCAAGGCAACAGGACCAGAGTGGGTGTGAAGACAGTGAGAAGGCACCCAGCTGGACCTGCCATGAAATCACTCACCCACTGTCAAGCCAACAGGACCAGATTGGGGGTGAAGACAGTGAGAAGACACACAGCTGGACCTGCCATGAAATCACTCACAGACTGCCAAGGCAACAGGACCAGAGTGGGGTGAAGACAGTGAGAAGACACCTAGCTGGACCTCCCATGAAATCACTCACAGCCTGTGAAGCCAACAGGACCAGAGTGGGGGTGAAGACAGTGAGAAGACACCCAGCTGGACCTGCCATGAAATCACTCACCCACTGTCAAGCAAAAAGGACCAGAGTGGGGGTGAAGACAGTGAGAAGACACCCAGCTGGACCTGCCATGAAATCACTCACAAACTGTCAAGCAAACAGCACCAGAGTGGGGGTGAAGACAGTGAGAAGACACCCAGCTGGACCTGCCATGAAATCACTCACCCACTGTCAAGGCAACAGGACCAGATTGGGGGTGAAGACAGTGAGAAGACACCCAGCTGGACCTGCCATGCAATCACTCACTCTCTGTCAAGGCAACAGGACCAGAGTGGGGGTGAAGACAGTGAGAAGACACCCAGTAGGACCTGCCATGAAATCACTCACAGCCTGTCAAGGCAACAGGAGCAGATTGGGGGTAAAGACAGTGAGAAGGCACCCAGCTGGACCTGCCATGAAATCACTCACCCACTGTCAATGCAACAGGACCAGAGTGGGGGTGAAGACAGTGAGAAAACACCAAGCTGGACCTGCCATGAAATCACTCACCCACTGTCAATGCAACAGGACCAGAGTGGGGGTGAAGGCAGTGAGAAGACACCCAGCTGGACCTGCCATGAAATCACTCACTTGCTGTCAAGGCAACGGGACCAGAGTGGGGTAAAGACAGTTAGAAGACACCCAGCTGGACCTGCCATGAAGTCACTCACCCACTGTCAATGCAACAGGACCAGAGTGGGGGTGAAGACAGTGAAAAGACACCCAGCTGGACCTGCCATGAAATCACTCACAGACTGTCAAGGCAACAGGACCAGAGTGGGGATGAAGACAGTGAGAAGACACCCAGCTGGACCTGCCATGAAATCACTCACTCTCTGTCAGGGCAACATGACCAGAGTGGGGGTGAAGACAGTGAGAAGACACCCAGCTGGACCTGCCATGAAATCACTCACAGACTGTCAAGGCAACAGGACCAGAGTGGGGGTGAAGACAGTAAGAAGACACCCAGCTGGACCTTCCATGAAATCACTCACTTGCTGTCAAGGCAACAGAACCAGGTGGGGGGTGAAGACAGTGAGAAGACACCCAGCTGGACCTGCCATGAAATCACTCACCCACTGTCAATGCAACAGGACCAGAGTGGTGGTGAAGACAGTGAGAAGACACCCAGCTGGACCTGCCATGAAATCACTCACTTCCTGTCAAGGCAACATGACCAGAGTGGGGGTGAAGACAGTGAGAAGACACCCAGCTGGATCTGCCATGAAATCACTCACTTTCTGTCAAGGCAACAGGACCAGAGTGGGGGTGAAGACAGTGAGAAGACACCCAGCTGGACCTGCCATGAAATCACTTACTTGCTGTCAAGGCAACAGGACCAGAGTGTGGGTGAAGACAGTGAGAAGACACCCAGCTGGACCTGCCATGAAATCACTCACTTTCTGTCAAGGCAACACAACCAGAGTGGGGGTGAAGACAGTGAGAAGACACCCAGCTGGACCTGCCATGAAATCACTCACCCACTGTCAATGCAACAGGACCAGAGTGGGGGTGAAGACAGTGAGAAGATACCCAGCTGGACCTGCCATGAAATCACTCACTCTCTGTCAGGGCAACAGGACCAGAGTGGGAGTGAAGACAGTGAGAAGACACCCAGCTGGACCTGCCATGAAATCACTCACTTCCTGTCAAGGCAACACACCCAGAGTGGGGGTGAAGACAGTGAGAAGACACCCAGCTGGACCTGCCATGAAATCACTCACTTCCTGGCAAGGCAACAGGACCAGAGTGGGGGTGAAGACAGTTAGAAGACACCCAGCTGGACCTGCCATGAAATCACTCACTTGCTGTCAAGGCAACAGGACCAGAGTGGGGGTGAAGACAGTGAGAAGACACCCAGCTGGACCTTCCATGAAATCACTCACTTGCTGTCAAGGCAACACGACCAGAGTGGGGGTGAAGACAGTGAGAAGACAACCAGCTGGACCTGCCATGAAATCACTCACCCACTGTCAAGGCAACAGGACCAGAGTGGGGGTGGAGACAGTGAGAAGACAACCAGCTGGACCTGCCATGAAATCACTCACCCACTGTCAAGGCAACAGGACCAGAGTGGGGGTGAAGACAGTGAGGAGACAACCAGCTGGACCTGCCATGAAATCACTCACCCACTGTCAAGGCAACAGGACCAGAGTGGGGGTGAAGACAGTGAGAAGACACCCAGCTGGACCTGCCATGAAATCACTCACTTCCTGTCAAGGCAACAGGACCAGAGTGGGGGTGAAGACAGTGAGAAGACACCCAGCTGGACCTTCCATGAAATCACTCACTCTCTGTCAAGGCAAGAGGCCACAATAATAATTCATGTACAATTTTATGGTTAGCTTTCTTCCATTGCATTAACCAAACAACCAATCACCTATAAACAGATCCCCATTAGTATGACAAGCAATACCAATGGTGACAATACCTCTAGATATGGCATCCAATCCAGAATCCCCAATTCCAGTGCTTTTTTGTCAAATGGACTATTTGCTTTCTTCACAATATATCTACAAATGATCACAGTTCCATTATGCAACAGCCACAGGAAGGCAACCTTCTTACTTTATTGCATATTCAATATTCAGGTTGAAATTGACTTGTTGTGCTGATATCAAAAGCTGTTGCATTTCCATATCATCCAGTGCATTGGTTGTGCACCTTAGAAGTGGATCACAATCTGCATTGGTTTTGTTCATACCTGCACAAATAAGAGAAGTCAGCACATGCCTACACCTAAATGAATTGATACCCTCCAAATAGTGCCAAACAGTCATTAGGATGGTGCTTGCACTCTCCCAATTGGTCTTCAACCTGTTTCTTCACCTGTACCAGTAGCTGTTTGGCTAATTTCCCTGCCTGTGACCTTGCTTCTTTCATTGTCAAACCTTCATCCCTGAGCTGCCCAATTGCCTTAAACTCCATGGCATCAGCCTTCGTCAACACCACAATCACAGGAACTATTCCATGTATTTTCAGAGCCCTGTCACCTTATATCATAACAGACTATCTCACCATTTCCTGTGTTGCATTCATTGAAGAAGAGCTCTTCTGCAGCCACAATTGGCCTTTCAGAATCAGTCAATGGAATACAATACCTGCCCCACTTAGGATCAGTTATCTCTCAGTTATAGTATGGCCTTACCATATTGCATGGATTCGCTTTTCTAATCTTGTTGTGGCTGCGCGGTCCATGAGAAAATTCTTCATCAGCTTTACTTCCTCCTCGGAACCAGCCTCAAATCCTCTGGAGTCGTGAAAGATGAAGCATGTATTGCTCCGAAAAATCAATTCTTGTTCAATTGTATGTTCCCCTCTCTGAAGGACAGTCGGTGACTTGGTGTAACGGGCAGGTCATGAACTCACCTCCAGAGATCCCTGCACGACATTAGGATCAATCTGGGAATTGGCATGTTTCAGCAAGTTGACATAATGAATGATATAATGTGGGAGACGATACCCATACCTTTTCTCCATCGGAATTGAAGACCTCCGGGAGCTCGGTGGTGTTGCAAATGCGCTGTAAGAGTGTCGTTTTACCAGCATTGGATCTGCCGATGACAAGGATTCTAAACCGGCCAATGCGATCAAAGTGCTTTCTGGCGATCGCAGGGTCCATGCGAGGGATATTCCCCGTAGAGTCGCGTGGGACACTCTTGGCGACATCGGTGCGAAATCCAGTTTCAACGGTACTAGTGCAAGCCCTCTGGTCGACAGTATCCGTATGAAGTACTGTTTTAGTACCTAGAACGTTCGGTCACTACTATCGCATGCATGATGAGCCTAAACTTACCCGCGCTTGAGCGAGGCTGAAACTTCCCAGTGGGTTGAAGAGCCATGGTGATCGCGAAACAGTGGGTGTCGAGTAGAGGTAGGTGGTGGTTAGGGCACAAGGTTGAGGCGTCGCACGGATGACACGAGGTATCAGTGCATCGCCTCACTCATACCATCTGGGGCCATGGGCGCTCTATAGTGGAGCCACAATGTTTTATTCTCGCCCTGCAATTCATTATGCAAAACACGTATCCAATATCTGGTACCTATGTCAAGGACAGAAACACAGCGGCTAGCGTTGGGCAGCTGATTTGCAGACGCATCAGCGTGTGTACTTATGGGAAGCAGTACGTTATGCGTACTAAGTACATTTCAAAGACTGCTATTATCACCGTATAATATGCAAAACCTACTGCATTGAAACTTAGACACAGTGCCTTAGAAGTCCGAGCTCCAGCCATCGCAAAGCTTTCGCCCAGTTCCGCTGAGGAACCCGGTCGCATACATAGAAATCCAAATCCCGTGTTGTGTTCGGCAACTAGACAAGCCTGAAATAAATTTACGATGGGATCCGAGGCCTTCGATGGCACGAAGAGATGGAAGTTTGTGACGAATGACATTGTACGATGATTCGGACTATAATAAAGTTGACATGAGGACGGAAGGGTATATCACGAACCTACTGATATACAGATCACTTAATTACCCCCTCGACACCATTACAGAAGCGACCAATACCCCCGTCAGAGCTCCAAGAACACCAATCATCATCCACCGCGCATACTCATCAAACTTCGCAGCGACAGGCATTGCTGCATGAGCAAAGTTGATGGTCGCACTCCTAAACGAGTATATGATGACGCCCGTGATGAATCCAACGACAGAATACGCAAGGAACACGAGCGGAAGCGAGAGCATGATGCTTCGGCACTGGAGTTCGTGTCAGTGACTGGCGAAAGGGTCCTGAACAAGGATGACACTTACAGGAAGCAGAACAAAGCCCTCTCCAGCAGTTTGTGCGGCACCCCCTGTGCCATTTCTGATTTATACCGGAAAATAGATACGAAAGGTGTGACCATGCTCAGCACAGCATGAAATGGCGACCAAACCTCCAATCCGGGCTATACTATCCAATTCTGGCAGGGTCATGAGCGTCACCGAAGCACTGAGGATGATGGCCGACAGTGGTTAGGAAATTAGTATAACTTTCAACAACATGAATGCTGCCCTCACCATGAGACATGTACATGCGCCGATGACGAATAACGGAGCACTGCTCGGCGTGGCTGTATTGTCCTCCACACAAAGTGGCTACTGTATCTTGCTCTGTCGACGAAGAGGAACGGGATCCCGAGGCATAGTATCCTGACGACGATTTCCAGCACTGTGGGCAGGATCGGCATGTACTTTACAGTGTGCATATGACTGATGTCGCGGGGCAGCGGTTTGTGCGACCTGATGTGGACCTGGAGCTAATGTGCTGCGTGTACTATCACTTACACCGTTGTCGGCACCCCCACCCATTCAGCAGTCACAGAAATGTCACCATATGTCACTGGTGTCACATGGATTCTGTGGTGAGAATTGTGACTCCACTTCGGCAGTTGTGACAACTTGGGTGACAAATGAGCGTGACTGCTGTTCAACCCAGCATTTTTTGCGATCTCAACAACTACTGCACGTATATCGATGCTTCGAGCTATCAGAGTATCCGAGTGGTATAAAATAATTTTTGTACTAGTTAATGTTGTGTGTAGTTGAGCGGTGGGTGGTAAAAAACCAAAGTGCCGAATGGGTGGGGGTGCCGACAACGGTGTAAGTGATAGTAGTGTTAGAATTCGCGCGCTGAGTCGATCGGGGTGACCACGATGGGTGGATGGGTGCGAACCAGGTCCAAACGCGATGGGAATACAGAGTACGACTACAAACTATTTATCTTGTAGGTAGGACAGCTAATATATCAAAACTAATAACTAACAGTTACAGTCTTGTGAGTTTGCCACGTAGTGGCCATATATTCTGACATGTAGTGTGCAGCATAAGACGGGGATTCCGTGCAGTCGATGCAAAAATAAAACGCACCGACTCGTAATAGGATTCGCGACCATGCGCGTGTATGAAAAACCAGATTGCCGGCCAGGATCTGTAGAGAAACCTGAGAAACGGAAAGACGATGTAGAATGAACGCCGCACCATTGAGGAGTCTGATGAGTTCCTAACACTCCTCCTGGCTAAACAGAAGCTGGACGGGCTGGGGATGCGAAAGAAGCCGATCGGTATACGACCAATGAAGGGCGTCGGTGGCCTCCTGTGTCAACATTGGTGTAGGAACATGAGTAGGGTGCATCTCGACATAAGACCAGTATCTGTACTCGTCATCGAGCCCTGTACAACATCAACATCTGCGTCATCAGCGAAGTAGGTACAAGAACGCACTATCATCTTCTCCCGACAGGGGCAGATCATCGAAAGGCATCTCGCTCAGGATGCAACGATACCTATGGTCCACCCAATAAATGACAAGCCATCCCGGCGTCTTCTGTCCCCTCCATCCCTTTGCCTTGTAGCTCGGCCTAATCCATATTTCACATCCCTCCGGTACACTGTCCCCCGTATCAATGGCACTCGTCACCTGGTCGAGTTTAGAAAAGTTTCGCAGATCGAGGTCGGTGATTGCGCTTTTACGCGGGTTGCCGAAGTGTCTGAGTCCGTGGGGAAGTATGTACTCGGACCATCCACGGTCGGTGTAGGGCATCGTGACTGACCCGTAGCTGTAGTTCTTTGTGGATCCGTTGACGTCGAATCGGGGTGGTTGTGCCCATCGGGGAGTTGGTTGCGTAACAGGGGGTTGGAGGAGTGGAAGGAGGCATTGATGGGTGGCGTTGAGGGACGGGATACGAGAAGACGGCGTTCGCTGAAAAGGGATATTAAGAAAAAGGCGGTAGAATTTCGGGGAAGTGCGTACTCTGCCTTGCTGAGGTGGTCCCTACGATCGCCAAGACTGTATCCAGATGGCTGACGAGAGGGTCTAAATGATAATCAACTACCGGACCATCCCCAGAGGTCATTCATGACTTACCGTCGAAATGACTTCGCGGAATGGGCGAAGTGGGACTGTTACTGGTTCCGTTGCTGCCATCATCGTGTCGTCTCTTGGTGAACGTGGGTCGAATGGCCTGCAAGCTCGGTAAGAAACGCGCATAGACACGCACACGACGGGGCTGACTCTGGTACATGGATTGTCTCAGGAGGTGAGAGGGCCGCAGCAGCCTGCTCTGGTACAGCTGGTTGGGCTGGCGCACGCTTAGAATCAGCAAATGGATCATCCTGGACACTAATAACCCACGACACCCTTCAATTCACACTCCAATCGCAAACAGAAGTGCGGAAACCTACCCAGCGGGCGCCCCCTGATGGAATCCAATATGGCTCGAATTGCTCCAGGTATAGGTACTCCCGGAGAGTTCCCGCTCGCGCGGCTGGAACGAACTGCGACTCGCTTTCCTGCCCTGCAAAGCAGCCGGTGCCATAGGCACACCATACTACGAATGGACCCCGAGGACCTTTTCTCAGATACTATGCGTTCTTGTACGGGTGCACGATTTTCAGGAGACCCAGTGACTTCTCGGGCGCGTGCGTGTTCGGCCCAGACATCAGCGGGATTCTCACTGCTCTCGGCTGGGCCAAGTGGGACTGCCCAGTGCCGGACTAGCGGGTGCAGCAGAAGAACGGTGCTGGATGTCAAAGTATCCGAATTGGGATGACGCAGCGGGTTACTGCACGGGAGGTGTGGTTGGCGTGGAGGGTGGTGGAGGGACACATACTGGTGGAGTGGATGGTTTGGATGCGGGCGCCGAGGGTGCAGGTGCAGGTGCAGGTGTTGCTGTAGAAGCGGGGGCTGGCTGGGTATCTAGTACAGACGGTTCCTCAGGCTCGTCCGTGAAGACTGACGGAGCATCTTCTGTAGGATCGTTGATGACTAGAGTTGGAATGGGCTGGGCGGTACAGGGTGGGAAGTAGACGGTGCTGGAGCAGGACCGCGAGCTTCAGCGGAGATGACCTCTCCAGAAAGCGGAGACGGCCCTTTCTGGGGAGCAGGTGCGGGGTCAGCAGCCTCGCAAATGCGTGACTCAGGAATAGGGCTAGGCGTCGATACAGCGGGTTGAGCTGCAGTTTGCTGTTTGGTCAGGGATGAACTGAAGTCCTTGCGCTCGAGTTTGGGTGGATGAATAGAGCCTGTGGTAGATGCGGTATCAGAGTCAGGGGACAGGGGAGTTGCTGCCAATTTCAGAGCCTGAGCGGCCAGATAAACTGGGGATACTGAATGCAGTCGAGGAGCGTCGCATCACCGTCCCCGGGACGCGTGAGCGAAAGGTCGACTTTTTCAGGGAGTAGTGGCCATGACCGAGGGAGCTGTTCAGAGAGAGGGAATAGATAAGGGGGTGGTGCTAGTGCTGAGGGCGGAATGGGAAGCGGGAAGGCGGCGCAGTGAGTTATCTATATGAATGAGGTCTGACGAGGAGACTACACTGCAAATGACCGTGATGCGACTGGACATAACGCAGACAAGACTGCGGGCAAGACGCGGTGCAGTCGAGTTGTCCACTCGCTGCGAATCGAGCACTTTCATTGGCGGCACTAGATGCGAAGACCTGCTTCGGAGTGCTTCGACTGATACACGTGCAGGTCGTCCGACTCCGGGCCCCCCACGCGTGTACTCGCTGATCCCAGACTCATATCGGGAAGTTCAAGCCTCGAAGAAATGGGTTTGCTGAGGAGGCGGCGTTGCACAGCGGATGCGAGTTCACGATTTCGTGGCGTCGACATGGCATAGTACATACCCATGGACGTATCTTTCCAATCAGCACAACTCATACCCCACGGGTATCCAGGACATTCTTGTTCAAAGTCCCTCGAAATAGTAAACAAACCAGATTCGCCAAAGGACCATGTGCTCTCGAAATATCGTCCATGCAACACTTGATCTTTGCACATGGACAAGAAGGGTGGGTGCGTAAGAACTGACCTTTGCAGCGTATAAAACGGGGATCCATACGATGAGCCCAATAACAGCATCGCCCGCTAACCATGTACTCCCTGATCACCACCACCACCACACTCCTCCTTGCCCTCCTCACGCGCGCATATCCCACCCTCGCCCTGTCATTCGCCACCCTCTCCTATGACACTTCCTATGGCGTAGGCACCAACCCCCTCACCACCTTCGCCTGCTCCGACGGGGTGAACGGGCTCGAACAAAAAGGGTATACGACCCTCAACTCCCTGCGCAACTTCCCCTACATCGGAGGCGCACCCACCGTGCTGGACTGGAACGATCCTAACTGTGGGAAATGCTACCTGCTCACCTATGGCGGCACGACAATCAGTATCGTTGCTATCGATGCGGGACTAGGAGAGTTTGTGGTGTCTCCCCAGGCTATGGATGCATTGACGGGTGGCCAGGCAGAGACGCTTGGGAGGGTGTATGTTACGTATGTGGAAGCGGATCCTAGCAAGTGTCAGTTGTGAGACCAGAGGTGAGTGCGGAGCAAGACGTTGTTTGCTGATGGCGGCCTGATGCTGATGAATTTCAGGATCGCTCATCCCTGTGATTGAAAGATGAACAAAGCAGTCAGCTGGTATTATGTTATTACCTTGTGTGTTGTAGATATATGAGCGAGGCAATTGTGGTCTAGCCATCATGCAACCATCGTGATAGAACCAAAATGTACCTCCAACCATAAGGCTACCTGTGAAGGGGAACCGTTAGGTAGAAACATGCGGACCTTGGGCGTTCGTTGAAACCACAATATTTGTGGATGACTCTGTTGCTGTCAGAGTCGTACGTGTACCACCTTCCCTTAGCCTTGACTCCCGCGAATACACAAGGCTACTCACATCGAAATGAATAGAACACCATCGACAACATCCACCCCTACGATCCCATGTGGCTGCGCAATTTGCACGTGTGCTAGATAAAGTATTTTCTCCGTGCCGCGTTCGACTAGTAAGGTGTATACGCCGCTCGATCTTGAGTCTGCAGCGTCGACATCGACGTCTAATGATTCCGCATGGATGCTCTGCGCGGTTGGTGGCTGGCCAAGGCGACACTGGTAAGTTATTTCTTCGCGATCTCAAGCTGTAGCACCTCTATAGCCAGCAACGCCTCCTCCACTCGTTTCGAGTCGATGTGACTGGCGCGTTCCATGATCATGGTGCATATACGTCAATATCTTTAGCGCTGGCCCTTCCTCCAGAGATCAGCGCGCTTAAGTCGCTCGATTTCGGGCTTATCTCGTGAGCTTCGTGCCTCCTCAGCTTTTCTCGGCGCGTTCTGGGCACCCGCGTGGTTGTTCGACGCATTGCCCATCGACTCGTCCTTCGTCTCGCCGCTCGCACACCTTGTTTACTCCCACTCGAGCGGCAGTCCATACTTGCATTAGATACGTCCTCATTCATGTTCTCGTTGCGCTGATGTTCTTTTACCTGAGTCAAATTCGGCGTGCTTGAACTGTGGGTGGGCCTTCGCCCGCTATCTCGCCGCCCTTGTCGACTCCACGGGCCACCTCCGCGGGCCGGCACGGCCATTCCATTGACATCTGACCGTTTTGACGCGGAGTCCGCCCCCTCCTGCTCGCACTTGGCGGGTGGCCCGCCCCGATTTGGCAGCCTCTCCGGTGCCTCTCGCATTGAACTCTTGTGGCTCGTCTCCCACGTCGCTCTGGCACCTCGGGTATGGTTTGCTTCATCTCTGACTCCTTTCAGCATATCCGACTCCTGCTAGATTTCTTCATAGTGCAGCCTCATCTGCGCTTGTGCTCCGTGAGCTGGTCGTATCCTCGCTCCTGGTCGTCAGGTCGTGGCCGCACAGCAAGTCGAAATGGCTGGAGATAAGTGACGCGTGACATATGTTATGGAGCTTACCTGCAGGGACTTATCATAGGATCATTTCAATCAAAGTCACTCTACTCACAGAAGTTGGATGGCAGTGGTCAGGTGCTATAGGGGAGACCGTGTTGCTACTACTGTAAATGGGGTGGTCAGGTGTGGAAGCAAGAGATAAGAGTCTAAGAGAGTCTAAGACCCAAATCTAATTAGCAGGTGACTCGAAATGAAATGAAATAAGAACCCTAAGGTAGTCAAGTCCGATCATATGCCATGCACTGCTGCTGAAGAATTTGTGTCGAAAATGAAACCAGAGTAAACGCCGACACATTTGGAAGGCGATGAAGGGGGGTGTCGAGAGAGTTTGGGCCTTGCAGGGTGGGGGGGCCTTTTACGTAACGCAGCGTTTCGTCGATCTCTCGTAGCGTAGTCAGCCCTAGTCTCATTCTCATTCTCCCGTTATGTAGTCGCCTCGTCAGAGTCTTCCATACAGGCTTTAGACTAACCCTCGTCAAATTGCGGGCTCATGGCATGATCACTCGAGCCTTTTAGCAGGGCGTAATGGCAAACGCCACTCGCATCCGACCTAGTATTATCCGCGCCAATCCGAATCTCTCCTGAACCTGAAAATATTTCCTTATCATCTTCTTGTCTCCTTTGGACCTTTATGGGCCTTATCTCTGCGGGCTGACGAGGTATTCACCCTCGTAGCATAGTCTCATTCTCATTCTCTTCGGCAGGTGCACTCGGTTTGCTGGCCATGGCAACCACAGCATCGAAAGTTGTCCTTATTACTGGATGTTCGGCAGGGGGTATAGGCTTCCATCTGTGTGCCATCTTTGCCTTGGTTTTTGCTTATGTGCTTATGCGCATCCGCGGGTGTTTCGTTCCAGGTGCGAGCAGTTTGCGGAGCGAGGATGTACTGTCTATGCTACGTCTCGACGCCTCGAGACTATGGAAGGTTTCAGACATGAAAACATTCGTACGATGGTTATGGACGTGACAAAGGACGATGATGTACAAACTGTTGTCCACAAAGTCCTGGCGGATGAGGGAAAGATTGACATCGTGGTCAACAATGCTGGTGCTATCGCATTAGGCAAGTCCTCTCCCCCCTCCTTACCCTCGACTCGCAGTGCTTCTGATTCCTGTGGCTTCGTACGTAGGCCCCCTTGGCGAAGTGACGGTGGAGCAAGTCAGGAGCACCTTCGAGCTTAACACCTTCGCTGCTTTGCGTGTCTCAAATGCCATCATCCCCTCGATGGTGAAACGCCAAGAAGGTCTCATCATCAACATCGGATCGCTCGCTGGCCTCTTGTAAGTCGACTACTCCGCCCTAGTGGTCACATTCAGTCATATAACCTTAGTCCAACGCCTTGGATTGGGATGTACTGCGCTGCCAAAGCTGCATTAAATAGCATCACCGAGGGACTCTCTATGGAACTGAAACCATTCGGTATCAATGTCATGCTCGTCGCGACTGGTCGTGTCAAATCCAACGTTACCAAAAACCACGCAAGCACATTCGAGCTTTCCCCGAATTCTATGTACAAAGGTTATGAAGAACGAGTGATCGAGCTGCTAAATGTCGTCGCAAGTGAGGATAGTATGCCTACTGATAAGTTTGCTAGGCAGGTCGTGGAGAAGGCCTTGTGCGGAGCGCCGCCTCCTTATATATCGCTCGGAACGGATGCGAGAAAGGCAGCGTGGTTGCAGTGGTTGCCAAGACAGCTTGTCCTCGGATTTTCGTCCAAAATTATGGTGTGGAAGAAAGAGAAGGACACAGCATAATCATCTAAACTGGCATTCTTGAACAGATAACACCTCTATACCATTATGTATGTATTTCATGTGCGCCTCCACATCGAAGAGATGCACCGCAGATGGATGTTTCGCAAGCATGTTGATATCAACGCCGTGGTGATCTCTCCACATATCATGTGATTTGAGTAGGGACTTTCCGAAATGAATTCGAAGCAGCACAGAGAAGGCCCGTTGCGTTGTTGATGTAACCACCCCAGAAAACTGGTTTCGGTTGACCTCGTAGAGTAGGAATTCTGATCAACTATGGTGCCGCTCACTTAGAGGCCACTAGTTTTGTGCAAAGAATATTCCTCGTGACAAACTGATTATTTTTTTATGTCCTCTTACAAAAATGCTTCTTTTTGTGTAAGGAATAAAGTTGTAAGAGG
>Ga0307518_10000653_pt1 | contig 26076 bp, 24 predicted proteins | sample 25_EM_MG_FD_203889 | JGI IMG/M metagenome (GOLD analysis project Ga0307518, IMG submission 203889) | Populus trichocarpa ectomycorrhiza microbial communities from riparian zone in the Pacific Northwest, United States - 25_EM | ecosystem: Host-associated > Plants > Roots > Unclassified | place... | reverse complement strand
CACTCACGACCATGGTGACCCGGTCAGTGCAGGATCTTCAGGCCCACCACGCAGGCGACGATCCCCACGATCAGCAGGATCCGGGCCACCGAAACGGTTTCCGCGCCCGACCACATGCCGTAGGCGACGGTGAGCGAAGCCCCGACGCCGACCCAGACCGCGTAGGCGGTGCCGACGGGGAGATCCTTCATCGCGTAAGCGAGACCCACCATGCTGGCGACCAGTGTCACGCCGAAGACCACAGACGGCACCGGCCGGGACAATCCTTCGGATTTGCCGAGGGCGGTGGCCCACACGGCTTCCAGCACACCCGAGACGACAAGGACAAGCCACGACATGACGCGCTCCCAGAGCGCCGTCTTGTCGCTGGCCGGGTACGGCACCCACTCGTCCGGGGACCTCGTTCAGGAGGTTCCTCGACCAGGATGGCACACCGCCCGCGGGGAACGCCCGCCGGTTTGACGAGGGTCACCACGCGGGCGCGCCATTGTGGACGGTCAGGTCAGCACCTTGGGGGCCGACCAGGCGAGCAAACCCAGTTCCAGCACCGAGAATCCGATCAGTGCCCACGCGCTCGGCAGCCAGATCAGCGCGATCCCGACGAGCAGGATGGGCAGGACGAGCCCGGCGTAGGCGGCCAGGAACAGGGCGGCGAGGACCTCGCCGCGCACCGGCGGTTCGGCGAGGGCGGCGACGGTGGCCACCGACGCGCGGAAGCCCAGCCCGACACCGGCGCCCGCCACGATCCCGCCCGCCACGAAGAGCCACAGCTGGGACGTCGTCACGGCGACCGGTAGCGCCACCAGCCCGCCCACCATCAGCCCGAGGCCGAGCCGCAGCTGGGTTTTCCTGGCCAGACCAGCGAAGAGCACCTGCGCCGCGGCCGCCGCGAGGAACACGGAGAACGACGCGAGCCCGGCCAGCATCCGCGAGCTCTCGTGCATGCCCTGCGCCAGCAACGTCGGCGTCAGCGCCATGAACAGGCCGGTGATCGCGAACGCCGCGAAGGCACCGATCGCCGCGCCGAAGAAGGCGGGCCGCGCGCTCGACGGAAGTGAGACGCGCTGCGGCCGATAGGCGGGCCGTTCTTCGGCGCGCTCCACGGTTTCCGGTACGAGCGCGACGGCGATGGCCGCGGCGAGCAGCAGGACCAGGAAGAACACGAACGGAGTGGTGAGCGGCTCGGCCGAATAGCTCGCGAACACACCACCGAACAGCGGGCCGAGCGCCAGCCCGCCCATGTTGACGACGGTCGCGATCAGCCCCGCGCGGCCGTGGTCTTCCCGCGGCCGGGCGACGGCACGGAGTTCGGACAGATGCGCGGTGGCGGTCGCGGTCAGCGCGCCGATACCCGCGCCGCCGACGAGCCTGGCCAGGATCAGCCCGGGAACGTCCGGCCACGCCAGGAAAAGCGTCGCGGAAAGAGCCTGCGTCAAGGTCGCGGCGAGGATCACCCGCCGTCGTCCGAGCCAGTCGCTGACATGGCCGGCGAGATAGAGGCTGCCCATCACGCCGACGGCGTACGCCGCGAAGACGATGGTCACGACGTAGGTCGGGAAGCCGTCGCGCTGCTGGTAGAGCACGTAGAGCGGAGTGGGGACGGTGGAGAAGGCCAGCGAGACGGCGTAGGCCGCCGCGATGACCCAGAAACCGCGACCGTGGCTGATCCGCCGGAACGCGGGACGGGGGAGGGCGACGCTGTTGAGCATGTCTCCACTGTGAGACTTCGGATCATCCAAGTCCAACGAACAATCCTGGTCACAGTTATCGGCAGATGCGATAATCGAACGCGTGGAGACCCGCCAGCTCGAATGTTTCGTCGCCGTCGCCGAGGAGCTCAGCTTCACTCGCGCCGCTCAGCGGTTGTACGCGGTGCAGTCCACCGTCTCGGCGACGATCCAGGCCCTCGAGGGCGATCTGGGGGTCAAGCTGTTCGATCGGTCCACGCGAAGGGTCGAGCTCTCCCCGGCGGGAAAGGTGTTCCTGCCCGAGGCCAAAGCCGCGCTGGAAGCCTTCGACAGGGCACGCGAAGTGGTCACCGACGCCTCCGCCGGCCTGCGGGGCAGTCTCCGCATCGGCACCCTGACCAGCGTCGGCGATCTCGACCTGCCCGATCTGCTCGGCGCGTTCCACCGCCGCTATCCGCTGGTCGACCTGCACGTTTCGGTGTCGATCACCGGGTCGACCGGGCTGGCCGAGGACCTGCGCCAGGGCAGGCTCGACGTCGCCCTCCTCGGCCTGCCCGAATCGGATCTCGCCGGGCTCGAAGCCAAACTGCTCGGTTCGGCGCCGTTCGTCGCCGTGCTGCCCGACGGCCACCGGCTGAGCGGACGGGAGTCGCTGACCTTGGCGGACCTCGCGGGCGAGTCGTTCGTGGACAATCCCCGCGGTTTCGGCAACCGGGTGGCCCTGGACCGCGCTTTCGAGGCGCTCGGGGCGCCGCGCCGGGTCATCGTCGAGGTCGCCGACCTGCGTGCCGTGCCCTCTTATGTCGCGGCAGGACTCGGCGTCGCCGTGGTGCCCGATCTCAAGCTGCTCGCGGGCATCCGGACGATCCCGCTCGACGAGCCCGGCCTCACCTGGCCGCTGACCATCGCCACCCGGGGAGAGCGTCCGCCGAGCCGGGCCGCCCGGCTGCTGCTCGACCTCGTCGACGGCGGGGAGTTCTCCCTCGTGATCCCCGCCCGGACCTGAGGTCAGCCCGTCAGCAGCGTGCGCGTCGTCCTCGTCACCAGGTCGACGGTGCGCGGTGGTGGTGCCTCGCCGCGGTCGAGATGTCTCCTCACCGCGGCGTAGGGGAGGTCCACGAGGGCCAGCATCAGCTCGTCGGTGCTCCGGCCGGTCAGTGGACGCAGCTTCCGCAGCACCTTGGTGATCGCGGCGTCGAGCCGGTGGTTGGCGGCCTCGGCACGGGCGCGATCCTCGGCGCTCCAGTCCTCGACGCCGAGTGCCCTGGCGCCCCCGTAAAGCAGCTTCGCCTCCGCGGGATGGGCGCGGCACCACCGGACGACCTGCGCGGCGGCCTCGATGGCGGCTTCGACGGCCGGTTCCTGGTCGAGCGCTTCGAGGTAGCCCTGCTGGAAGCCGGTCAGGGTGCGGAGCCAGACGGCGGCGAGCAGCGCCGGACGTCCGGGGAAGCGGTGGTAGATCGACCCGCTCGGCGCGCCGACCTCGCGGGCGACGGCCGACATGGTCACCCCGGCCGCCCCTTCGGTGGCGAAGATCCGCACGGCGGCGTCGAGGAAGTCGTCGGCGGTGTGCCGCGGTGGCCGTCCCATTTTCAGAGACTATCCTCTACTATCGTTTTAGGGGAAGGTCTCTAGAACTGGGAGGCGCGATGCGCGTATGGAACAGGCATCACCGGATCGTCGACGTGGCACCGGAACGCGTCGGTGCGCTGATCGACACACTGTCCGCGGAGGGCGACCGGCTCTGGCCCGTCGACGCTTGGCCGCCGATGCGGTTCGACCGGCCGCTCGGGGTGGGGGCGGCCGGTGGGCACGGGCCGGTGCGGTACCGGGTCGAGTCTTACGAACCCGGGAAGTCGGTGCGGTTCCGTTTCACCGCGCCACGCGGCTTCGACGGATTCCACGAATTCACCTTGCGGGCGACGGAAAGCGGGGAAACGGAACTCGCGCACCTCATGGTGCTGCGGCTCCGGCATCCCGCTTGGCTTACGTATCCGCTGCTGTGGCGGCCGATGCACGACGCCCTGTTGGAAGACTGCCTCGACCGCGCCGAGCGTGAACTCACCGGCACGGTCGAGACGCCCGCTCGATGGAGCCCTTACGTCCGGCTCTTGCGGAACCTGATCTCCGGCAAGAGGCCTTTCCGCTTGAGGGCGAACAAGGTGCCGCCGATGAGCACGACGGCGATCAGGTAACCCAGCGCCAAGGACACGGCGCCGCCGTTCGCGGGCGGGAGCAGCACGCCGAACACGGCGCTGACGACGGCGAGGATCCACCGCCCGCGGTCGGTCGTGAGGCTCACGGCGAGCAGGGCGACCGTCCACAGGAGATACCAGGGCTGCACGACCGGCCCGAGGACCAGCATCGCGGCGAAGGTCAGGCCCGCGCCGTAGAGCGGGTGCAGCTTCTCGCGGTACGTGAGCCACAGCAGCCTGGCGCCGACGGCGAGACCGAGGATCGCTCCGATGAGCGAGAACACCTCGATCGCGCCGTCGGTCAGGTCGGCGCCGAAGAGCTTGCCGATCCCGCCGACGAGGAAGCCGAGTTCGTTGGTGGGCGCCATCCAGCTGTGGACCTGGCCAGAGACCCCGGAAAGCACGCGGACCCAGCCGAAGCCGAGCCCGCTGCCGAGCGAGATCGCCGCGGTGACGGCGGCGAATCCGGCGGGCAGCCCGAGCGCCACCGCCACCCTGCCGGCGGGCGTCGCCCGGCGGAACAGGTCGACGCCGACGAACAGCAGGCCCGCGACGGCCACGATCTTGATGTTCGCGGCCGCGCTCACCGCGATCACGCCTGCCGCGATCAGGGCGGGCCGGGCCGCACCGGTCTTCGCCGCGCCCATGAGGACGAGTTCCAGCCCGGCGACCATCAGCCCGACCATGAGCCCGTCGTTGTGCACTCCCGCCACGACGTGCCAGAGCACCAGCGGGTTGAGCACGGCCAGCCACAACGCGATCGACGACGAGACCCCGACGCGGCGGGCGAGCCGGGGGAGCGCCCAAGCCATGAGCACGATCCCGATCAAGCCCAGCAACCGGTGGAGCAGCACCGTCGGCACGAAGGAGTCCCCGGCGATCTGGGCGATCGTGCGAGCCAGCGCGACGAACGCGGGACCGTACGGCGCGGGCGTGTCCCGCCAGTAGTGGCTGACCGCCATCGTCACCGGGGAATCGGCGCCGAGCGCCTCGGCGGGCCCCACGAGGTAGGTGTCCAGCCCCTTGGCCGCGATCAGGCCTTGCGCCAGGTAGCTGTTGATGTCGCCGCTGAACAGGGGGCGCGCGGCGAGCAGCGGCGCGCACCACGAGACCGCGATCCAGTACAGCCGCCGCTCGGGCAGCCCGGCGGCGAGCCGCCCGATGCCGAGCCAGGACAGCACGAGGGTGGCCATCCCGGCGACGCCCAGCGCCACCACCAGCACCGAGGGCAGGCCGATCCCGGACGTGACCAGCACCAGTACGGCGATTCCGAGGAAACCCGCCCAGTGCAACGCCGAGATGTTCAGCCCGGCCTTCTCCGGCGCGGGCAAGACGTTCTGCATGCGGTCAAACTACTCCAAGTGCGAAACCCGGTTCCGCCGATCGTACGGGAATCCGCCTCCGACGCTTCGGGGCCGCGTCCGCCGGGTACTCCCGTGGGCGTGAAGAAACGCTGGGTTCGTCTCGGGGCGTTCGCGCTGATCGGGCTGCTGATCGTCGCGGCGGCCCTGCAGATCACCGGGCTGCTGCCGAAGCTCGACCCGTTCGGAACGTCCACTGTGGACCGTTCGCAGCCCGCGGTGCTCCAGGCGGTGCGGGATCTGAGCCAATACCACGCGGCCGTCGGTGACTACCAGGTCGTCGTCGACATCGAGAAGGACGTCAAGTGGGTGCCCGCGGGCATCGCCGGGGAACGCACGCTGTTCGTCGCGGCGGGCTCCGTCGACGCGTATGTCGATTTCGGGCCGCTGGTGGAGAATTCGCTGACCGTGTCCGAAGACCGGCGGACGGTCGAGGTGCGGCTGCCCGAACCGAAGCTGGCGAAACCCAACCTGGACAACGAACGCAGCTACGTCTTCGGCCAGGAGCGTGGCCTGATCGACCGGCTCGGCGCCCTGGTGTCCGTTCAGGATCAGCGGCCGTTCTACCTCGCCGCGGAGAAACGGATCGGTGAGGCCGCGCAGCACTCCGGCCTGCTCGAACGCGCCAAGGCCAACACCAGGGCGATGCTCACGCAGATGCTGCGGGCGCTGGGCTTCGAGGTCGTCTTCCCGGCGGAGCCGGCCACCTGACCCGGCTTCGTACACGGATGACGCAAAGCGCTTTCCGGGACACTCATCGCCGCACGAAGATTCCGCGTCCGTGCGGTACTGGCCGCTCCGGGCTTGACCGCCGGGGCTCCTGCTGGTGGGCTGGCGAAGTCGACTGGGAGGCGCGATGGCGACGAAGCCGAGGGACAGCCTGACCTACAGCGAACCGATCGCGGCCGGGGAGATCACGATCGGCACCACCCCCGAGCAGGTGTACCGGCTCGTCAGCGATCCGGTCGCGATGTCGGAGTGCACCGAGGAACTGCGCAAGGCCCGCTGGATCCGCGGCGCGACCGAAGCGCGCGTGGGGAACTGGTTCTCCGGCAGCAACCGCAACGGCGGACGGCGCTGGGTGACCCACGCCGAGATCGTCGAGGCCGAGCCGGGCCGGAGGTTCGCCTATCGGGTGCGCACGCCGTTCTTCGTGCCGATTTCGCGGTGGGAGTACGACATCGTCCCCGAAGGCGACGGCAGCCGTCTCACCGTGACGAACTGGCTGCGGGTGCCGCCGTGGTTCGTCCCGTTCGCCATCCTGATCACCGGCGAGCCGGATCGCGCCGCGACGAATCAGGCCAATATCGCGACCACGTTGGAGCGCGTGAAGGCTCGGCTCGAGGGCCGGGAGTGGCATCGCTAGCGTCTGGTGATCATCGAGTCCGTGAAGGCCTCCTTGAGGGACCCAGAGTCCCTCAAGGAGGCCTTCACGGACCGTCTCCCGGCTCGGCTCACGCGAGGTTCTGCATTCCCCGGTCCTCCAGCCTGCGCATGACCGGACCCGACAGCAGCCCGTGCACGAGTACCGAAACCGCGATCGTCAGCGCCGTGACCCGCCACAACGAGTCGGCCATCGGGAAATCGCCGTGCCCCAGCGCGTAGGAGAGGTAGTAGAGACTGCCGATCCCGCGGATGCCGAAGAACGCGATCGCCGTCGCCGCCGGCCGGGTGGTGGAGCCGCCGAGCAGCGCCAGCCCGCCGAACAGCGGACGCACGACGACCACCGCCGCGACCGCCACCAGGATTTCGGCGAGCGTCAGGCGCGCCAGCAGCCCGTCGCCCAGCGCGACACCGAGACCGAGCAGGGCCAGCGCCACGAAGAGCCGTTCCAGCTGATCGCCGAATTCGTGCAGCACCCCGTGGTACTCGTGCGACCGTTCGCTGGCGCGGATGGTCGCCGCGGTCGTGAACACCGCGACGAAGCCGATGCCGCCCAGCCACTCGCAGAGCGCGAACGGGAGGAACGCGATGGCCAGCACCACCAGGCCGTCGGAGTATTCGCCAAGGCGCAGCCTTTCGTGCCGCACGCGGAACATCAGCCACGACAGCAACCGGCCGCAGACGAGGCCGACCAGGACGGCGACCGCGAGCGGGACGACGACCTCGGTCAGCAGCCAGGGCACCGGCGACGTGCTCGCCGTCCCCGCCCAGACGAGAGCCAGCAACACGAACGGCATCGCCAGACCGTCGTTGAGCCCGGCCTCCGAGGTCAGCGTGAACCTGATCTCGTTGTCCGAGCCCCGCCCGTCGCCGGTGTGCGGCGCGGGCACCTGGACGTCACTCGCGAGAACCGGGTCGGTCGGGGAAAGCACGGCTCCCAGCAGCAGCGCGGCGGCGGGGGACAGGGCGAGCGCCCACCAGCCGAGCAGGGCTACCGCGCAGACCGAAAGCGGCAACGTGATCGCCAGCAGCCGCCATGTCGAGTTCCACGATCGCCAGCCGATCAGCCGGTCGGATTTCAGTCCCGCGCCGACCAGCGACACCAGCACGCCGAGCTCGGTGATCACTTCGACGGCGCCCACCTGCGCCCGCGGGTCGAGGACACCTTGGCCGTAGGGGTGCGCGAAGGGAAGCAACCCGAAGATCGGCCCGCCCACCAACAGAACCAGTGGCATCGACAACGCGCGTTCGTGCAGCAGGTTCGGCAGCACGGCGGCGCACAACGCCAGAACGCCCGCCCCGGCGAGCAAGATCTCCATGCGCGCGGAGTACCCGGACCGATCGTCCGGCAACCGGGCGCGGTTCAGCCGCCGACTTCGAGTCCTTTATGGACTGTCAGGGTGACACCCGCGGCGAGCCGGTACGGGCGGGTGTCCACAATGGCCCCCAGCAGCCGTCGCAGCCGGGAGACCTCGGCGCGGACGGTGACGAGGTGTTCGGCGTCGCCGTAGAGCGCCCTGCTGAGCGCCTCGGCCGAAAGCCCGGACAGGCCGGCCGTGTTGAGGTGCACCAGGATCTCCGCGTGCCGGGGTGTCACCGTGCGGACCCAGCCGACGTCACCCGACGCCATCCGCAGCATCGGCGCGTGGCCGAGTTCGAGTTCCAGCCGCACCTGGCGCGCGGTGTCGGCGGGACGCACGAGCCAGCCCTCGGCCAGCCGCTCGGGCAGGCAGGCGCCGAGCCCGGGCACGGCGAGGATCTGTCCTTCCGACGGCGCGGCGATCCGCGCGCCGGATGCGACGCCGGCGGAGTGGGCCACCCAGCCGTCGTCGTCCACCAGCAGGACCGGGCCGCCCACGCCGGTCACCACCGGTTCGGCGGTCCGGCGCAACCGGTCGAGACCCTGCTGGTGGTGCCGCCAGAGTTCGGATTCGACCAGCCGCCGCCCGGTCTCCACCAGCGCGCCGATCGCCGGGTGCAACGTCAAGGCGGGACCGCTGACGTCGATCACGCCGAGCAGTTCGCCGGTGCGCGGGTCGTGCACCGGCGACGCGGTGCAGTACCAGGGATGCTGGCCCTGTTCGAAATGTTCCCCGGCGAGCAGTTCCACCGGCGCGGCCTCGGCGAGCGCGGTGCCGATGGCGTTGGTGCCGACCCTGGTCTCGGTCCAGACGGCGCCTTCGGTGAAGCCGAGGGTGTCGGCCCGGCGCCGCACGGCGGGCGAACCCACCCGCCAGAGGATGATGCCGTCGGCGTCGGTCACCACGAGCAGCATGTTCGCGGTGTCGGCCGTCGCGCCGACCACCTGCCCGAGGTCTTCCACCACCAGCCGCAGCGGGGAGGCGCGCCGACGGCGGGTGACCTCGTCGAGCGGCACCGAGTCCCGGGTGTTCACGCCGTCGGCGGCGAGCCCCAGGCTCAGCATCCGCGACCACGAACGCGAAACCAGCGGCCGCGGCCGGACCCGGGGGCGGCCGCCGCCGATGACCGCTTCGTGCATGCGGATCAGGTCGCGGGCGTGCATCGGCAGGTCGGCGCCGGGCGGGACCGAACTGTGCACGCCCACAGGCCACCTCCGCACCATCGCGTCGACTGACCAGCATAGGACCGGCGGACGAGGCGCGCCATGGAGCCGCGCTGCAACTCGCTGCAACCCTTGCCGCTCGACCCGGCCGCGGCGTGTGATCGGGGTAACAGCCGAACGCCGAAGTTCAGGAGTGGCCATGACACAGACGGTGGACCGGATCGAGGCGACGGGCTCGCCGCAGGCTCGGGTGGACGCTTGGCTGAGCCGATTCGAATCGGCCCTCGCCGCGCGCGATACCGAAGCCGCCGCCGCGCTTTTCGCCGTCGACAGTTATTGGCGTGACCTGGTCGCCTTCACCTGGACGATCAAGACGGTCGAAGGACGCGACGAGGTGGCGGGGATGCTCGGCGCCTGCCTAGACCGGATCGATCCCTCCGGGTTCCGCACGACCGAGACGCCGACCGAAGCCGATGGCGTGACCGAAGCGTGGCTCGAATTCGAAACCGCGACCGGCCGTGCGAAGGGCCATCTGAGGCTGAAGGACGAAGGCGCCTGGACCCTGCTGACCAGTCTCCGCGAGCTCAAAGGGTTCGAGGAACGTCGCAACGAGCAGCGGCCGAAGGGCGTCGAGCACGGCGTCGTCCGCGGCCGGAAGTCGTGGGCGGAGAAGCGCGAGGAGGAACAGACCCGGCTCGGCTACGAGCAGCAGCCGTACGTCGTCGTCATCGGCGGCGGACAGGGCGGGATCGCGCTCGGCGCCAGGCTGCGGCAGCTCGACGTGCCCACGCTCGTCCTGGAACGCAACCAGCGGGCGGGCGACTCGTGGCGCAAGCGGTACAAGAACCTTTGCCTGCACGACCCGGTCTGGTATGACCACCTGCCCTATCTGCCGTTCCCGGACAACTGGCCGGTGTTCGCGCCCAAGGACAAGATCGCCGACTGGCTCGAGATGTACACGCGGCTCATGGAGGTGCCGTACTGGACGAGCACCGAGGTCACCTCGGCCTCCTGGGACGAGGAACAGCAGCAGTGGCTGGTGACCGTCGTCCGCGAGGGCGAGGAACTGGTGCTCACCCCGCGGCACGTCGTGTTCGCGACCGGGATGTCCGGCAAGCCGAATCTCCCGTCGTTCCCGGGAATGGACGAGTTCGAGGGCGATCAGCACCATTCGTCCCAGCACCCGGGCCCGGATTCCTACGCCGGCAAGAAGGCGGTCGTGGTCGGCTCCAACAACTCCGCGCACGACATCTGCGCGGCGCTGTGGGAGCACGGCGCCGACGTCACCATGGTGCAACGGTCGTCGACGCACGTGGTGAAGTCGGATTCGCTGATGGACCTGGGACTCGGCGACCTGTATTCGGAACGCGCCGTGCGCTCGGGGGTCACCACCGACAAGGCGGACATGATCTTCGCGTCGATCCCGTACCGGATCATGCCGCAGTTCCAGATCCCGGTGTACGACGCGATCCGCGAGCGGGACAAGGACTTCTACGCGCGGCTGGAGGCGGCTGGGTTCCAGCACGACTGGGGCGACGACGGATCCGGCCTGTTCCTGAAGTACCTGCGTCGCGGCTCGGGCTACTACATCGACGTCGGCGCGTCGGAACTGGTCGCCGACGGGAAGATCAAGCTGGCCCACGGCCAGGTCGACCATCTGACCCGCGACGCGGTGGTGCTGTCCGACGGCACGGAGCTGAAGGCGGACGTCGTCGTCTACGCCACCGGCTACGGCTCGATGAACGGCTGGGTCGCGGACCTGGTCGGGCAGGAGACCGCGGACCTCGTCGGCAAATGCTGGGGCCTGGGCTCCGGGACGACGAAGGACCCCGGGCCCTGGGAGGGGGAGCAGCGCAACATGTGGAAGCCCACGCAGAAGGAAGGCCTGTGGTTCCACGGCGGGAACCTGCACCAGTCGCGGCACTACTCCCTTTACCTCGCGCTGCAACTGAAAGCGCGCTACGAGGGCATCCCGACGCCGGTGTTCGGGCTCCAGGAGGTGCACCACAAGTCGTGATGGCGTAGAGGCTTCGGTGCCGGACCCCGGGCGGGCCGGCACCGGAGGGCGCCGCCCCCGGACCACGGGCGGTCGACGGCGCCGGGCACCGCCTCCAGACCCTGGGCGGTTCCCGGCGTCGTACCCGTGTTCAGCGGGCGGCCTTCGCGTATCGGCGGGCCAGCACGGCGAACGCCTCCCGGAGCTCGGGCGGCCCGACGACCTCGATGTCGGCGTCGAACCGGCCGATACTCGCCGCGAGCCCGGCCCACGACCACGAACCCAGCACCAGACGGCACCGATCCGGCCCGAGTTCTTCCACGACACCGTCGCGGACGTAGTGGGACACCGTGGCCGCCGGGAGGTCGAGGACGACTTCCCCGCGGCACGGCCATTCGCCGGACTCGGACGCGCCGCGGAACCGGCTCGCGACGAAGGCGGCGACGTCGGGGACCGGCAGTTCGCGCGGCGTGAACCGCGGCCCGGTCGGGGTGCGCGGAGAGATCCGGTCGGCCCGGAAGGTGCGCCAGTCCGCGCGATCCAGATCCCACGCGACGAGATACCAGCGGCCGTGCCAGGTGACGAGGTGATGCGGTTCGGCCCGGCGCCGCGCGTCGGCGTAGTCGAAGCGCAGGACCTCGCGGGCGTGCACCGCCGCGCCGAGCGCGAGCAGGACGTCGCCGTCGACGCGGGGCTCCGACCGGCTCGCGGGTGATTCGACGGCCGTGACCCGCAGCGTGTCGATCCGGCGCCGCAGCCGCGAGGGCATCACCTGCCGGACGGTGTGCAGCGCCCGCATCGCCGCCTCCTCGATCCCCGCGCCGCTGGTGGTGGCGATCTGGAGCGCGACGGCCAGCGCGACCGCCTGGTCGTCGTCGAACAGCAGCGGTGGCAGCTCGGATCCGGCGTCGAGCCGGTACCCGCCGTCGGGACCCTTGATGGTCGCGATGGGGTAGCCGAGCTCGCGAAGCCTGTCGACGTCGCGCCGCACGGTGCGCGGGCTGATGTCCAGCCGCTCGGCCAGCAGCGCCCCCGGCCAGTCGCGGCGGGCCTGCAGCAACGAGAGCATCGACAGCAGTCGCGCGGAGGTCTTCGGCATGTTTTCCATGATGCCTCGAATAGCGGCCACAACCTGTCCTCTACCCCTGCGAGAGTCGTGTTGTGCCAGAAAACGACAACACGGAGGGCCCGATGACCACCACCATCCTCGACGCCGAACGCGCCGACCTGCTCGAAGCCCTCGACACCGTCCGCGCGACGCTGACCGCCACCGTCCAGGGACTCACGGACGAGCAGCTCGACGCGCATCCGACGGTCAGCGAACTGAGCCTCGGCGGGCTGATCAAACACGTCGCCTCGATCGAGGAGATGTGGCTGCGCTTCGTGGTCGAGGGTCCGTCCGCGATGACCTACGACCTGCCGGAAGGCGTCACCTGGGCGGATATCGGCGCCGGGACCGCCCGCGAGTTCCCGCAGTGGGCGATCGACCACCAGAACAACTTCAGGATGCTGCCCGGCGACACCCTCGCGGGGATCCTCGCGCGCTACGAGGAGGTGGCCGCGCGGACGACGGAGATCGTGTCGTCGATCCCGGACCTTTCCGCGACGCATCCGCTGCCGGAGGCGCCCTGGAACCCGCCGGGCGCGGTGCGCAGCGCGCGCCGGGTGCTGGCGCACGTCATCGCCGAGACCGCGCAGCACGCGGGGCACGCGGACATCCTGCGGGAGAGCATCGACGGCCAGAAGTCGACCTGACCCTCTCGCGTCCTCGTGAGTGGTAAGGACGGTTCTAACCGTCCTTACCACTCACGAGACCCGACCCACGCCCCACCGCCGCCCTTTGCTCGCTCCTGAAGTAGGTGAAGGCCCCCTTCACTGCGTCTAGCGCAGTGAAGGGGGCCTTCACGTAGTTGGGAAGGGGTGAAGGTCGAGTTTCCTCGGCTGAGCCGAGGGAAGGAGGCCTTCACGCGCCCCCGCTGTGACTGCTGGGACTAGTGGTGTCGCCGGGGCGTCGGATGGCGATCGCATAGTCCGTGAAGGCCTCCTTCCCTACTTTCAGGGTAGGCAAGGAGGCCTTCACGGACCGGCAGAGCGCGGAGACCCCCTACGCCACCTTTGCCTTACCCCTCTATAGAACCGTCCTTGCCACTCACGAGGGGGCATAGCTTGCTCACAGCTTCCTCCCGTAGGGTCCCGGCCCGTCGGCGGCCGGTGATCATGGTGGTGGTTGTGTGCGGGAGACGGAGCGGCGGTTCCGCCCGGAAATCCAGGGACTTCGGGCACTCGCGTGTGTGCTGGTGGTCGTCTACCACGTGTGGCTCGGCCGGATCTCCGGCGGCGTCGACGCGTTCTTCCTGATCTCCGGGTTCCTCGTCACCGGTCAGCTCTACCGCGCGGCGTCCCGCGGGAAGATCGAGTACCGGCCGATGTGGGGCCGGATGATCAAGCGGCTCTTCCCGGCCGCGCTCACCGTGCTGCTGCTGGTCGTCGCGGTGAGCATGGTGCTGCTGCCGCAGAACCGCTGGTTCCAGACGATCAAGGAGGTCGTCGCCTCCGCGCTGTACCTGGAGAACTGGCAGCTGGCGGCGGATTCCACGGACTACTTCGCCCAGCACAACTCGGCGAGCGTCGTCCAGCATTTCTGGTCGTTGTCGATCCAGGGGCAGTTCTACGTGGTCTGGCCGTTGCTGGTCGGGCTGGTGCTCCTGATCGCCAAGCGGGCGGGCCGCACCGTGCTTCCGCTGCTGTCCACAACCCTCGGCGTGGTGTTCGCGGCCTCGCTCGCGTACTCGGTGTGGCTGACCGCGGCCGATCAGCCGCTGGCGTACTTCGATTCGCTGACGCGGGTTTGGGAGTTCGCGCTCGGCGGCCTGCTCGCCTTGCTCATCGACCGGATCCAGGTTCCCCGGCCGGCGCGGGTCGTGTTCGGCTGGGCCGGGGTCGCCGGGCTCGTTTCCTGCGGGCTGGTGCTTCAGGTCGGGACGGTCTTCCCCGGATATCTCGCGCTGTGGCCGACGCTTTCGGCCGCGCTGGTGATCCTCGCGGGGGACACCGCGTTCAGTGGCGGCGCCGACCGATTCCTCAGCAGCCGCCCGCTGAAGTACCTGGGCGACCTGAGTTACGCGCTCTACCTGTGGCACTGGCCGGTCCTGGTCTTCTACCTCGTCGCGCGTGACCGCGAAGAGGTAGGCCTCCGCGGTGGCGCGGTGATCATCGCGCTGGCGTTCGTCCTCGCCGTGCTGACCCATCATCTGGTCGAGAAGCCGGTCCGGGTGTCCGCGATCGGGGCCGGGAACCGTTGGGGCGCATACCGGTTCGGCGCCGCGACGCTCGCGGCCGTGCTCGCCGCGACCGGAGCCTGGCAGTGGGTGAGCGTGAGCCAGGCGGAGAACTACTCGATCGCGGTCGACGATCCGGACCATCCCGGCGCGCTCGCGCACACCGAAGGGTTCACCTACTGGGGCGCCGCCGACGCCGCGCTCGTCCCGTCGTTCGTCGCGGTGTCCGAAGACTGGGCGGGGATCGACCCGGCCCGATGCGGAACCTCGCCGCGTAACGCCGATCTCGAAGTCTGTACGTCGGAGACCACGGGGCATCCCACCCGGCGGATCGTCGTCGCCGGCGACTCGCACGCCGGGCAGTTCCTCGGCGCCCTGCTGCCGGTCGCCGAGAAGAAGAACTGGGAGGTCACGTCGATCCTCCGTGGCGGCTGCCCGTTCTCCACCGACTCCGACGCCGTACCGGGCGACCAGTCCTGCATCGACTGGAACACCGCCGTGGCGGACGAAATCGTCACGACCCGCCCCGACGCGGTGCTGACGATCGGCACCAGGGGCGTGAAGGTCGGCGTCGAAGAACGGGTTCCCGCCGGGTACATCGCGCAGTGGCGCAAGGTCGACGAGGTGGGCATCCCGGTGCTGGCGGTCCGGGACAACCCGCGCTTCGGCCAGTCGCCGTCGGCGTGCGTCGAGAGCCGTGGCGCGGAGTCGCCCGAGTGCGCCACGCCGCGCTACGACCTCTATGCGGCGGAGCCGCCGTACGAGACGCTGCCGGATCTGCCGCCGAACGTGCGGTTCCTCGACTTCAGCGACTACTTCTGCACGGCCGAGGTCTGCCCGCCGGTGGTCGGCAACGTGCTGGTCTACCTCGACGACAACCACGTCAGCGGTACCTACATGTCGACGATGTCGGCCATCGCGGAGAAGGCGATCACCGAGGCGCTCGGCTGGGCGGACGATCACGTCGAGGAGCCGCCGCCGGGAGGGTGATCCAGACAACAGATCGCCGCTGGATTGCGTCATGGCGCACTGACTCGCTGGTCTGCCAACACCCTGCGCAACGATTCGCCCTTATCGGCGCATCGAAACGGCGGATATCGTCGTCGGTATGAGGGTCGCCGTCCACCAGGGCTCGTACGCCGAGCTGCCGTCCGCCGTCGAGGCGTCGGGCGCCGATCTCGTGATCGCCGCCGAGATGATCACCACCGGCTACCACATCGGCGCCCGGTCGCATGAGCTCGCCGAGCCCGCCGACGGTCCGACAGCGGCCCGGATGTCCGCGCTGGCAAGGGAATCCGGCGTCGCAGTGGCCTACGGATACCCCGAATCCGACGGCGGCCGCGTGTACAACAGCGTCCAGCTGATCGGCCGCGACGGACAGCGCCTGGCGAACTACCGCAAGACGCATCTGTTCGGCGACATCGACCGCGACTGGTTCGAGCCGGGCGCCGACGCGGTCGTGCAGGCGGAGCTCGACGGTCTCCGGATCGGCCTGCTGATCTGCTACGACGTCGAGTTCCCCGAGCTGGTGCGCGCGCACGCGCTGGCCGGGACCGAACTGCTCGTGGTGCCGACCGCGCTGATGAGCCCGTACGAACTGGTCGCGGACACGCTGGTGCCCGCCCGCGCCTACGAGAGCCAGCTGTTCGTCGCGTACGCGAACCGGTGCGACACCGAACAGGAACTGACCTACTGCGGCCGCTCCTGCGTCGTCGCCCCGACCGGCGAGGTGCTCGCCCGAGCGGGCGCCGGTCCGGAGCTGATCAGCGCCGAAGTCACCCGTGACGCGCTCGTCGCGTCACGGCTGGAGAACACCCACCTGGCCGACCGAAGGCCCGATCTGTACCGAGGACTTTCCGCATGACCTCCGCCCTCCCGACCGCGATCCACCACGACGAACCGGCGGGCCGCCCGATCACCATGTTCGGCCCCGATTTCCCGTTCGCCTACGACGATTTCCTCGCCCACCCCGCCGGGCTCGGCACCCTCCCCGCCGAGCGGCACGGCACCGAGGTGGCGGTGATCGGCGGCGGACTCTCGGGCATCGTCACCGCGTACGAACTGATGAAACTCGGGCTGCGCCCGGTCGTGTACGAGATCGCCGAGATCGGCGGCCGTCTGCGCACGGTGAACTTCCCCGGCTGCCCGGACGACGTCGTCGCGGAGATGGGCGCGATGCGCTTCCCGCCGGCGTCGACCGCGCTGTTCCACTACATCGACAAGGTCGGCCTGGAGACCACGCCGTTCCCAAACCCGCTGGCGCCCGGCACGCCGAGCACCGTCGTCGATCTCAAGGGGGAGAGCCACTACGCGCGCACGGCGGACGAACTCCCCGCCGTCTTCGGCAAGGTCGCGGCCGCCTGGGACAGCACGCTGTCCGAGCAGGCCGCGTTCACCGAGATGCAGAAGGCGATCCGCGACCGCGACGTGAAGACGATCAAGCGGCTGTGGAACGAGCTCGTCCCTAAGCTGGACAACCAGACCTTCTACGGTTTCCTCTGCGATTCGCCCGCGTTCGCCTCCTTCCGCGACCGCGAGATCTTCGGGCAGGTCGGCTTCGGCACCGGCGGCTGGGACACCGACTTCCCGAACTCCATCCTGGAGATCCTGCGAGTGGTCTACACCGGCGCGGACGACGAGCACCGCAGCATCGTCGGCGGCAGCAGGCAGCTTCCCTTGCGGCTGTGGGAACACGCGCCCGAGGACATCGCTTTCTGGCCCGCGGGAACGAGTCTGAGCTCGCTGCACGGCGGCGGCCCGAACCCCGGCGTCGCCCGGCTGCACCGGACCGCGCCGAACAACATCACCGTGACCGACACCGAAGGCCGTATCCGCACCTATCCGGCGGCGGTGTTCACCGCGCAGAGCTGGATGCTGCTGTCGAAGATCGCCTGCGACGAGGCGCTGTTCCCGATCGACCACTGGACGGCGATCGAACGCACGCACTACATGGAGTCCTCGAAGGTCTTCGTCCCGGTGGACCGGCCGTTCTGGCTCGACAAGGACCCGGAGACCGGTCGCGACACGATGAGCATGACGCTCACCGACCGCATGCCGCGCGGCACCTACCTGCTCGGCGACGATCCGGACGCGCCCGCGGTGATCTGCCTGTCCTACACCTGGGCCGACGATTCGCTGAAATGGCTGCCGCTTTCGGTGTCCGAGCGGGTCGAGGTGATGCTGCAGTCGCTGAAGGAGATCTACCCCGGCGTCGACGTCCGGCGGCATATCATCGGCGACCCGGTGACCGTGTCCTGGGAGGCCGAACCGCATTTCATGGGCGCGTTCAAGGCCAACCTGCCCGGCCACTACCGCTACCAGCACCGGCTGTTCACCCACTTCAAACAGGACCGGCTGGAGGAGCGCCACCGCGGCCTCTTCCTGGCGGGCGACGACGTCTCCTGGACCGCGGGCTGGGCCGAAGGCGCGGTGCAGACGGCGCTCAACGCGGTGTGGGGCGTGCTGCACCACTTCGGCGGCGAGACGGATCCGGCGAACCCGGGGCCGGGCGACGTCTACGACGACATCGCGCCCGTCGAACTGCCCGACTGAGCACGGCGGTCCGCCAGCCACGCCATGCCCGCCGCGAGGAGGGCGCCGAGGGTGTTCATCAGCCAGTCGTTGGTGTCGCAGGCGCGGCCGATCGCGGGTACGAACGCCTGCAGCGCCTCGATCACCGCGGACAGCGCCGAGCCTGCCGCGAGCATCGTCACGGGGCGCCGGGACGCCAGCGCGGCGAAGCAGACCGGCGGCAGGAACAGCGCGACGTTGGCCAGGAGCTCCACCGAGCCGAGCGTGGGCAGGGAGAACTGGACCGTGCACACGATCTCGTCGATCGTGCGCCCGGTGGGCACCAGAGTCAGCGCGAAGACCGGTACCAGCGCCACTCCCGCGAGCGCCCAGAGGACCCGGGGCCTGCCCGCGAACAGGTGGCCAAGGACGGCGCAGACGAGCGCGACCAGCAGGATCGCCACCGGCACGAGGGCGGAGTGGTCGAGCAGGAAGTTCGTGATCATGGCCGGCCGATCCTACGGGCCGGTGAACCCGACCTCCGCCGACGGCACCACGCGCAGCCGTCCGCCCGGGTGGATCGCCGTGCTCAGCAGCAGGTTGTGCCGGGCGACGACCTGTTCGGCGGTCAGCCCGGTGGTGGGGTCGCCGTCGGACGAGGGAGCGTGGCCGTCGGCGACGAGCACGACGTCCAGGCCGTGGCTCTGCGCGGACCGGGCGGTCGCGTCGACGCAGTAGTCGGTGGCCAGCCCGGTCAGCACCACGGTGTCGACGCCGCGGTCGACGAGCAGCCCCACCAGCCCGGTGCGGTAGAAGGAATCCGTCGCCGTCTTGTCGACCACGACGTCGACCGGTTCGAGGCCGAGCAGCGCGCTGACCCGGGTTCCCGGAGAGTCGGGGTCGAAGTCGGTGCCGGGCGCGCCGATCTGCCGCAGCGCGATCACCGGGACACCGTGCTCGCGGGCCTTCCTGGCGAGCGCGGCGATCCGCGCCGCCAGTTCCTCGCCACGCCAGACCAGGGGAACGAGCATTTCCTGCATGTCGACGATCAGCAGCGCGGCCCTCATGTCCGCAGCCTAGGACAGCGCGGCTGGCGACTCGGCCTCCGGGATCAGCAGCCGCGGCGCGCCCGAGCCGTCGGCGGGCACGGCCCAGACGTCGGAATGGCCTTGAGTGCGGGGGAGGGCGTAGGCGACGGTGCGGTCGTCGAGCCACGCGGGTTGGTCGTCGACGTTCCGGGTCTCCGCCAGCGGCGTCACGGTGCCGCTCGCGAGATCGAGCACCGACACCCGCCAGCCCTTCGCGGGATCGCCGTCGATGGCGGCCTTGTAGGCGACGCGGGTCTCGTCGGGGGACAGAGAAGGGCACTCGACGTTGTCCCGCAAGGTCTTCACGGTCCGGGCGGTCGAGTCGCCCTCGACGAGGTAGCGGTGGGAGCCGGTCGACATGGTGGCGTAGAACCGGCCCGGCTGCCGGGTGAAGGTGACGCCCCAGAAGTTGAAGTCGGCCGCCTTGTACGGCTTGCCGTCCACGGTCACGGCGAAGTCCTCCAGCGTGCCCTCGACGCTGTCGGTGGTGAGGTCGAGGGTGCCGGCGCGAGTGGAGAACCGGCCGCCGTTGTAGGAATCGCCGGTGACGAACACCGTCCACGCCAGCCGCTTCCCGTCGGGAGAGACCCGCGCCCGGTTGGGCAGGCCGACCAGCGGGATCTCCTGAGTGACCGCGAGTCGGCTGTCGAGCACGGCCAGCTGATACGTGGTGAGCCCGGTCTCCGGGCGCAGGCAGATCCCGGTGCCGCCCGCCGCGTAGACCCGGCTGCAGGAGACGGTCGACACCGCCCGTGCGCCGCCAGGGTCGGCGGCGCTGACACTGGACACGTGCCCGCGGTCGGCGTCGGCGGTGCTGCGGAAGAGCAACCGCCCGCCTTCGAGGGTGACGGCGCCGCTGGTGCCCGCCGACGCGGTGTCCTGGTTGCGCGCGCCGGCCACCCCGACGTAGATCACGGCGGCCGCGGCCAGCGTGAGCACTCCGGTGACGGCGATCAGGACGCGGGTGCGGGTGTTCACGGTCGTGCCTTCCTGCGGGGGACCAAGAGAACGAAGGTGGCGGCGACGGCGGCGAGCACCGTCCCGGCGGCGATCGTGATCGCCGTGGCCGCGCCCCAAAACTGCCACGAGAGTCCGAAAAGGACGGACGAGACGAAGTACGCGAGCGCCTGCCCGCTCTGCACGATCGCGATACCGGTGGTGCGCAACGCCTCGGGCAGCAACGGCCCGGCCAGCGCCATCAGCACACCGTCGGTCGCCGCGTAGAACACGCCGTACAGGCCGAGGGTGAGCACGAACAACGCCCAGCCGGTGAGCGGGCTGAGCAGCAGCAGATAGACGGTGACCAGGGCGCCGTAACCGCCGAGCATCACCGGCAGCCTGCCGATGCGGTCCGCCAGCGCGCCGAGCGGCGCGGCCAGCAGCAGGTAGCCCAGGTTCGTCCCGACGGCCAGCAGCGGGAACCAGCCGGTGGCGATGTCCTCCTTGTCCTGCAACAGGAGATAGACGAACCCGTCGCCGATGGTGGCCAGGCCGAGGACGCACGCGGCGATCAGCAGCCGCCGTACGCCGGCGCCTCGCAGAAGTCCCGCCGCCGCTCGCAAGGACACGGTGCCCGACGGCGGTTTGGGCGCGCGGTGGTCGCGGACGAACAACGCCAGCAGCAGCACTCCGGCGGTGGCGATGCAGAAGCTGGTCACGAAGACCGCGTCGAACCCTTCGACCCCGGTCGCCGAACCCGCCACGGCCAGCACCGCGACCGCGGCGAGCGGGCCGAGGAACGCGCCGACGCTGTCCATCGCCCGGTGCACGCCGAACGCGCGGCCCAGCATGTGTTCGGGGGCCGACAAGGTGATCAGCGCGTCGCGCGGCGCGGTCCGCAATCCCTTGCCCGTGCGGTCCGCGGTGAGCACCACGCCGATCGCGGTCGCCGACGACCCCGCGGCCACGAGCCCCAGTTTCGCCACGGCCGACATCGCGTAGCCCAGCCCGGCGACCGCCTTGCGCCGTCGCACCCGGTCGGCGACGTAGCCGCCGACCAGGCGCAACAGCGCGGTCGCGCCGGTGTAGAGGCCGTCCACCACGCCGTACGCCGCCGGGCCGAGGTGCAGCCCGAGCACCAGGTACACCGGCAGCACGGCCGTCACCATCTCCGAGGAGACGTCCGTGACGAGGCTGACGGTGCCCAGGGCGAAGACGTTCCCGCCCAGCAGGGCGAAGGACTTCTTGGACACGCCACCGGGATGTTCCCGGCGGCCGATCGTGGACAGGTACACGCGCCGAACCACCCTTCTCCGCCCGCGGGCGCGTCCACAGTGGACACGCCCGCGGGGTTCACCCGACTACTGCCACACGCTCGTGATCGGCGCCTTGTTGGCCGCGTTGCCGATACCGGGCAGGCCGAACGACGCCTCCATCGTGCGGAGGATCGAGTAGTGGTTGATGGATTCGCTGTAGCTGCCCGGCTTCACGTGGGCGCCGACGAACGTCGTGAAGATCTGGTTCACCGACGTCCCGCTGTCCTCGTCGAAATTGACGATCAGCAGGCTGTTGTGCGTCTTGGCCCACTGCGCGTAGGCGTCGAGGTTCTTCTTCAGCCATTTGTCGCCGGTGTCGACCGAACAGTCGTGCATGTCGCTGCACAGGTCCGGGGTCACGAAAGCGACGTGGGGCAGCTTGGTGAAGTCGCTCGGGAACGACGAGAACGTTTTGTTCGCCGACGACGGCACATTGCCGAAGCTGACCCAGCTGTTGTGCTTGCGGGCGTATTTGCCCTTCGTGCAGCCGGTGTAGCCGTCGGAAGGCATGCTTTCCGCGTAACCGACGAACTTCTTGCCGATCCCGGCCAGCTGGGAGGCGATGTTCTCCTTGTTCCCGAGATCCTGGCATTTGTTGCTGTCGACACCGTGGGTCGAACCCGCGAACTGGGCGATGTAGTTCGGCTGGCTCGGGTGCGTCGTCCCGTACGCCTTGGTGAACTTGGCGCCCTGCGAGGCGAGCTTGTTGAAGTACGGCGCCTTGGAGCTGCCGCTGATCTCCTTGTAGTCCTTGTTCTCGAACATCACGAGGACGATGTGGTCGAACGCGGGCACTTTCGCCGCGGCGGGCTCTATCGCGGCGGCGGGAGTGTCCTGATGGGACACCACCAGCGCCGTGGCCAAACCGGTCGCGGCCACGGCCGCGACCGCGATCCGTTTCCAGAACATGGAAACCTCCTGGGAAAAAGGTTGAAACTTTGACGACCAACCATCGGGTTCAGCGGCGCTCCGCGGGCGTCGACAGAGTTGAGACATCGGATGTCTCTGGTGCATTTAAACGGCAAAGAAGTCGTCGGCCCATCAAGATCGCCTGACTGGAGTAACCGGCGGTCGTGGAACACCCCAAATCCGGCATTGCTTGGCACGAAACCGTGTAAACCGGCCGCCGACCTTGCGTTCGATGCCGGGAACCGATGAACTTATGGCAACTCGCTGATTCAGCCGGTTGACAGTGGCGCCGCCATTGCCCCGGCTCTGTGGTGTACTCATCCGACCATTGGTTAAGCTGTCGGCGTGAAGCCCTTTTCGCCGAGGCCGGCCGGATACACGATCGAAGAACTTTCCACGATCGTCGGCATGTCGGCGCGCAATATCCGGGCCCATCAGACGCGGGGCCTGCTCGCCCCGCCGGTCCGGCACGGCAGGTCCGCCTACTACGGCCCGGCCCATCTGCGGCGCCTTCGGCGTATCACGATGCTGCAGAAACAGGGCTTCAACCTGGTGTCCATCGCCGCGATGCTCGGAACGACCACAGTGGACCGCGCCGAGCGGCTGGACGCGGCGATGGCGGACATCGCCCGTGACCAGCCCGCCGTCGCCCGGTGCCTGGAACGCCACGGCGTGCTCGGCAGGGACGAAACGGGAGCCCCGGCGGTCGTCCGCGCGTCCGTTTCGCGCGCGGTGACGGACCTCGCCGTGGCCGGGATCCCGCCCGTCGCCGCCCTGCGGTTCCTCGGCCAGTTCATGGACCGGGTCGCGCCACTGGCCGGCGAGCAGCTGGGCGCGCTGAAAGCTCAGGCGGGAGGGGGCTCGGCGGCTCCTCGGGCCTGTTTCGCGGACCTCCTTGTAAGCGCTTTCAAGATCGCCGTGGAGAACGCGGCCGAAGGATGACACCGATGCGGCGCCGGTCAGGAACGCCGCACGGTGATCTGGTCGACGAGGGTGCCGTCGGCGCTGATCGCGCGAACGTCCATTTTGGGCGGTGCGGTGCCCGTGCCCGCGACGACGTCGACCGCGACCAGGCTGTAGCCGCGGAACCGGACCCGGGACCAGGTGACCTTCTTGGTGCGGTCCTGGCCGTCGCGTTCGGAGTACTTCATGGGGACCGGGGAGTCGTTGCTCGTCTCGTGGCCGAGGTACGTGTCGGGCGCGGGGAATTCGGAGACGCTACCGCCACCGCCGCCCGCCGTGATGTACGTGGTCCCGTCCTTGACCGGGTCGGTGGTCCCGCGCGAGGGCACCTTCTTCACGGCCTTGCCCGCCCGGATGGGGTCGGTGCGTTCGTAGATGTGGTTGTGGCCGTTGAGCACCAGGTCGACCTGGTACTTGTCGAACAGCGGTGCCCAGTCCTTCTGCGCGCCGAGTTCGGCACCGTTGGAGTGGCAGGTGGAATACGTGCACTGGTGGCAGTAGACGACGATGAAGTCGATCGTGGGATCGGCGCGGAAGGCGGCGAGCGTCTTGCCGAGCCACTTGAGCTGCTTGCCCTTGGTGTAGTCCAGATTGGACGGACTGTTGTAGCAGACGTCGTTGCCGTCCAGGCTGATCATGCCGACGTTCTGGTAGCGCCACGAGTAGATGCAGGTGGAACCGTCCCAGGCGTTGTCCGGCATGGTGAAGCGCGCTCGCACGCCGCCGTAACCGTCTTCGGAGTACCAGCCCTCCATTTCGTGGTTGCCGAGCGCCATCATCCACGGGATCCCGGCGGTGACCGGTTCGTTCTGCACGAAGAAGGAGTCCCAGAGCCGCGCGTCGTACTGGTCTTCCTCCGGATGCCCGCCCTCGCCTTCGAGGGCGTAGCTCAAGTCGCCCATGGCGAGGTGGAAGGCCGGGTCGAGGCCCGCGATCAGGCTGCTGGTCGCGACGGCGTTGTAGCCGACGCCCTGGTCGCCGAAAGCGGTGAAGGTGAACGTGCCGTCGCCGCCCGGGGCGGGGGCGGTGCGGAAACTCGCCATCTCACCGAGCCGGGCGGCGGGGTCGTAACCCTCGTGACCGACGACGTAGTAGTACGTGGTGTTCGGCAGGAGACGGTCGATCCGGGCGTGGAGGTAGTACTGGGTGATCGACTTCGGGCTGTTCGGCGGGACCTCTTCGACCGGATGCTGCCAGGACATCTGGCTGGTCAGCGCCCGGACCTCGGCCGGGATCGGCGGGCTGAAGTCGCCGGGAACGGTGCCGATCCGGACGAACGGCGCGGTCACCGCCGCCGGCACCTGCCAGGAGACGACGACCTGCTGCGACGGGTCGGCCCCGTAGGCGATGTGCCGACCGAACGGCCGCAGCGCCGAACCGGCGACCTTGTCGGCGTTGAGCAGCACCATCGGCCCGGGGGACGCCGCGGCCGCGCCCGGCAGCAGGACGCCGCCGGCGGCGAGTGCCGCGCCGCTCACCGCACCCACCCGGAACAGGGTCCGCCGCGAGTACTGCTTGACGAAGTTGTCGTGTTTCTCGGCCAAGCTGAGCCGACGATAGGCTTGAGACCTGCTGTTTCGGGGAGTTTCGGCCATGAAATCGAAGTTAAGAAGGCTTCTTAACGAAGTCAAGAGGCCGATGGTCGTTGGATGACCGGCTGCATGGAACCGTGCAAGTGACTTCGGGCATAGGGGACTTTGTGCCTGAAGGGCGATCACGCGTGATTGAGCGGCGATCACGCGTGATTGGAGGCGTAACTCGCGTGATCAGACGGCGATCATCGTGATCGCCGTTCAATCACGCGAGTGCGCTGTTCAATCACGCGAGATCCGTCTTCAATCACGCGAGTTACGACTTTCGGGACGGGTGGTCAGACCAGTTCCGACGAGACGACCGAGGTCAGGTCGCGCAGCCTGTCCAGCAGGGGCTCGACCTCGGCGGCGTCGATCAGGACGGCGCAGGTCATGGTGCTTTCCCGGACGCCGTCGCGGACGTCGACGGACAGGTCGTGGACCAGGCAGCCGAGCGCCTCGAGCAGGCCGGGGATCTGTTCGACGCCGCCGACGAAGTACGTGGCGATCCGGCGGCGGACCAGCATGGACGAGCGAGGGGCGGGAACCTGGAAAGCGGTGATCGACATCGTGGTCTCCAAAGGCGGGAAAGCTGACAGGCCATGGAGGGCCAGGTCCCGGGAGATACCCCGTATCGAGGGGTCGCCGGACTGCGCGCCGGCGACCTGGTTCAGCCGGCGCGCTCGACTACGAGTCGGTTAAAGCGGAGTCGGTCCAAGCGGCGCACGGCGACAGGCTAACACGTCACGAGAGACGTAGGCGAGAACCCTGCTCGCGAACGTGCGCGGCGGAGCCGCAGTCGAGGTCCAGCTGCCGCTGCCGCTCGGCCACGAACGCCCGGCCGAGGCCGGTGCGATCCGAAGTGGACAGTGTCCGGCGCAGTTCGTTGAGCAACCCGCGTTCCTCCGCGCGGATATGCGCGTCCACCGAATTCTCCAGCGCTGCCAACGCCTTCTCGGAGTCCGTGGACTCCAGCACGGCCAGCAGCTCGTCCGCGAGCCCGCTCTCCGTCGCATCGGGACGGACGATCCGATCCGTCGCGGTCGCATGGGCGACCAAGGACGCCGAGAGCTCCGCGATCAGGGCTGGACGGTCGGCCTCGTCGTTGCGCAGGTCGCGGAACAGCTGTTCGATCCGGCGGTGATCGGCCAGGACGACCTCGACCAGGTCGGAGCCCGGGGGAGCGGCCGTCGGGCCGGGGCGCATCCAGCCGAACGTCAGCTCCACGGCCTGGCGCCAATGCGAGTACTCACTGTCGCGGCGGGCGGGGTCCATCGTCGGCAGCCACTGCCCGGCGCGGTGCCAGTTCCGGCGCAGCCCCTCCAGGTCGGGCCAGTAACCGACCGACAGCCCGG
>Ga0307518_10000652_pt1 | contig 26077 bp, 12 predicted proteins | sample 25_EM_MG_FD_203889 | JGI IMG/M metagenome (GOLD analysis project Ga0307518, IMG submission 203889) | Populus trichocarpa ectomycorrhiza microbial communities from riparian zone in the Pacific Northwest, United States - 25_EM | ecosystem: Host-associated > Plants > Roots > Unclassified | place... | reverse complement strand
TTTATTTATTAATAAATAATAACAAATAATAGACACTCGCATTCCCATTCCCTTCTCTGCCTACATAGAAAAGTCCAAGTCTAGCTGCGTCCTTACAGGCTACTACTTGCTTAAACCATGTGAAATGCCCCCATTCAAATTTTACTTCCTGGCTGTCATTTTCTCTCTCGCCTCCCAAACATGAGCACCGCTTTTAATTCCTTCTGTCTATGATACGCCACGAGACTTCATAAAGTTTATCACCATGTTAGTTTAATCACAGAATATGTTTTTTTTCGTGTGCTAATAAAACCGCAAGGCATCGTTATTTTCTGTCAAGCTCTATTCTATATTCCGTTTATGGATGGATTGGCCTTGTTCATACAAGCAAACAAACAGCCATATTTTCCACACAAAGTTGATGAATTGAATTGAAAGATATTTTGCCCGTAACTTCTGCTAGCTCTTGTTAGGAGTGTGACTGTTCAAGAGCGGAGCATCTCACAAGCATACACACGCTAACTCTATCCTTTCACTGTCCATAAGTCTATGGTTTGGTCGAGACCACGTAATTCTCGAAAATAACACTACCTGTCTTCGTTTACCTCTTTTGCTCCAGCTAGTTTCCAATTTCCATCAGTGACTCGGAGTGTACGGCGACTCAGTTCCACATTGTAATGTTGAGCGTGGGCATAGATAGAGTTACCGTTTGAAACTCTCTAGCCTAAACGGTATGAACTATGCATTATGCAAGGCTTCCTGTTCACTTTAACACGTTCATATACACCAAACAACACGTGGAACAGGGGAGCCACCGAATTAGAGAAAATCTGTCCAGGTACTTTGGTTAGACTCTGGAAATCAAGAAAAGAAGCTGTAAAACTTTGATTTTTAAACGTGTTAACCCCTCGTCCCTTCTGGCTTGGAGAATTTTGGACCTCAAAATTTTGTTTGGTCAAGACTTGTCACACCTTCTAAAGAACACACCTTTTACATCCTTCCCACTTTCCTTGCTCCATTATACCTCTCTCTCCTCAAGCACCCTCCTAATTCTCTTTCCGTTCATGAATCTTTGACTACAAACGTGTATCTCCCATTTTATTGGATACCCATTTGCACGCACTTGATTTCTGTTATTGGGTATCTTTGTATTTTATTCATTAACACCAAAGAAACATCAAGCTCAGCCATAATCTTGACTAGGGTATTGATATACTTCTGAAGGATTCCCTTAAGCTGAAATTGGGCGGAGAGAAATGGTGGGAGCTTTATCTGTAATGGGCTCATCTGTGGTGGATCCACACACCAGTCCATGTTTGTGTTTGGATTCGCTGCCCACAACTAATATTGGTCTTAAGAACAGTGGAGATTTGGCTTTGCAAAGGAGTTCAATAAAGAGAAAGCAGTTAACAAGGCCAGGATCATTGGAACTGGGGAGTTCTTTCGTGGACTCATGGCATGATTGGAGGCTCTCATCAAAAGCTATTTCAGGAATCGTTAGTAAGAGCTCAAGGAAACAGAGAAAGGATAGGGGACTTGTGATTGTCAGCGAGTTGGCGGGGCAATATGAGGATAGTTTTGAGGATGTCAAAACGGTAAGCTTTTATTGTTGTTTGATGCATTTATTAGCTCTATATTTATTAGCTCCCCCTCCCCCTCCTCCTCTATTTTGGCCTGTAGATGATGAAACTCAGATGTCAATAATCATGAATTCATGTCTGTGTTCCAAATATGCTGCTGTTACAATGTCTTGAAGCGTAAAGCCTACTTAAATAAAACTCATCAAGTTAAAAAAGGAATGCAACTCAAAGGAAATTAATATGCTGAATGTAGAAGACTATGGCTGCATAAATTATTAGCTAATTAAACATGGTGTCACAAACATTTCCTTTTGCTAGTAGTTGCTACTATAAAAATAATAAACTTAGCAATCAACTGAATAACATAATGGATATCAAATCAAATGATCGTTTATAAATCATAAGCTTAGATTGATAAATTTTTACAGAACCGTAGTACGTATCTCAACTCCCTCTTTGATTTGCTTCTGGAAGCATGAGATATACAGTTACAGTTACTGCTGGATTGTGTGATATAAAATTTCCCTGTTCGTTGAAATAAAAGTTATCTGACCATGAATTTCAAGAACATTGATAACTATTGACATGCCTATGTTAATGATAGTGCTTTGTAATTTTCTCTTATGCTGATCAAGATGCTCCTGCCTGCAGCAACTACTCAATTATTTCACATACAAAGCTGTAAGGACTGTACTTAACCAGCTCTACGAGATGAATCCAACGCAATATACATGGTTTTATAAGTAAGTGGAGTCTTCACTGGGCCAAGACTAATGCTTCTCCTAGTAACTTTCTTATTTATTTACGCTTTGTTTTCCTTTTATTTTTCTAACCAAACACCTTTTCGCACATTTGGTTATTTTTAAATGGAATGGATGTGATTTAGCTTTTAAGCTCTGTAAGTTGAGAATCTCACGTCAAAAAGGCAGCACCCATGTTTCTCATCCATGAAAACTTGAGCACTGAAAATAATACACAAGAGACATATAGATTTATCAACACTGGTACTTCTAGATATCCTAACTGTAGATGCAGGTTGTCTGTTGGCATGAAACCATTATAACATGAACATTTTCATCAAGTGAATGCTGGACTATCTATCAAGTATTCTGATTAGTGATTGTTCTATTCCTTTTTTCCTATTAAGTTTGCTTATTTCTATATTTTGGCAGTTTTGTTGCGCATAATAAGCCAGGAGATGGCAAGCGTTTCCTTCGCGCTCTCGTGAAGGTAGTCTTTTTGTAAGCCTTTATGTGTAACTTGATTACCTTGAAACTGCTTCAATAGTTTCCCCAGATTTTGACGCTGCGCGGATTTTCCCTTAAGTAGCTTAATTGATTGCTTGCCTTACTTTTGACATCCTTTTAGGGCACAAGATGCAAGATATATGTGCTTTTTTCGCTCAATTTTTCTCAGCAAACAAGTGTAATTTTCACATGGTCATTAAAACGAATAATGTATTTTAGCAAAGACAGGTAGATAGAGGATAGAATTGTAAGAGTAACAACATTTGAATGGATTCATCCTTTTTACTGGCAGGAGAAGCAGGACCTTGCAGAAAGAGTGATGGTCACACGCCTTCACCTGTATGGGAAATGGATTAAGGTAATTGACTGCCGCTTTTGCTTTGACATGTAAATTAAGCACATAAATATGTAAAAGGTACTTTCTTGTTATTGTGATGTAGAAATGTGATCATGCTGAGATATATAAAGAAATCTCTGATGAGAACTTGGAGTTGATGCGTGAACGGCTCAAAGAGACTGTGATATGGCCATCAGATGACACAAACACAGAGAAGATTGGCTGAAGGGATGCAGATTTATATTCATTCTCTCTTTCTGTCTGCTGTCGTGTTTTTTAGTGCAGGTTTATCTTGGGTTCAATATCAACCCATTTGGTTCCAAAGATTGTCTTCTTTATACTATTATTTTTCTCCTGTTAACAAGACATGATAAATATATTGTATATAGACATTACTCATCAGTCTAGATACCATAAAAAAGAAGGATTTAAATTAATTGAAGGGTTTTCCTGTACCATACTCCATGGCATGGTTTCGAAACATGGATTTTTAGGGACTTACAGAGTGAGTCATTATGTTTCAGAAGAAGAGTCGAGGAACAAGCATATATCCTTAATTTGCAAAAAAATATGTATGTATGTATGGATGTCGTGGTTTAATTTACAAGTTGATACCATGTGCTACAACAAGGATCATCGATTACATACAAAAATTAATGCATAATGTAGGCATCACGGAAAGGGATCTGCTGCCCCCACAAATCGAGAACCACACTGCTCTCTAACTGGAAAAACTGAAAGCAATGTAATGTGACCCCTACAAAAGAAAGAATTGAACAAAAGAAGGAAATATGGCTCAGATAACAAGCAATCACCATCTCCAATTTAAAACTCGAAGGGAAATTGACTAATATGTAGCAAAATAGTTTATGGTTAATGCCAGCATCTTCACCTACTAAATGAAAAGGTAGAGAATAAAGAGCGTATATCCATGCCAATATGATGCTATAGTAATCGAGTAATTGACACCGGTCCAACCAATTTGCTGGAAGTAAATTTTATAGCAGAGCTACTTGTGTGCCAAGGAAAATAAATTAACTAATTTAAACAAATAAAAGATTTTGTCCAATGACAATCCATCGAAAAGGAGAGAAATTTGCCAATTAAATATACCATCACAACCCAGTCAAAATTTAAATGAGCACCAACCTTCACTGCAGCATAATGTTTCAAGCTTCCAGAGAAATGCTGGACATATCTTACAAAATAAGGTCAAGACCAAAGATTGTTCTGCATTTGTCTCTCCTCTTTGTGCTAGATTCAAGGGATGCATACAGATGATCATGTGAGGCCATCACCAAAAGTCATAGACTGAGTCATCACTGTTCTTACACGAAGCTGCAAAAAATATAGTACTGGAACATTAGTAAAACAGTTAAAACGAGTAAAAGGGTGTTCCAAACTCAGGTATAAGTTCAGTGACCTTCACGTCAAGGCAGGAATCATTAACCATGTTCCTTATTTGAGATACCATGCCCGCATTCTTAAGTTGTACTAGCCGACCAAATGCACCAGGACAAGGGAATGTGAGATTTACTATCATCCAGACAGCAGCTGTACGTAAACCTGCTATCACTACACTGCAAGAAATTGATCATGAAAGATTGGGCTCAATTGTCTGCTCGGACAAAAATTTGCTGCATAACTATTTCCTTATGAAACTCATTTCCACTTGCCACGTTGCCAAGAAGATACATTCCCTACATGATAAGAATTTTAATTATCTATTAGCAGTCTATAAACAGCAGTACACTGTAAATTCCCCCGAGACCCACCTTTTTCTTGCATGGTTTCAATCATGATTGGCAGAAACAATAGTTGACAATATGTTACCTTTCCCAATGCTCTTCATCATTCAAAAAGTAGACAGATTAAACATAGAGACCAAATTAAATCATCCAGCATATAGTTGTAGGCACATGTCAGAAATGTCTTGTTAATATAAACTAGTCTTGTTTCCCCTGCCGACATTTTACTGAGCTTACTTGATAAATGACACTTTTACTTGCATATCAACAATCTTCACATGGAAATGCAAAAGTTCATCTGGATGATAGAGCTGAGATTTGCCCTCATCCCAGAGTTCACAGATTAATACCCGCTGACCATAAAAGACAACCAACCATCACACAGCAAGATAATAGACCTACTTATGTTTAATAACTAATGCACCATGGTGTCTCTGAGATTTCTTGCTAATATTAGGAAAGGTGTATGTTCATGCGGCCATGTTTTTATCAATGATGTCAAGACTTTCTTATAAATAACAAATTCCATGTAGAATGCAAGTTGTTTGTGTCCCTGTATGTTCATTATCCTTCAACAATACACTAGCTTGTTTTGTTTAATTTCTCAATATGCATGTCTAAATTTTCAATGTGGAACTTGCAATCTTCAAGCTTGTCAGCCTCTACCTTCAATGGAAAATCATTGATGTGCCTTAAAATATGAAACAACTATGATGATTAGCAAAGTGAGCAAGAAGATCAACAGTTTTAATATGTGACAGTCCTGCGAGAAGTTTCTTTTCATGATCAATGCTAAGGACATGGAAAGAGCACCTCAATTTAACATCAAGTTACTGTTTTCTTTTCTGATAAATCAGATGCCGTGGTGACAATCTCAAGTGAACATCAAGTTACAGTTTTATTTTTGATAAATCAGAAACAGTGATGACATTTAAAAAAAAAAAAACGAAGGAAGAAGAAACCTTTTGGAATGAATACATATAATGATGAATGTAAGAACACATAATAATACATGTGGTGGATGTACACGCAAGAGTCTCCTTACAATTTTCAATCGATGTTCTGTTATAGCATGTGCATGTTTTGCAATTTTTTCCTTTTTCATGTCCATTAGTTTTTTCTAAAAAAGTTATTAAAAATCATTCAGCACTCATGGGATCAATTGAACTTAACGAAAACAGCTTAGGCTACTTAACGAAACACCTTTATAGGGTGTGGCAGCAATCCACTATCGCTCCTGCATTGGGTGTGGCAGCAATCCAACTGATCGAATCAAATTGTTTCTACATTCTATAATTCCGCACATATATATATTACTCATGGTTTTGACATTGTAAAGACAACCATATCCACAGCTATGTAAAGCAACTAATTGGACATTTTCAAATGAAAGATCATAAATGCAACCAAAGTATCTGAAAACAACCCTATTCATTAAGAACAAAGCTGATGAACTGGAAAATGTTCATCCACATACCATCATGATAATGCCAAAAGTGACAGACATCATCCCCTAGTTAAGCAGCATGGCTTGATTGCAACATCAGATGACGGCTATGTTTAAAACAACTTTTGCAATAATAGAAGACTCACCATCCACAAAACAGTTACGCAGTTACAATAACAATTAGTAACTGAAATGACAAACCAGATATCACAACATTTTCACTATCATACAGCATGGATTGTAAACCCTCTGGGCAAAAAATCATAAACTATTACATAAGCAAGATAGGCTATACATTCCTTTCTTAGTAGTTTCCCAGCAGTCATTACCGAAATTATACTATTCGGTATGACATTTCTTTCTCCTTAAAACTCCACCCTCACCCTGAAGAGTTACTACTTTTGTAAAACAATCTATTTGAGCTGTATATGCTACTAGCCAATCCATTCCTAAAATCAAGTTAGCCAATCAATTCAGTAATTCCATACAAATTACTCCATATTCAGTTAACCTCTTTGTTAACCAATAAACCCGGTAATTCTCTTAATTACCCAAGAAATCCGGCTAACCCATTTTGGTTGCCAAAATCAATCCGGTAATTCTATATCAATTACCTAGCATCTGGCTAACCTCTTTTGTTAGCCAAATAATAATTCCGGTAATTTCACATAAATTACCAATAATTCTCATTTCTAATAATCACTTAATTATTCATTCTTTTAACATCAATTAAATAAACAACATAGATATATAAGGAAAACTAATAATTACAAAATAAGATGACGAATCACCTACCTTCCGCTCGTGATTGCCTAGCTCCTCTCTCCTGTTTGATGACCAGCTCCATACGTAACTCCTGAATCAATCAAATGTCATTATATCATTAGTCCATCAATATTTTTCTTACGTGCCGAAACGCAAAGCACATAATTCTTTTTTAATTCGTTCGGATAAAAATTCATTCTCAAACATAACATCATCATTTCACATACAACCACATATTTAAATCAAGTTACTTCTTTTCTTGCTTTATGTTCATAATTCCTCCATCAAATAATCCTTCTATTCTTTATGCCTTCACATCATATTATTTATTTTATCTAAACATGTGTAAGAACTATTTTCAAGCACAATCTAAACATCTTGTCTTCATGCTTTCTTTTTAACTAGTTCAATTCTCTTTTAAATTGAATTTACTTATTTCTCTCAACTTTAAGACTATTTCTTCATTTAGTCTTTCTTACATATTTTAAATATCATGATTAAACATAGTTTCCTAAACATTAACATCAAAAGTCATTCCTCCACTTTTCTTTCATTTGGCCAAATGTCATCTTCCTTTTCCTCCCCCAAATGTTTCTTCATTTACTTGTTCTTTCAACTTGTTTTCATGCTATTCCACTTCATCATTTTTCCTTCCCCTCCTAATTTCCCCAAATTCCCATAAGAACCCTAAGTTCAAGGATTTAAGGAAAATTCCATGAAATTACTTCCTAACTTTATCAAGTAAGCTTAAAAACATCTAAATCAAACATTAAATCCAAACTTCTTATGCTTACCAATGGACTTTCTTCCAATTTCTCTTCTCTCCCAAGGTTAGCCAAATTCCCTCTCTCAATTCCTTCACTTGATTCTTCCTTAGATTAGTGTTTTATAAGTTGGATTTTTTAAGTTTATAAGGTTATTCTCTCACTTTTCTTATTTTTTACTTGGTTTTTATGTTTTTTCCTTACTTTTCTCTCTCGCCTTTTCTTTTCCCATTCCGCTTCTGCCCAGTCGGCAGCATATAAAAGGAAGGGAGAGCTGATTTGTTTTATTTTTTTTAATGGCAAATAACCATTTTGCCCTTAATGAGTCCTTTTGCTTCTATTTGACGGTTCTTATTTTTTTTTTTTAGCACTACCGAGCTCCGTTCATCCTAAAATTTTAACCAGATTTGATTCAATATATTTTAAGGTCCCTCGTAAAAGTTCAGCTCAATCTGATGGTCGGGTTGAAAATTACGCCCAATAACGTAAAATTGGTCAAATTGTGATTTTTCATCAAATTTCCGAATTTCTCCAAAAATTATGAAATTTTAACCCAAGCTAAGGCATCATATTAGAAGGCTCCATGAAAATTTTCAGAATTTTCTGATAAGCCGATCAAGAGTTACGAATTTGTTTTCTTCATAAAACTAGTCAATTTATGATTTTTCGCCTAGAGGATTTACATTCTCCCCTCCTATAAAAAAAATTCGTCCTCGAAATTTAAATTCATACCTATGTAAGAAAATAATCCAGGATATTTCTTTTTCATTTCTGACTCTCTCTCCCAGGTTTCTTTTTCTATTTGAGAGTTTCTCCATAATACCTTTACTAACAGCTTTTATTTTGTAATTCCTTTATACTTCAGTCCCTAATATGCTCAGGCTATACCTCCATAGTTAAATCTTCCCATACTTCCATCATAATTTGTGGCAAAATTCGTGCAGGATCCAAGTCTGCTTTCCGCAGCATCAAAACATGAAATACATTATGTAGACTGATAACTGTTATTATAAGTGAATTCTATTAATGGCAGGTGATCTTCCTATTGTCCCTCAAACTCCAGTATACAAGCTCTCAATAGATCTTCCAATAGCTGAATTATTCTTTCGGATTGTCCATCAATCTGTGGGTGAAAAGCCATGCTTAAATCCAATCTTGTACCCTCTGGATGCTAGGCCATAGCCTCGATGTAAACCGAGGATCTTTATCAGAAACTATAGAAACTGGTACACGATATAATTGGGCTAGTTTTTCAACCGAATCCCCATCTTCATAGACAAGAATAAAGATGATTTTGTCAATCTATCCACAATCACTCATATTACATCATTTCCTTTTCTACTTCTAGGTAACCCAGATACAAAATCCATAGTAAATTTCTCTCATTTCCATTCAGGAATCAGGAGAGGTTGCAATTCTCCAGCCGACCGTTGATGCTCTACTTTCACCTGCTGACATATGGTACACTTGGCCACGTATTTTGCTATCTCCCTCTTTATTTTTTGCCACCAGTAACTCTCCTTCAAATCTCTATACATCTTTGTGCTTCCAGGGTGAATTGCCAGTTTAGATTAATGAGCTTCCCTCAAGATATCACCTTTCAAAACTTCATCGTCGGGTAGATATATTCTTTTTCCCAGCACCACCATCCCATCTTTTGATACTTGAACCAATGATTCTTGGCCTAACTCCAACTTATCCATTTCTTTCATCACTTCAGGATCAACAAACTGAGCCTTTCGAATCCTTTCTCTCATGTCAAACTGTAATACTAACTTTGCCAATAAGCATCCCCCTGAATTCATACTCAAATGCACCTTCAATTTACCCAATTCCAAGAGTTCTCTATCTCCTTTCACAAGTAATCCACCAACAAAAGCTTTATTCTTCCGACTCAGGGCATCTGCTAAAACATTTGCTTTCCCTGGATGATAATCAATGACATAATCATAATCTTTGATTAGTTCCATCCACCTCCTTTGTCGCATGTTCAATTCCTTTTGCGACATCAAGTATTTTAAACTTTTGTGGTCTGTGAAAATCTGCATTTGTGCTACATATAGATAATATCTCCATATCCTCAATGCAAATACAACCGCTGCCAACTCCAAATCATGTACAAGATAATTTACTTCGTGCGGTTTCAACTGTTTAGATGCATAAGCGATTACCCTTCCATGTTGCACAAGTACACATCCTAAACCCTTAATGGAAGCATCACTATACACCACAATTCCTTTTTGTCCCTTTGGCAAGGCTAACACTGGAGCTGATGTTAACCTTTTTTTTAACTCTTAGAAACTAGCTTCACACTCCTTTGACCATTCAAATTTAACTTCCTTTCAAGTTAATCAAGTCATCGGAGAAGCTATTGTTGAAAATCCTTCTATAATATTCATCCAGACCTAGAAAACTATGAATTTCAGTCACATTTGTGGGTCTTTCCCATTTCATTATTACTTCTATCTTCTTTGGATCCATATATATTCCTTTTCCCGATATCATATGCCCCAAAAAGACCACTTCATTCAACTAGAACTCACATTTACTTAACTTTGCAAACAATTTATTCCTCCTCAAGATCTCCAAGACTTCTCTCAAATGATGTTCATGTTCTATCTGTGAAGAGGAGTATATCAATATATCATCAATAAACACCACTATAAATTTATCCAAGTAGGATCGAAAGATCCGATTCATCAAGTCCATGAATACTGCTGGGGCATTTGTCAATCCAAATAGCATTACCATAAATTCATAATGTCCATAACGAGTTCTAAAGGCTGTCTTCTGTACATCCTGCTCCTTTATCCTCAACCGGTGATAGCCTGACCTTAGATCAATCTTTGAGAATACACATGCCCTTTTTAGCTGATCAAATAAATCATCGATTCGTGAAAAAGGATACTTATTCTTAATAGTCACCTTATTAAGTTGTCTGTAATCTATACAAAGTCGAAACGTCCCATCTTTCTTTTTAACAAATAAGACAGGAGCTCCCCAAGGTGATATACTAGGGCGTATGAACCCTTTATCTAATAGTTCTTGTAACTGTATCTTTAATTCTGCAAACTCTGCAGGAGCCATCCGATACGGTGCTTGAGCTATAGGTGTGGTTCCAGGTAATATGTCTATAGAAACTTCTACCTCCCTCACAGGAGGTAACCCTGGTAACTCCTTTGGAAATACATCTGGAAACTCCTTTACTACAAGTATTTCATCCAACCCCACCTCTCTTTTTCATAACTCTCGATCGGGTTATCAGAAAATTCTGAAAATTTGCGTGGAACCTTCTAATACGATGCCTTAGCTTGGGTTAAAATTTCAGAATTTTTGGAGAAATTCGGAAATTTGACGAAAAATCACAATTTTACCAGTTTTATGTTATTGGGTGTAATTTTCAATCCGACCATCAGATTGAGCTGAAATTTTACGAGGGACCTTAAAATATATTGAATCAAATCTGGTTAAAATTTTAGGATGAACAGGGCTTGGTAGTGCTAACAAAAAAAATAAGGACCGTCAAATAAAAGCAAAAAGACTCATTAAGGGCAAAATGGTTATTTGCCATTAAAAAAAAAAACAAATCAGCTCTCCCTTTCTTTTATATGTTGCCGACTGGGCAGAAGCGGAATGGAAAAAGAAAACGCGAGAGAGAAAAGTAAGGGAAAAACATAAAAACCAAGGAAAAAAATAAGAAAAGTGAAAGAATAACCTTGTAAACTTAAAAAGTCCAACTTATAAAACACTAATCTAAGAAAGAATCAAGTGAAGGAAGGAGGAATTGAGAAAGGGAATTTGGCTAACCTTGGGAGAGGAGAAATTGGAAGAAAGTCAATTGGTAAGCATAAGAAGTTTGGATTTAATGTTTGATTTAGATGTTTTTAAGCTTACTTGATTAAGTTAGGATGTAATTTCATGGAATTTTCCTTAAATCCTTGATTCTTGAACTTAGGGTTCTTATGAGAATTTGGGGTAATTAGGAGGGGAAGGAAAAATGATAAGTGGAATAGCATGAAAACAAGTTGAAATAACAAGTAAATGAAGAAAAATCTGGGGGAGGAAAAGGAAGATAACATTCGGCCAAATGAAGAAAAAGTGGAGGAATGACTTTTAATGTTAATGTTTAGGAAACTATGTTTAATCATGATATTTAAAATAAGTAAGAAAGACTACATGAAGAAATGGCCTTAAAGTTGAGAGAAATAAGTAAATTCAATTTAAAAGAGAATTGAACTAGTTAAAAAGAAAGCATGAAGACGAGATGTTTAGATTGTGCTTGAAAATAGTTCTTACATATGTTTAGATAAAATAAATAATATGATGTGAAGGCATAAAGAATAGAAGGATTATTTGATGGAGGAATTATGAACATAAAGCAAGAAAAAAAGTAACTTGATTTAAATATGTGGTTGTATGTGAAATGATGATGTTATGTTTGAGAATGAATTTTTATCCGAACGAATTAAAAAAGAATTATGTGCTTTGCGTTTCGGAACGTAAGAAAAATATTGATGGACTAATGATATAATGACATTTGATTGATTCAGGAGTTACGTATGGAGCTGGTCATCAGACAGGAGGAGCTGGTCATCAGACAGGAGGAGCTAGGCCATCACGAGCAGAAGGTAGGTGATTCGTCACCTTATTTTGTAATTATTAGTTTTCCTTTTATATCTATGTTGTTTATTTAATTGATATTTAAAGAATGAATAATTAAGTGATTATTAGAAATGAGAATTATTAGTAATTTATGTGAAATTACCGGAATTATTATTTGGCTAACAAAAGAGGTTAGCCGGATGCTGGGTAATTCATATAGAATTACCGAATTGATTTTGGCAACCAAAATGGGTTAGCCGGATTTCTTGGGTAATAAAGAGAATTACCGGGTTTATTGGTTAACAAAGAAGTTAACTAAATATGAGGTAATTCGTATGGAATTATCGAATTGATTGGCTAACAAAAGAGGTTAGCCGAATGCTGAGTAATTCATATGGAATTACCGAATTTATTGGTAACCGAGGAAGGTTAACCGAATTTGTGGGTAATTATATGAAAGTACCAGAATTATTTTGTGGGTAATTATATGAAAGTACTAGAATTATTGGCAATCAAGATGAGTTGGCTGGATATTTAAGTTTTGAAAAGATTGTGTGAATTAATTGATTAAAGTTAGAAGTATTAAATTTCAAAGGTTAAGAGTAAAATAATTAATATATGACTAAGATATTGAGTAAATTAATTAATATGGTTATTGTTGAAACAGGTGCACCATGAGGCGATGTAGGATTTTTCTGTTTATGAATTATCATTTTGGAATGTAATATTTATGTTTTTATTTTCTTTGAAAACCTTTGTGCTGTAAAAATCAAATAGAAGATGTGTAGTATGTAATGGATGTATTATATATACGTATAGATGGTAGTATGGCTAAATCATTTTCAGAATTATAATATAAAGTAGTAGAATATATTAGATGTTTTAAGACAATATGACTCTTAATCTTAATATTGTATTCATTTAGTCTAAATGCATATATGTAGTTAGTTAACATTTATTACTCTTTAGTGATGAAATTGTTTATTTTTCAATTTGTTTTAGTAGTTCTTTTATGTTGACTTATTAATTGATATTATGAGACTTGAATATATTGATAAGTATTAAGTATTGAGTGATTGATTGATGAATGGGATGTGATCCAGGATGATTGGATCAAGATAGAAGTTGTAATGACATATGATAAAAGTGTTGTCAATAACTTGATACCAACAAAAATAGAGGAAACTCTGCTGAAATTTTAAAAAAATAAATAAATTCCATAATCTTAGACATATTATTTAATACTTGACATTCGTAAAGAAATGTGTGAGATTTCATGACATTATAATTTAAGGATGTTACATAGATACTCATCATCCATGTAGCAGTTAAAAAGTTACAATAATAGTTGCCAACAACATCTAAGGAGAGAGTGTAAAAGACTTTTAACCTGTATTCCAAGTTCGTGTGAAGCATTGTGTAATTGCCTTCCAACAGCATCTAATAGAATACCATCTTCAGCAAACACATACTCAATGGACTTTATACATCCATCAACAAGATTCCGAACAAGGGCCAAAGCTTGCTCTTGAACACAAGGCTCAGGGTCTGTGGTGCAAATTCAATTGTGATACCGGATTATGCTTTAACGGACCAAATCACCATAAGGAATTAACAGTTGCAGAAACTATAGTCATTACCATATATAAGGCTTTCCAACAAGGAATCAGTGAGCTCTATACAAGCATTTCATTCTTGAAGCAACCTGCACACAAGTTCTGAATGACATTCTATCAGCAAGACGTAGACATAGGTGCGCATCAATCACTTGGTTCAAGACCTGTGTAACTAGAAGTATATTAGAAGTTGCAAATTGGCAGCAGTGGAATGGTCACTTGCATATAATTAGGAGAAGCATTCTTATGACAATCAGGTACATGCAGGCAAGCAACCTTGTCTGGGGATATCTATCCCTTGTTAATTCAATTATAGAGCTTAAAACACTCCCACTTTCTGGTCCCACAAAATTCGAGACAGCTTCAGTGTTGTTCTTGAGAACTGTGGCCAAAGATTCTAAACTAGCATCTCTCTGACTTAAAGAGCCTTCAACAGCTCTTTCATTTTTAAGTCCCGTGAATTTAGAGATGACCCCAGGATTGTTCTTAAAGACTGCAGGCAGCGACTCTAAACTAGCATTTTTCTGACTTATAGAACCTTCAAGGAGGCTAATTAACTTTTTAGAACCCCAGCATCACATAATGCCCTTTGCTCCACACTTGTCTCAAAAGAATGTGTAATGATACTTGCACCGAGTCCAGTAACATTTTCATTATCGCTATTAAGTAAAGAAATAAGGAATTCCATGTTTTTTTTCTTGAACAAACTCATACTTCGGTGCCAATTTCGAATGATAAATCACTCTAAGTGAAAGAGCACTCGCATCCACCACCTGAAGATCAAACAAAACCCATTTACCTTACGAAAGGAAAATTCCCAACAAATTTCAAATTAACCATACATAATCAGTCATAGATTAAGAACTCCTTCAGTAAGCAGAGAAAAAATTGCACTGATTATATCCACTCTTTTTCGTCTTTCTGAAATCAAACGCAGCTTTAAAAAATAAAGATTAAACATTTCTATAAAGAAATTCCAAGCACAAACTCCATAAATGCAGTGATTTTATGAAATTGCAGCATTATTATAAACAAATTTACGCATTAAACACAAAATTTTCAATATTTAGCACCGATAAGTAGTTTATGTATGGTTTAAATTCCTTTCTAAACAAAATAAGATTCCCAATCAATAAATTTTAAAGCTTTCAATAAAAAAAGAGCATGATTACTTTCTTATCGGGATTGGAGAGGATCCGAATATGGCTAGGAAAAGCGTCAGCGTTAAGGACCGCTCGGACGCCGGCATTGAAGCCGCAAGCGAAGCTGCCAAGAACCGCAGCTGACTGGACAATAATGTTGGTGAAGCTGACGTCAGCATTGGCTAATTGGGAGTCTGCTTCGGCGGCGGCGGAGGAGAGGATAGAGGCGACAGCTGGAATGGCGGCGAGCTTGAGGAAAGAGAGCTTCTTGGTGCGATTACCGATTACCTGGTTTTTTATTTCTCTGAGTGCCTTGAGCTTGGTATTCGGGTCGGGTGAGTCCAGTCGAGTGAGGAGGTCACGGGCCCGTGGATAGGGACGGTGGCAGCGGCGGTCGGCATGGTGGTGATCGGCTCCGGTGGTGGCGGAATTGGGATGGCATAAGAGCGAGAGGAGGACAGAAATAGAAATAGAAATGAAGCTTAGGAAGAGAGTGTACGTAATCTATGATCCATTAATGTAACGAGAGAGAATTTAAAAAATTTGAATGGGGGATATATTAATAATAATAATAATAATAATAATATAATGACTTTTTTAATATTATTGTAATGAATATTCTTATTTCATTTTTTATTGTTATTCATAAAATTAACTTAATATTTTCAATTATTTTTGTTAAAATAAACAAAAAATAATTTTATATAAAAACTCAATCCTCATTTATTATTAAGAACATGAAAAAGTTGACACCATGTGACCATTTTTTTTTTAACTTGATTTTTTTTTATAAAACCAGGTTGTATTTTACTTTCTCATACAAGGATTGTTAAAAAAAAGAAAAGTATTGATGAGTAACATAGACAAAATGGAGTCTATATATAAAATATAAAGATAAATTGAATTAATTGCGTCAATTCTCATTAATAAGTATTTGATCATCCAAGCTATAAAATAATAAATAATTTATAATGAATGTTTTTTTTATTAACATGAATGTCCGGGTCAGTTTGTACGTACCTCAACTAATTCCACAGGCCCTAAAATTAACGACCATGTAGTCTTTAGGATTAAGCTAACAGTGACCCTAAGATTTGTGAGACTTAAACTGGTGATTTTTAGAGAACAAATTTAAAACCTGACTAATTGAGTTATACCCCTTAAGGTTTTATAACGAGTGTTTTAATTTGATCATGGGTGGTTTGTATTTTCCTTATTCTTCTTTTTTTCCATGTAGTCTTTATGATTTTGTTTTAGACCCTTAATTCTTTTTTTTTTCAATTTTATACATGGTTAGTTATTTGTTTTGCATTCGAGTCTAAGAAATTGTCTTAATTAGTTTACTGTGAGGTACCCGGGGTGAAAATAAGGCACAAGATTGAGGGGAGGAAAAAGAAAAAGGATGAGAAAATAAGAATGGGTCGTCGGAACCATCTCGGAACTTATTAAACACCATGCGCCGCCCCTTAAAAAATTTCTAGAAGTAAGATCAAGTTTTGAGTGGGATAATTTGATCATGTATAAGTATATTAAGTCGAACAGGTCACCACAGCCCAGATCTAACAGAATTATATTTGAAACCCAAGCCATATTAAGAGCCACACCATGGGTTGGAGTCATATCAATGAAAAACAAAGAAACCATGCTGGAAAGTTATTTTGTTTCTATTTAATTTTAATTTTTTAAAATATCAACACATGATTAAATCAAGATATTACATAGGATGATGCGGTGCAATATCATATTTTTTCTTATAAGCAGTTATTGCTTAACATCTAAGTTAAATCTTTGTTTATTATTAATAACTTTTTTTTTACCATTTAACATGATGAATTAATTTTATGGAACCATAGTTATTAAACTTGGATCGGCCCGGCGGGTCGATCAGGGGGCTGGACCGGTCCGGGTTTGTCAAAAGATCGGCCGGTGCAACGATCCGGCCAAACCCGATCGACCTGGCAGGTCAACCCGTGACCCAGGCGAGACCCGATGCTTTTTTTTTTTTTTTTTCAGATGTGGAATTTGAAACCCATCAGTATATATACTCTATGTTCCCAAGAAAAAAAGTTATGTTTTTTCAATGTGGGATAAAAAACCTTTTGTTTTAAATACTTCAACTTAAAAGGATAACATAATATCTTTTTAATGTGAGATTTGAAACCTATTAGTATATATACTCTATGTTTCCAAGAAAAAAGCTATGTTTTTTCAATGTGGGATTTGAAACTCATTAGTATATATACTCTATATTCACAAGAAAAAAGCTATGTTTTTTTAAATGTGGGATAAAAAACTTTTTTGATTTAAATACTTCAATTGAAAAGCTTAACATAATATCTTTTTAATGTGGGATAAAAAACTTTTTAAAATATTCTTTTAAACTTCATTATTTACAATATGTATAACCTATATTTACATGAAAATTTTCTTAATTTTTTCATATAAAATATTAAAATTTTTAATTTTTTTTAAAATTTTTCGGGTTAATCTAAATTAATTTGGATTGACCCATGAAACTCGGGATCCGGCTCCTTAACCAGATCAACCCCGGAACAGGTTTAATAACTATGTATGGAACACATGTTCAAGCTTTCATTTCACATTTTTTCATCGCTTATATATATATAACACCATATTCAAGTTTTTTTCTGCTAGATTGACTTTTGTCTCGAACCACGGCGAAGGGCACGAAACTAATTTGACTCTAACACCACTGTCCCTTTTCGTTTCTTCTATTTTCATTACAAAACATGTTAGATGCGTGTGCGAACTGTTATTTTGATGTATTTGATCCTTTTAGTTATTTTATTGTCCCCATGCTAACTGTTAAGTTGTAATTTTTTTTCATGGTAAAGATTATTTTTTTAATTAGCTTCCGCGTCAACTAAGATTTAATAATTTATTTCTTGATGAATTTTAAGAACATATTCCTAGATTAACAAAGCCTGTTCATACCAGTAAATTTTCTTTTTTAATGTTTGTTATTACCTATTTTAGGACCTCACATAAATATAAACAAATATAAGAAAAAGTTGGAAAAAAGTTGGAAAAATAAAAAAAATATTTGAAATTTGTCAAATCCCAAATGAAAAACCCTAATTTTTAGGGTTTTAACTTAGACGATGCGTCGTTCGGGCACTGTTTATCTTATTTTTTGATAATTTTAGCTGATCGAATAGGTATCTTCAGGCGAATAAATTTGACGTCTCCAACCATTTCAATGGTTGTAACCACCACCATTCGACTGAGAAACACCCCCTCTACAAATATCAACTATTCTCATCAAACATTTGCATCCCATTTTCTTCAATGATTTGAATACCATCTTATCCTTGATTAGTCATTACTGCATTTTCAGATTCTAGATTGATCGAGTTAACACATTCAAATAAATGAATGTGAAGTTACATACCTCCAAATCAAGCAAAGTTTGATCCAAACAAAAGATGTGCATTCCCTCTACCAACTTCAGGTGATAGTAAATGACAATGACATTAAAGTTGTTCCAACAAGACTTCAAAAGTGAATAACTTAGTCATTGATGATTGTGATACCCATTATGCAAAAACCACTCATCTATTTCGAGTGTTCACACTTTAAGCCTTCTCAGTGGGTTCTTATCAAAGGTTGATCACGTTTCTCTCAAGATTAAAAGGTTAGGAACAACTCTTTGGTATTTAAGTTTAGCAAAACCACCAAAATCTCCAAAACCAACTTTGTTACAAAACCATCATTGTAAAACCAACAAGGTACAAAGCTCACAACTGTAAAAACATACCAAAAACTCTCTCATTTCGATCAAAGGGCCAAGCATAGATCAATTATTGATTGAATCCATAAAAAAACCAAGCAAAATGTTATAAATACATTGGATAATCAAAAAAAAAAAGAAGAGATGAGGATGGAAAATACTAAAAAAAGCCCTAGTTGTGAAGGTTCACGAGCCTAACACAAGGTTTTCTTTAGCTTTGGAAGGTTTGAAATTGGTGGAGGTAAAGTTTTGCGAAAGAGAGAAAAAAGGCAACAACCACTATTTTGAAGCTTCGAAGGTATAAATCTTTTCTGAACTAGTAGGTGATATCTATGAGGTACTCCTCTATCTTTTTCATTACATGTTTCAATAATGTTTTAAACTTGTTTTGGTGATACATCGTATTAAACTTGTATCTTGATTAATGCATGAAAATGTTGTTTTTTGTTTGCTTAATCCTCCTTTGAGTTGGCTATTACTATTTACTAGATGTTTAAGAAATGTTTTGATGTTTGTTTTACTAAAATAGAATAGTTTGTGGAATCTGCCAAATATAATAGTAAGCTTTTCTTGTTTTTTCAGGGCTTGCTGATGCATGTTCTTGGCTCTAAGATCTTGTTTGAGGCTTGTGAAATGATAAATGTCAATTTTGAATCCCACATTGTTGAATATACTTGCTGTTTAGCTTTGATAATTTTGAAGATTGGAACCTCTAACATGATTTTGAAGATTTGATGTTATTTGTTTTTTTTATTCAAATATGTTTGTTTATGACAGTGTGACTTGTTGGGATGAATAAATCATGTTTTAGAGGTCAAAATGCCTATTTGTGGGGCTTAACAAGTGACTGAGTTGTTGGGCAGTGTTTTTTGTGTTCTCGGAAATAATATTGCTTAATGTTTTTCTTTTTAATTTAAGGGCGTGTTTGACAAACACCCCTAAATCTATTTTGACAATTTTAGTTTTAAGGACAATGAGTTTTTGTCAAACAAAGCCTAAAAAATAATTAAAAAAATAATAATAAAATATTTTCTTTTTTCCTTGCATATGACCAAAAATCCTAAAAATTATTTGAGTATTTTTTTTAATAATATCTAAAATATTTTGGCATGTTTTTAAAAATGTTGTATGGATTTTACAACAAGTTTGTAAAATTCCAAAGGATTTTGACATATATTTCAAAAATATTAAAAATTTATTTTTGGCAAGAAAATGTATTATTCAATTTTAATATAAGAAAAAAAAACCTACAAAAAAGTTAATATCCAAAATATTATTAGAAATAATAATTATTATTACTCCTTTTTAATATCAGGATAAAAAACCTATATAATGTCAATATCTAAAATATTATTAAGAGTAATACAACTCATTCATTTATAATATAAAGACAAAAAATTGCAAGATATTTTATCCGAAATATTTTTTGAAATGACGTAATAGCAAAAATTCTAAGTTTATCCTAAAAACCCTCAATGATAATTGAGGATATTTTATCTTTACAGGTCAAGTTCTTGACTTAGAAAACTAAAGTTTATTTATCGTAACAAACCTGTCATGATAAGCTAATATAAATAGAAATACCATCAAATCATAGTAAATAAAAAAAAAACAATGCAACTTATTTTAGATAAGAGTGCTAATACTTTTTATTTGTTCAACCAATTCATTGTTTTTAAAATATCTAAAAGACCAATTAGAATTTCTAATATTTATAATATTAAATAACGATTTCTTATTAACCAAAGACTTTCCAAACACGCTCGGAAAGAGTCCTCGGGGCATCATGGAGAGTACTCCAATGTTAATCCTAAGTTTTGAACATAATAAATCAAGAAAAGAAACTTATCTCTTTAACCATAAAATCAATTTTTAAATTATAAGCTTGCGAAATCACGCTATTTGATCATTAACGTGACTTTTTTTGATCATAAATATGACTTAATTTATTATTTTATTCTAAAATTTCTCATTTTAGAATAAAATAATTAAAAAAATAAAAACAAAGAATGAGTTGAAGAATCACAGTTAAATCCACCACAGTTGATGGAGAATCATAACATGCAGCCAGATCGCAAGGGCGGGCTTGCTCGATTCACCTTGGAATTGGTAAATTGAGCTCAGGTTCCAATTAAGACGTTTTATTTTATTTTATTTGTTTAATAATTTTAAATAATAATATCAATTTCAACAGGAAAGAGATACTGCAACTCGATTATAACAAACTACTCATTTTTAGCATGCCTATAAATCATTTCAAATAAATATAATTTCTTATGTAACTTCAGTAATAACTTCACTTAAAACTGAAAGAGAATACCATTCTTTTTCTAACAAATAAGCTTATAATGGGATTTTTGTTGGTTTTATAAAATATAGTATTGATGGATACAAATAAAATAAAATGAACCAAAAAAACCTCTAAAATGGATCTAAAAAATTCCTCCAAAATAGACCCAACAGGAACACCTCTTGAGCTCGGGCTTGGTATCCCGAGCCCAAAGTACAACATGAGACCCAAGGAAAGTGGGCCCCACACCCAAGGAGCCTGAGCTTTGGGCTACTGCCCGAGTCCAACTCCCTAGAGGGCACGTGCTCGGGCTTCCACACTCGAGCCCAACGTGCTTGGGCTTGAGAGCGTGCCCCGAATCCAACATGTTTAAGTTCAGTCATTGCATCTGGACCCATTTCTCATCTCTAATATGTTCGAGCCCAGCGTGTTTGGGTTCAGGCAGCGCGTCCGGACCCACTTTCACCCCTCATGGGCTCGGGCCATCACGCCCGAGCCCAACACTCTCAAGATAACTTTTTCGGGACCTCATACAGGTCCTTAATATTTTATACTAATCCAATAAGTATTATTTCAAGTAGAATATAACTCAAAAAATCACAAGGGTAAAACTACTCTCCAGACCCTTCTCTTCAGAAAAAAAACAAGATTCATGAGCTATAAGTACACCATGAGACCTTCAGAATAAAAGTTCACAATATTTATTCTCTATTGCACATATGTTTTCAAAGTATCTTTCTTTAGAATATTATTGTATTTTCTCTCTCTAAAAAGATATTTATTTAAGTATCAGAGTCCCTGTCTCCACTAAAAAAAGATCTTTTGCAGACATTAGCCACAAACCACCTTAGCATACCAAACACCAAGTATAAATTATCAATCATCTTGGTTATGGAGAATATATGAGATTGCTAGAATCAATGATCAACCGATTATCTAACCTGGAAGTTCTATTTCTAAGTTACTTGGATTTTTTAGGATATCATTAATTATTATTTTGTTAGTTGAAGATTTGTTGTACTCCTTTAATAAATACCAAAATTTTAAAGATTATTATTTTTTAAGATAACTTAAGAGATATGATGATGGATTTCTAGAGTTGTTAGATTTAGAATTATTTTTGTTTTCATTTTCTTATTTCTAATTTATTTTTAACTAGATAAAATATTTGTTTGTATATTTTTATGTGATTTAATTAACTTATCATATATTATATTGTTTTAATCTTCTGGTTTTATTAATTTACACACACATACACACTTTTTTTTATTAAAAAAAACCACACACATCATTGATATAATTGGAATACTGGGATAAAGGTATTTAGGTTAGATTTACCAAATATTTTAAAAAACCACACACATTATTAAAAAAACTTATTTTGGAAATTATTTAGAGATTAGGTATTTAGGTTAGATTTACCAAATATTAAAAGTACAAAAATATTAAAAGTCCTAGTCCATTAAAATAATTAAAACATAATTAATTAATTAAACAACAAAAGGTTTACTATTTTGTATTTGAAAAAAGAGAGGAGAATTCTTAAACGGAGGAGATTTCCCTTCACCCCTTCTCACTTCCTTACCCCGTTAAACCACCGTAGAACTCCTTTTAAGCCCCCCAAAGTTTACACAAATTTCAAACTTCACCCCAAAAATCCCTTAAACCCTATTTAATCTCACATTTATTTTTCAAAAAATCGTTATACTCTCTATCGACTTTCCCTCTCTCTAGTCCTTTGAGCTTCTCCCTTCAATATACTCGCCATCTTTTTTTCTTTTTTTTTCCAGTTCTTGGCAATTATATTTGCTTCTTTGATTTGACCGTACGTTTCTTGATTGGATTCTTCTGGTTTCTTGAAGAAAAAGTCACCACCACCTTGTATAATATTTAACTCAATGAGTGAGTTCATGTGCTCCTTACTTTTATGCTTATGATTTTAATCGTCTTGATAATACGTTAATTAGTAAGTTTTTTATGTTTTAGATTCTGTTTGGTTGGTGAGAAAATATGAGAAAAAGGAAAGAAAAATAATAGAAAAAGAAAGCTTTAAAGATCATGGTTTCGTTTTAAATTTCAATAACCGAAGTACCAAGAAATGGTAATAAATAAGAGCTAAAATTGGAAAGAAGAAAATGAGTTTCCATTTGAATATTATTGAGATTATATTTTCCTTATGAGAATTATACATCATTTTTGAAGCCAGAAAGTTCTTTCTTGTCTATCTTTTCTCCGGTTTCTGCTACGTTAGGTATTTCATCAAAGAAAAATTATTTATTCTTTTCTGGTTCCTGAAAGGATCTGTACTACTATTAAAAACCAGAATTCAGGACAGTACTTATTAGTTGGATACTAATTTAAAGATTAATCATAGAAAGTTTTTATGTAGAAAATCCGAAGTTGTCTGAGACTTCCTTGGTAGCTTTTCAAAATCTACGGAACAGATTCTTTTTCTTTATCTGTAAGGATTTTTAGCTTTCTTTTCTTATATTTATACACACCATACCAAGTTCTCCTATCGCTCACTGACTTCTCTTGTCATTTTTTTGGTCTTACAATTCTCTCCCCAATTGAAAGTTTATCTTTTCTTTGTCATAAAATTCAAAAACTTGAGGTGGGCACCCTTTCGTTTTCTGAAAGAAGAAAATTATTCTATTCAATTTTGTGTTTCTTACAGAATTGTATTGTGAAAATTGGTTTTCGGTTTGTTGAATTATGTGTCAATGGCCTAATCAGTCAAAAAAATCGCAGACTATGACTCCATTGTCTCCCATGGAAAGCAATTCTTTTACTGAAGATATGAGCTACTCGATTGATACCGAGCATTCTTTTTCCTCGTTGCTTGAGTTTGCGGCAGGTAATGACGTCGAGGGTTTCAGGCGATCAGTGTTTGATGAATCCGAGGTTAAGCAGGTTGGACTATGGTACGGTCGCCATGGGGGATCGAGGAAGATGGTTCTCGAGCAGAGAACCCCTTTAATGATTGCTGCTAAATATGGCAGTGTTGACATTGTGAAACTAATTCTTTCTCTACCTGAGGTAGATATAAATTTCTGTTGTGGCCCGGATAAGAGCACTGCTCTTCATTGTGCTGTTTCTGGTGGATCTGTTAATGCCATCTCTGTTGTCAAGTTGCTATTACTTGCAGGTGCTGATACTAATGCCTTTGATGCCAATGGTTGTCGCCCAATTGATGTTATCGTTGCTCCCTCAAAATTTCCTCACCTGAAAATTGCACTTGAAGAGCTCTTGAAAAATGGTTCTGTCTGTCAATGGGATATGATGCCAGTTTCATGTCCTAGTTTGAGATCCAGTTCACCTTCTCTGTCATCATTGATTGATGAAGGTTCCTCGTCCTCTCCCTCGGGCTCTATATTGTCGCCAGTTACCCGTATGCCTAACGATGTACATTCTTCTGCTAAGAAAGGATACCCTGTTGATCCAACTATTCCTGATATTAAGAACAGTGTTTACGCTAGCGATGAGTTTAGGATGTTCTCCTTCAAGATCCAACGTTGTTCCAGGGCATATGCCCATGATTGGACCGAGTGTCCTTTTGTTCATCCAGGTGAGAATGCAAGGAGAAGGGACCCAAGGAAGTTCCATTACAGTTGTGCACCATGTCCAGGTCACAGGAATGGGACATGTAGGCGTGGGGATTTGTGTGAATATGCTCATGGGATTTTCGAGAGCTGGCTACACCCTACCCAATACAAGACTCGACTTTGCAAGGAAGGCACGAATTGCATGCGTCGAGTGTGTTTCTTTGCTCACACATCAAATGAACTGAGATCTCTGAATATGTCTACTGGAGCTGCATCCTCTAAAGTAGATGTTATGGATTTCACCACGGCCTCGAAGTTGTTGCCTAGCTCCCCTTCAGCAGTTTCCTCGACGTCACCTTCTACATTTAATCCACTGAAGCATCTTTCAAGCAACAGTTCACACCCATCTGTGCCTTGGCCTCAGCAAACTATCCCAAATTTGCATAGCAGTCTCCAAGCAAGCCGTCTGAGAAGTTCTCTCAATGCAAGAGACATTTCATCCGAGGAGCTTAATGGATTGCGGGATTTTGCATTCCAGCAACATCTGCCCCTAAACGAGCCATCCTCTTTCTCTCAGCTACAGTACAATGGTTCCTATACCGATCTTTTTTCTCCTTCAAACACCCTGAACCACTCAAATCTAGACAAGATTTTCTATGCAAATGTCTCATCTCCTCAGCATCCTGAGCAACTGGGAGGTGTTGCATCTGTTTTCTCTCCCACATATTCGTCAGCAGCTCTTAATCAACAGCAGCAGCATCAGAAAAGCAAGGCATCTCGAATTCAGGGGATATCATCTTATATCAATTATCCTGTGTCCTCTTTGGGCTCTCAACTATCTGCTCATGTTCGCCAGGAGAAGATGTTGCAACAATTACAAAGCAGCCTTCTCTCACAGAAGTTTAGTTCTAAGCCATCATATGACCTTGGATCCAATGGTACAAATTCAGGGTCAATATGGAAATCTGAGAACAGGAATGTAGATAGGTTTATACAGGCGGACGAAATGGGTCAGCCACGCACATCATGTTCAATTGAGCACGTTGGAGAGGAACCCGATGTGTCATGGGTTCATTCAATGTTAAAGGACTCACCATCTGAGACAAACGAGGCAACTGCTATTCCAGTCTCGGCCATCCTTGATGGCTCTACTTCAAATCCTCACATCGAATCCAGTGATTACGTGGCTTTGCAAGCCTGGCTTGACGGGTTGCAGCTTGATCAGAACGTTGCTTAGGGAAAAAGCAAATAAATACATATATAG
>Ga0307518_10000651_pt1 | contig 26094 bp, 26 predicted proteins | sample 25_EM_MG_FD_203889 | JGI IMG/M metagenome (GOLD analysis project Ga0307518, IMG submission 203889) | Populus trichocarpa ectomycorrhiza microbial communities from riparian zone in the Pacific Northwest, United States - 25_EM | ecosystem: Host-associated > Plants > Roots > Unclassified | place... | reverse complement strand
CCTGCAGCTAGGACTTTGCTCTCAGTGTATTAACTGCGCAAATCATATTTACACAGTTGTACATGCCCAGGACATGGTGTGTATGGCCTTATTTGTTAGGTACATGTACACCACAGCTGTGCTACACTGTGGTAGTTTGCCTGCGGCTTTATTTGTCCATACAATCCTTCCTGCGGGTAGGACTGTGATCTCAGTGCATTAACTGCACAAATCATATTTACACAGTTGTACATGCCCAGGACATGGTGTGTATGGCCTTATTTGTTAGGTACATGTACACCGCAGCTGTGCTAGGCCGCGGTAATTTTCCTGTGGCTTATCTGTCCATACAATCCTTCCTGCGGGTAGGACTGCGAGTTCAGTGCATTAACTGTGCAAATCATATTTACACAGTTGTACATGTCCAGGACATGGTGTGTATGGCCTTATTTGTTAGGTACATGTACACCGCAGCTGTGCTAGGCCGCAGTACTCTTTCCGCAGCCTTATTACCCCCAGCTGTCAACCTGCAGTAGTCAACCCGAGTTAGTTAACCCGCGGTAGTTAACCCACAGTAGTTAACCCATGGTAGTCAACCCAAGTTAGTTAACCCGTGGTAGTAAACCCAAGTTAGTTAACCCGTGGTAGTTAACCCGCGGTAGTCAAACCCTGGCAGTGAACCTGTAGTTCTATTTGTAGTTCCACCTTATTGCCAAGTGGCTCAGCCCTACTATATTCATTGGTACTAATGTTTCCTAGCCCACCCATTACCTTCCATTACAGCAAATCTCGGCCCACACATATGACATGGTGATTACACCCTTATCCACTCCCTAAAACAGCACCATAGCCCACCCATATCACAAGGTGATAATATCCAACTTGAGCCCAACCCGTGTTACACGGTGACAGTCCGTCCTTGGGCTACCGTCCGCTGGCCCGTGACACTCGGCCGATTTTCACCTTCAGGTGGCCATGTAAGACGGCCTAAGTAGGTGCATGGGGTCAATGACGACAGTGTGATGCAGTACGACCATAGTAGTATACATATTATTTGTATGTAAGTACAATATACTTGTCTTGCACCAACCTAAGGGTACACCCACAATGGGTGCATACCCATGCACCCATCCATAGCACCCACGAAAAAATGTACCCATGGGTCTGTGGGTGTGGGTGCTTGCAGGTGCAGGTGCAGGTCAGCACTCTGATACCCAAGGCTTCACCCATGCAGATCACTACCTGCCATCCCCGCTGAAGAATTGATCAGACCTGGCACCAGATAAACTACACAGAAGCCCTATCTCTTGAGCAAATTTTAACAGCTGTGATGGCATTGTGAAGAACAGGAGAGTCGCCCCATCTTTGATTGGAAGACTTTCATATGCTGCCTCCTCACAACTTGCAATCTCATTCCTGCACGTGGATGAGAACTAGACTGTTGTTTTACGGTAACATACCATATGATCCCCATCAAACTGTCCATGAAGAATTTGTATTCTTCTGGAGGAGCCTCCTCCTGCACATTCCAAACTTTGCTGTAGCTACCTTCCATTAACCACTGCTTGAGGTTGACTGGGTGTTGGATGAACGGGTTCACACTGATTTCATCTGCAGGAAGTGGAAGAGACTCTAATGTAGTGTGGAAATCTGTGATGCAATTTTGAGTGAGCAGACAAATGAGATTAAGGCCCCAGAGAGGGAACTTGTGCTTTGATGGTGGGAGGCTGGATCTATAGAGTAATGTAAGCCTTTCCAAGAGCATCTTCTCAAGAGGCTTGACCTGGAATCCATGTAGAAGGTATGAAGTTGCAAGAAGTATCTATTGAAGGAAGGAACATCCTTTGCTTGTATGCTCCAGAACACGCCAATTTCAAGGATATCACCTGCAACTTCAATGGGTAGTCATACCACAGACTGATTTGAAGAAGCTTACAGGTGATGACCATGTCATTCAAACTGGCCTCACTGCTGGGCAATAGTAATCCTTTTTCTATCAGCCTGATCCAAGGGAGGGGATGAGCGTCTCTCTGTCCCTTAGTCCTCCGAAATATGAGGATGCAGGTATCACAAGGGCACAGCATATACACTTTAGCCAAGTCCCCATCACCTCCACCTGTCGTCGACAACCCTTCCTACTTATCTCCACTCATGTTGGAGTTCATTGGAGGAACCAGTTCTGACAGATTTGGGCACCCCTCTAAGGAAGTCCTCTGACATGTGCAAAAACATATGCAGCACTTCCTGTAGATCCACTTCCCTACTAAGGACTGTGTTTACCCTGGATGTGCTCTTGGCAAGATGCCCAATCAAGCTTTCCCAGAGAATGAAAGATGTGCTTCAAGACTTTCAAGCTGGTGCACTCTGATCTTAAATCCTTCCCAGTTATGTCATACCAGAAGTCTAAATATATTATCACCTTCTACAATGATTATACCTCTCACACCTGGACTATGCCTTTTCGCTCCAAAGCTGCAGTGATTATGGCTGCCAAAGATTTCCTTGAAATGGTGCATGTCCAACATAATGCACACATCATTGGCTGGATGTCCAATGCTGGTGGAGAATATAAGTCCAACCTATTTGATCAAGCACTCCTTGAGAAAGTAATTAAAATATATCAAAGTGCTCCAAGAACCCCCATGCAGAATGGCCGCACCAAGCATTTAGGGCACTGTAGAGACGCACACATCTCTAGGTGCATATTCGCGCATTAGAGCTTGTTTGGCCAGGAGCTATGGAGCGCAGGTACCCATGCACACTGGAGGTGCTCTAGTGCAGGCAAGACTCCCTGTTAGGTGTGCATACATCAGTTCCACAGAGCTGCAGCCTTCCATCCATGTCTCAAGCTCCTTCGGTCACCTGCAGTAGTGTCTGTGTGCTCAGTATTTACCCAGCCTTCATCCGCACTACTCAGCACAGCCACCCACACTTCTTGCACGCACTAGCTCTCTGATGTGCAACCATGTGTGCTCTGTAGCCCCCTGTGAAGGTCCCATGTCAGTGCCCTCTCTATATCTCTCCCTGTGCATGCTTCAGTCACTCAGAACAGCATCAGGTTGTCGCTGCTTACTTGTGCTTCTCAGCACAGCCACATGCGCACTCCATGCGCACTCCTGCACCTATTAACATGCTCTTCAGCCTGCAGTGCTTCGCATCAGGGTCATGCCCCCTCCAGTGGTTCCCCAGACTGGTCCAACGTCATCAGGGACAGTATCCAGTGCATTCCACTCCATGTTTCTGTTCTACTCCATCCCTCTCCTTTGTGTCACCTCCCTGGGCTTGTTTCTATCCCTGGTGCCTCAGGGCACATGCCCTTTTCCTTATTTGGAAGGATGCCATCACTATTGGTCCATTGTTCGCTCTTTATTCATTTCCGTGTCTCTCTCTCTTGCTTTACATTCTAGAAGCACCAGGGTCCACACTACCACTCCCCATTTAGCTAGGATTATCACTTATGTGTGCTTCTTGTGCGCTTTCCCTTATTTAGCCTTCCAATCACATACCTACACTCAATTCACTATATAGGCCTTGTCCACACAAAAATAAGAAGCTTTTTCTGCCCCCATCTGAGTCTTAGTGTGTGTCCTGCCATGTTTCCTGTGTCCTGAGGTTTTTCCTGTTGATATCCTGTGGTTCCTGCTACTTCCACTTTTCCTTGCATGTGTCTACACATTCTAGGCAACCCCCAGGCTCCCTAGTTGCACATTCCCTGTGCATTTGGCTGCACTTCTCACCCCCTCTCTGCTCTCTCAACTCCTAGACCCCTCGAGCACGCTCCTGCGCTCTAGCTCTCTTAGCTCCCCTAGTCCAGCCAGACCAAGTCTCCTCGGGCGAACACCATATTTCATGCCTTCAAGGGACTTACCCAGGTGATTCAGTCACCAACCCTTGTAAAACTGGTACATCTGGCATGTACATCTGCCTGCAAATGTGGGACTAGCTGGTGCTGGCCGATGCACACAAAGTTTGTGTGGGCCAGGATTGGTATATTATTGCAAGACTGGTGCTGGTTGGATGTACCAAAAATGTAGCAAGTGTTGCAAAGGTGGGACAGGCCAATGGATCTTGACCATGGTAGATTGGGTGTCGGCTGGGTGTACCAAAAATGTGGCAAGTGTTGCAAAAGTGGGACAGGCCAATGGGGTGAAATGTGGCAGATTGGGTGTCAGCCAGACATACAAAAAATTTGGCAAGTGCTGCAAAGAGGGAACAGGCCAATGGGTCTTGACCATGGTAGATTGGGTGTTAGCTGGGTGTACCAAAAATGTGGCAAGTGTTGCAAAGGTGGGACAGGCCGATGGGTCTTGACCATGGTAGATTGGGTGTCAGCTGGGTGTACCAAAAATGTGGCAAGTGTTGCAAAGGTGGGACAGGCTGATGGGTGTTAATCATGGCAGATTGGGTGTTGGCCAGATGTACCAAAGATTTGGCAGGTGTTGCAAAAGTGGGACAGGCCAATGGGTGTCAAACATGGCAGATTGGGTGTCAGCTGGATGTAGAAATGGAGCAAGTGCTGCAAAGGTGGGACAGGCTGATGGATCATTCCCATTGCAGAACTGGTGTTGGCTGAACCTCCACAAAAGTTTTGCTGCCCTGTAAAAGTGGGACAGGCCATTGTTGGATTACCATGCAGGGCCAGCATCAGCCAGAGGTTCATAAGCATTTTGGGGGAAAGGGATACACTGTCATTGCAGTGTCAGCCAGGTTGACAAAAATTCTGCGGGATGGAAAGGTCAGACAGGCCAATATTGATTTACCCTGCAAGACTGGTATTGGCCAGATGTTCGTAAATATTCTGAGGCTTGCCAAGATGGGTCAGGCCAATGGTTCATTCTTAATGAAGAATTGGTGTTGGCCAAGTTCCACAAACATTCAGCACCCTTGCAAAAATGGGTCAGGCTGATCTACAATCACCATGCAGGACTGGTATTGGCCAGGAATTCTGAGGTTTGCAATATCGGTCATGCTGATCATTGGTTTCATTCCTATTGCCAAACTGGTGTCAGCCTGAGTTCAGCAAAAATTCTGCTACCTTGCACAGGTGGGACAGGCTGGTTTTGGGCTACCATGCAGCAAATGGCATGAGCTGGATGTCCATCAAAATTATGAGGCTTGCAGAAGTGTGTCAGGCCAATGGTTCATTCCCATTGCATCACTGATGTTGGCCAGAGTTCCACAAAATTCAGCACCCTTGCAAAAGTGGGTCAGGCCGAATTTTGATGAACAACACAGGACTGTTGTCAGCCAGAGCTTTATAGCAATTCTGAGCCTTGCAACAGTGTGACAGGCCAGATGGTTCGCTCCCATTGTAGACCCAGTGTTGGCTGGAGTCGGATTACCAGTTTTGGCCTGAGTCACAATAATTATGAAGCTTTGCAATATGAGAACCACTGACTATGCAGTGCTGGTATAGGCCGAGGAGTAAAACATTTATTGTATGCACTAAACAAATACATAGCATGTGGAGACAATACCGATGAGGAAGCAAGAGAACTTTTACAAAGACCCACAAAGTTTCTTGGCAGGCCTCCGATTACACACTGAGGACCTTGTATTCTTGGCTGGACTCTCCTTATTGGTCTTTGCTGTCTTCCTATGCTTCAAAGTCTCAGGCCCATCATCAGATTCCAGTTCATCAAACTCAGTGGAGGCACCTTGGATGGTAGAGGGTGTTGGCACCTTCCACTTCTTTCCCTTTCCTTTCTTCCCTTCATCTTCCTCCTGCCTCACCTGTGCCTCCACCACCCTCTTTGCCTCCACCTGCTTTGCTTCCTCCTCCCTTTGCCTATGCACCTCCTCATCCATTTGCTGTTTCTCTTGCTCCTCCTTCCTTCTATTCTCCTCTCGCTCTCTCTCCTCCTCCCTCTGCTGTTGCTCCTCCTCATCCTTCCATCTCCTCTCTTCCTCCTCCTTCTGCTTACTTGCCACATCATCATCTCCACTTTCCTCACCTGGGCATGCATTGCTGGACAACTCCCGGTCCAACTGTATGTTGATCACCTCCACCTCTGCAAGAACAAGCTCTGAGTCCTGGACACCAAGCAATGATGAATACAAATATGAGGGGGCAGTTCTCTGCCCCCCATCCTCTGGTTCCTCCACCTCTTGGGCCCTCCAGCAGTCACGGATGAGGAGACCCAGTCCCAACACAACTGGAGTACCATAGTTGTGAGACTTCCAGGGGAAGTCTTTGAGCTGTGAGAGGGCAGCCTGGAATCCATCTCCAGACCTGTGGATTTCTTTTGGAAGATACTGATGGTTCCAGGTCCAGGATGCCCATTTTGGGAGTGTGGGGCATGACTCCAGGGTTGACTCCTGTAATTTACGTCAGTAGGGACAGTAATTCAACTGTGAATGCTACTTACATAGATTGGAAGATAGGATAGCCTGTCCAATAACCCAATATAGTGTGGGTCAACTGAGAGACCACGAAGGAAGGCAAGCTGGTCATCCTTGTGGGCTGCTGGACTTGAGGGACCAGCCTTAATGCCCCCCTTGCCGGCCGGGCTATGCATGGATCCAGGCTTGCCTTTTGCAGAACCAGGACTACCAGTAGCAGGGCCTGTCCTGTGGTTGCCCCCCTCATCACCATCTTCTTCTTTGTCATCTTCTTTGTCGTCTTCTTTGTCAGAATTGTCACCAATCTCAACATAAGGCCTTTTGTGCAGCCTGTGCTTGGGCTTGTCATGCAGGGCAGTCAGCATATCGTCAGGTTTTGCCTCGATGAATCATAAGATGGTGTTGTGATTTTTGGACCTCTGCTCCCAGTGATGCCAGAGTTTGCTGACATTAATTTTCGTAAGCTTTGATGGATCGTGGACGAGGAAACCTTCAGGAAGACAATCCGAGTCGATGTACTCCTCAGGATCCTTGGCTAGCAGCAGCCAAGGGACTGAGACCCTTGAGGATTCTGTAAATTTCACTGGAAATACAATTGGTGTACAGGACAAATTGATCCCAGCAAACACCTACTATAGGCCTTTTTAAATATCTCCCTCACAAGCAGCTGCTGGGAAGTCAGCTTCAGGCCCAAGTGGTCAGGCAGCCTTGGGTTGCTGAATCGGTCCAAGGGAACCTCAGGGATATTGTCTTCCTCATTGGAGGAGGACTCTCCACTTTCATCTGACTCTGGATAAATTTGTTAGTACAGAAAGATTCATAGTGAACATCACATACCACAATTCACAAGATAGGTTGGCAGAAGATCAGTGCCCATTCTTGCCCAATTCTTCGCTTCATGTGAGTGAGTTGAGAAAGGTTTTGACTGACATTTGGGGGGCTTGGCCTCCATGCTGCATACAGTGTCTAAGTATGCAAACTGGCGCAAAGGAAAATCACCTACATGTTGGTTGCCACCTCCGAACCACTCTTATAGCCGAATAACATCACCCCGTGGACTCCCATTGTCCACTTGAGCATTGCCAAAAATTCATTTGTCACCTGCTTGAGATTTTTTTTATGGTCACTAGATCAATAGACATGGGTGAGTTTAAGCCATTGACTGCTGTTGAAATACGCACACCACAGGTTGTTGCTTGGGAGACCCCTCTTGATTCCACTTGTCTGCAGCCAACTCAGCTTCCCTCTTCTGCTCTTTGGACAGGCCATTGAACCATTTGTGTGTGGTCTTGGTCCTCTTTCCAAAAGTCGACTTGTTGGCCTGGTCCCGAGAAGACCTATCAACATCATTGAGCTCATCCTTGAAGAGCCGACACCCGGCCCAGAAAGCATCCCAAGGCCTCTTATACTCTCCGGCTTTTTGTGGGCGAGCAGCGGCCTCATGCTCTGCAGCAGATATTTTTGAGTGGTGTTTTTTTGCCTCTGCAGTCTCCACACCATTTTCTTCGTCTTCAAGGTCAGACTCAGAAAGTTTCTTCATAAATTCTGTCCTGATGGCCTACATGTCAAGCAAAGTAAATAATAAATTACGTAGTAAATGCTATGGATACATATGAGTACTCACAGATTGTAGGCCATCGGGCAGCGCAACGGAAGGGTGGTTGGCCTGGGGAGTCGCAAGAATTGCCTTTTGGCAATCCTTGATGATTTTTGCCCTAGCCTGGTCATCTCCCCTTTGGGCAATGTAATTTTCCTGATGATCTGCAAGAATCTTAGCAAAAACAATGGTCCAGCAAGCCATTTGTGTATGTATTATCAGTGCGCAATCAATGGATGAAGCAATGAGTACAAAACCCTTGTCGCCAGCGAAACCAAATTCAACATCACATGATTAGTGTCATGTGACTCCGACTTTTTGAACCACAGAACCAGTATTCACAGACTTCAAACCAATGTAACCATGTAATTTTCATAACTACATGTAGTGAATAATGATCGCACAAGTAGAAACATGCTATTCAAATGATGTAGTGCAAGTACAAAAAAAACTACACAAGTCCAAGTTCAATTGGGGTCCTAATCCAAACCCCCTTTCCACCACTCCACTTGGGGAGCATTACCACCCCCTGCAGACGTTGTATAATAATTTGATGCTTTCACCCCTCCCTGTCAGTGCCATGATACCCACACCTACTGTACATGCATTTGAACTTGTATGAGCCATTGTCGAGGTAGATCAAGTGCCATTTCTGCACTGTTCCACAACTGGGGCACTGGATTGGCAGCAGTTGGCCCCATGGCTGGCAATCATGGTGTGTCCAGATGTACTTGCAACTCTTCAATGGCTCCGCTCCATCCGCCAACTCTCTCCATGCCAGGTGCACTATGCCAGTGTGCATGCCAAGCGAAGAGGACTCAGTGAGTACCTTTTCAATGGCCTCAGTGAACAGGAACCCATAAATAACAACCGACCTAGTCAATCACATCAAGGGCTCAGCAATGCTGATGGGCTGTAGACGTGAGGCATCGAATGCTAGAGTATGGGCAATTTGAAACCTTGAAAGACATCAAAAAAATGACACAATCTACAAAACAATCAAATCACTTACCTGGAAACTGTGTGGCACAACAACTTGAAGCTGTCCTGGTTCTGGATCAGTGCACCACAGGCAGCAATGTATACCACCACCCCTCGCATGAACTTGATGAATGGTGTGAACAGTTCGGAAAAAACCTATGTACAGTTTCAAGGAGTGTAGGGCAAAGAGAAAAAAAAGGTACTTACTTCATCAACAACAGCAGATGCCATGCACCCAGTTTCATCGGGGCTGATGAAAAGGTCCCCAATGTTCTTGTCAGTATGATCCATGACCACGACAATGACATGAACATAATCCTCAGTGAGTTGTCCCACTAACGAGGCAGTACAGTGGGCATACTCTGCAACCCCTTCGTCAGTACCCAATATGAAGGGTACGTTGATCATGTCCAGGCCACCATATGGAAAAAACTCCGAAAGAGATTGAGGAACCACTGAGGCGTGGAACATTGCAGGAATGGGCATGAGATGAAAGTGCAGAAAGAGCATCTTCAGGGACAAAATGTGCCCTCATGTGGCCACCTTGAAACGACCAGTCATGGGCAAGAAGGCGGGGAGAACAGGAACACCGTTTTGTGTAAATCCCTGTCGAGCATTCATTCAAGTCAAATTCCAACAATATAAATACTTACCATGTATGGAGTGAATTCTTTTTTGCATTGATTCAAGAGCCAGTGACAACTCATGCATTGAAACTTGACAGATTCATCCTTGATGACCTCCTGGTGTGATTGTGGCACCAGCATGCATACCATGCACATTGCATGTGGGCATGCTTCGCATTGATACAGGTCGCTGCTGTCTTGACATAGGAAACAAAACTGACAAATGTTAGCAGGCGCAATGACAGCCAACTGCAAACTTACCAATGCTTCATGCCCAGCATTGACAGCCATTGTCTGTTTGGCACAAGCAGAGACACCTGCCTCCGAATCTGCAGGCCGTTGGTGGGGAGGCACGCAAATGCTGTTCTTCTTGACTGCCTTATCGTGTGCAGCATCAAGACTGAGACATTGAGGGCACGAGGGGATCCTTCTGCAGGGAGCTGTGCCGCCAGTGGTCTTCTTAGCAGTTTGCTTAGTATGTGTCATGGATGTTAAGCTGTAGAGTAGATGGTGAAGGAGAATGGATCATGCAGGACCTAGTGAGCAACTCGCAGAAGTAGTACCCAAAATGAACACAAAACGCAGATCACATGCTGTGCATAACACAGCCAAATTCAACCTTGTTGATTGAGCAAGTCGCGCAACCTGTGAGTCATGTGATCATAGCCAAATAATGCCACACATTGGTTGACTTATCAACCGTTTTTTCCACACACAATGTTTTCTTCTTTAACTACGTTGACGCTTTCACTCTACAAGGACTTTCACCCTGCATTCTCTTACACAGTAAATCCAAGGTAAGCCACAGCCTCTTTTACAGTGATCACTTTGCTAACTACATGTCATTGGCCCAACTGGGTAAAGCAACTACCCAGCCATTTCAGGCGCCCATGGCCTCTTTTTATTAGGCAGGAATCCTGCCTAATAAAAAGGACTATGGCTGCTGAGCAAAGGTGTGAGTACTGAAATTGTCTTCATGTTAATGTTTTCTCTACAGTGCCATCTGTTTGTTTTTTTACTAACATTTTGTTATGTTTTAGGTTGTCGTTGGCAACCACTGGTTTGCCCCTCCATTCGTTTTTTTTACTAATGTTTCAATATGTTTTAGGTTGCTGTTGGTTTGCTCCTCCAGCAACAGTGATGTGAGTGCATGTGCACTCCTCCCATCACTGGTGCTTGTTGGTTTGCCCCTCCAGTGACGGTGGAGTAGGGGTACAGAGGTGCATAGCATTGGTCAGCAGGTGTAGAACCATGGCACAGAGGTTGTTTGTAGACACAGAGTCGAACCATGACGACCTTTCCTTGCAGTCCACTCCAACATGGTGACAAGAGCAGATCCGAACCACACGCAGTTGCAGCCATCAGCACAGCAGTCACAGTAGTCCACAGCCATCCACAGCAACAGAACGCACGACCTACACGTGCACAGCAGTATATCAATAGTCAAACGAAACCGACAGAAAGCAGCCAACCTGTCCTGTAGACACTTACCAGAAAGAGATGGCAGAGGTCGTTTCATAGCCAAAATGTCTGCACCTCATACAGGCACGAATACCCTGGGTACCAACAGTGACTTCCAGCTGCTGTCAGACCAAGAACTGCAGTCCCCACAGGACATCGCATCGATAAGACCACTACCACCGTCACCACGACCTAATTCACCACAAAGTCCTACTACAGCCAACTTCTCCCCAGTTCCACAGGCATTTCAGTCACTTCTCCAACAGATACATCTACTTGTCCCACGATCACAGCACATAGGCTCGTTACATACACAGCCACAGCCTGCACCATGCAACCACAAAGCCATGACAGAGGTCAAACCCTTCCATGGTGAAGATAGTGCTATGGAAAACCCCCAGGACTTCATCAAAGTGTTCAACCGCACTATGAGAGAATGTACTACCATATCAACTGAGTATGAAAAGATAGAAGCATTCACAGACTACATGGTCAGGGGATCAGCAGCGGAAGAGTGGTACAATGCACTCCCATCTGATTGCCAACTCTCATGGGACAAATTACAGTACGCATTCGACCAAAGGTGGCTGCCCATTCAGAGAGCAGCGAAAATGACGAAGGATTACAAAAAGGAACTGCTGGAACTAACCTTAGCAGAAGAAGATGTAGGAACCATCAAAATGAAGAGCGGAGTACATTTATGAGATCTTCCATCTGTGCAACCATGCCTTGATGTTGTCATATTCCACACCATAGTATCTTGTTATATAGTTGAGGGTAGCCTTTATGAAATCTGCCACTTCTGCAACTATGTCTCAATATTGCCATATTTATCAATGTAAAATTAAGGTAACAACTACTTAGCAAGCCTGCAAGATTGGTGAATGTCATGCAATAGTATCTGGCCATATATTTGATGGTAGTCTTTGATGGTACTCCAATCACTCCAATTGTGATGTACATGGCCCATGCACTAATATGCTGACGAACAATTCACACCAGATGACCACTTTTTTGATAGCTTCGCATTGTGGATGTGCCATTCTCACCCTATCCCTTGTAATGTGAGTGGACAGTGTGTATAGAAGGATGCAATGAGTGTGTTTGCAATTGGTGATTTGGGAATACAAGTACGTGGAAGGCTGGAGCTCCTGGTTTTATCTTGACATGCATCACATAGTATCTGCGACCTGCAACTAGCTACCTCTTCAATGCTGCACCACAAGCACGGGTGTATGTCCACCTCATGTTTGGCATCTTTTTTGCAGAGCTTGCATATATCTTTTAACGTGTCAGGATCACCCATACACCACATAATGTGCACCTGTATGTCATGCATGATGGCTCAATGGTGCACCTTGTCACCAGCCTGAGACTAAGAGCTGTCCACAAGTTGCATTGGCATGTGGTGGGAAGTGAGGTTGTGATGGATGTGAGTACCTTATTTGTCTCCAGCTTGCTCCTGCACTGCAGTATCACAATGTGTTCTAGTGTTGCTAACAATGCAGGTCTGGCATGCATCAGATGACTGTCAATGACACACCAACGATTACCATGGCCACCATGACAACCATAACCACAACAATGACAACCAACTAAACAGAAGTAAAAGGGAGTGCTTGGAAATGAGCCTTCTCATTCATTACAGTTTGATAGCATTGTAGTAGCACAACATATAGGAATAATACCAGACAATTACACCCCCATCATCCCTTCCATGGATGTACAACATACATGAGTGCAATACAAATAGTACATCCGTGGTTGTGCACCATGGTTGGATAGCGCCCCACCATCAGCAGTGACCCGAAACAGCATATGGAGAGGGGTGACAGTGATCATGACACCTGAGCAATTTATGTAGGTATCAGCACAGATGTAATGGGATAAAAATAACACTTACAAATGAGTGGGTGTCAATGGAGGGGGGGAGAAGTTCATCCCATGCTTCTTGAGAGGAGAGTCATAAAATTGTGCCACTTCGTTACATAGGTACTTGGGATCATCATGGGTAGTTGCGTGTGGATCAGATAAACAGAGTTCATCTCTGATAAAAGATGCAATGTTGGTTGGGGAGAGACTACTGTTCTGAAGGCTTGTCAGTAAAGATTGGATATAATCATAACCAGGTGTCTCTGAAAAGGACAACATGTGGGTATAAACGAGTATAGTCAACATTTTGACAGGGAGACCACTACATAAAGCCTCAACCGGTGTTGTTTGCTTGATATTTAGGATTGAAGATTTAAAATTCTTCTTGGCCCTCTTATCAACTTGGAGCCATGGTAGCAAACCATGCAGGAAGTAAATGAGAACATAAGCAAGAGATTCGAGATCGTCATGTTGTAGGGGGTGAGTCCCTTGAAGGCGTGAAAATGGGTGTCTGCTGTAGGGGGTAAGTCCCTTGAAGGCGCGAAATATGGTGTTCGCCCGAGGAGACTTGGTCTGGCTGGACTAGGGGAGCTAAGAGGTCTGGAGCGCAGGAGCACGCTCAAGGGGTCTAGGAGTTGAGAGAGCAGAGAGGGGGTGAGAAGCGCAGCCAAATGCGCAGGGAATGCGCAACTAGAGAGCCTGGGGGTTGCCTAGAATGTGTAGACACGCGCAAGGAAAGCGGAAGTAGCGGGAGCCACGGGATATCACCGGAGCGCAAGGGAAGAGGTTGTCAGAAGTCGTCAGAACACAAGAAAAGAGCGGCAGGACACAGGAGAAAACTCAGGACACAGGGAACACGGCAGGACACACACTAAGACTCAGATAGGGGCAGAAAAAAGCTTGTTATTTTTGTGTGGACAAGGCCTATATAGTGAATCGAGTGTAGGTACGTGATGGGAAGGCTAAATAAGGGAAAGCGCGCAAGAAGCGCACAGAAGTGATGATCCTAGCTAAATGGGGAGCGGTAGTGTGGACCCTGGCACTTCTAGAATGTAAAGCAAGAGAGAGAGATGCAGAAACGAATAGGGAGCAAACAACGGACCGATAGTGATGGCATCCTTCCAAATAAGGAAAAGCACACGTGCCCTGAGGCACAAGGAACAGGAGCAAGCCCAGGAAAGGTGACACACAGGAGAGGGAAGGAGCAGGACAGAGACACAGAGCGGAACACACCAAATACTGTCCCTGATGACGTCGGACGAGTCTGGGGAACCCCTGGGGAGAGCAGGACCCTGACGCGCAGCACTGTGGGTTGAAGAGCATGCTAACAGATGCGGGAGTGCGCATGGAGTGTGCACATGTCTGTGCTGAGAAGCGCGAGCAAGCAGAGACAACCCGATGTTGTTCCAAGTGACTGAAGTGCATGCAGGGAGAGATATGGAGAGTGCGCTGATGCGGGAGCTTCACAGGGGGCTACAGAGCGCATATGGCTGTGTGTTGGAGAGCTAGTGTGCGCAAGAAGTGCGGGTGGCTGTGCTGAGTAGTGCGGATGGAGGCTGGGTGAATACTGAGCGCGCCGACACTGCTGTGGGTGACTGAAGGAGCTCGAGACATGGATGGAAGGTTGCAGCTCTGTGGGACTGATGTATGCACACCTAACAGGGAGTCCTGCATGCACTAGAGCGCCTCCAGTGCGCATGGGTACCTGCACTCCATAGCTCCTGGCCAAACCAGCTCTAATGTGCGGATACACACCTAGAGATGCGCACGTCTCTACACCGCCCAAGGAGACCTGGTCTGGCTTGACTAGGAGAGCTAAGGAGAATAGAGCGCAGGAGCGTGCTCGGAGGTTCTGGGAGTCGAGAGCAGAGTAGGGGTGAGGAGCGCAGTGAAAAATGCGCAGGGAGTGTGCAACTAGGGAACAGGGAGGTTGCCTGGAACATGTAGACATGTGCTAGGGAGAACTGGGAGTAGCGGGAACCACCGGAAATCGTCGGAGGACTGAATAGGGTCGTCTAGGGTTGTCAGAAAACGAAGAGAGAGTGGCAGGACATGAGAGAAAACAATAGGGAACAGCGAAAACGACAGGACTCGCACTTAGACACTCAGATGGGGGCGGAAAAGAAACTCTTTATTTTTGTGAGGACTAGGGCTATATACTGAAGCCTAATCCAGGGGGAAGGGTACAAGCGACCCGAAGAGAAGGAGAGAGGATGACAACGCTAAGAGGGAACATAATACTAACGTAATGACAGCTGTCAGGGATGCTAAAGCAAGGGGAAGGGCTCAGGGACACAAAGGCAGAAGCTAAAGTGATGGGGAGAGAAGTGGAGAGCAAACCATATGTAGCGCGACCCTATGCAGTGTGACCTGATGCAATGTGACCCTATGGAGCGAGACCCTACACAGGAGAGTGTCCCGACCTGGTGCAGCGTGACCTGATGTGATGCAACCTGATGTGATGCGACCCTATGGAGTGAGACCCTAGCAGGGAGAGTGACACAACCCAATGCAATGCAATGCAACCCGATGCGATGTGACCCTATGCAGTGAGACCCTACACAGGAGAGTGACCTGACCTGATGCAGCATGACCCGATGCGATGTAGTAGTGTGACTCAATGCTACTCTGAGTGACTGAGACACTCAGGAAGGGATAGGGATGAGCTATGCATGCAGGACCTTCGCAGGACCCTATTGGGTGTACCAAGCTGCGCATCAGAGAGCTCTCATGCAGGATTGGTGCGGGTGGCTGTGCTGAGTAGTGCGAACTAGTCCAAACAGACCCAAAGCTATTCCGGGTGATCGCAACGCTCACAGGAAGAGGTAGGGAATAGCTACTCATGCAGGACCTTCGCAGGGCCCTATCAGGTGTACCAAGCTGCGCATCGGAGAGCTCTCGTGCAGGTTGGGTGTGGGTGGCTGTGCTGAGTAGCGCGAGCTAGTCCAAACAGGCCCGAAGCTATTCCAAGTGATTGTGACGCTCGCAGGAAGAGATAGGGAATAGCTACTCATGCAGGACCTTCGCAGGACCCTATCGGGTGTACCAAGCTGCACATCAGAGAGCTCTCATGTGGGTTGGGTGTGGGTGGCTGTGCTGAGTAGTGCAAGTGAGTTCGGGTGAACACTGATCAGTATATGCGCACCTAGAGACATGTGCATCTCTACAACATCAGCTCAGCTCAGCACCAAGATGGCAGTTGATGGAAGCAAATGTAGGAGTACCAATCAGGTGGCTGTGGCATGCTTGATGAAATGGTATGTGGCCACCAGTAGCTGAGTCACAATATTGTTTGGACATGCCAAAATTGATGAGGTATGGGGTGATGGCTTGGTCACCGAGGCCAACAAGGATATTTTGTGGCTTAATATCACCGTGGATATAGCCGTTGGAGTGGATGTACTGGATCTGGGACAGCTACAAGCATTTGAGTACAGTTTGAATAGAATAGGAAGTGAAAATTACATACCAACTGATCGCTGAGGTGATGCACAATTGTAGAGCTTAATGTTTTTCACTGGGAAAGAATGTCTTGCAGTGAAGGACCCAAGAGATCCAATACTATGGCATTAAAGTTCAACTCTCAGCCAAACCTACTCTCTGGAATCTCTCCTCTTTGATGTTATTCCCTTATCCTTTGGTATTAAAACCATTGGTGATATCATGACTAAACTCATTGTCATAGCACCACTGCTCCCACAAAGAAGTTGCAGGTCTTCTCTGCCTTTTCCAATGGACAATTTGTCATTGAGGACAAGTCCTAACATGAGGAAATAGTCCTATGTGCATTGGTCTGCAATGGCATGAGCATAACAGTCCTGATACCCTTGAATACTAACAACACTGATGAGGTACACCAAAGAAACATCTATCAACATATTCAGTTAATTTTCCAGATGCTTATTGTTTGTTATGGTCATGACAATGTACCTGTCCATCTACTGTTCTGATTAATCATCACCTCTCAATCCTGATACTCTCCACTTCCAATCAACCATCCCTGGAAACCCATGCTACATGAATTCCCTAGGTCAGTGAGTGGGAGTACCAGTGGATTGGATGGCCATCATTACAATTCCACAGGATCCATGGAAATGAAATGATTGGACAGCGTCTGCTATACAATGCAATATATTTATCTGTCCAGTCAATTGCTGTTTCCCATACGAAAAAATAACTATTTCAACAATTACTACCACAGACCCCCTCAATCATGCTGGTTAACATTGGTGTTGAGCAGTGACCATCAGATTGTTCTATCAAAGGCACCGTCAACGTGAAGAATTATCTGTGGGATTGAATTCATACCATGTTAATGATGGATGTGATCTCCTCGAGGTGGTCTCGGACATCCTTAATGTACAGGCAACCTTGAACTTCAAGTATGTCAAAAAAGTCATATTGTAAACAATTGGACTTACCATTGCTTCAGAGGTAGTATGCAATGTTTGCACACTAACCCATTGCACTACTTGACATCCAATGATGTCAACAGGCGTCCAGGGAGAGTCACCTTTGACTGTGGGCTTTACCAGAAGCCAGAACTTGCTGTTGAGACCAGGAGGTAATTGCTTCCCCTCATCGCCTTTGGGTCTTTTGGAAAATTTGGTGAGGTATGTGTAGCTGACAGTCGCCTCAGTTATGGAGATGGCCACGCAAAGCTGTGTCATTTTCCTAGTATGTGATCAGCACTTTCAACAATTCTGGTGACTGATATAACACCAGGGAGCCAGAATACCATGCCTCTTGTGAGGTCGGAACGAGTACAAGGGATGAGTTGCACCTGTTGAACCTTCATTGGCATATATGATGAGAGAGATAAAAGGGGTCGTTTGAAGTACTTGATGTTGACATTCATGTCACTTGCTCACGGGAAACAATGACTGCTTTTGGAACTGGATGTAAAGGGACTATGATCTTCCTCCCACATCACTTCATAGCCCTAATTCTATCTGACTTTCATAGATTTTAACGCTTCCTTCTGGCAGCACCATTCAGCTCACTGATCGTGACAATTCATGCCAACAAAACAATCTCCATTGCAGAGTCACTGTCCAGTCAACAACTTATTGCTGAACATGGTCCATGGTCATTTTTTGTTGTCATTAACACTGACCCACTTGACAAAACACTTTTTTGGGCATTTAGGACGGATCAGATTTCTAGTGGCATCTAACAAAGTGTTCTCACTGCAGTTGCTGCACAAATAACTCAGGCGGGCACAAAAGCTATATGGATATATTGAACATGCGCACAGAAGTATATGGCGTTGTTGATCACATGATGGCTTGTACTTTGGTTTATAGAAAGGTGGTGGTCTGCACAGGGAAGGTCTAGCCTGGAAGAAGGGAGAAGGAGCTGTAGTGTAACCTCAGTAGTCTGGCAAGCTACTGTATATTAGTATGTACCTGTAGTGTAACTACAAGGTATCAGTAAGTAGGAAAGTGGTTAGTAGGAAGGTACTCACCCTCAGTAGTCTGGCAAGCTACTGAGGGAACTATGGTACTAGGAACTCTACTCTAGTGCGATGCATGCTTATGTAAGTAGGTAAATATACCACAATAATCCTGTTTATACTCCAACATGGTTGTATAGTACTGTCTAGAATTTCTCTTATTATTTTCATTACTTTTAATGGGGATGATGTACCATTTTGTCCCACTTCTGCACAACAATTAGGAGCTCATAGCAAATCAAAATTGCAGATGTGACCATATGATTTTGGTGCTGGGTTCAGGGTACAAGAAGGCTCACAATGAATAGTAGGCATGTATGCACTGTGACATGCTGGAGTGTACTGGCTGCTTGTAGTGCTGTGAGTATATGGCAGTATGTATTACTGTAATACTAGCACAGTTGTATCAACCTGGAGAAATGTAGACTGCTGTAGACTGTATGCGCTGTGCCGTGTGGAGCATACTGGCCACCTGTGACACTGTGACTGCATGGCAGGATGTATTACTATATATGGTTGTATCAATTTGGAGAAATGTGCACTGCTGTGCACTGTATGCGTTGTGCCATGCTGGAACATACTAGCCACCTGTGTACAGCAGTATGTATTACTGTAAATGGTTGTATCAACCTGGAGAAATGTGCACTGCTGTAATGTGTGACCCTGTGGAAGTGTGTATTTACTGTAAATTACTGTACCTGATCTGGAGAAGCATGTGATGCTGTAATGTTATGTCCAAAAAAGGCTGGTTTGCTGATGAATAAGGGCCAGTGTTATTTGGGCCCACCTATATCATAGTGGTCAATAAATATACAGCCCATCGGTGTCATATGGGATGATTAAATTTTGAATGGGCTCACCTGTATCCCATTGGAACAATGAATTCTCAGCCCACTCATGCTACCTGTGTCAATGTATGTGGGCTCACCTGTTTTTCAGGGGACAGCATTCCCTCAGCTGACCCATGTCACACGGTACCATACAATAACAGCCCTATCATACACCATGTGGACATGCATATCACAGCCCACTCATGCTTCACAACAGCAAAGAATATGTGCCTGCCAAAACTGTAGGGGACAGTGGTATGTGGGCTGACCTATAGCATAGGGACAGTATATACACAGCCCACCTGTGTTATACAGGATGATTAAATTATATGTGGGCTCACCTGTATCCCATTGGAACAAGCCACTATCAGCTCACTTGTACTACTCGGTGTCATTGTATACAAGGCTCACCTGTTTGTTAGGGTACAGTAGTAATCTAGCTGACCCATACCTATGGGTCCCTATAATAACTGCCCATCCATTTTACATGGGGTGGCATAATATCACCATCCCCCTATAAGAAGGATGGTGGAATAATATATGGGCTCATGTGGAGCTCATTGGCACAAATATTTGTGCTACTATGGAACATGGGCCCACTAAGCCTGCCTTTATTCCACCTGCAGTAATAAACTGTGGTGGGTAATCCATAGTTCTGGAACTGAATAGCCAACTAGTGGTGATAAACTTGTGGTAGTAATTTGTTATGATCAATTGAGATAGCCAAATGCCTGACAGTCAACAACTCCTGGTTTCCCACAGTCTTTTCCTGTGGTCTTCCTATGGTGGCATTGATAAAGGAATTTCTTGTCAACTACTGAGAGTAAGGGCCAAGTAGGTTTTCCATCTCTGTTGGAATCCATAGTGGTTGGTGGTCAACCAACAGGAGGTAGTGGTTGTCACCCAGGGTTGGCAGTAAACCCATGGTAGTGAAGCCAGTGCTGCTGACAGAGTGATCACCCCTTAATGTATGTGCTGGTACTTCTCCCAATCATTCGGTAAATACCCAACCAGCTGTAATCCATCCATGGTAGTAGAGCCAGTACTGCTAGCTCACACATTACCTTTGCATTCCAGTAAATCCATTAATGTGCATTGGTAGTGAAAGTCATGGTGGTCAACCTGGTGGCCTCAACCTAGTAAGTTAACCCATGGTATGTCACCCCCCTGTCCACCTGGTAGGATAGCCCTTGACAGGTTTGGTTGGATCACCCCTTACTATATGTACTGTTACTTGTCTTCTCTAGCCAACCAATTACCTAGTGAATCCATTAATGTACATTGGTAGTGAAAGCCATGGAGACTGGGTTGACCAGAAGTGTGGAGTCAACCCATGGTAAGTCAGCCTGCAGTAGGTGGTAGATCAACCCACTGTAATCCATCCGTGGTAGGACAGCCCTTGGCAAAGTTGGTTGGATCACTGCTTACTAGATGTACTGGTAGTGTCTTCTATGGCCAACCAATTACCTTTGCATTTCAGTGAATCTATTGATGTACATTGGTAGTGAAAGCCATGGAGTGGAGTCAACCCATGGTAAGTCAACCCATGGTAGGTCAATTCCTGATCAGTTAACCCAGGATGCTAACTATACGCCATCCCTGTCTACCATGCATGTATCACTAGTAGTCACTCAGGCAGAATATATTTTCTCATTGATATGTTTATTTTCCTTCTGAAATGTGAAAAATGGTGGTGAGCCCTAGATCAAACAATCCAGTAGTTTTTGTTTACCTTTGCTCTCCATGATTGCTTGCCCTGGCACAACCAGTTGATCATTTGTGTCACCCTCCTCCATGGTCCTCGCACAGGAAGGGTCGACATCCATCATATTAGCTCTGGTGGTGACCTGTGATGGCGATCGATCAGTTTCACTGGTGGTAAATCAATGGAATATAATACTTCTTGTGGTTGTGGCAAGTACATATCGACATCTTCATCCGCTGCTGGTGATGGAGACTCCATGTTCTGATCCATAGTCTTGAGCACAGACTGTCAACAAAGTGTGCATGCTTACCATGTCGGTATCAATCCTGAGATTTGGCAAAGGAGGTGGAACAGGTAGATTCTGTTGGTAGAACCCAGGCATGGGCAGCATCTTTGACTAGTGTATGAAAGAGAACAATTACCTTCTTCTCTGGGCCCAGCCATGTTGACTGTAGACCTTTCATATGCTTCTGAAGTGCATTCATGGTACTGAATCCTTTGGCCCTGGGACACTCTTTGTTGGAACAGTAACACATGAATTTCTTGTTCTCGGTGTGGGTGAGAGTGATCGTCTGGCCATTGTAAGTGTCGAACATCATGGTCTTGGCACATTTCCTGGTGTTTCCATTGTATTGATTTTTGTTGTCAAACTCGAGACTGTGGTGACAGCAAGTAAAACTCATGATGTCGGGTATGACTTGCATCACAGCATAAGTCGTTGACAGGGTGCACCACTGGATGCTACTTACAATTTAATTATATCTGACATTAGGGCTCAGTCATATCATTGTTGTTCCAATGTGGGACTTTCACTTACTAATATTCTTTATTTGTGCTTGTTTATTGACTGCTAAATGAGGAAGGTATAAATCCAAGTTCAAGAGGTAAAGAAACACAGCCACATCAACTGAGCTGCTTAAGAATCACCAGTCAATTATTCCTACACCTTGTGAAAAATTCCTCATACCATAATGGACCCTTTTCAAATATGATAGTGGTATTCATTCTCTAGATTTGATGGGTGCTACATAGTTTACTAATTCACCATCCATCTTACTGCACACTTAGTTGACCGGTTGTGCCATCTCGCTGCATAATCCATCAACCAGTTGTGCAGGCGGTCATACAAGGTCAGGCAATTCCAGCAATTCCATCCCTATATAGTAGGTGATTCCATCTGTGTAGTGAATTGATAACTAGTCTACCATCCATCTTACTGCACACTTGGTCGACCAGTTGCGCAGGTGGTCATACAAGGTCAGGCAACTCCAGTGATTTCATTCATATAATAGTGGCACTCAAGCTGACTTTGGAATTGCTATGCTGAGGCTATGCTACACTCTGGACATCCAGAAATATCCAGCACATGCCCTGTGGAGTTCAAAAAATATCCCTGCTGCAAGGCCATCCTGTTGACGCTCTGCACATCTACAAGTCCTCTACAACAAGCCTATACTACCAGAAAAGGTTCAAAAGCCAAAGAAACCATCCATGAAGTCAGCAGCCAGTCTTCCACCTCAAGCCCCTTCTGCACTGCCAAGGGCACGGGTGCCTGCCACTGCCAGCAAGAAGAGAGGTGGGAAAGCAGAGGGGAAAGTTGTAGCATTGGGTGTGGCAGCAACACCTACCATGAAGGGTCCCTCTGTGCAATGGGATACCAATCCCACATGCACAGATAAGCTTGTCTCTTGGATTCTCAACCATCCTGCTGATTGTAATGTCTTATTTCATGATCACTTATTGAACTCTCCTCCCCCCGTGCTTTCTCCAGAGGAGAGGCCATCCGGAAAGAACAAGAAGGATATTACAGCAGTTATAGCCAAGCATATTTTCCAAGATGATCTGGCATACTCTGTGCTATATGCATCTGACCCTGGCAAGTTTACATTGTCGGTCACAAATCAACTGGGGACATAAGTATCTCTTAATTTAATATTTTTTACCTCTGATCTACCCACTCCTTCAAGGTTGAAGAGCAAGTATCGTGAGCAACACAGCCATCTCACCAGCATAGGAGGTGGTGTTACACATCAGCAAAACAGCACTTTTCCCACCCCAAGTCTTGACATGTCACATGAGTAATTCAGTTTCTATACTCAAACCTGGTATGTAAAAGGCTTATTTTTGATACAAAGAAGGTTCAGTGAAATTTTTAGGCAAGGTTTATAGGCCAGTTTTTTTGTCCATTTTCTGTACAGCTCTGTATTACTGGGTACCTTTCTGTAATTTTCTGTAGTTAGCTGTACAGACCCTACAGAGCAAAGAGTTGTTTTGCTGATGCACCTCAAGGTCCATCAGAGAATTTATTAGGTATGATTTTAGTCTATGTGATCACTGTTTCTGTAACATGATTTTCATGCAGCTGATGTCCTCCATATATTCCCACACTACTCTGAACTTGACTTGATCTGGCATCACATCCCTTTGTTTGATAGCGACCTTGTTACATCTCATTTCAAGGCCTCTCATGAGAACCATCTCTTGGACCTGTTGCAAAACAGGTCTGTGAAGGACTCAGCTGAAGCAGTGGAGGAAGACACTGGTGATCAAGACAATCAGGATGGACTTGAAGGTGATGATGGAAAGATGCTGGCCGATGAAGACGTTGTGATGGACCCTACAAGAGACAATGATGCTGCAATGGACTTTGACATTGAAAATGTAGTGGGGGGAGATGGCGATATTGGCTTGCATGACGATGGAAATGAGGAGATGGATGGCACAGTGCTTGAAGACCAGGTAGTATGCAATGTGATCATAATACAGTGTATCCTAATGCTAATAATTGTTTATCAAAGGGAAATTGTGCCTCTCACTCCAAAGGAAATTCCAAGTCTCATCTGGGCCACTCAAAAGCATCAACATCATTCAACCTCAAGGAGAAGCCAAAGACAACAACTTGAGATTCATGCAGTGCATTTTCAAGGCATTCCCCCTATTCCCACCCACCGAATTCAGCCACATTGTCCTCAAGCCAGAGGTCAGGCAGCCGTACAACAGAAACATCTTCCACCAAGGCCATCTCTTTGGGAAACCTGCTTTTGAAGAAGATTGAAGATTTGGATAAAGAAACAGATATCTTTGCTGATGAAGTGGATGACTCTCGCACTCATCATGCTACTTTATGGTACAATGAAGCGAGCTAGATCTCCAGCACAAGGAGCACAATTCCCAGGTGGCCAATGCAGAGGCTGCATTTCGCTGTGAGCATGATCTGAAGGTACTCAACCTCAAGATGAAGAAGGTCAAGGAAAATATGGTCTCTCAGCAAATTGAACTGTTATGCCTCCAAATCCAGTTACAAGGCATGAATCAGCCTTCATCATTGTCTTCTGTGTTCCCTTCTGGTCCCACTTCTAACTTGCCTGCCAATCAACCTGGTGCCTAGGCACCCTGCTTATCTGGACACTTTCTTCCTCCTTCCCCCCACATTGCACTGCACTTTCCCCTCATCCCCTCATTTATTCTCACATTTCCTTGTACCTAGTTGTTGAGGGGAGGTATTTCAGTTAGTTTGTATGTTGTACACAAACATGTTTAGTAAATGCTACACTCTACTGTGTTCACTGAAATCCAAACAAGCCAAGCTCACTAAATAGATCTTCCATCAAGCACTTTCAGAAGTGCTGGCCTGGTGTGCCTTCTTCTACCTGCACTGCCACTTGTCCAACTCCTCCCTTGTCAACATCCTCCTGAATTGCCCAAGACTCTGTTGACTGCAATTGAAGCTTTTCCTCAAATCTAATCATCATATTGTGCAAGATAAGACAGCACTGCACCCAATAAACTGTAATTCTGAGGTCTTTCAGCAAATGGATTTGAAGATGAAGTTCACAAAGTGACTGAAAGCGCCCCTTTAATGCTGCAAACACATGTTCCACACAGACATGGACCTGATGGAAAGGTCGCATAGATTGGAATATAAGGGAAAAAGGTGCATACTTTTGACAAATGCTGATTGTATGTTTTCTTTTCTCTTGATAGCAGCAATGACTTTGTTGCCTTGAAGGGAACAATTATAGAAAGGTGGTGGTCTGCACAGGGAAGGTCTAGCCTAAAGGAAGGGAAAAGGAAGAGATCTGTAGGATAACCTCAGTAGTCTGGCAAGCTACTGTTATATTAGATATATACCTGTAGGTAACTACAAGGTATCAGTAGGTAGTAAGTGGTTAGTAGGAAAGGTACTCACCCTCAGTATGCTGGCAAGCTACTGAGGGAACTATGGTACTAGGAACTCTACTCTAGTGCGATGCATGCTTATGTAAGTAGGTAAACATACCACAACAGTTCTGTTTATCTCCAACACTCCCCCATAAACAAAGTGGTGTGATGGATAGAAAGTAATTCAATGAATGTACTTAGCTGAACTCCAATTTAATGTGTTCCAAAATGAATGTGTCCGTTTGATATGAATAATACTTGAATGCAAAGGTTTGTTGTGTGACTTCCGCATCATTGCCCGATTTGGTAAGTCACATCGTGCCTCATATGCCTGCTGATTGCAGCGTGTGCGGGAGTTCATCCATAGTCGCCATCATTGCGCCAACGCTCCCCCGGCATCCTGGATTCAGAGGTAGGTTTATTAAACCTTACTAACTGCATTCTATGTCTCCAGATCGACCGCATCGCGATAATGCGATCAAGGTAGGTGTTTCCGCCATTTCGCGTTTGACTGATGTTTATAGGTGTGATCTTGACTCAACTGCATCGACGCCTGGGTCTAATGACTCTATAGGCTTGATTCGGGGAGTTCCCAGGTGGCTGTGTCATGCTGGTGCGTTCTAGGTAAGTTGTTTCGACTTGTTTCGTTTGGCTGATGTTTATTCGCTCGATCTTGAGCCTGCCACATTGCCATTGACGCCTAATGAGTCCGTATGGACAGTTTGTGGATCAGATGGGTGGCCAGGACGACACTGGTAAGTTTTTGTCTTGCGTTCTGCGACTCTGGCGCTCGAGCTGACTCTCTCCAGCCAGCAGCGCTGCTTTGACTCGTTTCGAGTCGACGTCACCGCCACTTGTTGTGTCGCCCATGTCGCTGTCTCGTCCTGTGCGTCTAAGTGAGGGAAGAGGTCAGAACAACCAACAACCAACACCCAATGACAACAAAAGCGAGTGGTGATCTTCCTCTGCGGTTCTGGTATATGATCTCCACAGGGGGATGTGCTGCAAGCCTTCAGGTAAGGTGCAGGAGGGAAGGGAAGGGCTTCTGATGGGGAATATATGCGACTGGTGATGGTATTGACTCC
>Ga0307518_10000650_pt1 | contig 26102 bp, 35 predicted proteins | sample 25_EM_MG_FD_203889 | JGI IMG/M metagenome (GOLD analysis project Ga0307518, IMG submission 203889) | Populus trichocarpa ectomycorrhiza microbial communities from riparian zone in the Pacific Northwest, United States - 25_EM | ecosystem: Host-associated > Plants > Roots > Unclassified | place... | reverse complement strand
GTCCCACCATTCGAAGACTCATCCTAGCCTCTTACTGGCTCGTCATCCTCATCGCCATACCCTTCTGGTGGCGTCTCACAAGCATCGAACGCCGCGCTCTCCCGTCCAATCGCGTCCATTCACAACTGGAGCGCACACCCGTGTTTCCCGTGAACGTACAACTCGACGCGTCAAGTTTCCAAGAGAAGGCCCCGATCCTAGCTAAAGAATTGAACGGTCTCCTCGCACAGACCGTGCAAGCATCTACCAGATGGAAAGGCTTGGAGATTCATGTCGGTCTCATTGACAATGCAGGTGCGGTCTTGTGATCAGGCTCGGTATAAATATTCCGACGCAGCCTGCGGCAGATGGACAGACAGAAGAGGGCTCGTATACAGTCGCCCTCGGCAACATAACAGCAGTCAGACACCCGCGTCACTTGACAGTGAGCCATGAAGATGCCTTGTACGGTAGGCGGTTCTACACGGTGCCCTCAGATTCGTGTTCCAACGATGCGTTCCCAGCTGCGCGCATCGCCGAGCTATTAACTGGGCTTTTAGCACCTGAAACGTCGTCGCAGGACCAGCGTGTGGCCAAGTACGCCAAGCGGTATCGACTCGCGTTCTCATTATTAAACGAGGACGTGGCATCGGACCGGCTCATTAGCAGCTGGGACATCCGTGCAGCCATAGCAGGCAAGTGAACAGATCGGTCTTGCTATCGACACAAGGGACTGAACTTTGCCCAGACCATGTTTCTCCGATCCTTTCACGCTTAAACATGCTGCATGACTTTGTGATAGAGAGTCAGATACAGTTCCATGCCCCTCTTGCATTCGAACCTGTGCAGATCATTTCTGAAAATGGCACGCTATATGGAGTTACTCCTGCGGACCTCACGGTCTTCGTGAACTCAGCTGAGTGGACCCTATGTGACTATGGCTACCCTTTGGCCAACAAGAGCTTTTAACGATGCTTTCCAGCTTCAAGCGTTTCCGAAGACCCGGTGCTCCATTTCGTCTTATTTGTGCCCTCTTTCTCTCGACAGCCACTTCATATATTGGATGCGCAAGGTATGAAGTCATTGGGTGTGCCCGTGAGTATCACCCAAATCCTCTTGCAGGGTCTCCCACCTTCCTTTTGCCGCAATGGGGTGGTATATACATTTTCAATCAGTCCGGGCGCAGTAGCACGAGGTCGCTATTGAGCAGTGTGGATTTGGCACCTGTCTTCTCAGCCTTCGCCAATCAACTTTCCGCATTATTAGGTGTCCCTTCTCTTCCTAGTGGTATAGCGTCCGAAGGGTTAACGGACTGGCAACTTGACGCCGTCCTGCGGTCCCGTGCATCGGAGAACATGGTGGGGACCCAACAAACGCTTTCCAGCATTGTGAAACTGGTCGATCAGATTGAAAACATGCCGGTCGACGAACACGTGAGGGGGGATGTGCAAGATGCTCTGAAAGCCCTCGACCAGGTCCGCAGTTTTTTTTTTTTTTTCCTATTCAGTGCCCATTTTGTTTATGAAAACACATTTTTTCATCGTCATACATAGGCTTATCGATCCACGCAAGGTCCCCCTGTGACCACATTGCAATGGTCCCATGAGGCACTGTCCCTGGCGTCGCATGCCTTCTTCAATCCAGGCATGTTGGCCCTGTTGTACTTCCCTGCGGAACACAAGTATGCGGTTTACACACCCCTGTTTGCGTCCATCGCGGTGCCACTGACGGTTGCGGTGGTGCGAGAGGTGTATGCGTGGAGGCGGGAGCATCGGGCTGCGCGAGGTGGTTAGACTCGATCCCATTGTTTCTTCTAGCACTGCTTTGTATTACCCACATAAATAAGTCACGTGATCGGAAGAGTCATCCTGCGTCCCGAGTGATGCCACTCTTGCAAGTGAATTTATCTGTGCTACTAGTAACAAATCGCAGGAACTGAGTTGTGGTTGACTGCGGTCTGACCATCCTGTCATGAGCACGTCGAAGGTCAATGTTGAAGGGATGATGCTCTTTGAGCAGCCCTTTGCCCGGGTGCGTGGTACGCTGTGACCAGCTGTAGGGCTCACGATCATTTATCACAGGTGGACAGGTTCCTCATGAGAACTATCGAAAGGTTTTCCGGGCGTCTCAGCGGAATATCGAACGAGAATTGGGCAGTGTGCTATCGGCCTCTGCTGACCTGCAGAAACGTTCGAAAGGGGAGGAGGCAGTCCAAGCAGTGGACGGGATGATCAACCGAGTGGAGAATCTCAAACGCAAGGTTGGCCGTTTTCCACCGCCGCGCATGACTCACTCACCACTCATTCATACGATAGCTCTCGGACATACAGGAAAATAATGGGAGGCCCACACTGGATGTCATTCAGGAACGGCTGCAGCACCTTGCGGCACTGGAGACACTGCCCAACACGAATAGTTCCGAGTTTTCGCGGTGGGCGGACACGCGACTTGACCGATGGCTTGTGGACTGGACATTGCGTGGCGGGCGTGAACGAACGGCGAGGAAACTTGCGCAAGAACGGGGGATTGAGGTGAGGTTCCTAACCCTAACCTGGTTTAATTTCATTGACATCGTACCATACCAGACCCTAGTGGACATTGATCTGTTTATGGACATCCACCGAATCGAAACGGCACTGCGTCGGCACAGCTGTACTGAAGCCATAGGATGGTGTAGTGAAAATAAGACGGCGTTGCGGAAAATGAAGGCAAGTTCGTGACTGCGGCACTGGATGGAATTTCTAATAATCTAGGTAGAGCACCCTGGAATTTGAGCTCCGGCTTCAGGAATACATCGAGCTAGCGCGATCGCGAAAGACGCAGGAGGCAATCACGTATTCACGGAAACATTTGGTGGGCTGGCAAGAGAGTCATTTGTCACAGATAATGCAGGCATCTGCGCTGTTGGCGGTGCTGCCATCGACTAACTGCGGACAATACAAGGTCGGTCATTTCCGTATTGAGGCTCTATATGTGGGTGTGGTTTCACAGATTAGCAGCGGCTGTACGACGAGTCGCGTTGGACGTCACTTATTCACTCGTTCCGTCTTGCTGTTTACACACTGAATAATCTGTCGACGGAGCCGCTTCTGAACCTTGCGTTGTATGCTGGGCTTGCGGCACTGAAGTCGCCCTCGTGCTATGATCCAAGCGGGAACGCAGATTGTCCGACATGTGATCCGAATATCAAGGTGCTTGCCAAGGAGGTGCCGTATAGCCACCACGCCAATTCAACCATCGTGTGTCGGCTGAGCGGCAAGATCATGGACGAGGATAATATGCCGATGGCGTTCCCCAACGGCTATGTTTACTCGCGGGAGGTACGCACGGTTTATTTATTCTTTTTAGCTGACTCACGCCCCTTGAGGCACTCGAGGAGATGGCGGCCAGGAACGAGGGCAAGGTGACCTGTCCGCGGTCTAAGCAGAGCTGTGATGTTGGTGTGCTGAAGAAGGTGTTTGTGTCATAGACGATTCTTCCGGACTTGTTCCAGTGCAATGTAACTATGTAAAGGCATCAGGCGCCACTCGATTCCACGTGTGTCTTCGGTAGCGATGAGAGTGCTGAGTGCCCCGAGATCCCCAGTGCCTGCGATTCCCACATGACGTCCGCAACCGTCGACGGGCCCCCCAACGTGCTCGCCCACGTTGTGGCTCGCAACCTTGTCCACCCTGTCCACTTCGGGCCGCGATTTGGGCGCAAAGGGGGTGTTGATCTGGATGAAGGAAGGTGGATGCGTTGCACAGAAGCACCCGCGAATACCAGACATGGTTTTTGGGTCGATGACGCGCTGTCCGCCTTCATGCCCGCTCGACTACCCGCGGTGCCGTGCGTATGTTTCGGAGAGCGATAATCGTATCTCGTTGTGAAATTGAGACTCGCCGGGTCTGTTCCAACTTCCGTCGGAAGTCCAGCGCGGCCGCACGCCCTCCTCGAGGCAGCTTTTAGCTGGCTGCGCGTGCAGGGCCCGGGACGGTTCCCTTCACCCCCTTCTTACGTACCTCCGGAACCGAGCCTCAGCAGATCTCGCCCAAACTGGATCAGATGAATTCCGTCCTGCAGTATGATGGCCTGCACTACAAAAGCTCGCGGCGTCAATCCACTCCTGGTCCATTGCCGTCCCCCATCTGAAAGCCCCTCGCAGCCTGGATCATGTACACGGTCGGCCTACAATCAGCTGCAGACGCTTTCCTCCTCTCCAGCTTGCAGGTTCAAGTCTTCCTCGCCCTCTGTATTCTATTCGTCCTCCTCCTCTTCGGTCTCGATACCAACAGTGGCCAGAACGCCTCCCACTCCCCTGTGTTTCTCCCCGGCTCCCATCTCCTCGCCATCGCACCCTTCTTCCAGCGCCGCTTCGAGTTCCTCAACGACGGCTTCCGCAAGACGGGCCAGTCCTTGTTCCAGTTCAACATGTTGCGGGCACGTCCCCCCTTTCGCACCGGTCCGCGTTCAGCTCCTCACATCTTCACAGGAAACCGTCATCGTCGTGTCCGGGGAAACCGGGCGCAAGGCCTTCTTCTCCAATCGAGCCTTCGACCTCACCGAGGGCTTCAAAGTCCTATCCGGCGCCGTACGTCATACCCCCTCGCCCGGATTCGTGCTGACCCCGCCACAGATACCCGTCCTGAGCGGCATCACATCCGATCTCCAAGCCCGTACCGTGACACACATTCACAAACGTCTCCAGTCAGCACAGCGAGAGGACCACCTCGCTCAACGTATGCTCACCGTCTCCACAGCCACATCCCCACTCACTCTTGTTTGCAGTCATCGTCCCCATCCTCAACGACTGTCGCAGTGCCATGGAATCGTGGGGCGCGTCGGGAACCATCGACCCCTTTGACAAGATATATCAAGTACGTTTCAGTGCCACCCCTTGTCTCGACTTTAACACGTGTGTTAGCTGCTGTTCCAAACCACCGTACGCTCCATTGCCAGCGATGACATCGCCAACGATGCAGCACTCGTCTCCCGTCTCAAGCACCTTTACGACATCCTCGACAGCGGAACCACCCCTGCAACCGTCTTGCTTCCCTGGCTGCCCACTCCCAGCATGCTCAAGAAGCTCTGGGCCACCCACCAAGTATACACCATCGTGGGCCGTGCCGTCGACGCAAGGATACGCAACGGCGAGCGTCGTAACGATACATTGCAGCTATTGGTAGACTCCGAAGATGAGAGGTCGGTAATGATTGGGGTAAGTCCGCTGCCCGTTTCAGAGTGCCCCGCATCACTCACGGCCATTGCAGTTCATCATGGGGTTGCTCGTTGCAGGCGCCAGAGCGACAGGCACAGCCGCCTCGTGGCTCGTCACCTTCCTGGGCAACCATCCAGAGTGGAAGCACAAAGCCATTCTCGAGGTCGAACGACTCCTGGCCATTTACCCTCCCCAAAGCAACACCTCCTCGCTCTCCGCCCATCTTGCCTCCATCCCTCTCGAGGCATGGGAAGGCGAGGCCCCCGTCTTAGACGCCGTCATCCACGAGACACTTCGCATTGCCCAGCCACACACTGCAATGCGCCGCAACATGGGCCCTGACACCGCCATTGATTCAAAGACCATCCCCTCAGGGGCGTTAGTCGTCTACCCATTCTCGGACGTTCATCTTAACCCGGACATATACCCTGACCCGTGGAAATTTGACCCAAGCCGTGAGGCTGCCAAAACGCCGTTCGGCTATCTTGGTTGGGGTGGCGGTAAGTACATACACAACCCTCCATTTTACGTGCTGCTGACACCGCGCATGGACCGCCAGGAAAAACCATCTGCGTGGGCCAGCGCTTGGCCAGGCTCGAGCTCAAGCTCGTCACTTCAATGCTGCTGCTGGGCTTCCACTACTCCATCGTGGACGCTGGTGGGGCTGGCCTTGATGCTCCCCCTCGCCCCAACTGGAACGATACCCTTCTGTGTCGCCCAGCAAAAGGAACATGTTTCCTCCGCCACGATAAATCCGTCCTCATGTTGTGACCCTCAAGCTGGGCTTGGCCATTAGGACTTTTTTTTAACTTAAAGTATCTCCGGACCTGGGCGTCTTCTTATGGGACTGCAACCTCCTTTATTATTATTACTACTACTTTGCAGGACTTGGCAGTTATACCTGGATAATCTCGACAGTACTCGCAGTTAATCGCGGTTTCATGTGCCTGCTGCCTGGTTGGCAAACAAAAGTTTTTTAATGTTAACAAGTAGTGTAGGACACCCTTATGCATTGTATCCACTTAGACCTTTATGAATCACTGCAATAGTATACGTAGCAATATATGGCATACATAGTGCCCGAATAGTATGTTACTCACACACGGGGGGCTTATCGTGTATTCAAATGCGAATGCTGCGAGATCACTGGAAGAACAATTCATCCTTGACACTGCTTGATCGCCTCGGCCTCTGCACCTTCCTCCCGGTCGAATTGTCCCCAATACGTCGTTGCGTATTCTTCGTTTCCAGTAGGATTTCAATTTTCTGTTTCTTCTCTTCTCTTCTACTCCGCATCACCCGCTCTTCCCTATCTTTCCGTTCCCTCTCCGCCAGTTTCGCGCGCTTCTCTTTCGACGGCTCCCACTTACTCCGTAGAATCCGTCGAACAGCTTCGGGACTGATTTTGAATTTACTGGCCAGCAAGGGCGTGGTGAACGTCTCGTTATCCAATGCGTGCAGCGACCGAAGCGCCTCCATGGCTTCTCGTGACAGCTTTCGCTGCGGGTTCCAGCCCTCTGGAAACATCTCCTTTATGCGGTCCCGATGCGACTTCCAGTGTGCAGGAGTGACCGTGGTGTCGGGGCGAGTATGACGGCGTCGAGGCGGTGGTAGTGCCTCGTCCTCGCTGAGGTCCACCGTGTCGGCACTGTGCTGGAGTGTGGGTGGAGGAACGTGGCCTTCCAAGTGCCAGTTGCGGCGCCGCGGTGGGGCATGATTTTCCGAGTACAGGCGACACAGGATAGGCTTCGTGGAGCACTTCGTAAAAAGTCGAGCAGGTAGCACAGACATGTACGTTCAGGAGCAAGCTGTAGTAGTTCGCACTCCGCGGCGAGTGAGTTCGGCATTGTCCGAACTACTTCAGACGGTGCCAAGGCTTGACTGAGGTCGTTTCCTTTCGTGCCGTGGGCCTCTACATACGTGGTTGCTTACAAGATGGCCGACGTCTCCGACCCTAAAATTCTGCAAGGTCAGCACGCCTAGCTGTGAAACGTGTTTTTTCAAATTTGGTTGATCAGTGACTCGCTCCCCTTGCCTGCAGCTTACTTGGACGTGCGCTCTGACAAATCAGATACCAACTGGCTGCTGCTGGATTATGAGGTCAGGCCCCTTGTATCGATCTGTAGGGTCGCTTGACGCCTTCAGGTCCCCTTGCTGGGGTGGATACATATCTCTGCTGCCATCAAACACGCTCCCCTAATACACCCTCACCCCCTCACTCAATGGTAGACTGATCGCTCCGATAAATTAATCGTGACAAGGACCGGCACCGGCGGCGTGTCTGAGCTCCGAGATGCCCTGGACGACTCCAGGGCCTCGTTCGCATACGCGCGCGTCACATTCTCCAATGACAAGGAATCACAGCGGGAGAAATTCATCCTCGTGGTGTGGATTGGCTCTGGGTGCAAGGTCATGCGGAAAGCCAAGGTGAGGTTCAATTCCAAGACTTGTATGTACATACACGGGTGGTGTCACGTTTCGCGACGTGGGAAGCGTGCGTGGTTGGGAGTGGGTGCCTTAAACGCTGCACTGCATATGATAACTGTTACGCCACGCCATGCACCTTCTGGCACTGCCATTTTTGTTATTATTTCATGTGCAATGCGGAGCTGTAAAACTTACTTGAGGCTCCATAAACATATAATAATATGAACCTTTACAGATTTCCGTTCACACGGCGGATGTCAAAGGGGTGCTGCATGTTTATGCAATAGAGGTGGCAGCGAGGGAGAAGGATGACCTGACGGAGGAGCCTATTGTCGTCAGACTGCGGAAAGTAAGTGGCACCCTTTGACTCTGCCCCTGCGCGGTGTTTGTCTTACTGCTACATTTTATTTTTATTTTTATAAAAAAAAAACAGGCCGGTGGCGCCAGCTACGACGGAAAGTGATGTGTCCCGGAGTTTAATATACCCTCGTTGGGCTTGCAATAGAGTCTTTGCATCGTGTTTATCACTTTAGCTTTTTGATCCGACCCCCCCCAAATCGTGATCATTTTCGGTGAGCTTGCCCTTTGACGCAATGAGGACGCGACGCATTGTCCACGCGTCTCTCCAACGGAAGCCATTTTCTTCTTTCTTCTTTCATTCAAACAGAAATGAATATCGTGGCAATTTCAACTGGATAATTGATTTACTCGTCATGGTTCGGACTTGTCTCGTCTGCTGCTGCGCCGAGCTGAAACTTTGGCAAGGAGCGTCACGTATCACTCTGGCTCGGGCCCTCACGTCGATCGATGTGGTACTTCGTCGCTGTTCCAGACTTCAAACAACCAGAACTGTATGGACTGACTTGATACAAGTTATTTAGTGTGATTTGGGTGCGCCCACCGAACTCTCGCAGTTGCGAGCTTTTGGCACGAGCAAGGCTCAAGCTCAACGGTTGGCTGGGAAAATAAATGAACCCTACGAGCACTGAGCATGCGGCGAGTCTTCTTAGATGTCATGGCTACCAGGCACCTGTTTGTCGTTTACAAGTCATCCACCGAGCAAGGAAGTCTTTGATCAAAGTTCGTTGCATTTTTACCACTTGAAACACTCCAAATAAGGAAAATTGCTGCAGTAGAATCAATCCTTGATATCGTGTTTATCACATCTGATCTATGCGGTTAATCTCCCTCACTGTCTCCATTACTATTATTTTCAGCATCGGATTTGGCATTATCCACCGCGGATTACTCCATGGTAAGTTATCAAGTCTGTCTCTTGTTGTGCTTTGCAATGTTCTGTCCGTTTCATTTGATCATCGAGCTAGATAACAATGACGTAGTGAACAAGCGCGATGATCATCACAGGCGTGGACCGGGCTTGTCGAAATCAAGTGACTTTTTTCGCAGTCAAAGCAGCGTTCTGTAACGATTGCGGTTGAGTTTGTGAAGGTTTCGAGCGGGAACAATGGCGCAGGGTCGCAGACGAAGGCTACCACGCGGAGTATGATTGATAGAATTACTCTCACATAGTGAAGCTGGATGATGGGCTTCAAGGACACGATATTATTCTCGTACCCGTAGACATAGTGATCAAGTTGCTGCGTAGAGTTTGTGTACACATATTTGGTCAAACCTTAGTTGTAACTTTCTTCACCAATCCTCAAGCCCTCCATCCTCGACGAGTTACCATGGATCCAGCAAAATTGGCCAAACTCCAGGCTGCGGCTGCGGCCAACCGACTTGGTGAGTAATTTTCTTGTTGACACGAGTCGAATCCGCGCTTTTTGCGCCCGGGGTTAAATCTATAAATTTCTACTCCTTCGAGATGACAGTCTGATATGCTCCAGGTGGAAAGGGGACAATGCGCCGGAAAGTGGTGGCACGGAAATCCAAACCTTCCTCCGCCCAAGACGACAAAAAGCTCCAAGGTGCTCTCAAAAAACTGAACGTGCAGCCGATCCCTGGTGTTGAAGAGGTAAACATGTTCAGAGAGGATGGCAACGTGCTACACTTCAGTGCACCAAAAGGTATGACCCTGTTTTCGGCTTTCTGCCACACATCATCTCCTCGGATAAGACGTCTGTGATATTAATGATCGTTTTCCATTGCGGCGCCCACAGTTCATGCCGCGGTCTCTGCTAATACTTTCGCGATCTATGGTGCTGGTCACGTCAAGGAATTGACGGAACTCGTTCCGGGGATCCTGAACCAACTCGGCCCTGACTCCCTTGCATCTCTACGCAAGCTCGCAGAGTCATACCAGGCCATCCAACAACAGAGGCCGTCTGCAGCCGGCGCTACCGATGATGACGACGACGATGTCCCTGATCTCGTGGAGAACTTCGATACGGTGGAAGACAAACCGGCCGCGGCTGCCGTGGTGGAGGAGAAACTCGAGGACGTGAACTGAAGCGTTTTGTGAAGTAGGGTATGATGTACGAATTTGCGGGGAGCCACTGACAGGCGTATGGGATTTGGGGGAAGCAGAAATTCTAAATTCTCGGGGGATGTGACCATTCTGCTTCTACCTTCCACCATTCGTGTTGGGTTGTATGAACGAAAAGTCTTCCCACCTATTCTACTCATCCTGCACCTTTCCTACGCTGTGTTGTTTTCACGCGATTACACGACTGCATCTGCTCATCGCATTGTAAAATCACAACATGCCTTCATACTCTGGATAACGTTCGGCGATGCTGTGTTATGATACGCGGTCTCCATCGGCATGAGTGCAGTGGGCTTTGGCTAGGAAGAGTAAGCGTTAGCATGTGATCACTGACTATTAGTCGAGAGCTTACACAACCACCGTGGCCAGCGGTCAAACTGCAGCTGAAACGAGCGCTGTGAGAGCGCAGGTAAGCCATAGCCTTTGTTCGGTCCTTCTATACACGCGAAGAATGGTTCGCGTAGCCCTTGCTCTGCTAAAAAGTGATCTAAATCCCTCGTGCAACGCTCCAAAGTATAAAAACTTTGCGGCCCGTGTCCATTCCTTATTTCGCTACCGTGCTTGCGGTAGGTCGGATCAGTAGGGAATGGAAAACACCACGTTCACACCTGCAAGCCTTTAGCCCGCCCACGGACCCGGATCCTGTTGGTTGGTGCGATTTCGCGCTACTGGACCACTGTTTCGTTTTTTTTTTGCTGTCATACTACCTTGCTGCACGTACACGTGCATGAGCGTCTCATAGTCGGAATGAACTAATACCTTCTTGGATACCCAGAACATTTCCCTGGAAATGCCGGGGCATATCATTCTTTCAGCAAGGTTCCTGTTACCTTACGGTAAGATATGATATGTAGGGGTGGCCCCTCATGTGCATCGTGGTGGCAGCAAAACAATGGGGGGTCGACGCACTGGCAATGGCTCCTGTCACGGTAAGTAGCCGGCGTGCAGGAAATGACAAGGGGCTATGCGTGGTATCCGAACCTCGTACGAACTTTTCAGCCAAGCACGCAACATTAGACTCCCGATCTTGGGGTTGGATCAAGCTGAGTCTCTTCGGTTTGGAACAGGCACGTCCCGCAGCGTCCGCTTTATGAATAGTTCCCCTTCCACTGCCGCAGAGGCAACAAGGGGGCATAGCTCGAACATTAATGAGGGTCGCAGTTGAAAACAGCCGACCAATAACGCAACGCTGTGTAGTCGGACAGGGGAATTTGGGCGGTGCAAGTAGGCACGGGAGTGCGGCGATGTCGTCGACGTGCTGATACAGTTTCGCCGTGCATTCGCAACTATATGGAAAGGTCATTGCTACAGAGAACGTGTGCAAAGTCGCATGCCCATGAATGGTCCTGCAAATTGAATAATTTGTGCGCGTCCTGGTGGGTTTCATTGACGACTTCAGCATGTTGCTGATAGCCGTGCAACGGTGAGTCACGGCCTCATAGCCCCGGATCCATTGAATTGTGATGGTTGTTGCTGACGGAAATGGTGTCAATGAAGTTTGAGGGGGCGCGTTTTCCTGCATACTGGTAGCGTTGAATTCGTGCGGTGATATCATGGCTCTTTGAGTTTAATTGATATCAAAATACGGACCAGTGAGATAACACTCTTTAGTCAACACTATTACCATCCTGGTGTCGATGACTTCTGTGTCGCCGTTCCTGCCTACGTGACTATTTTCTCGATCAGTTGTTCTGTTACATAACGAGAGCACGTACCTCTTGATCCCGCCAAGTTGAAGCGACCCAGAGAGTGGACAGCGAATGTCATTCAATATTGAGTTCAATGCCCTCGTGCTAAACACCTGCCATGTGGTGTTGTGTGAAAGGAAACTCCTGAATTCTGGTATATGCAAGTTGGGCAGAAAGCACAGTGCGTTTGCTGACCTGGCCCCTGCCATCGTTAGCACACAAAATATGTTTGTCTCAGTGGGAAGGAATAATGTTCCTGCTTCGGTGTCTGAACATCGAAGACACTTGCACAAAAAGACATGGCTGGGCCTGATGTCAAGAAGCCAGATACACAGTCCTCCACTTGCACCGATGACGGAGACCTTATTTCCCTGTGAAAATCAGGAACACTGGATAGGGGTGTCATAGTGCATGGTCACATGACTGGGGATTTGGCGCCTTCAATTGCGCAACGTCACTATCAGTTCAACGCGGGGCTCAGCGAGGTCGACAGCATCTGCCTCGTCGACGTCGTTGCATTCGCCAGTGGATCTACACGAGATGGCCTACAATCACCCTCAGCCATTGAATCAATCACAGGCTCACACTCTGCAGCATAGCCCTTATCCTCCTACGGCGTCAAGCACGCCGACCACCCCGGTTGGCTATTCCATGCCGGGTCAGTCGTATGATCCCCGCTGGTATCAGCGCCCACCTCAGCAGCCCTCTGGATTCCAGTATACTAACCAGCAGACCTTACCTCGTTCATCATATCCCCAACAACGTACCGAGCCTCCCCCGCAATCGCAACCCTTTCGTCAGATGCCCAGTTCACCCCCTGTGCAATCTGGTTTCTCTATATCCAGTGCTCGCCCACAAGTTCAGAGCTCGTATTATACGTTACTACCTGCAGCAGCCAATCCATCGTCGCCCCTTCCTCCATCTTCCTTTCATTTCCCTGGCTCCTCCGCGACTCCGAGACAGGCACAGAACAATGTCCCTTCTCTGCCCTCTACAAGTCCACCAAATTGCTCTCCACGTCCCTTGCCCACCCCGAAGCCACGGCCAGAGTCTTTGCCACCTCCCCCGCGCCACCTCCCACAACTTCAAGCACCAGCACCCTCACGACCGGCTATTCTGACTCACTCTCCTTCTTTTGCATCGGTTGACCCACCTTTGTCGTTATCTTCGCCCTCCTCAACCACGTCATCCAATGGAGCCCGCCGGCCATTGCCAACGCCACAGCGATATGCCAAACATACTTCTTTAGACTTACGTGCCCGTCCATCGAGCCCTGTCAAGTTTTCGATTGCAGAGAAACTCTTACCCTCTTTGTCAAGACTGCCCTCGAAGCCTTCTATACGGACCGTGTCGGGCTCCGATAAGCAATCGGATGGTAACTTGTCTTCGACTACTTCCACACAGATATCTACCCGAATCACCGCAGGTGATAATGAAGTCTCAAGTCCATCTTCTCCAACGAAGTTCGTGCCACTTTGGAAACGCGAACTTCAGACACCACCTTCTTTTACGGGGAATACCGCATCCGCTATGGAAAGAAGGAGCACGGTGTCCGGTCAATCGGCACCGAAGATAGACGCGGTTCATGGTTTTGATACTTCTGATTCCATACGCAGGGACCTTGGTCGAGTGCAGACTTCGCCAACTCGGCGCCCCTTACCGTTACCACAGAAGGATGGCCTCCCAACTAGTAGAGGTCTTGCGCATCTCCCCACGGTACCTTCGATGTATACACGTGCTTCAGCTTCAGCTTCGACCGACCAGGAAAAATGTTTAGACCCAAGTACAGAGGAACCCATGGTTTTTACAAACCCTGAAGACGGTGCACGAACGCCATCCCCTCAATATGGTATTCGTGATTTGCCGCAGCGCTCTCGCACTGTAATTGCGAATCGTGGAAACGTAGCAGACAGCGTTCAGCTGAATGATAGGCCGACGTCTTTGGACGTCGGGAAGCGGACTCGTCCAGTCCGTTCTGCAACCCTTCCACATCCACCACCATCATTTCCTCCGCAGAACCCACGTGTTCCAGTCTCTAATGATACCCTATCACTAATTAACAATCGGAGTGGTGGTGGCCAGTCACTGACTTTCCGTCTTGCTGCACTGGGTCTTTCAGAGGAGCTTTCCACAAGTCAAACACGCCAGCTGCCTGACCCCCGCTTTCCGGAAAACGTACCGCCTCCTCCCCGCATTCCTACCGCGCAGAGCCACGCACCCAAAAATCCTCCTGTCACAAATGGTAATCCAGTAGGCCCTTCCCGCCCAGCAACTACTCAGAATCCTCCTTCGCCCGAGAAAAGTCTTCCAAGTCCACGCAAGGATACTTATAGCGCTGGGTTTCACCAGATGAGTGAGAGACAGAGAGAAAAACAACCAGAATTTGTAGACCTAGATGATGCCCCTCCCCCTTCCCTTCGCAGGTCTCCTTCACCGATGCGACCATCCTCAGATAATCTCCGATCAATTCAGATCTCCGGATCTCCTCCGCGACGTCAATGGACGCCATCCAAGAGCTCCGGCGCCGAGTCCCCAAACCGCAGCGATTTTCGCTCCCATCTTGCGGATATTCCAGCCATTTCTGTCTCGGATAACAGTGGAAACGGAACTATCACCCCAAGCATTAGTGTTTCAGCACCCGCAGCACCAAGCATATCTGTGTCTTCTTCAGATCTCCCGTCAGTATCGTTCTCCCCACCTCGGATTTCTATATCAGACCCAACATCTGATGCCCAATCTCCAAGGGGGCCGTATGGCTCCAAACACACTCAAGTACAGGAGACCCAGGGTTTGAAACGGACTCTTCCTCCGGTGCCCCAACGTGCTGGCTTATTCTGCGGTGGCTGTGCAGGATCTATCATAGGGCGAATAGTAAGTGCGATGGATATGCGATGGCATCCGGGATGCTTCAGGTGCACAATTTGCAATGAGCTCCTCGAGCATGTGTCGTCCTATGAGCATGGAGGTAAACCTTACTGTCATCTTGACTATCACGAGGTGCGAACATTTCCCTTATGTCACTTCCCCCAGACTAAACAATAGTGCAATCAGGAGTTCGCCCCTCGATGCTTCCAGTGTAAAACCGCCATCATCGACGAGCGATTCATTACCCTCGATGATCCTGCGCTTGGGAAGCGGACATACCACGAACAACATTTCTTTTGCGCCGAGTGTGGAGATCCTTTCCTCGCGCCCTCTGGGAACACAACGCGCACGGGCGAGCTCAATGTCAATGGGGATGGCGAGTTCGAGGACGACAATGTCTCTTTTACGGTGTACAAGGGTCACCCTTACTGTGAAGTTTGCCATGTGAGGCTTCGTATGCCCAAATGCAAGTCGTGTAAACGGAGCATCAGAGATGGCATGCGCGCTGTAGAAGCACTCGGAGGGAAATGGTGCTGGGAGTGCTTTGTTTGCGCAGTAAGTTTCTGTCTCGTGAACACTGGATACGGAATCTGACATCAGAATGTTGCAGAGCTGTGAGAAACCATTTGACGATCTTGCGTTCTTCCTCCGGGATAACAAACCGTTTTGCGAGCCTTGCTTCAGCTTAATGCTGAGGAACGAGGTCTGATGTTGATGAACCTTTTATGACCCACACACATGGAATCATGTATCTGTATGTTTTAGCTGAGCATTGCAGGATAATAAGTAGGCAGCAAGGTGTAGAGGTATTCATTCCCACGTATATGTATGCATTGGGTGTGTAGACTATTCGTGTGCGCAGTGCTTGTTTAGCCGAGAACCACAACTTTATCCCGGTTTCTAAAAAAACTGTACTAAGATAACGGATACTTAAGTGACAGATGGGTTGTCATGGAAGTAATTCCCGGCCAACGCGGATTCATGGTCCCAATGTTCATGAAGTACTCGTTGAAGTCTATATTTTTGTATGATGTAGGAGACGGCAGCCGGGTCGGTTTCGAATGATTGCAGCAGTTCGGGTGGTGGTACGGGGGGAAGCGTCTTAAAGACCGTGCGCGCAACTTCTACTTGTGCAAGATATGCTGCGGTAGGTATCCTTGGAGGGTATTTGGCTTCATGCTCAACAACAGCTTCAATCGAACCGTACTCCTTGATGAATTTGAGCGCACGCTGGGGGCCAATGTTCTTGATGCGTTGGGAAAAATCTGTTCCCAGAAGGAGAATAAAATCTATGAAGCGGCTGCGATCCAACTCGAGCGCGTTGCGCACGTCCGATCCAGAAACGACAACGAGTGGGTAATCTCGATTGGCAATGTTGCGTATGAGAGGAGCATCGTAGACAAGGACGTCTGTATCTTCGCTGGCCACAAAGTCTGCGTACCCATGAATGACCAGTGAAGACGCCAGAGCCTCAGCTTCGAATGGTCCCGTAGCAGCAATGCAGGGCACACCCATGGAATAAATGATTTCTTTGCATTCGTCATAAGTTTCAGGGGAAGGGAGGTTGGTACGACGATGGTAGGAGTAGGACATAGCGCTACTCTTGTTGGCGAGAGACCTGAGAACTTCCTCCGTTTCTGCGGGTAAGGGCAACGTCGTAAGTGATTGCCATATCCGACCCTCGTCCATTGTCATCTGTAACTGCGACTTTGACATGGCATATTCAATTCCAGCCTCAGTCGGATCCGGCACGAAGTCAGATGTCACGGGCACGTCGAAGGGTAATGGTATGGAAGTGATTTGATCGAGTTCTTTTCGGAACTCACTGTACAGGGCGGAAAGCGCGAGTTGGATATTCTCCGGCTGCAAGTAGGGTTCCTCTGAGATAGATGACCAATGTTGGGCTGCATCCTCTCCTGCATCACCCCAGAAAACAATTGGCGACGCAGCTCCAGGGTCGTCCAACAGATTACTTGGCCGTGTATACTGACTGGCGTCCAATGCACTTCCTTCCTGATCCGCCTCATAAATCCCCGATGCCTCATGATGATGCGCTGCAGCGAATAGATGTCCATTTGAAGCTTCCAAGACATCTTCGAGATCTTCGCCGGTAAAGCCTCCATATTCATAAAAGTGCGGATCTAGTTGGTGTGGGGGGTGCAAGGAAGGTGTTCGCCACGCTTGGGCAGCGCTGTCAGTATCCCGTCTGGAAACGGTACTTCCAAAACAGTAGGAGTCCTGTACGGCATTGGAACTCGGCAATCTTGAATCCACCATCTTCCCTAGGTCTTCGGTAATGCGTTGACGGTCGGTGGTTCGCAAGGAGCGGTAATGTGGTAGAAGCTGCATCAACCGTTGCAGTCTATTAAGCCTGGCAATCTCAATAGAACGACGGGCACTGTCCATTCTGTGTATTTCCTTGCGCCGCTCAACCTGTGATGCAACTCAGGTCAGAGATGAGTCCCCAAAACCTCTTACCGAGACTCGCCTCGCGCGCCTTTGCGGCACTGCGCTCTTGACCATCAAAGACGCAGATGGCACGCACATCACATTCCTTGAGTTCCGTGAGAATACGGTGCCAGCCAAGCACGTGTCTGTGGTGATGGGGCATGGGCGCAAAATGCAATCGCTGGGTGATGAGCGTACCATCACTATCAGTAATGCAAATGAGCTGCGCGCGACGTTCGTGGTATTTTGCAAACTCACATCACGATTGTCTTACCTTGCAACGATCTGAGACGTTCAGGCAGTTTCTTGATGACGTGCGGACTACGAGGTGGTGAATGAATGAATGTTGAGGTTGGAAAGACGCCTCACCATGTCTTCAGCAGGAAAGGCGTGAGGCCCAACACGCCCATACGTTCCAATTATCGGCCCGTGTCTAAAGATTGTTTTTCTGGCCGCGTTACATGTGCCGTCACCGTGATTTTTTTCGAGCTCGTCGTGTCCCGCGATGTCGACACGGAAAGGGAGGCTTTCCTTTCTCGATATTTTCCAACTCCGCATTAGCCACGTACCCTGAACGAGCTGGTAAACAAGGACTACACTTCCCTTGTCGTCTTTGCTGGTCCGCTGTTGCTTGCTATCGAACAAGGCGGACAGCATTTCTTGACGATACTGGCTAAAGCTCTCTGAAATCAATACTGATATCGCGCTCACAAGCACCGAAATTCCTTCCAACATGTCTGTAATGCTCACAAAATTCGAGTCCAAGAGTAATCGCGTCAAGGGTTGGTCTGCAGTCAAACCCCTCCAGTTTTATCTGAGATATCCTTTCGCAGGACTCGCGTTTCATCCAACTCAACCACTTCTCGCGGCTGCTCTTCACAATGGCAGCGTTCAGCTCTGGAACTACCGTATGGGCGTTTTGGTGGATAGATTTGAAGAGCACGAAGGTGGCCAATGACATACATAAACCCCATCCAAATGTTGATGCCTGAATGCCGTAGGTCCTGTTCGCGGCGTCGCTATTCACCCCACCAGAGCGCTGCTAGTGACTGGTGGTGATGATTACAAGATCAAAGTCTGGGGTGAGTATTAGACACTTCCTAACAGGTGAGTCTGACGTGTCATAGACCTCCGTCCTCAAAGCCGGCGATGCCTATTTACTCTTCACGGCCACCTTGACTATGTCCGGACTGTCCAGTTCCACCATGAGATGCCATGGATCGTGAGTCCCTAACCAACGCTCGGTCCAGTTTCGCTGATACGTGGCACACGATTTAGTTGTCGGCGTCGGATGATCAAACGATTCGTATATGGAACAGCACATCTCGCAACTGTATCGCCATTCTCACTGGCCACTCCCATTATGTGATGTCTGCTCAGTTCCATCCAAAGGAGGACCTCATTGTGTCAACATCTATGGACCAAACTGTGCGTGTCTGGGATATATCTGGTCTGCGCAAGAACACTCCTGGAAGCGGACCGAACAATTTCGAGACATTCGACACTTTCTCGACAGTCAAGTACGTCTTGGAGGGACACGATCGAGGGGTCAACTTCGCGTCCTTTCATCCGACTCTCCCATTGATCGTCTCTGCTGCTGACGATCGGACGATTAAAATCTGGAGAATGAGCGAAACAAAGGCTTGGGAAGTCGATTCTTGCAGGGGGCACTTCAATAATGTGTCTAACGCTCTGTTCCACCCCAAGCATGAGTTAATCGTGTCTTGCGGAGAAGACAAAACTGTACGCGTTTGGGACTTGGCCAAGCGCACCGCTATCCAGACTTTCAGGAGGGAACAGGACCGATTCTGGGTCCTTGCTGCACACCCGAATCTCAACCTGTTTGCCGCAGGTATGTTTGACGAATAGGGAATACAGACGCCTCGTTGATGACATTCGTAGGGCACGACAGCGGATTGATTGTATTCAAACTTGAGCGAGAACGCCCTGCATTCTCCGTTCATGGGGATAGCCTATTCTATGTTCGGGATAAATATGTGCGGTCCTACGACTTCCCTACCGGATCGGACTTTGGCCTCCTCAGTATCCGCAAATTTGGCAGCCCGTATGTACCCCCACGGACCTTGAGCTACAATCCTGCAGAGCGCGCTGTTGTCATCACAATCTCTTCGGACAATGGCTTGTATGAGTTGTCTACGCTTCCCATGCAAACAAATGGTGATATCAAGGATTCCTCCGTTGACGGCAGACGAGGGACCGCTCACAGCGCCATTTTCGTCGCAAGGAATAGGCTTGCTGTACTACAGAAAATCAGTCAAGTAAGTTTGACGTTCCTCCTTTCGGACGACGTTGACCGTTTTCATTTGTTAGTTGATCGAAGTCCGGGATCTGTCCAACTCCGTCGTGAAAACCATTAAGCCCCCCGTTCAAACAAATGAAATATTCTACGGTGGCACTGCATGCCTCATTCTGAGCTCCACCACCTCTGTTGCCCTTTATGACCTCCAACAAGAGAAGACCATTGCCGAATTGAACAGCCCTCCGGTGAAGTATGTCGTGTGGAGTGCAGACGGTCAACTCGTGGCCCTCATGAGCAAACACAGTGAGCCTCAAGATGTGATTATAATTTGTCTGACACTCACATCATTCTAGCCGTTACAATCGCAAACAAGAATTTCGCTCAGAGCAGCTTGGTTCATGAAACCATCCGCATCAAGTCTGGCGCCTGGGATGACGCTGGAGTGTTCATATACTCCACGTTAAACCACATCAAATATTGCCTTCCACAGGGGTACGTAAACCTGCATTGTTCCACCCGCTGCACACGCTGATATCGTACCTATTCTAGGGACCATGGTGTCATTTGCACGCTTGACAACCCTGTTTATCTCACACGTGTTAAAGGAAAAACTGCATATTGCTTGGACCGTTCCGCACGTCCGCGGACCATTACATTCGATCCTACCGAATACCGCTTCAAACTTGCTCTATTGCGTAACAACCATGAAGAGATGTTGCATATCATTCGCACTTCTACTCTTCTGGGGCAGAGCATCATCGCATATCTTCAGCAAAAGGGCTTCCCTGAGGTACGAGGCTATTACATTTTTGAAGGGTAGCTAATTCTCACTGCACCTAGATTGCGCTTCACTTTGTTCAAGACAAGAATACGAGGTTTGATCTTGCTATTGAATGCGGAAATCTTGACGTTGCATTGGAAACCGCGAAGAGCATCGATAGACCGGAGTGCTGGGATCGGTTGGCACAGCAAGCTCTCAAGCAAGGAAACCACAAGGTTTTTCAACTGTGTTCTCTATTGTCATGGTATACTAATATGTGTGCTATGCAGATTGTAGAAAAAGCATACCAGCAGACCAAGAACTTCGATCGTCTGTCCTTCTTGTACATGGCAGTCGGGAGTACAGAGAAATTGTCCAAAATGCAGAAAATCGCTGACGCCCGTGGTGACCCGATGTCGAGGTTTCACAACGCTCTGTACGCTGGTGACGTACAGAACCGGATTTCCGTATTGCGGGACGTTGGCCTCCGTGAGTCGCCCGCCTTTCTCCTGATCTTGTACTAACCGGTAAGCAGACCCGTTGGCATATCTCACGGCAAAAACAAACGGACTCGAGGAAGAAGCCGCTGAGATTCTTGAAGCTGCAGGATTGACTGAAGCCGACGTTGATGACGTCCCGTCATACGGCCAATCCACTCTTAAACTCCCGCCAATCATTACCTCGACACATAACATGAATTGGCCTGTGATATCTGGTGCTGAAAGCTTCTGGGACCGTGCTCTTGCCAACGGACATTTGGATACGGACGGCGAAATTCCCTATGCCAATGGTATTGATGGCTCAGGTGCCATACTATCCTCCGCGCTTGACGATTGGGCGAAGGAGGAAGGAACCCAGGATGCGATTGACCCTGAGGAAGGTGGATGGGAGTTGGACGCTGCTGGGGGGGAAACTGAAGATCAAGAGGAAGAGTTCGAAGACGCCATTGGTGAGGAAGATAGCCTCGGAGCTGGCGCTACCACCGGTGTGAGTGAGAATGATCTGTGGGTTCGAAACTCGCCGTTCGCCGCCGACCATGTTGCGGCTGGTTCGTTCGAAACCGCAATGCAGGTGAGCATCTCTTTCCAGGTACGACTGCTCAGCGTTGACCCACTTGGCTCGGTTTGCATAGTTACTCAATCGCCAGTTTGGCGTCATTTCCTTTGCTCCTCTCAAACCCCTCTTTCTATCAACCTACCGATCATCTCGCGCATATCTATCTCCACTGCCATCCATACCACCCCTTCAACTACACGTCCGCCGCAATATATCTGAAAGTTCGCCAAGCCGTGTTTTGCCTGTTGCAGTACGGTCCCTTGCCGCAATTCGGACTGAACTGTCCGAAGGTTTTCGCTTCGTGTCAGGCAACAAGCTTCCCGAAGCGCAGGCGGTATTCCAGTCCGTTCTACATGCATTGCTTCTGGTGATTGTATCCTCGGACGCGGAAGCCAAGGAAGTGAGTGGACTTAATGCTCTTGCTGCGGAGCTACGCTTACCTGTCCTAGTGGCGAGACACGGTTGTTTCAGCGCGAGAATACTTATTAGGTGTTTCAATTGAACTTGAGCGGCGACGTGTAGTGCAAGAGGAACCCGATAATCACCGCCGCAGCCTCGAACTTGCTGCATATTTTACTCAATGCCAGCTCCAGCCTCCGCATATGCAGATAGCCCTCCGCAGTGCAATAGGTGTTTTCGCGAAAGCTAATAACCACGCAACTGCCGCCAAGTTTGCTAGGCGGCTTTTGGAGCTCAACCCAGACCCCAAAATTATTTCGCAGGTGCGCTTTCTTGGTAACCCCGCATCCGCATTGCCTGACATCGCCCCCATTTCAGGCACGACAACGTATCGCAGCAGGTGATCGCAACCCGCGAGATGCAGTGGAGATCTCGTATGATGAATTCACCGAGTTTGAAATCTGTGCTGCGACATACACCCCCATCTACAAGAAATCTCCGTCGGTGCGGTGCCCATATACGGACGCGGCATACTTGCCTAATTTCAAAGGCAAACTGGACGCACTAACGGAGCTAACGGAAATCGGTGCTACAGCATCTGGATTGCCTGCTCCGCGGTGAGCGGACTGGACTTCATAGAGATGGGACTAGGCTAGTATTTTTTTGTTGACGATAATACGAATCGCTTCTGCGCGGATGCTTCTGTAAATTTAGCGTGACAGGTCATGTGACCACGAAGGATTATGAGACGCGTCTCATCCTAATGCAGGTATCCTCTTCATACGATGGATTCCAGCGAGTTCAACACGTCTTCGCCCATTGAAATTGGTGACACTCCACTACACGATAAAGCAAGCCAAAATACGCAGGCCGCTCCTGTCGCGGATGGAGACGTGTCTTCCGAACCTACCGCTGAAAGATCATCGAAGCTTGTGTCGCTGGAAGATATCCTCGCTCAGACCGTCACTTCGTTTACACTTTTGTCATCTATCTCCTCAAGAATTGAGGGGTTCACAGAAAAAGATGAGGCATTTCGAAAAAGTATCATCCAACTACACAGCATATATCCTGGTTTGGTGTATGAAAGCTAACGATGTGGGGATTTCGACAGACTACCGAAGACTCCTCTTCCGTCTGGTGATGGAGATGTATGCTTGGTCGTCTGCCCGTATCTTCTACGAGTGCTACGTCGGGGAAAGCAATCTGGAAACCCAGGCAAACAGCTTGCAGCAGGCTGAGAGGGAAAGAGGCAAGTGCTCATTCCATGCTCCCATTTCCCAGTTCAAATGATGGGACGGCTTTTGTTACGGAAAGATGAGGCGCGTCAGAGACTCTTGGAGCTATTTTCCATGGTCAACAGAGCTCTAGAGATTTCAAAATTCGTGTAGTTCTGAAGGTCTGGCAAGTGTCGAGGACTGAGTTTAGGGGGACAACCCGAAAAGTGTATGGCTGGAAAAGGAAATCCGATCCTGTTGCTATTCTGCTCTAATCGTGTCGAGGTTGTATGATACCGTCTGGGACGCTACGAATACCCTAGTACTTGCAACTGAACCCGCCATTGAAAACAACCACAAGATACCATGGCCTCGAAAGGCCCGCACTGTTCTTTCGTTCTGCTCGCAGAGTTCGATATCGACAGCGGTGCACAACTCACGTACCAATTCCCCCAACCATTGGGCACGGATGAAGGGTGCGACACGCTGGAGCTACTCGTATTTTCGCAGCTGATAGTTGGTTTTCAGACTGCTTGCCAACTTGATGCTTCCGGATGGAGCAGAGAGACACCTTGAAGATTGGACGATATTCTTCCTCAACCAGACCCCCTTCAACACAATAGCGCCTGTTCTTGCTCTGGAAACATCGGACCACAGAGATGATCGTTCAATAAAGGGTGGAAATCGCTCAGAGCTTATTTATGTCCTGAATCTTGTCCGGACAAAACACGATAAGTCCGTTCGAAGGTATGTCGTATGGTGCCGTCATGCAGCACATGTCTCATTACATGGCGTACTTCCAGAGGTGCTGTAGTCAAAGCGATGGCTATATGCACTCGCCATCCATTTATTCAGATATTCAAAGTATGTGCTGCTGTAGATACCGTTAACCTCTGTTGTTGAAACCAATTCCATCAGCCTGTGCTCCTCCTCGCCCTTGATGACTATTTCGCGAACCCATCACAGGACTGCCTTGCACGGCTCTTTGATGCCATCAACTCCATGGATATCTCGGGTTCACCCGCATTAACTCGCTACGAGAAACTCATCATGCGTGCATCCGAGCGCAAGGACATCTTTGCAGAGAAGTTTGCACCTTCCAAAGCCTCCGACATGGCAGTAACCCCTATAACTGGTACACGGCCCAACCAACAGCATAAAACCACCTTGTCAACAAGTTCTCATTCCAGTGAGGACGGCACCTTGATCCAGAGTAGCAACCCAATTGGTGATGGCATTCGGGAGCGCTCAACAACAGAGAGCAGCACTGCTAGTTCACAGCCACAGCGCCATTCTTCTTCTCCATCAGACTCGTCATTCTCTCTTGGTGGAAGTGCCGTTTGGGTCAACGATGAGAGTGTGATGCTTGAAAGTCAGGTGGGAGTCGCCATCGGAGGAGGACCAGGAAGCGTCACATCCGGCAGCGGTACTCTCACAAGTCGCGGTCGGAGGTCAACTGACGCGTCATCTTCATCATCTAATGGCGTCGGGAAAGACCCTAATGCTTACGGTGCAGCCATACCCACAGCCTCGGATTCTCAATTACGTTCCGGAATATCCAAGGATACCCATTTTTTCCAGACCTCAATAATATACAAAGGACACCAGTTACCCATCAAGCTGCCTGTTGCAACTTTTCCAGAGGAAGTTGGTGATGTGCGTTTCTCTTATGTCATCGTTCTCTACTGCTGTTAACATCCGTTCAGTATTCGTTAATTCAGCTAATTCAAACGTTCTCCACACCACTAGTTACTGTCTCCGGACCATTACATCCACACTTGCATACCAACGGAAGTCTTACTCATCCTATAATAATACTATTCAACGCCCTCATTACCGGAAAACGCGTTCTTTTCTTAGGGCACAATATCCCTGCTGGCCAGGTGGCAAACTACGTGCTATCGGCCTGCGCCCTAGGATCAGGATGTGGCGTTATCTTACGTGGATTTATCGACCGGGCATTCCCTTATGCTGGATTAGCTGGTGGAGAAGACTGGGCTTCGACGTTCGTTTGATAATTCCCGACCTTGGTTTCATACCCACTAACAAGAGACCTTGTAGGCCTGCATTTATCGCTGGTGTCACTAATCCTATCTTCGAAACATCCGCTGCGTGGGACCTGTTGATGGACATCGGAACTGGGAGGGTAGTTGTGCACCGGGACATCCACCTGAACTTCCCAACTACCCCACCAGCCATCGGTCCCTTCCTCAATCGTCAGGCGATCCGTGCTGAAGGATCTGCTACAAGCGAGGAAGAGATTGCTCGAATTGCGACACGCGATAAGGAGACGAATCAAAAAACCGATTTTGCAGCCAGAGCGGATAGTTTGGACAACGTCTTCATGGAAGAGGTACGTGTTCCTTTCCATCAACTTTCATGCTGTGCTTACGAAACCTGTTCCAGATCATCTCGGCGATAACCTCGCACTTCGGCGAAACGTTGGTGCGACTCCGGTTCACGGAATATGTTGGCCGGTTTGTGAGATTGGCATCGCGATACGAGGAAATGACGTCAGGGGCCACAAAAATCAACTATCCAAGCACACCTTTTGCTGAGGGATCGCTGGGCGGTGGGATCGTCTTTCCGGATGAGGCATCTGCATTGAAAGAGCTCGCAGCCAATGCTAGCCGGATCGAGGCCTGGCGGAAGACGAAGTCGTACCAACATTGTATCACTGTAAGCATAGTCGCGTTTGGAAAGAATTACGGACATGGCTAATAGAGGATAGGATTTCCAAAAACTGCAAGCAACCAATTTGATCAAGGGGTTCGATCTCGTACACCAGCTATCCCGTCTTCGCCTCGTCAAAAACCTCCCTGACTCCGAAGTCGAACTGATCGTGCGGAAGATCTCAGATAATGTCCGCACGTATGAACAAGTCATCGAGGTGTGTCCTTGCCCGTACATATTTTCTGATTGCGCCTAACACAAACTTGCGGAAACCTGTGGCATGTAGCTCTTAGCATTTACGCCACAACACATAGGAGGTCTCCAACCGTTGAGTTTCTGCCTGTTCCATCACCTAGAAGTCGTGCGGGAGGCGGCTCTTGACATTTTCAATGAGCTGAGATCACACCCGGTATGTTGCGATTGACCTTCATTGTACTCTTAGCTGATGTGGACTATCCCATAGGTTGGTGTGATGTTCCTCCAGGGGCTGAATCACTTTCAAAGGTACGCCTATGTCCGCCAAGCACATGCGCGTGACACGCGGAACAAGGAACAGCTTGGACGGCAATCCGACCAAACCTGCAGGGGTCCCACGGACCTGCAAAAATTTAATTAATTAATTCGCGCGCAGCGCGAGGAGAAAATCTAAGTAAGGGTCCATAGTAGTATTAGCAATGGTGTCGTAGTATA
>Ga0307518_10000649_pt1 | contig 26120 bp, 24 predicted proteins | sample 25_EM_MG_FD_203889 | JGI IMG/M metagenome (GOLD analysis project Ga0307518, IMG submission 203889) | Populus trichocarpa ectomycorrhiza microbial communities from riparian zone in the Pacific Northwest, United States - 25_EM | ecosystem: Host-associated > Plants > Roots > Unclassified | place... | reverse complement strand
TTAACTCATGGTTTATTTTACATTATAGGACAATGGGGCAAATCTTGGTTGTTGGTCTTTTTGTCGGAGGCTTTACTGGTGCTACTTTAGCTGCTGGGATAGCGGCGCTCGTTGAAGGCATCAAGCGTTCGCATATACGTGAAAATCCGAACCTGGACGCTATGAATAGTGTCCAAGATACAGAAGAATATGTCAGAAAAGTTACCCAGGCCGCTGTGGACAAAGCAAAGGAAGAACCGGAAAGCGAGGTACAGGCTGCAGAGGAGGCACGGCGGGACGCAGAGGAATGTCTTAGAAACGGAGTGCGACCCATCGTATTGCCCGCTGCTGAAGAGGTAACAGAGGCAAAGGCAAAAATTCAGTACCAGGAGGGCTTGTTCCACTTTGCTGTCGCTGGAAATGCCGGAAGCGGCAAGTCATCTTTGATCAATGCTCTTCGCGGCTTAGGGAACAGTCACAATGCCGCTGCTCGTACTGGTGTCGTTGAAACGACAACCACGATCGGTCGATATCCCGACTTAAATCACCCATTCGTGTGGTATGATATTCCGGGAGCGGGTACTCTGACGCAGCCAGATTGGTTGTATTTCAACAACCAAGGTCTCTTCGTCTTTGATTGCATTATTGTCCTCTTCGACAACCGCTTCACCGAAACGGATGCCGCCATCCTCACAAACTGTAGACGATTCCGCATTCCAACCTATATCGTACGGTCAAAGGCAGACGTGCATATCGACAACGTGATCAAAGATATGGCGGATACGGACGACACTGATTTAGATGACGACTTTGATCAAATTGACGACTTCGACCAAGCGACCCACCAATCTACCCGTGAAATTGCTCGTGAAAAGTTCATTGCAGATACACGGGCCACTGTCGAGCACAACCTGAGAGTTGCTGACTTACCCGATCAGCGGGTATACATCATCTCCAGCAGGACTCTTTTAACGACCACGAAGAAGCGGAAATTATCCGAAGAAATAATTGACGAGTTGGACTTGATGAAGGATATACTCGAGGAAGCTCGTTTGCGTCGTTGCGTCGAGATCGATGCTTCTGATGATCATTGATCAACAAGTCCCCCTCACCCACTCCTCATTTTCCCAAATGTAATGTGATGTTCTTCCATCTTCTACAGTCATTTTCGATCTGCTTGTAACTCTGTCTGAATCACTTAATATCATTGTGAGCCACAGTTATGTTCACAAGGCTTAGTATCCCTCTTGTACGTGACTTGTTGGGTAGATATAAAGAGCATAGCGAGAAATCAAATGCAAAAAGAGCACTAATGGATGCACATGTACATGTAAAATGGAAGGCAGGTCACACTCCGGAGTGTAACAACGTATGAGTAAAGTCATGTATCAAGAAGTGAGATCGTACTACCAATCTACTACTCACGGTACCTCATCCCGGGAAATGCAACGACGAGCACAGGCCTCCTCCAGCAGGTCCCTTAACAGCTCCAGCTCATGGATTGTTTTCGAGGACAATACGCGGTCTTTGACAGTCGATACCAAGGTCTTGTTGGAGACCACATAAACCCTTTTGTCAGGCAAATCAGCTTCCTTGAGGTATTGTCGTACGATTTCGCGCGTCTCCGCGACATGGCGATCACAGGAAGGTTTATATAGCTCTGTACAACGTGTCTTGTCATCACACTCACTGTCGTATCCTGTATCGAGCATAATGTTACGGATGTGGACATCCGCCTTTGAACGAACGATGTAAGCGGGGATTTGGAACCGCCTGCAGTTCGTCAAAATAGAGATGTCTGTCAGGGTGAGGCGATTGTCGAAAAGAATGATGATACAGTCGAAGACAAAGAGGCCTTGGGAATTAAAGTACTGCCAACCACGCTGGGTGAGAGTGCCCGCCCCTGGAATGTCATACCATACAAATGGTAGATTTGGGTTGGGGTCGGGATATCGATCGATTTTTGATGTGGTTTCGATAACGCCAGTAGGAGCTGAGCCGGGGTAATTGTTACGCAGACCACGAAAAGCGTTGACCAACGATGACTTTCCGCTGCCAGAGACGCCTGCTATGGCAAAGTGGAAGAGGCCGTCTTTGTATTGCATCCTGGCCTTTGTTTCTGCTATTTCCCTCGAGGTCGGAATGACGACGGGCTGTATGCCCTTCACGAGGCGTTCTTCTGCGATAATCTGAGCTTGCCTGGCCACGGCTGCTTTCTCTGGGCGGGCCGTGGCAGCATCTTCTGCGGCAGCTCTCGCCGCTCTCCTAGCGTAGTCCGTCCCATCTTCGGCACCACTCATGTTGACGAACGTCGGGTTGTCACGAACGTGCGACTCCAGGATTGTATCGACCGTATCGACGATGACTTTTGCGACTTGATACACCAAGTATAAGACGGTGCCGATTTTGCTCCCGGTCTGACCCATTGTTCAATGTCAGAATCTACTGAGTGGATGGTAAGGATGACACGGAGAGCGTTGACGACGAAACATACCCTATACCTTGTGCGACTGTCCGGGGGGAGCTTGCAGGATGATGGTCACGAAAGCATCGTGCTTGGCCTATTTAGCAAGGAGAGGTCCGTTTATGGCGTGCTGTATGGAGACCCTGATCCATGAAAATGAAAGGTGCCCTAGGCAGCAAGGCAGAGTCACCCATCAATGCATCATGCATCATGGACTCCAAGCCCATGACAATGCGCATCCTTGCTATGATCAACTGACTTGGGCTTACACAGTGAATGATGAGAGAACCGGAACTATGTACCCTTTGTGAGGCGGCTTCACGCAAGCGATTGTGACGCTGTATCATTTGTACATATGGCATAATAACACAATCATCAAAGCGATTTCGATCCATGTATTTTCTCTGCCGTTCATGAAGTCACCCTCACTCAGTGTTGGATCGAACCCTCTCCTAATCTCTTCCGCTGTCTCATATTGTCGATGGCGAACCCCGAAGACCTGGATCCTTCGTTTCGAAATATCAATGTAGATGCCACACCTTTGAAGGGGCGTTCGTAAACTGTCGTCGCTGTGTCATGCAATTTGCCTCCTGCCTGGACATGCTGCCAGACACACCATCGTAAGAGATGGTTCTCCGTAGATTCGTGGAAGTTGATATTCAGTTGCGCCCATATTGTCAGCCTTCTGCTCACGGCTGTCACGCGAGATTCCCGTCCGCAGCAGCACTGCAGAGCATTGGTGTATCGCCAGTTTTCCAGAAGAGAATTAAAAGGCTGGTGCGTGACTAACGTCGAAGCTGATGAGTATCCTCAGAGCGCAGCAGGGTCAATTTCAGCGTTGCTGCAGGAGACCAATACCCGTCACCGCGAGCAGAATGCTATCCATAAAGCTGAGGAGGCAAGGAAAGGGGAGAATGCCATCCTTTACTCTCAAACAAATGACAGCTCCGGATGTCTGGATCTGTCTGGATAAACAGTTAGCGGCAGCTCGGGAGGCAAGAGAACCGGCGGAGGAACGGGTCAGGGTAGCTCGGCCGATGTTGCTTCAAAGGTGAGAGCTGCTCGAGAAGTAGGCAGAATGCAGCCAAAGGAGCTGCGGAGGTGGTGCACACCACTAATCAAGCACGGGAAGACGCAGAGGTGCGTCTTAGAAAGGATATACAGCCGGTAGTGATGCTAACGGAGAAGTAAATTGCACAGGCAAAAACAAAGTATGGAATACCAAGAGTGGCCCCTTCCATTGCGCTGTCGCCGTCGGCCGTCGGGTGTGGCAAGTCGTTGTTGAACAGTGCTATACGTGATTTGGAGAACAGACACACCGAAGCCCCACGCGTTGGTGTCATCGAAACCACCCATAAAATCGGTGGATCGTCGACCCTACCTGTCCATTCGTGTGGTACGTCATCTCGGGGGCGGGAACACTGAGGCAGCCTGGCTGACTGTACTTGAGTACATAAGGTCTTTTCATTTTCGACTGTGTTGTGGTCCTGTTCGACAATCACTCCTCGAAAATAGATATTCTATCTTGGCCAACTGCAAACGATTCCAGATTCCCACGTAGGTTCCAAAGCGGATATACGTATCCGCAACGCCATGTACGATGATGGGTACGGGAGCACAACAACTCCAATAAGTCGCTATCCAAGTTCGATCGGAACATTTCGACGTCGAGTGGAGGGACATAAATTGGTATTCTGTCACTGGTTGCGTGTGACATGAGAGGGGAAAGCGGGGTAAGGTATGTGTGAAATGCGCCATTGTTGATTCATGTGCTTCTACATGTAAGTCCACGTGCACATACGTTTATGTTTGATGGTTGGATTAATCTCCTGTTGAGACACTAACACCAGAACACGATATCTCTTTACACCATCGCAAAGCCGTTTGTTTGATACCGAGATGAGGGCCCAGTGCCAGATCAGTGGGGTAATAATACGAGTCTCCCATGTTCTTGATATCCAACTTCGAAGGCCAGATCCTCTGTTTCGAAATATCAGTGTAAATAGCACACCTCGAAGTGAGTAGGCGTAAACTACCCAATGATACCAACCGTGTCGTGCAACTTGCCTCCTAACCTGGGCATGTTGTCACCAAACGCATGTAATCTGACTCGACACTATACGATGGAAGGGGATATTCGTGCTTCGACAAGAGTCAAGTCACGCTGGTATTCTGACACCCACTGTCATCTGCACATGGCTGACACGCAAGATTCCTATTTCCAGCGGTATTGCTGTATATCGCCAGGTTTCCAGAAGAGAACTAAGAAAGGATAACACATGGCTTATTATGTACTCATCGTTTGATGCCCGTGGAGGGAACCTAGAACTGGTCTCCTCACCTCTCCATTTCTCGCCAGATTGTTGCCTTCACTGTCTTGACAACCTCGTGTGGAAGGGTACTAATAAATGGCTTATTTTTTCCCCAAGATCGTCTGACCTTTGACACTAGGTCTTGGGCTGCGCGATGGGCCAAGTCCTAGTGATTGGTGCTGTCGGCCTTGCTGGATACGGTCTACTGCGTCTCGCCTGGAAAATCCTGAAAGCTCTTAAGTTCGTCAGCACGCATCCAATTCGTGATAACCCAAGACTACGGATCGTACAAGGCATCAAAACGGGCAGGGAATATGTACTGGAGATGGCCCAGATAGTAACCGATGAAGCCGCCAGGGCAGCTCTTAGAGCAGAGCAAGCTCAAAACGAGTTGATATCAGCGTCACGATTGGAAGCTAAAACCCGCCGCCGCGAGGAAAAGGTCAGCCGCAAAGCTGAAGAAGCAAGGAGAAGGGAGAATGCCATCCTGGCTGATGTTAACTCTCGACGATTACACCATAGCTCCGAATACCTGGCTAATCAGTTAGCGGCAGCTCGGGAGGCAAGAGAACAGGCGGAGGAACAGGTCAGGGTAGCTCAGCAGACTACCTGGGACGTCGCTTCGAAAGCGAGAGTTGCCCAAGAGGCAGCGCAGAATGCAGCCAAAGAAGCAGCGGAGATGGCACGCACCGCTAATCAAGCACGGGAAGACGCAGAGGAGCGTCTGAGGAGGGGTATACAGCCGGTGGTTATACCAACGGAGAAGGAAATCGCAGATGCAAAATCCAATGTGAAATACGAAAGTGGCCTCTTCCATTTCGCCGTCGCGGGTGCCGCTGGGTGTGGCAAGTCGTCGTTGATCAATGCTATACGTGGCTTGGAAAACAACCACGCTGATGCCGCAGACACTGGCGTCATCGAAACGACCGATACAATCGGTCGATACCCCGACCCAAACCCCACCTATCCATTCGTGTGGTACGACATCCCAGGGGCAGGAACGCTGAGGCAGTCTGACTGGCTGTACTTCAACACACAGGGTCTCTTCATCTTTGACTGTGTCGTTGTCCTGTTCGACAACCGCTTCTCGGAAATAGATATCGCCATCTTGACCAACTGCAGGCGATTCCAGATCCCCACCTACATTGTACGCTCCAAAGCGGATGTGCATATCCGCAATCTCATGTACGATGATGGTTACAGCAGTGACCATGATGACCCAATGCGACGCGAGGCGATGTACGCTGCTGCTCGACAGCGGCTGGTGGCGGATACGCGGGAAACAGTCCGGCGAAACCTCAAGGAAGCTGACTTGCCTGACCAAAGGGTCTACATTGTTTCCAACAGGACATTGATGCCTATCGTCAAGAATCGGACATTATCCTACCGGATAATTGACGAACTCGAATTGATGAAAGATATGATTGAAGCCGCTTGCGTTCGTCGCTGTGACTTTCGCCCAGAGGTGTGATACATTAACCACTTCTCTATGCTATGTCTTATTCTTCTTTGTCAGGCTAACGGTCCTGAACTTCACAACGATTAATATTCAGCCCCCCGAGTCCATGTATTGTAACACTGGTGGTTATAATCCGCTGCAATACTTATCTGCACCACGAGTTTGTTCTACCAATTGTAAATTTGACACCAGTTCAACCATTCTAACCACATCGTTGGTCCTGCATGCTCAAGGGTGATTTGCACTGTGCAGCGGAAATTGACAAACACATAGCGTACTTGTCTTGTGTTACGACAGCGGTTTTCACAGATCCCTTCCCATTGCAGACTGAATCCAAGTTCAAGCTATGTGATCTATTACTATGTACTATCAATGCGCGTTCGTCGAATCAGCTGCAGCCATTTTGAACCCAAGCGCTCAAGCAGTCAAGTTTGTTCGTGACTCGTGAGACTCGTTCCACAGGACCTCAGAATAATCGCGGCTATCGTATCAAGGACCACGTTAACATGTCCAAAAGCAGTCCAACATCTCCGTCCATTCCAACTCCTTCGATAGCTGTTAGCTTTCCATCCTCTAACAGCGTTCAAAATGAGGCATTCGAGGTGCTTGTTGACCTCCTCGCGTCTGATGGAATTGATTATGTAGCGCCAACCGGCTCCGTTCCTCGGGAGAAATGCACATCGAATACTACGCTCAGAGACCCATCTGGGAGACTTGATTTTGCAAAGATTCGTTCCATGTTTGAGGGACAGAATCACCCGGATACCACAGGTGGCAAGGTACCGAATAGTGACGCGGGAGGTGTGGACGCCGTGCGAGATCGGCCCATCGAGGAAAGCACTGGAAATACCCAAGCTGGCTTGGACGTTCATCAGGCTCATCGTGTATGTTGATCTACATGCTCTGCATGCAACTCACTGCCACTTTATTGCCAGGTACACGCACAGCCGCCCCCACACCCCACCCCATCATACACACAGGGCTTGCAGCCCGAGGCGAATAGATGTCCAGAGGTAGCTCATCGCGACGATGAAACACTTCGTGATGTCTTGAGTACTCCCTTCTCGTTCAACCAGTTGAACAACGCTCTCGAAAGTGCTCACGATGAAGTGCGAACCCTTCGGAAGCAGTACGACGAACTGCAAGCATTGGTCACCGAAAAGTTTGGAAAAGGCAAAGCACGTAAAGAGAAAGCCGTAGAGAATGCAGGAAGCGGGAGACGTGGAGCCTCCCAGATTGCGACTACTGGAGATGAACCTGGACCTTCCTGTATGCAACAGACCACGACCTCGTTGGTTGATATTACGATAGAACCCCAAGTTACCAAAATGGAGAATTCCGATCGGCATTTGAGGCTGAAACCGAGCGACAGTGTTATTGCTGAAGTTTCTCAGCTGTCCGAAGAAGAGGCAAAACAAGCGTTAACAGTTCGTGCCATTTCTACCTACCTTGTTGGTTTCCTAACTACTCGGTGCAGGTCATAGCACGCACGCTAAACATTCGGCCTTCGCATTTGCTTACTGAAGAGGAGGTCCCGGAGATCAATGCTGTCCCCTCCGAAATTCGTTCCGATCTGAGTCTGGAAGAGATTTCACGGGCGCTGGATTTTGTGGAGCACGTCGACGAAATGGTGTGGCGGCGGACAGCTTTTCCAATGAATCCTTCCCTTGCGCCTATATTTTCCAATGGCAACATTGAGGCACTCAGGGCCCGTCTCGAACTTTGGGAAAGGATGGTCCGGCGCACTGGTATTTGAAACAAAAAGACTCGTCTTTCTAGAAACAAGAATACGGTGGCAGTCCGGTGTCGTGTATTTTTTTGTGGCGTTTGAAGTTCACGTACACTTAATGACCGCATGGGAGCTCAGGGACCGAAGAGTATGTTGGCGTTATTTTGGTACGAATGGCTTTTGTTTGCGATAACCGCAGAATCTGACACAGCTATTTGTAGCGACAGCACTTTGTAGCATCAACTGTGTTCTTCATGTCATTACGGAGCAGACCAAATAGTACTTGTATCTGGACGGGCAGGGGACACCGGTGGGCAGGATCTCAAGAAGACAAGCTATTTCTTAATAGGCTTGGTTCCCGCCGCAGCTCACACGATCGAACCCTGAGGTACTTTGTACCCTGAGACATCTGTTACGTTCGACAAATGGCACTCTCTGGTGGTGTTTATGAAGTTCGTACTGCGCCGCATGATATGGAAGCAAGGACCGCACTGCCTCAGCCTTCCTCCGAACCGGTACGCGTTTCCACAAAACTGAGTTGAACCGGTCACACGTCTATCACGGGACAGCGATAGTAAGCCCTCTGTGGTTGGTTTTCTGGCTACTTGCTATCATCTCTTGCATGCGCATTTTTTCATTTCCGAAATATCTGCGCCCGTATCTGGCAAAGGAAACTTGTACTTGTTTTATTCCCCCACTCAATCCTTTTCCCCAGAACGTTTGCGTCATTTGGCGTTCACGGCCCTAGCATCCATTCTGCTGCCAGCTCGGTTTAACACCGTGATAATCGGGCTGTGCACTGTATCGCCACACTCCACTTTCCAATCTGGACCAGGTGCCGTTGGTCTTCTCCTGCTCGGACTCGATCAAGACATATATAACTTGCTTTTTCAAGCTCAATGCTTAAAGCTACAGCCAAAACGGCCAAGTTCCGGTGCTGGCCGTCTGTTATTAGCATTGCCTCTGTATATTTATATAAAGTACTTCGATTTTCTTCTTTGCCTCATGGCTTACATCCACGCAAGAACGATGCACTCCGACAACAGCTCACTTGACATTGTCTTTCTCATTTTCGCTTGTGAGTTTAACGTCCGTCGCTTTCTAGTGTATTGTCCTGATTTCTTAGTTCTCATCATTGGAGTGCTGGTTTCCCGCATGATAAGACGACCCCACCGCACCAACAGTCCTGGTACGCGACGTTTAACTTGACGTAGAGGGAAAATCAGCTGATTATAGTTCAGGCCGCTTCGTGCGGTCTCGTCCCCACGTTGACGATCCGGTTGCGTCCACAACTCCCATCGTGGTTTTGCGGTCCCCTGAACGAAGCGCTCTACAACCTGCCATTACAGGTCGCCGCCACCAAATCATCTTCCCACCTAGTCTGCAAGCGATCTTAGCGAGCTTGCGCTAATGGTGTGGCCTTCTTTTCCTTAAGCCACGGATAGCGCATACCCCGACTGTAGGCTTTGCCCATCGATGTGTCTACATACAGTTGTACATATGGGGGAGATGGTAGCCGTTGTGGGGCAATATCGTAACCGCAGACACGTTATTATGTACACCCGTACGTTTGTTGACCAGTTTTGGTCGCTCTTGTTCCCTTGTCGTCCCTGTCGTCCCCCCCCCCCTCCCTCTTCTTCGCTGTGTGATAGAGCCATTTTTCTTATTCCAGATCTTGTTCGACCTTTCCCCGTAGACACCGACAGACATGGACAAGCTCTTGCCCAATTCCACTATTCTGTGTACACAGAATCCCATAACATCATACACTCCTCTACGTCCACTCTACCTCTCCACACCCATCCTGTGTGGTCGTATGCATTGTGATCGCGGAGAATATGTGTGGCCGCCTGGCGTGCGCCGCGGGCGGAGCACGGACGTCGGTAATTCAAAGAAGTCAAACTTGATAGCATCATCATCGCTTCAGCAACAGTACTACATACTCGGTCTACGAACGCGTAGCCTCCCAAAGCTACACCCTCCGACACAGGAGATCGGTTGTTCCTCACGAAGAAGGACAATCACGATGCAACCTTCGAATAGTTCGTCAATCCCCCCGAAATCATTGCATTTAGACCACCATCTAAACAACTCTAGAACCAGGACTAGTTCGCAACGTCGTACGAGGGCCATAATGAAGAATAGTTCGTCAATTACGTGCCTGATATGTGCTAATTCATGGCTTTCATTGTGACAATGATACCCTGGTATCGCATTACCTAGGAGAAGGTAAAAATTCGTCCAATCAAGGTCACCTATTACTGTCCCCATTGGAGCAGGTCAACTGGACAGCCTGATTTGTTCCCTGCACACGATTCTATTGGCACGTTGACGCCCGTAGCATGTCCGTTTATCTTGAATTGTTGAACAATACACGCTGGAGTCCCCTCCCTTCTGAGATGTGTGGCGCGTATGGTGATGTTGGGCTTGTATTTGTGAGTATTTATCCAAGGAGATTCGGCATAGGTAGCATGAAAAGCTCACAGCTTCTTTGGAACTTCCAGTGTTTTGCCGTGCAAAGCCGGTACAGTCTTGTATCCCGAGAACCGAGCACAGCTCGATCTGGTCGTTACACAAATTGTGGAGATGTACGTACAAAATTGGTTATATCGAGTCACTCTCTGACGCATGACTCTTTCCTTGAATACTTAATTTTAGTACGGTAGCGTCATTTCAATGTCTCGGATGCATGGCATAGGACGCCATACTTCCCCTGGTAAGGTAAAAGGCGATGACCTCCTATTTACCATGTGCAAAACCCTATGTAGTCGGAGAATGTCGAAAAGGCCAGCAGCACGAAGTGTATGAGATGGTTGCGGTGCGCTGGTCTACACAGAACAGGTATCTTTTTTGCTGACACCGCGACTCTTCTGGGACAGCCTTTAAACCGTCCTTTCACCGTGCCCTGGGTGAACTCTACGAATACTGTGGCAAGGGTCGACTGTCACAAGAGGAAATTTATCTATTGCTTTTAGGTTGCCCGCTACTCTCGTGTTATTAACATAGAACGAGCATGGTGGAACCACACCACGATTTCGTTTTTCTTAATTACTCGAATCCTAGGAAGTGTGTTAACCCTAATTACTGTGATCCCCAACTTCTGCAGGCAACTTCGTACACTACTCTGCAAGAGTATCGAGGACCACTGTTCATGTATCTACAGAGGTTTGTAACTGATCACCCCAAGTTCCCAATGTTGACTGCCGTAACAAGTGATACGCACCTGTTGGCAATCAGTGTTTGATGAAGGCTGTTGTATCTCGAGCGTCCTGTCACTCAAGATGTCCCCTCGGAACTATGTTCCGAACAGCAGAAGGCCCTTTGCACAGGTTCGGAGGAGCTTTCCGAATTCGTTAGTGAACCCACTCTGCAGTATCCGCAATCTGTTTAGTGACAAATAGGGGTTTGAATGGGCACAATAATACCATCTGGCAGCGCATAAGTACTAATTCAGATTAGGGACACTAGGTTGAATATGTTCAGATTACATGGAATATCACTTTGTTCGCAGCATTCGAGTTAGAGATTGTGATTGACTCAGTTGCTAAGATCGGGTTTTCCCGACGCCCTTCTCATCGCCTCATACGTCTTAATGAGGCCCGTGAGTATGTATTATCACAGACTGTGCCTTAGCAACTCTGCTCTCGCTTTTCTTCGATCACTCGAGGACCACCGCTTCAATTACCTGGTCGTTTGAGGCTTTTGATTGGCTAGTCTGAATAACCTCGATGTAAAAGAGGTGGCCACCAATCGGGAGGCCGCGCATTCAACAACCGAAGCCGTACCACCTGTCTACCATGGATCATAAGCCAGTCGACTCCATGGCTAGCTCCTTGGTGAACTTCTCCTCTCCCGTTACAGGAGTGAAAAAAAAAATCCCTTGCCACATTGTAACTTTTTCGGTGGACAATGAAACATTCTAGGATTCTTGACACTGTCAGATGTGACTAGTGGCACGCGTGTTATCACCAACATGGCTTGCGGCCTGTTGCGCACTTGTGGCTGTATGCTAATCAATAGATACCTGAGTGGGGCAGCAGGCATCAATGCATCAACCTTGATCTGTCATCGACAACCGAGCTGGTGCGTGTCACCTAACATCATCGGCGCTCAATTATGTACTTTGCGGAAGCCGATAAGTCAAGCCGCAGAGGTTCTCACATATGGAGAAGGTAATCGGTGTACGGTTGTCAGCTTTGGTATGTATTATCGCACACTTTACCCGGCGGTGCTTGAACATCATTTTCTCGACGAGAGGATTGCGTGCTAACGTATCCCGACCTGTCCCGTTGAGCCTTGCCAAGGATCAAACCGGGAAGGTCCCGCCACACAGGGGCCCTTGGGCCTGCTCGCCTGACGTATCACAGGCCTCCCATACCAGGTTTCCCTTCTCGTGGACAAGGTGACCACTCATATCCTCTTGTTGTATTCCATTTGTTGTGCACAATGACTATCGCGACGCCGTCTTCCGCCCTCAAACTCTGACGGACATATGATGGAGGTGGCCAAGAGGTGGTTGTATCTACATAGGAATCCTCACCGCATCCGGTGCGGGGGCGGTCCCGCGTGAGCTTACAGAGAATACATGAAGACTGGACCTCGATATCTTTAAAATTCTCTCTCAGGCCTCAGCCACCACACATTGTCTTGACCTCGCCAGATCTTGCACACTGCCCGACCAAATGACATGCCAGCTGTAAGCTGGTTCAGGCCCGAAACTCCGGGGCTAAATCTAATATCGACATCTCAGCTGGAGCGAGGCAGAAATGTGCTGACCGTGCAAACTCATACCGCGGACACCTCTGTTGGCTATGCTTTCGCTCTGACATGGTCAGGAGTCGACGTTGATGAAAGGAAATGCCGTCAACTGTCGACCAACGTTGGTAATGCCTTCACAAGGGACGTGTCTGCATGGGGAACTTCCCCCTCGCAGGGCAAAATATACAATTAAGGAGAACTTAAGATTATGTGCTGCGCACACGGCATTCCTTGGATGGGGGAAATCGCAGTAGCAGATGTACGGCGGTACAAGCCCGCTGCACTCTGTGATGGCCTTTCGATCTGTTTTTGGCGGCCTGCGCAGCATCAAATACGGAACCAATCAAATCGGATGATGATTTTGGGCGACATGGAGCTGCTATTGATGATGAAGACAGCAGACATGCAGAAATACCGAAAGCACGCTAACTGCATGTATCGCTTTCTCGATAGACCTGCACCACAAAAGGTCGAGATCTAATCAAAGCTTCGAGGTGCGATCTGCAGTCAATCCTATGGTATTGCAATCATGTAAGCATCAGGTTGCGACAGATTGCGACCAATCACACAGCTACTAGTAGTGTGGAATAAATGATTGCACGATGACAAGGTCCGGAACACTTGTCCGGGGGTACAGTAGTGTGTGGAACCACGCTGCGCTGGGTGGCCCATAAAAAGGGAGGACAGGAGGCTGACCATCGGTATGATTAGCATCATGTCCTCAACGACTGGTAGCGCCAATAGCAGCACCGCCAATCCCCTCAACCCGCTGCCATCCAAGGACGTCGCACACATGCAGACGAGTACGATAATTGGTATTGTTCTGGGATCGAGTGAGTGCCATCATGTAGCACATCGCGGATCATACCAACGAGTAACATATAAAATCCCCATCCCAGTATGTTTCATTGTGATTATCGTCGCCTGCTGGACAACTTCGCGCTGTATCCGTCAAACTGATACTCCAAAGAATGGCGCCCAGAGGACACCAGTGACTGCCCGATACTCGAGTAGGTTCCTCGGGGGTTCGGCCACAGTTGGGATGCCCAGAACGTAGAACTTACCAAAGATATAGGTCGCCCGCCTGCAACTCTAGAAGCCTCCCATCCTCCGTTGTTGGATATATGAAGTCGACATGTCGGGACTCGGGATGGGTTTTGTCAGCGCCGTTGAACATCGCAAGCGCTGAGCGACTGCGGAGTTTAGAAAGAGGCACTGAGTCCGAGGATCTTATTGCTGTGTACAGCTGATATTGTCCACTCTTTTCACTGCTGCACACCGTGCTAAGGAGATACACTCTTCGCTTTCCGCAGTCTTGTGATGGCTCATATCATTCTGATTTGGTTGTCTTCTTTGACAGTCGGCTCATCATTTTCACTCGACCTTCTTTGCTCGTCTCTGCACACATCGACTAGATCACCACCCGCAGCATAGTGCCTTAACTAACCGGCAGTGGAAAGCGAGCCAGTTTGTCCTAGTACATCGAGATCGTGATCGAGCGAACTGTGCGATTGGCACAAGCTTATGGAATAGCTAGCCAATTGTGCACAAGCATACCCGAGTGTCCTTAGATCTGCCAACGCTTTGATTCACCCCCATGGTTACACTCCCGGTCACTCTGTCGATTGCCTTCTCAATTCAACGAACATGGACGGGTGCATATATCTGTCGCTAGATAGTAGAAACCCAACAACGGCCTCGACATTGGATATTTTGATCAAACAAACACGTACCTATATAGCATCATGATGTGCGTCAATCTCAGTGACTTGAATTAGGATCCTGAACTCAAGTGCTCAAGCTTGTTCATTCCTCAGGCGCTGCCATCATATCACTGATCAGGTACCACGCCAACTGCACAAACAACATGTCCAACCATTCCACCTCTTATGATGACTGTTAGCCCTCCATCCTCTAACAGCGTTCAAAACGAGGCATTCGACGTGCTTGTTGACCTCCTCGCGACTGATGGAACCGATTATGTACCGTCAATTAGCTCTCGGGATAGCAGCACGTCGAATGACTCAGACACCCATCTAGGAGACTTGTTTGTGCAAAGATTTGCTCCGTGTTTGGGGCACAGAACCATTCTTAAATTACATGCGGAAAGGTACCATGATGCGGTCAATGTGGTGCCAGACGACCCATCAAAGAAAGCACTGCAGTTACCTAGGCCAGTTTGGACGTTCATCGGGCTCATCATGTATGTTGATCTACACTTTTCCCGTGTACTTCACTGCCGCTTTATTGCCAGGTACCCACACAACTGCCACCACATCGTTCACACAGGATTTGGAGCCCGAGGGAAATGGATATCCAGAGGTGGCTCATCGCGGCGATGAAACACCTCGTTTAACCAGTTGAAGGATGCGCTTGTGAGTGCTCATGATGAAGTGCGAACCCTTCGAAAGCAGTCGATGGACTGCAAGCGCTGGTCACCAAAAGTTCGGAAAATGAAAGGCGGGAAAAGATAAAGCTGTAGAGAATGAAGGAAACAGCAGAAGTGGAGCCACCCAGATTGCGACTACAACCCGGTCCCTCCTGTATGTAACAAACCATGACCGCGTTGATGGATATCACAGTTGAACCTCAAGGTGTCAATATGGAGGATTCCGATCGGCATTCAAAGCTGAAACCGAGCGGTAGTGTTGTTTGTTGAAGTTGCTCAGTCGTCCGAAGAAGAAGGCAATACAAGTTTTGACGGTTCGTGTCATCCCACCCTCTCGGTCTACCTATAATTTAATTATTCAAAACAGGCCATAGCGCGCACGCTAGACATTCGACCATCTCATTTACTTGCTAAAGAGGAGATATCAGAAGGCAATACCGTCCTCCGAGTCCCAAATTCGACGCCATCTGAGTTTCAAGGAGATTCTCGGGCACTTGATTTTGTGGAGCATAGTGAGAAAATTGTGTGGCGGTGGACATCTTTTCCAATGGATGCTTCTCTTGCGCCTATATACTCCGGTGGCGACATTGCGATACTCAGGGCCCGTCTCAAACTTTGGAAAGGTTGGTCCGATTCAGTGATATTTAAAATGAAGAAGTCCCATCGTTCTAGAAACAAGAATACGTTGGCCATCAGGTTTGACGTTCACGTGCACTTGATGACCCACAGGAGGCTCAGTGGGCCGAATGGCGACTTACGTTTGGTGCGAATGGTTTTTGTTTCGATAACCACAAAATCTGACACTGCTGGTTGTAACGGCAGCACCTGGCAGCACCAACTGCGTTTTTCGTGTCATTACGGAGCAGACCAAATAGCATTTGTATCAGCGCGGGGAGGGGACACCGGTGGGCAGAGCTGAATATGATCTCAACTAGGAAATGGTATTTCTTAATAGGCTTGGTTCACGCCACCACTCGACACTTTGTAATCCTGGATTATTACGCCCGGCGCATATTCCCTGATGGTGCCCATCGCGTTCATCTAATGGCTAGCTCGTACGACGCCGCATAGTATGGAAGCAAAGATTGCACTGCCCTCGTTCTGCGTCAGCATTCGTCCGAACCGGTGTGCGTTTCCACAAAACTGAGTTGAACCAGTCACACGCCTATCAGGGGACAGCTGACGGCGATAGTAAGCTTCGAAATACTTGCCTTTGTACCTCGAAACTTTACGCCCTTCCAGCCCGCTGACCCTGTAATAAGTTGCGTCATTGTTTGCTTATGGCCCTGGTGTCAATTCTGAGATTCAGATTATTGGGCCTTGCTGTGCATTGCGGCGTTATATGCCATTTGCCATTTTAGGCTACGCATCTGAAATCCAGTGATCTTGCGTTGATCAAGAAGACATACCGACCTCATTTGTGGTCAAAGTTTGCAAACTGCAGCCGAGTCGCTCGACTTGCAGTGTAGACTGTTCATTGTGGGCATAGCCTTGATGTGCTCTTTATATAGTATCAAGCCTCGCTGACCTCTTTGACACTACATACGAGTCATGCCTTGCATCCACCCAAGAATGCTGTACTCGGACAACAGCTCATTTGACACTGTCGTACCCATTTTCGCTTGTGAGTTGGATGTCCCTTTCTTTCTAGAGGTGCTGTTCTCATTCCTTAGTCTTCATCCTTGGAGTACTGGTTTCCCGCATGATAAGACGCTGCCACCTCGTCAACAGTCCCGGTACGCGACTTTTAATGTAACGTCGAGGGAAAGTGAATTGAGTATCGTTTAGGTCGCTTTGTGCGGTTCCGTCCTCACGTTGATGATCCGGTTGCATCCATAACTTCTATGGTGGTTTTGCGGTACAATGAAAGGAGGGCTCAGCAACATGCCGTTGCTAATGGTTACCAGGAAACCATCTTGCCACCTTCTTTGCAAACGATCTTAGCGCCCTTGCGCTAATGGTACGCCTTCGACCCTTCAGGACATGGACGGCGCGTGCTCGATGGACACTGGGGAATGTCAACTTTGTCCATCAATGTGGCCACAGTCCGTTTACTACATACGACGAAACAGCGGGGTGGGGGAATATCGTAACGTGGGCGGGCATGTCACCTGCTTATCACCTGTTCATCAGTTTTGATTTGGTTTTGATTGCCACTGCTCCCCTCTGTCCCCTCTCCTCCCTTTTTGTTACGTGACAGCCTTTCTACTTACTCCAGACATTGAGTTCGACCTTACCTTTCGTGCCTTTCCCCGAACACACCACACCGACACAGACAGGCTCGTATCCTAATTCCATTGTTATGTGCACGCACAATCCTATAACACACTACAGCCCTCTATGTCACTTTGTTCACAAACAAGGTCACTCACTGGAAATTGGACCGCTTTTTTTCGACATCCGCGGATCTGCTATAGTTCGGTCTCCGTTCGAATCGAGCAAGTCTTTTCCGAATTTCGTGCTATCTGCGATTGTTGTGGACAAGGTGTTTGCCGTCGTTGACGGCGCTCTAGTTCATACCTACCATTGGACATACAGAGAGAATCAGACCTTGAGCAGCAGTCAAACACAGCGCATTCGCAGAAAACAAAAAGAGCATACAATTTCCACTCACATAAACAAGTTCACCTACTACGAGACGGCCTGTCCTTTTTAACAACGGATAAACCATAATTGATTCGCAGGTCATCGATGAGATAATTTTCAATCTGGTGATAGAGAGGTAACAAACCTACAAAACTCTACTTGATTAATGTATTCATCACACTTGTCCAAACATGCTGACATTTCTGCGGTTTCCTTTGACATCCGATCGATTTCCGCTTGAGTAAATGAAAGATTGTTCATGGACATGCTTGCAGGCATGATGTCAATTACTAAGGATAAACTTACCTTTAGACAATTTGAGGGGAAGTGCGACATCACGGGAAGTCGCAGTCACGCGTTTTCTTACTGTGGAGATACACTGGTCAGTGCTTCAGTGACAATACTTACACAGAGAAGTATGAACTTACCTCCACAGCGCTTAATCACTCACCCTCTCCAGACCGCATTCAAGTTTTGGCTGGTTGCGTCAATGGAAATAGGAGGAATGGAGATTGGCTGACTAACTTGGAGATGGCGCGGTGTTATAATTGACCCGGGAAATGCCGACTGCCTCAACAGAACTCAACCAAGGCGCGTCGACGAGGTATCCAGTACGTCTCCTCCTGTCCTACACGCAAAAGCAGGCCTTTCGACGTATCTCATTCACAGATAACCCAGAGAGCGTTCAGTGAGCAGGCACGTAAGCCTTTCATCTCTAAACTACTCGCCTGAGCACAGCTCGATTGGACCGTTACACAGATCGCGGAGATTATGGACCAAGCTGGCTGTCATTGAATCCCTCCCTGACGCACGACCCTTTCCATTTTTGTACGGCAGCGTCATTTCAATATATCTTGTATGCATGGCATAACGTGCGACCCTTCCCTTAGTTCCAGAGGTAAAAAGGCAAAGACCTCCTGTTTATCACCCTAGTTGGAGAACGTCGGACAGGCCAGTACCATGAAGTATATGAGGATCGTCGTGGTGCACTAATCTAAATTGGACAGGTATCTTTTTTTCTGATACCGCGATTCTTCCGGGACTGCCTTTAAGCCGTCCTTTTACCACGCCTTGGGTGAATTCGACTGTCACAAGAGAAATAATATGTCCATTGCTTCCAGGTTGCCTATTACTCTCGTGTGATTAACATAGAGCAAGAACAATGGAGCCACACCACGAATTTGTTCATCGGGTCCTAGTAAGTGCGTTTGCCCTATGTACTGTAATGAAACTCCACACCCACCAACTCATCGTGATCCTCCGCGCGCGAATTTTAACGCCTCTATATCAAGGCGATCCAACTATCCAATCCTATTGTCAACATCCATCAAACAATTAGGTAAAGTGAAAGTGGTGGTCCACGGGTGATCGAAGCCGGCCCTCACTAGATTTTCCACGACAAAAGCGAGAGCAGAGCCGCTAGTAAGGCACGAGCTGTGACAATACCCACCTCATTAAGGCGTGCGCTATTTAACCTGAACACAGCGCGGCTGAAGGAAGTCTGATGGAAGCATCACTATTTACCCTTGAGCATTCGAAGGACATGAGAAGAATACCGACCTAATCAAAATCTCCGACTGGAATACTGACAAAGACATTTTAATCTGAACATATTCCACCTACAGTGACCCTGCTCTAAATCTTTACTTGTTGCCTATTCCGAACTAGCCCGGGTCGCCGTCGTGCTGTTATCCGACAATTTCGACGGTGTTCGAGTAGGCTTTACAATAGACAATCTTCTGTTGTGTCCTCCTAGGGATTGCACACCTTTTCGCGGGGTTTTTATCCTGTAACGCGACCAAATCCAGTGATGAGTCGAATCAATTAGTTTGTGAACTGTTCGAACATCGATGTCATCGCTCAAAAGTCCAAATGGCATTCTGAAGTTTTTCGGCCGGCGGGCATCCTCTGGACTGCTGTGTTAATATGCACACGACACTGATAATATGCGTTGCGAGATGGTACTATGCCCATTTCAAAACCCCCATCAAATATTGCTGGGTCCACCAACAAATTCGGAAAGGGGCCCCTTGCACAGGCTGTGTAACGAGTCTTCCCAAATACGATACATTCTTTCCTTTCTTGGAATACAGTCTTCGAGGTCGGTGCCTCGAACAAGTCTGCTTATCTTCCCGACGACATCCCGGTCTGTCCCGTCGAGGCCTGCCAAGGATCAAACCGGGAGGACTACACAGGAAGGTTCCACCTCGTGTGACGTATCTCAGACCACCGTTTGTGGATTTCTCTTCTTGGGGACAAGGTGGCAGCTTTTTGTATTCGACAGAGCCGAAGAGTTCCCATGTGAGCAGCCCAAAAGAATGGAGATCTGGATCTGCAGACCTTCCTCAGCCATCACACGTTGTCTTGTCCTCGAAGTCCTGCACGCCGCCCGACCGAACGGCACAGGTATGTATCAGCTAGAAGGGTTCAGGCCCGAAGATTCGAGGCCAAATTTAACATCGACATCTGAGCTGGTGCGAGGTGGAATGTGCTGACCGTCTAAACACATCTCCGTGCACCGGCTGGACTTATTGACTCGAGTCCGTTCATTCCCTCCCCCCTACATCTGGGGGGCTGCGTCGAAAACGCGCGGCGGGAACGAGGCGGACCACTGCGGGTCCTTAAGTCCCGGCATTCGCGCGCTCGGGGGGAGGGGGCTTCCGGCCACAGAGGCACAATGCCCCGAAGCACTATAATATTAAAGGGAACGTCATCAAATGCCGACCGACGTCGGTAACGCCGGGTCTCCATGGAGAATTTTCCCCACAACCACATAGGCGGTGATTGCCTATCGATCTGATTTTAGTGTCTGTTGTGTACCATCAACACACGTACGGAATCGATCACATCGGAAGATGATGTTGGGCGATATGATCAGAACGAGCTGTTATTGATGGCGAATACAATGGGCTTGCCGAAGTACCGAGGACAAGTGAAACCATACCTGTCCTGCATCACTACCTTAGTTCGATAGATGTACGCCGAAAAACGTCGGGATCTGTCTGGATCAAATCAAATCTTCCAGAACAGGTCTGCCATCATATGGAAGTAAGTGCATGTACGTCATGTAACTAGGTTGCGACCACTACAAAGCCGCTAGCAGTGCGGAATGGTCTCAAGAAACGATAATAATGACAAGTTCCGGAGCACTTGTCTGGGACCACACTGCGCTGAGTGGCCATAAAAAAGCAAGAACATGAGACTGACCGTCGTTACGATTAGTACCATGTCTCCAACGACTAGTAGCACCAATTGCAGCCCCGCCGGTCTAATCGCTCCACCGTCAACCAACGATGCCGGACAGATGCAGAGGAATACGATCATATGCATTGTACGCTAAGAGTGGTGCAATCCGGACAGTATGTTTCGTTGTGTTTGCCGTCGCTTGTTGGACAATTTTGCACTGTATCCGTCAAACTACTACTCCGATGGATGCCGTTCAGAGGAGCATCAGCAACCGTCTCATACTTGAGTACGTCCCTCGAATGCATTCGGCTAACCAGAAATGCTCAGAAACTGCCGCATATAGAACCCACCAAAGGTTCAAGTCGCTCGCCTACAATTCCAGAAGCCTTTCATACCCCATTGTCCGATACCGCCACAATATATCTTCTCGAAGTCGAGATGCTAGAGACAGGCTTTGTCACGACCACAATAGACACTGAGCGCTGAGCACTTGGACGGAGTTTAGAAACAAACCCAGATTTTGGGCAAGATCCCCTTACACTGATACCTGCAACGCATGTTATTCCGGTTTCATTATCTGCGCGCACCTTGGTCTTTCCGTAGTCCTTGCTAGCGCAGTGCGCCGCATACTTGACACACATGGAATGGAAATAGAATGCGAATGGGATGGGATTTGACTGGCTACGAGGGCTCAAGCGCTCAGGTACAGACAGATGCTAAATACTGATAGCTCATGTGATGACATAAACCCGTCTGGTTTGGCTTGCCTTATCATCGTCAGCCTTCGTCAGCTCGTTATTTCAGTTCGCTCATCCTTCCTTGCTCGTCCGAGCACACTTCGACGACGCCACCCACAGCATGATGCCTGGACCGAGTCGGTTCGGGCTGGTATACCATGATCGCGCTCGAGCGAACTGCGGGATTGGCACACAGACATCCTTGCCAACCACCGATTTTCCACAGGGAACAGCCGGACGATAATGCGGTGCACAGGACAGACGTCCGAGTGTCCATATATATGCCAACGCTAACTTAAGCCACTTCCGCATTCACTCGCCCCGCTCACTCTGTCGATTACTCTACCAATTCAACGAGCATGGACCAGGGAGCATCCACCAGGTTCCCGAGCTGGGCTACTACGCTTGTGGTTATTGTCGTCTTTGGTAAGGTCATCCTCCTCATTGTCCGCCGGTCTCACTGAAGCCCGCATCGCCCTTTCGACGCAGTTGCATTTATGTTGACACTTTGGGCCATCCTCCGCGTAGGTGCATGTATTTGTCGCCCCTCGCGTTGGCGTGATCCAGAAACACAACAATGGCCTCGGCCTCGGCTCTTTGTATCTTCTTTCTCCCCAATGCCGTTCCGTCGGCCTCCTCCCGCTTATTTCACTAACTCGCCTCCGCCTCCTTACAAGCGTACTGCAACAGGACCGGAGACCTTTTCTGACAGCGATGAAGCTAGGTCTGGTTTGGAACCACCCAGCTACGTGCAGTCTGAGGAGACGGGGCGTAGCTAGCTGCTCCCCGACGTCCAAGCTCAATGGGTAGATGCCTTTCCGGTTGGTTGCGACTCCATGCTTTACAAAGCAGCGAACTGAATGTATGGTAGCGCATCATTCGTCACTGGTTCTATTCTCAAAGGATTACTTGATAATACTGTCAACTGCGGCAATTGTCAGTTATCCTCCCCTGCTCCGTCTATCTGCCTCTTTTTAGTGGCCTACTGCACGCGACTTCCATATAAGGCACTGCAGGATGCCTTGACTTATCCTCGTCGCCTGAGTCATCCTCCAGTGGAAGATGCCCAGGCCAATTCCTTGCTGTGTGTCATAGCATTTGCTGTCAGTGACATTGCCCCTTCGAATCCGCTTTCTGTTTGTCGTTGTTCCACCATCACTTTTGATTCTCATGCTATGTTGTATTCTCATGTTTTTATGTGCTCAGAGAATCATTGACAATATTGAATAGCCATAAATACCTAAATACATATCTTCTCCAGAGCACTAGCACATCACATCGATGTACGCAACCAGTCTTGATAATTCTCTTGTATAAATGATCCTTTCACCGTTACCCCACATTTCGCACATATGTTGCGCAATCGGCAGATCGTTTCCGGAGCCATTGTTTCACACCAATCAAGCTCCACTAGTTTGATGGTTCGGTGCTGCCGCGACGGAAAGGAAAACGGGGGAGATCGACAACGCGATTCAATCATATCTATGATCACTTCATCTCCGACCCGCAAGCCTCTTCGGATCACCAATTGCTCCAGCCCAGGTAATAATACAGTCATCTCACTAGTTTCTTCGTTGGGTCGCGTGAGCATACGAAAAGTCCTGTTGGTCATGATACCTGTTGGCCGATTGCAAGCTAAGGCTCCAACGGAGAGGCGCGAGATTCGAGGATGGGCACGCAAGATCTCAATCAAAGCGTCTTCCTTGAAAATGATGTTCTCCATCGTCAAGTCCTCTAGCAGCGGAGAATGAGCGAGAAACGGGTCGAGTGCGTGCATGAGTACACTGTCCTCGATCCCCCGCCACATGATGGAGAATGTTGACAATAGCGGTGCGCGCATATTTTCGAGCAGTTGGACCAAGACACTTGACCCAAGCAGTTTAAGAGATGTGAGGTTTCCGAGGACAATCTGCTTGTGGTCTGAGCTCCGCTCTGTCTCCAACAAAAGGCTGATACTGGCAGAGCAAAGATTCGGACATGCAGCTAGGACGTCGAAAGCCTGTATCACATCTAAACGCACGGTCAGGTCAAGGGATCGTAGTTGATGGCCGTGTGTAAGTAGCAGTAGGACGGGATCTGTGGGGGCACTCCAGTCGAGATGATGAAGTAATGGTGCAGTGAAGAACACAGACGACAACTCCCGCAGGTCGTATGCCATAGGCCAGGTCCTCACAGTGAGTTTCTCTAAAGTTCCAAATGGTGCCATGGGCACTTCGTACCACCAACGCGGGTTGGATATCATAAGCGATAGCTCGCAGAATTGGTGACTGAAGGAAAACAAGATACGGAGTGCGTCGAGGTGCGGGTGGGCCCGTATGAAGAGCGATATCACGAGAGGGACATTCTGTGCGCGAGAGAGCCGATTTTGCAGGGCTTGCAGATTGATAGTACGGTGCTCGGCGGCGTCGATCGAGACGAAACGCCAGAGAAGCGGGGTACCATACACAAAGTCTTTCCAAGACTTTGAGACGCGGCAAAGGAGCAGTGGGAGTTCAGAGGGATCCAATATGCGGCGATCTAATTCATAGATAAGCCAATATTGGAATACGATGCCAATAAGTTCGGGAGGGAGGACCTGGAGGGGGTCCTGTGGAGTCGGTGGCTGGTGCTGGACTTCATTGGGCCCAGGAACTACTATGGGAAATATGGGAGGCGGCTCATGGGCCGGCTTGAGACGAGCGATGGACCTCGCTCTAGCGAGATGCTTGCCTGGCAACCAAAGTGTCATTGAACAAGCACTGGACTCATCGAGAAAGGGAGAACGAACGAGGATTCATCGACAGGTTCGCTGATAGACTGGTGGGGGTATACGTTGAAGGGAGTGCAGTGCACTTATGTATGTGTTCGAACAATAGTCAAGCGCCCGAACATGGCCAACTGTCTGGCAGTGTCACGCCACTCAGGTGGCCGGCGCCATCGCCTTTTTCTGCTGCATTAGTAGGCGTGTTGTGAACGGCCCGCCAACGACTGGCAGTGACCAGGAACGTTGTACTCGTGGAGGGCTCAGCTTAGTCTGGCTCTTCGAAATAGGCTGTCTGCCTCGTGAAATGTCGATATGCACCGTAAGTACAGCGGGGAAGAGGATACTGCAAGTCCAACTAAAGCTGTAAGTCATCCCATAGCCCCCTTTCTGCAGCTGATCCTCATTAAGAATGAACGCGGAAACGGTCGGAATATCCTATGGCGAGGGATCTAGCTAGCGGTTTCGAGGTTCTCGGACCTATATGTACGTACGGTTTGCAAAGAATTTGGGTACACCCCGAAACTCAACGTGTCCCAGCCTAACTCCCTGGGCCTTCTCGGTGGATGGTCCCTTCTGACAGCGTTTTCGTATTGGCGGTGGTTTATCGGGCCATATCGTGAACTCGTCATAATCTCATGAGGTATCGTGGATTGAGAATCTGAGACAGACGCCAATATTGATTCGAAGGCATCCACAAAGTTACGTTGGGTAGACAGAAACTCCTAACATTGCTCCACAGTGAAGGTTCCCTCTCTGTGCACACAATGTACCTGCGTATTATGCATGCCACGAAGAATAATCATCGTTTGTCCCAGCTCGTGACCTATTTAATGGTCAGAAGATCAGAGATCTAAAGCATTGACCTTGTCTTCTACTTCTAGGCCAATGACTATCGCACTCCCGCACTGACTTGTGCTACCCTACTGGACGAATACAATCTGTTGTTCCTCCTTTCTCTTGAAGGACTCTTGCTTGTTTTCAGGCGTCGCGTCATCCCTCAAAGCTTTTTCCACAGCCCTTTGTTGCCATTGTTGGCCATCTTCCATTGTGGATCCTGTTGGATACTATGGCAAGTCCTACTAAACATTTATTTACTTTCCTAATTACCTTGCTCTGCCATTCCAGCAGGTTGCATATTGACAAAACATGACCACTGATGGCCAGATAAGCACTTTGGTCGAAATACTACACCCCACCTCAGGCACCTCTTTTCGGTACCAATAGACATCTTCCAGACCAATTTCCGTTGTAGGCAGTAATATGTCTCTCAGACCTGACATCTTGGGATGCCCTAATCGGGACTGTTCCCTTGGGCTACTGTGGCCTTCCTTTGCGCCTCGTGGGCACCTCTTTTCAGCCTCTGCAGCTCATAAGTACCTCTTCCTCTCCTCCTCGTTCCTGTCCTCTAATCTTGCCTACAGCCCTCCTTCCCTCCTCTTGGGCACTCTTTTCAGCCTTGTCTGTGGCCCGTAAGCACCTCTTTATATCCTTGTTCACATCCTCTACATAATTTGGCCTACAGTAACACAACATGATGCATTTGGCAGGCAGACCGTAGGTAAACCTGTCTACATCTCACTCTTGCATTGTGATACTCATGCATCCCAAAGCAGGCACTCGCCGAGCTCAGGTAGTGACACTTGGCCTTGGGCAACATTTTGAGAGCCTGAAGCATTCCAGGGACAAGTCCAAAACTAACACGACAGTCAATGTCCCTGGCCAGGCTTCCAATCTTTGCGCTTCAGTCTGAGACAAGATAAGGAAAGAAAAGGCGATAG
>Ga0307518_10000648_pt1 | contig 26131 bp, 39 predicted proteins | sample 25_EM_MG_FD_203889 | JGI IMG/M metagenome (GOLD analysis project Ga0307518, IMG submission 203889) | Populus trichocarpa ectomycorrhiza microbial communities from riparian zone in the Pacific Northwest, United States - 25_EM | ecosystem: Host-associated > Plants > Roots > Unclassified | place... | reverse complement strand
TAAAGAGGGTATTTGGGGCGGGATTTAACACCGGTGTTGAGGATTTAGTGTTAGTAAGCCTTACTATGAGCACTGACAGCAACCGCTACCATTCTTAGTTAGGCTTACGTGTTGGGAACCTTAGGTGGTGTACTCCGCTTGACATTGTCACGCTCTTGCATCACTTCATTGCAATGTCAATCGCAATTGAAATTTCCTCTTGACTGCATCCAAAATTTTTGTAGGAAGTGGAGAAGTATATGAAGAATCTCATTGCAGCTTTGTATGTTTATCTGGTGTGATTTGATTTCAGCCCTTGTGTCTTGCTCATATTTTATTGAAAAAAAAGGATATAGCCCTCTTGATATATCAGTATTGTTCAGCTCATCCTAAGTGGCTGTTTGGGGTATTTACAGTGATCTTCGTTGGTTGTTGAGCCATTTCTCTGTTAGTATTTGTCTTCGTAGTAGCGCTGTCACGCGTCTCTCGTGCCCCATCACACACGATTTCCCGGGGGCAGTATAATCGCTATATTGGTGTCCCATTCGAACCTTCGAGCGTCCAGACCCATTAGTATAACGTGCTCTGTGTATGACTACTTGGCTTGGATCGAAGTGTTGTGTGTTGTACTAGTTAGTGTTTTGCATCTCCGTGTCATTTTGCAATACCGGTCAAGTGATAGTAGTCTAAATGACCCATCTTGTCGGAACGTAATGCAGGGTTTGCCAGGGTAAGGGTTGAGTACTGTCGTTTAATTAGCTAGGTTCGATCGTAATACTGAACAACGGCGTCGGGAGGCTCATTGCAAATTGTAGGCAGCGCCAGCGACTGTAGAACACAGAGAATAAAGAACACAACAGCCGTACAGAAGCGCAGGGACCATGAAGTTCAGGAAACGAAGTTGTCGAACCTCAGAGGAGAGACGATTCGGAGAACGTACCACATTGCCCGCTTGCCATTATGGCCGGATAAATTTGGTACGACTGTACATTTGGAAGTTTCGGTCGATGATAGCATCCGCGCAGCTACGGTTCACTGGGTTTGTATATCAATCATCCGATCCAACACGACCATCATGTACGTGGATACTAGTACATAATACATACGGTGACTTTGCATCCGCCAAAATCTATGCCGAAGCTCTCGAAAACATGTCCAATTTACTGCATACTGGCACGATAGTCGTGGAATGGAAAAACTTGGTAGTGCCAATCTCAATTATGTATTGAACAACAAAACCGTTGATCTATATGCTCGGGCTTAGAACACTGCCTCAGATCTGATATGACCCATTCTCTCTATAGCCAATTAACGAGATCTCCCACATGCGATCCTTCGGCGTGAACATGTCATGATGTGGCGGGGCCATCGGGAAGTAGACCGGCCAAGAAGGCGATGCTCGAGTCATAGGCGGCGATTGGGAAAAATTATATGCATACGATCGTCTGCCAAAGTGTAGGTGTAGTTTACCTTGAATTATTCTATGAAGTACTGCCATTTAGTTGACCGCAAGTACGTGCTCGCACACGGCCAACTACGGGCACCATGAGAAAGGCTAAGCGATCCCTTAATACAGCATGTACTGTGTACTCATGTACGCATGGTTGATGCATGATGGGCGGTGTAACAGCTCTCTTGCGCTTGGCAAAGCCCTCTCATTGGCCCAGCATGGCTTACCCAGCCACTTCCACACAGAGGTTGCCATACCTTGTCTCTTCCAACGCAGTACTTCCAGTGCAACTGGTAACTAGTAGCAAGGGGTAGACCACTGCAAAGACTGCATCTGAGGTCACCCCTCGTTCGATTCTGAGCGACATGGCGTATGTACTAATAAAGGCAGGGACGTACAGCAGCAGTAGCCCCGCACTTCGTCATCTCGCATCAATAGATGGATTCAAGTCGGCCACGCCCAAGCCACGCCTCCATTTTTTGGACGCTTGTCGCCTCATATATGGAACCGAAGCGAGGTGATTATCATGTGCCATGATGAAATCCAGCCGCATTACAGCCTATGTACCTTGATCAAGCTCACTAATAAGTCTGAGCTAATAACGGGCGCTTTTCAGAGCGTGGTGGAGTACAAATATCCGGCTCGCCATCAGAGTAGGTAATTGCCCTCTTCTCCCTCTTCTTTACGATGGTCAACGCGTCGACACTCATCGGCGTTGTGTTGGTGGCTCGTCATGGCGATCGCTCTTCAACGGTCTATCAAGATCCTTCTAACTACAGTTCTGTGCAGGGCTACTTGACACCTTTGGGCGCTGTACGTTTGTCGAACTTGAGACGTATGACAGTGTGAACTCACTTCTTGCACAGAGCCAAGAGTATGAATTGGGACAGTTCCTTCGGAACACCTACCTCGACCCTCAGTCATCTTGTTACATCCAAGGAATAAATACCGATATAGTGGACGTGGATCAACTCTATATCCGCGCTGATGCTGGTGGAGGCGACGTCATCCTCGACTCTGCCTATGCTCTCACGCAAGGGCTCTACCCGCCCACACCAGAGTCCACCATCACCTTGGCTAATGGGCAGGTGGTCACTTCCCCCCTTGGTGGTTACCAGTATGTACCTGTAGAGTCCCTGGAATACTGGCAGGCCCCCTCCCTTACAAGTTGGATGGAGTGTAACGTATGTCTTGTAAATTCACAGCTAGAAGTCTATAACCTCTTCCAATCAGTACTTCCAACTCCATTTGGGCCGCGTGAACACCGGTGCCGCCTTCAAGGCTATTTCCACTACGGCTGCTCCCTTCCTCCAAGCAGTCACACCTTACCTGAACGGCATGAACAACAGTTTCCTCAACATGGTGCGTTGGTTTGACTAATCGATTCCTCCCATTTCTCTGAACCTTTTTGTAGTGGAACGTAAGTTATTCAGAGAGCATTACTGCTCCACCTTTTGAATGTTTTCGTTTGTCAGATTTACGACTACCTTAATGTTCAATATACGCACAACAAAACATTTTATAATGTTTTCCCCCAGACCCTCATGGAGCAAGCTCGGTACTATGCCGATCTCCATGAAAGAAATATCTTCACGGACACTGCACAAAACGGCGTTGGCCAAAGTAAGCACATAAGCACATTTCAATGTTCAATAAATTTCTCAATGTCATTTCTAGTTCCCATTCGTACTCTCTGGCCCGAGATATTCTGGTCATTAGGCAACATGACCCTGTCCAACAATACAGTGAAACTGGCCCTAACGGAAGTTGATTATAAGCCATTCATTTCCATGTTCAACGTGACGAATGCTACAGTCACCGATCCTGATATTGGCGGAATTGGTCTGTGTGCTTTTTCCTTGTCTATTTTTGAGTATTTACGTTTGGGATGTTGCAGTGGATTATGCCTCGGTTGTCGCGTTCGAGCTTTGGCAAAGTACTCAGGGCCAATACAATGTCACCATGAAGTTCAAGAATGGAACAAATGACGATCAATTCCGCCAGTTGAAGATGTGGGGTCACGAGAGCCATAGTCTAGACGAGTTAAGACATGACCTTCTCGTACGTTCCTAATCCCTCCTCATTTCATTCAACTGATTTCTGGGGACCATGCCATTCAGTGGTCAACCATCAACTCGACGATTAATTGGTGTTTCTCTTGCAATCAAACCGTAACTCGTGGATGTGCCGTATTCGACTACAGTAACGATCCTTTCCTTCACCCTAATTCTACTGGAGGTGCATAGATGCGGCTCTGGTTTGTAATTACCTGCTCAGATGCATGGAGAGGGTATACAGCCTAGCGAGAGGTGTCATCTGACACTAGAACTGAGGAGGCTGATGCTCGTAGACTCGTAATCAAAGACATGGCCAAGAAATCCTATTATGTAAATGCTATGAATCTGACAACGAGATTGAGCAAGACTGGCCGAGCGCGTCATCGCCAACAAAATCACCTTGTTTACAAAGGTCACTGCCACTGGATTTTTTTTTTCGTCATCCGCGAATATCATGGTTTCAAGAAGCGCCGAAAGTCCACATGAAAAGTGTCTCAGCAGCTCCGACAGGGGACTGACGCGAAGGTACATAGCAAATATTAACATGATGTCTGGCTCCGTAAACAAGGTGCCTGCCGTCTACGACAGCGCTATAGTTCTGGATGGCTCAACAGTCAACTGGAGCAAGTCCATCACCTTACGACACAGCTCGCAAACATTTTTGGTCATTGGCAATGACGAAGGTTTTCGCCAGTGATACTTACAGTCACTTTGGCATCCCACAGATCCAGCAGGTGTGTTGAAAGGAAAATTTACTGCGCTAACTTCTATCTGGTCCATTTGATACGATGCAGAGTACTGTACCTGCTATTTACTTCTCACCGGGCCTGTATCGTTGAAGGAATCAACCATCAATGAAAGACGCGCCGGAGACCTTGGTATACCCAGTTGCAATCGCAACCATGCGGATACAAAATAGTACGTCAACAGTCGCTCAACCACATTTATCTCTCCAGCGCCAGAGAGATCTCCCACATCCAATCTATGATACGGCGTGAACGTATCATCGGAAAGTAGATCGGGGATCCCAAGGCCCCAAGAAGGCGATTCAAGGAAATAGGTGTATGGATATTTAATTTGAATAAGCAGTCGGTCATATAGATCGGCCGAGGAAACAAGCTGTCGCTGTTACAACTACGCTACGCGACTACCACAAAAGGTGAGTATACGATACGTGCTGTAGTCATAGTTTAACAGTTTGATCATAGCTAGCTAGGGAACAGCGTTGGATGACCAGCCTTTCTCTATCTTCCTACAAAGCACTGGTGTACCGTACCGACCAGGCATACATCTGCTAGAGGTGCTCCCAGAAAACCGGTGATGTCCACGGTACGTGAAGAACACATTATCGGCATAGATTCGGAAATTGTCATTCGCCTTGTCTACATTGAGAAGAGAAATGAGCTTAAATTTCATCGACGAGGCCATCTCCGGGGGGCATGCACGCTACACGCACAGTGAGCCATAGCATGGGAAGACCGCTCAATCCTCCCAACGAACTGATATGATCGCCTGCCATATCTGTTGGACAAGCATGGGACTAAAGAGCAGGGATGGTAGAACACCAGCGCCGTCAGTAGTGTTTAATGAAGACTGCGATGTCTTATCATCTGTACCTCCTGCTTTTCCCCTGCACCTGACTACAGAGCGGTGATCACCGTGACCTAAGTTAGACTGGTTCTGGGATGAGTGTTGCGGCTAAGATTGATGGCATTGTTGGTATATCCGTTAAGGGTAGGCCAAGTGCAGGGTAAGACATTGGCAGGGGTACTGCCAAGTCCTCTGAAAGGGTTGTCGAATGAACAACCACATTGCTATGAGACACGAAGGCCGTCTGCATCATCCGGGAGGTGGTATCTGGATTCGGCCTGTGGGAGTCGGCGTCTGTGTGTCGGCGTCGGTGTACATGCATGCAATAAGGCAGGGGGAAGGGTTACTGTCATCACTGTCAGAACTATTTTCTCCGGAAGAGATCTCGGGTCCGTGGTGTCATGGCAGCAGGGCGCAGATTTGATGCAATGATCAGGCTGGCATTGGGATTTGGATTCGACATGACATTGGACCTGAAGGAAATGCGGCGAGGTCACTATGTTTGCATCTGGTATACATGCGCGATACCAGCAATATATATGTCCATCAACACAGTGCCCACGTGGACTAGTATATGTACGCACAGGGTTGTTTGGCATCCTCCACAAATGGATCGGCGGCTGTCAAGCTGGCGAACGGACCGCCGTGTGGTTCTTGCTAGTCTGTTGTTGGTTGGGCGGACGTCTCCAAAGACTGAATCGAGAACGAACTGAACGAATATATGGAACTGAGGGACGTGATGTTAGCTCGAAAGGACAAGTTTCCAGAGATCTGCCAAGTAGGAGTTCAATTAGGCTTCGTCACTTTGCTAAATCTGGACGTGTAAGTTTTAGTTTTCGACTCTCCCGGTCATTACGGAGTCTGGGCCCGCCGACTACAGGGGCTCACATTCCTACGATTTGCGGCTCTGCAAGGAACATTGGCAAGCAAGGCGGCACATTGTCTAGTACTACGGGCACATGAAAAAGGCAGGAAGACCCCTGCGTCGCTGCAGCATGGACCCTTCTGCGCTTGGCAAGACCATCTCACTGGCCTGGCACCAGCTGAGTTACAGTTTACCCAGTCACTTCCAAACGGACCCATACCTTATTCTTCACAGACCAGTGCTTTGCCAACTGTCAATCAGCAGGAAACCCTTTTCCATAGGACGATGTTGAATTCTGGAAGGTAGACATAGCGCGACTTGCCTATTATGTACATACTAATCTCCTAAACTCTCCTGTGGACTCAAACTTTCGGCCACCATTTTTTGGTTTGAAGCAGGCTGAACATACATGACCCATGATTGCGCCATGATTCAATCCAGCCTCGGCACATCACAGCATATGTACCTTGAAGCTCCCTTTGGTCCAAGCTAACCGCCTACCGGAGCATGGTGGAATATAAGTAGCATTCGGCTCGTCATCAGCGTAGGTACTCATCCCCTTCTCTCTCACTCTCACTCTCACTCCCATTCCAATGGTTAACGCATCACTCATTGGTGTTGTGTTGGTGGCTCGTCATGGCGATCGCTCTTCGACGGTCTATCAAAGTCCATTTAACTACAGTTCTGTCCAGGGTTACTTGACCCCTTTTGGTGCTGTACGTTCGTCAAACCGACATGATTTGAATGTACTCACTTCGTGCACAGAGCCAGGAGTATAATTTGGGACAGTTCCTCCGGGACACCTACATTGACCCTCTGTCGTCATCTTACATCCAAGGAATAAACACTGATATAGTGAACGTGGATCAGCTTCATATCCGCGCTGATGCTGGTGGAGGCGGCGTCATCCTTGACTCTGCCTATGCTCTCATGCAAGGGCTCTACCCGCCAACACCAGAGTCCATTGCCATCTTAGCTAACGGGACGATGGTCGCTTCCCCTCTTGGTGGTTACCAGTACGTGCCTGTAGAGTCCCTGGAGTACTGGCAGTCTCCCTCCCTTACAAGCTGGATGGAGTGCAATGTATGTCTTGTACACTCTTGATTGGAAGTCTGTAACCTCTGGCATCAGTCCTTCCAACTCCATTTGGCTAGCGTGAACACTGGGGCCACCTTCAAGAATATTTCCGCTACGGCTGCTCCCTTCCTCCAAGCAGTCACACCTTACCTGAAAGGCATGAACAACAGCTTCTTCAACATGGTGCGTTGTTTGCCTGACCTGCTACTTCTCCCACCGCTCTGAATATTTTTGTAGTGGAACGTAAGCTATCCCCGGAGGATCACTGATCCACATTTTAAACGTTTTCATTGGTCAGATTTACGACTACGTCAATCTTCAATACACATACAACAAGACGTTTTACAATGTTTTCCCCAAGACCCTCATGCAGCAAGCTCGGTACTATGCTAACCTCCATGAACAATATATTTTCACAGACACTGCACAAAATGGTGTTGGCCAAAGTAAGCACATAAGCATATCCTAGATCTGGTGTTGGCGGTTCTCAATGTCATTTTCAGTTGCCATTCGTACTCTCTGGCCCGATATATTCTGGTCATTAGGCAACATGACCCTGCTTAACAATACAGTGAAACTGGCCCTAACGGAAGTTGATTATAAGCCATTCATTTCCATGTTTAATGTGACGAATGCTACGGTCACCGATCCTGATATTGCTGGAATCGGTGTGTTTTCTTCCTCCTTGTCTACTATGCTGAGTATTTACTTTTTGGATGTTGCAGTGGATTATGCTTCGGTTGTCGCGTTCGAGCTGTGGAACAGTACTGAGGGCCAATACAATGTCACCATGAAGTTCAAGAATGGAACCAATGACGATCAATTCCGCCAGTTGAAGATGTGGGGTCATGAAAACCTTACTCTCAGCGACATAGAACATTCCCTTTTCGTACGTTTTTGATCTCTCCTCATTCCATTCACCTGATTCATATGGATCGTGCTCAGTGGACAGCCATCAACTCGACGGCCAATTGGTGTTTCTCTTGCAACCAAATCGTCGAGCGTGGATGTGCCGTATTCAATTAGTACAGCAACGATCCTTTCCTTCACCCTAGCTCTACTGGAGATGCGTAGATGCAAGTCTGTTTTTGTATTTGTATTATCGCTTGGTCAAATCTTGAATTCTTGGGAAATCCGTCGCAATATAATTGATGTATATACTACTGCGATCGAGGTCATATTGCGAGTTGTTCTGAGCTTCACAACTGTTGTAACTTGTAAATCATAGTGAGCCACAAGTATGTGCGGATCACATTTTACGTCGTGCAAGGCGGCCAGTCCGGTTTGTTGCCAGTCGCACGTACGAGTCCACCTTCCATCAATTTCTCTCCCTCTCTACACCTACTGTACTCGTTTCTGCATCCGAGATATCGCTTCGCCATGCGATGGATACATATAGGGCCGGGGAATAGGCCGCAAAGTTAGTGGAGTAACACGAGGGGAGTAGAAATGTGATGGTAGAAAATCACTAAAGGAAAGAAGGTACAGATCGCTGCAGAGCGTGGCGGAATCTGCGCATTTCGTCATACCGAAAGGCCGCCCTTTGGCACATGTCTCCTACGGTGGTGAGGTACAGTTCGAAGGAAGTGTGGTAAACCGGAGAACTCAAGATACTACACGCACCCTCCAGACGAGTCATGGCGCAATGAAAGTGACACATACAGACAACCGTCGCGACAGGGGCACTCATCCAGATGGAGCCGTTCCCTTTGACGAGTTTCATCGCGGGTGGCTTGGAGCGATATCAAGCCTAGGCGATCTCCGCTACTTCCCATGAACTTAGGTTATATGGTCCTTTTTTCAGAAAGCCGCCTAGAGAAACTGTTAATATATTGTTTGCTGCTTACGTGATTATGTTTTTCTATTTAGAGAATATCTCCGTTCACATACCAGGTTTCCAGTTCGGAGTCGCAGATTGGACAGCTCTCAAAATTAGACGAAACCATTCTCGGAGCTGTCAGTGATTCAGAACGGTCCTGTTGGAGAACATGAACAGTGTCCAGCAAGCGTCCCCAGGGGTAGCGAATGTGTATTTTGTGGGTAACTTTGCAGCATCCAGAATCCATCGATCGTAGGTTTGGCAGTACAAAATAGGAACATGCATATTCCAAGACCTGATCATAAAGCTGAATGATTATGGTAAATATGGAGGGAAAATTTGGACTAGAAAGTAAGAGCTAAATAAGGGTACCATGCATTATTGATCTCCTGGATCCGAATTTCTGGCATTGACTTGGCTCTCTGGATTCTGATGATCGACCGCGATGGTGGAGCCATCGTATTCGTGATCTTCTCGTCTTGTACCTAAGAAATGCTGTCTTGTCTCGAAAGCCCACTCCATGGCACCAGACCCGCCTCCAGTGCGGACCAAAAGAATGAAGCGCAGCATGGAGTATATGGAGATGGAAAGCGTCGTCACAAAGATTGCAACTATCACTAAAGAGCATAGGGTGCAGATTGCGATACAAACTATTTTTTAAAAGTCAGTAGTGTCGCGGGAATTCGATAGCAAACGTACCAATTATTGATTCGACGACAAGACATGCCAATATCGTGGTTGCTGTGGCGAAAAACAAAATGGAAGAGATAACGAAGATGGATATGCCACTACAAATAGAAGCAGATAGGTCATAATGAACGGGGATCAAGGAGCTATACGCACACAAACGACAAGACTGGCAGGGCAGAAAGTGCGCAAAAAATAGCAAGAAACGTCTATTGAAATTGATTGGGTTTCGTGACTGGCGACAAACCAAAACATACCATCATTATAGGCCTCTCTTTGAATTTTTCAGCGGAAATCGCCAAGGCAGGGCGTGCATAACGCCGTTCAATCCTGTCACAGAGGTCATCACGAGAAGCGTGAAGAAATGACTAGTAACACTTGCACATCCGCGTATCGTCTGACTATTGCAATACTCCTCTCAAAGTAAACACCCAAGCTCTCATGGAGATCTTGGTATACTGATTCCTTGCGCCGCGTAGACATGTTGTAGATTGTGGCTGTGGGTGAGGTGAGCCTGCTCAGCTCAAGCGCTCATCGGTGAGCACTTCAAAATCAGGTGCAAGTGCATCAAAGCAGAAAATTAAATAATTGAAATAATTATGTCACGTGACTACTATTGGCTTTCGATGCAGATAAAGCACCAGATCCAACAACTTGCACCAGCACATCCAGCAAGATGAGCGGCCGTAAAATAAATGCCAATGAAATCAAGCTCCATCGAGCTGCACTTGCTACCAATGACAAGGTTAGTTATTGCATGGCGCACTCTCCGTCTAACCTACTCTCCGACAGATCCTCACGATGAAAGAGGTAGAAAAGCTTCTACCTGACTGCAAGGCGCGCACAGATGCCATAAACTTCTTACTCGGTGCAGTAAGCATTGCATGGCGAGCACGAGTGCAGTATTACCTGATCAGACGCCATAGGGGATGTTTAAGGCAATGGCAAGCTCTGGAGGAATCAGCGCGTTCCGTGCTGTGGCAAAAGAAGAGATGGATGTGTATGTCCCCTTCTTTCCTGGTGTTTTCTCTGTTCCTTATATGATGTTCTTGCAACAGGAAAAAAGACATGAGCCCAGAGGAAGCAATGGTCCTTAGTCATATCCAGGCGTCGGGCAACGAAGGTGAGTAGCGCAAGTTCAATATTTCAGTTGTTCATGCATGATGATTTTTGTTAAAGGTATATGGACGAAGCATCTGAAAGCTAAAACTGAATTGCATCAAACGGTTATCGATCGTTGCTTGAAGTCTCTGGCCCACAAACAACTGGTCAAATCTATAAAGGCTGTTCGCGTGCGTATATGATCCGATTGAAACCTTACGGTAACTAATTATGTGTACTATAGCATCCTACACGAAAAATCTATATGCTTGCTCACTTGGAGCCGTCCGTTGAAGTCACCGGTGGTCCGTGGTATACAGACAATGAATTAGACACAGAGTTCATCAAACTTTTGTCCACGGCGTGCTTACATTACATCCGTGACCGCGTGAGTCTTGTTATAGTTTGTCATTACAATATTTACTCTAAATTCCCGCTAGTCATTTCCCAAGCAGAGCGGCAAACGATCATCCCAGAACCAGCTACGCCTATTTGCGATAGGGGCTGGCCCCTCTTACCCGTCCGCACAACAGATCCAGCATTTCCTGAGTAAGAGTAAGATCACGGAGACCGAGCTGGGTGTTGAGCATGTCGAGATGCTTCTGCGAGTCCTAGAGCTCGATGGAGAGATTGAAAAGGTATTCTAAGCTCCATGTTCTTTCCTTTCTCTTACGATTTATCAGATCCCTGCATTCAGCGCTAATAATTGGAATCCTGCAACGGCATCTGAAGCATCCAGTTCTAGTTCCGAATCGGAGGACGAGCGCTCGAGTTCAAAAAAGCGCAAGCGCGGTTCTAGCAAGAAAAAATCAAGCAAACGAAAACGACGGAGGACTGAGTCGGAGAGTGATTCAGGAAGTGAATCCGAGGAAGAGCACTCAAGGAATAAGAAGATGAAGAAAGCGTCGAGGAGAGATGAGAGTAGTGATGAGGAAGACTCTGCATTCAAATCGAAGAAGAGGAAGCGCAAAGGAAGAGATAGCCACTCGTCGGCCGAGGAATCAGACGAAGATTCACAGAAGAAACGCAAACGCAAGTCGGTGAAAAGCGAAAATGCCTCTGAATCCGCCACGGAAAGCGAAGACGAGGACAGGAACGAAAAACGCCGTTCCAAGCTGAAATCATTCACGAAGAAAGCCTCCTCCAAAAAATCTGTCAAGCGCCGGCGATCACCCTCCTTCGATCTGAATGATTATTCTTCAGGCGGAGCCTTTGTTTATCGTGCAATCCGACAAGAGCGTGTTGTGCTGGGCTGGTCACAAGCACCTTGTGGACGGTGTCCAGTATTTGATTTTTGTAGCGACAAAGGTCGAACGAACCCTCGAGAGTGCGTGCACTACGAAGAGTGGTTTTCTTTAGGCACGACTTCACAGAAGGACGCAGCGCCACCTGCAGTGAAGGTGGAGATTTAAATCAGCTTTCGTACGTCGCTGCCCTCCCTAGCCATGTTGTCACCTGCTAGCGTACTAGTTGTGGAACATTTATAGTGGTTGCAGGTACGAGTAGTTCTGCGTTGCTGAACTCTTAACACTTCTTCCGTAACAAGTGTTATTTGGTTATCCATACCTGCGCAACCCCGGAATGTCCGCAAGGTGTTAACGTGCCGTGGTTGATTATTTTCTGCCTAAATGCTTGCTGGTTACCCACGTTAATAGTATGGTGTCAGACGTATACTCACATCGCGTAACCGTATGTTTCCTCCTGTCCGTCATCTGCTCTTACTCTCACCCTCCCTGTGTCGGAGCCTGCATCTGAAATTCCCAATGTTCGGTGGATCGAGACGCAATAAGCACTATTCCATAACGGCATTTGCAACGTTCAAAGGTTTAGAAGTGGCAATCGAGGACGTTTTCTTCTTCTGTTGAGGTCATCCCATACGTGGTACGCCGAATCGTGGTAATTATAAGCAGGCTTGGTCCATATTCCTCCAAAGCCACGCTGCTACTGTGTTGTCTATCTGTGACCCACCTCATTTCTCGATATCCCTGACCAAAGTATAAGAAAACCAACCATCGTGCCAAATACCTCTGCCTTGTGAAGCCCATAAGAGACCCACAGACTTCACATATCGACTAGTCTAAATCCGAAACATGCTCAAACCAGGTTCGCCTTGGTGAGAATCTGGCGCTCAGTTGCCTCCTGGTCGCCGCTATCTGCATATATTAGGTCTGCGACTGTTATCAGATCCATTTTCGGTTCCCTCTACTGAACCAAGATCATGTCCTCCGTGCCTTCAGCGACCCGATGGGGATCGCCTTCGGCGAACAGGCGAGCTCTCCTAATACATGGGCTAGCTTGCTCACCACATATCTGGGAACGTGTTGCACAACCACTAGCACAAGCAGGTTCGATCGTTGCTATCTGTTGCCAAGTTCTGCGCTAAGTTGTGGGTTTAGGGTATTTTGTTGTTGCTCCTACCCTCTTGGGTCACGGATTCAGGACGGGGACCGACTTTCGCATAACCACTTTGGTGGAAGACTTGCAACCGTTCTTGGCCGAAACTGATTACGATGTCGTCATCGGACATTCTATGGGAGCGGCAATCACTACTATCCTTCTATCGTCCTTGCCAAGGTCCAGGCCGATCTCTGTCATCCTGGTGGACCCATCTCTGGAGTTTTCTCCAGAATTTATTGAAGAAAAGAAGGTGGAAAGGGCCAACGACGTAGCCAACGTCAAGTCAGTCGAGGCATATATGGCGGAATATCCTACTTGGACGCGCGCGGATGCAATTACCCGTGTGTTTGGCCTCCAGGCATGTGCTTCTCCTGATGTCGTCCGGGAAATCCTAGGGGTGAGTGTCCTCAACCTCCAGTTACTATGGTGTGCGTTGACAGTGTGCCAATCAGCAAAATTCTCCATGGTCGTTTGGACACCTGCTCTTGAAGGTGCCCGATAACGTTATCGTCACTGCCCTGGTTTCAAGTCCCAACGTACTCGACCACATACCATCCCATCCTCGGATCCGAACTGTGTTTCTACCTGGACTATCCCATTGGCTTCAGTACGAAGCACCTGAGAAGATTGTCGATGCGGTGCTTGAATCAACAGCGGATGCCCCCAACATGCCAAGTTCCTAGGATGGGGCCATGTGGTCAATTGAGAAGACTGTAATTGCAATCGCGCGCTAGGCTATGTACTTGGCGCAATGTGGGATTAAGAGCTGACGATAGCGCCACGGACGCTACAGGTCATCGGCCATGTTTGCTGACTCGACGTGTCATACATGTTTGTGGTCAAGTGGGCCAATTCATTCAGTTTGAAGTTGCATATAGCTTTAGAATTACATAGTTGAGAGATCCTTCTGTTCACTGTACCCGTATTATGTTTACAACAAAAATTACTTCCCTTTTATCTTGATCAGTCCCTTCAGCATATCAAAACTATTCCCGTCTGGCTGGAGATCAATGTACTGACTTCCCTGTGCACTGCTCAGAGGCACAGTTCGCAGGAGCCCAAAGTCGGTAGTGATGCTCTCGATGCGCACGGTAGTATGCGGCGTTGTCGTAGTGAGAGTGACAATCTGGTTTCTGCGTGATCGAAAGCGTGACTCATCTGCATATATACACGTGAAGAATAACACGTACGAATGCACCCAGTCAGACACGTAGCGGTCCAAAAAGGGTTCAAATCCCAATTCTTCATTTTCGAGGAACGACGACCATATACGCTCGAAAGCAGCGAGAATCGCTGCGGTGATACGTTCCACGCGAAGATTAGACGGCTCTGGTCTATCGTGATTTGTGAGGGCCTCGAGCTGTGCGAGAGAAGCGACGGGAGGTTCGTTCAGAATGTTCAGCCCACATCCTTGAACGTAACGACGTCACAAATGCACTGATATCACGACGACCAAGTATCCTTACCAATGACAATGTCCACCATACCTCCCCCAAAATTCAGATTCACGAGTATGCCCCCGATTTTCTTCAGTTCTGATTTCTTCCAAGTATCCTGTGATGGAAACTCGGCGTATATGTCGTTGGGCCATTTGAGCTTGATTCTGTCAGCCCATTTTCTAGATGGATCGATGGCGCGGCAGGCATCGGTTACTGCGATTGCAAAGAGGTACTGGATAAAAACCAGGTTGGATGTTCGGATGGAACGATCTGGGGATGCGGCTGTGAATGGTGTACATGAAACTTCAGCGGACGGCAGTCTCTCTATCAGATGCTTACGTGAGGCAGGGTCTTTGAGGGGTACACGGAGAGTGGGGGACACGAGCATACATCCGGCAGGCGAGATCCACGCATTAGCGCCCCGACCCCGACCCGCAGTCTGCTTCGATGCAAAGGACACGATGGGTGCTGGGAGTGCACGGAGGAATTTTGGGTTCCTTGAGATAAGCGAGTCAGACACGGTCAAAGATCGAGCCCCCCACTCACTTGTGGAGCATGCTTTGCGTGCTAGTGACCACTTCGCCGTACAGAAGTGCATCTCCCATTCTCCAGGTGCTCTCGCGGTTGCTTTCCTCCTTATCACGGAATTCATCTAGAGCAGAAAAGAACACGGAGGGAGAGAAGAGAGGTGTGTGAAGCTGTTCTTGCTCGGGCGTAAGCGGATTCTTTGGGAGAAGGATGTCTTTGTCTTTCTCCTCACAGGTTCGCTCAGGGTGAGATTCACCGAGGACATGGAAGTGGAACGAGTCGGCTTCGTCTGAAAAGACCATCTCCTGCGAGGGCTGAGGGGATACATTTCTGCCGCCCTCCTCGAGTGTGAGAGACGACAATGCCCGCTCAGGAAAAAGGGACTGCAGTACCCTCTCTTGCACCTTCCAGTTCTGTGGATGTGCTAAGAGGAGTTGTGGAAGAATGTGACTGGATGGCTGTTCTTCTGTTGAATGGGTGCCGAATTGCAAACCAAGAGCTACCAGAGTAGCACGGAGCAGCGTCTCGTGCAGCGAGGGGCATGACCAAACGGCGATGCGACCACCTTGGGACAACACACCCGCGGGCGAGTCATCGCTGGTAAAGCGTGCAAGGACCTTTACCCTGTCCGCGTCGACATCCAGGGTTGCTGAATGCATTCGTGGGACTGGGATCTGTGCACCATCGAACTGAACGGACTCCTGGGTGGGCGTCTGAGTGCAGAAGTCGATGCAGAGAGATGTGCCATGTCCATCGGAAATGCGCAGGAGAGTGTCATCGATTCCCAGCGACCGTTTCACACCTGCGCCCAAAGCCAGCACTCTTCCTCCAAGCTCGACATACTTGCGTATGGCTGTATGGTCTGGAGGTGGGCCGACGAGGACGAGGAGTGCACAGGTGGAGTGCCAGGGATACGCTGGGGACGCTGCGAGCGCGGATGTGGACAGGATCTGTGGGAGGTAGTGTGGGTCGACGAGGGTGGTCAGCGACTCGATGAGCGGACTGGCGGGATAGAGGAGGATGTCCATGACGAGGACATCGTCATGGGGGCTATCTTATCTCTGTCTGCTCCCCGTCTGCCGTGATGTGCTCCTCGTCGTCCCCTGCTGTCGAGCCGTCGTAGCACAATGGTAGTGCGTTGCCTTCCTAAGGCAAAGGTTGTGGGTTCGAGCCCCATCGGCGGTAGTTGGAAAAACAAACCACGGCTCGCTTTTTTGTCCCCAACACACGCATCCACCCCACTACTAAAGCTCGCGTTCCCCACCAAAACCATCGTTTTTTTCTCCCATCGACCATGTCTGACACACGCACGCACGCACCCTTTCTCAAGCTCCATCTTCCGTCTCCAGAAGAATACAGAAACAGAAAGGTCGCGCTGATCAGTGGTGGGTCTCGTGTGCATCTGCACATCATCGTATTGCTCACACTCGTTGCAGGAATCACCGGACAAGATGGATCTTATTTGTGAGCAACACCCCGGCGTGCGACGGCCACTTACCTCGTCCATCCAGAGCGGAACTTCTCCTCGAAAAAGGATACGAGGTCCATGGTATCATCCGTCGTTCATCCAGCTTCAACACGAACCGCGTGCAGCATCTCTACGCGGATCAGCACGAACGTGAGTCTAGCAGTGTGTGCCTTTATCGCGTCTCATCGCGACCGTCGGTCACCAGGCCCAAACAAGTTCAAGCTGCACTACGGCGACCTCTCAGATAGCACCAATCTCGTCTACATCCTCGCTCAAGTCCTCCCCACCGAGATATACAACCTGGGTGCACAATCGCATGTCAAGGTCTCATTCGAAATGGCAGAATACACCGCAGACGTAGACGGACTCGGCACTCTGCGCCTTCTAGATGCCATCCGCACAGTCGGACTCGAGAAACACGTCCGCTTTTATCAGGCATCGACATCCGAGCTATACGGAAAGGTCGTCGAGACTCCACAGAGCGAGACAACCCCCTTCTACCCACGCAGTCCCTACGGCGTTGCCAAGTTGTATGCATACTGGATCACAGTCAACTACCGCGAAGCGTACGGCATGTATGCCTGCAATGGCATCCTTTTCAATCACGAGAGTCCACGACGCGGTAGAACATTCGTCACTAGGAAAATCAGCAGGGCAGTTGCGGATATCTCCCTGGGGAAACAGCACTGCTTGTATCTGGGTAATCTGGATGCTCAGCGTGACTGGGGACACGGTATGCTCTCACATGCCAGATCTGTCAATACAGCTCGTCCATATCATTCACAGCCAAGGACTACGTCGAGGGCATGTGGAGGATGATGCAACAGCCCACACCCGAAGATTTTGTCCTTGCCACCGGTGAAACACACCCCGTCCGCGAATATGTCGAAAAGGCGTTTGGTGTCCTTGGAGTCACCATCAAGTGCGTGACTGTGTTCTTTGTCTTGATCTTGATCTTTACTTCACTTCCAGATGGCGTGGGTCTGGTGTGAATGAGGAAGGCTACAACGCACAGACAGGCACGACTGTTGTCAGGGTCGATCCCCAATACTTCCGGCCTGCTGAAGTCGAGTACGTACATCCATATTGCCATATGTTATTTGACTAATATCTGCCAGCCTCTTGCTCGGCAATCCCACCAAGGCAGAGCGCATGCTGGGATGGAAGCGCAAGGTGGACTTTGATTCGCTCGTCGAAGAGATGGTCTTGGCCGATCTCAACGCTTCCAAGAGCCTTGTCGAGGATCAGAACTAAGCAGAGACGTAGACTTGGACTTCAGACTATCGGGACACTTTTCTTGACGTTGTGCTCTGTACCATTCACAAGAACCCTGTTTGTTTGTTTTTTTTGAAAATTCGACGGATTGAAACATCTCTATCAACCCTCTAATATACAATTCCATAGTCCTTGCTACAATGTTTGTCCATTCGGTCAGTGAGAAGTCTGCCCGGTCCTGGCGTTGGCATAGTTATCAAGGAACCAAGCGACAGTCTCGTCTAGGGCTGGTAAAGATGTCAGGGACTGTAGATAATAGCCTCGTCCCAAACACCAACCTTTTTCAAACGGCGTGAATTTGAATTCCCCGATCAGCTTCATGAGCTTCGCATTCGACGCAGGCTTGCGGTCCTGTCCGTTGTCGTTGACTTCGTTTTCGAACTAGCCAGAGATCAGTCGTGCGAGCGTTGACTGCCGACGAACAAATGTATACCTGCGCACCAGCATCATACCCGAGGGCCTTGGTGATCGAATTGGCAACGGTGCGAATGCTGATCTCGTCGTGCTCGTCCACTGCAATGAGTTAAATGATCGATGAGTCGTGTGTCAGATAGGGTGGTGGTGGACGTGCCAGATAGGATGACAGGTTCTACGCTGTCGTATTCACGCAACTGCCAAATGAAGAGCCTGGCTAGATCTCGCGAGTAGATGAACTGCCTCAGAGGAGATCCATCGCCCATCACCTTGAATGGGGTGCCATTCTCTGCGATAAGGTGTCAGGACGGTGCCTATCACGAGCGTGGATGGGGGTTCTCAACTCTTTGCGAGATAGCACTTGTGGATGAGAGCGGGGATGACATGGGCGTGTTTCAGATCGCTGAGGAACAAGACGCGTGATTAGCTTATCGCACGGGGAAGATGAGACTGACAAGTTATCGTGCGGCCCAAATACGTTTGTCGGAATGGCAGATGTAAAGTTGCAGCCGAACTCCTCCTTGTAAGCGCTGGGTGGTTGAAGTGAGCCGAGATAGCACGCGACATGAGGCCTATCTGATCGACTGACCGGTTCTGCACGTCGACCATGCGTTTGGCGTAGGCATAGCCAAAGTTGCTGTCGTGTGGGGGGCCGAGGTGGACCTTTTCCTCTGTCAGGGGGTAGTCGATCTTGTCGGGGAACACGCAGGTCGAGAGACAGGAGATGACCTTCTCCGTCTTGGTGATGCGTGCGGTGTGGAGGACATTGTCGTTGATCAGAGAATTATCTCGGAGGAACGTAGCCTGTAGCACGTCATTGGTGATCGCTGACGCGATAGTGGAAATACTGACCTTGCGTTCTCGGTTGGCAAAGAGCCCCCCAACTGGCTATGATTTCAGTACAACACGGCCCGGGCGAAATCACCACGTACCGAGAGCAGCCAGGTGAATGACGTGGGTTGGCTTGTGTTTCTCGAAAAGATCGAGAGTCTGCTTTGCATCCCTGTGGTGTATATCGGTGAGATCAGACCACTGCAGGCATATGAGTCTACCTCATATCAGCATCGCGTGAACCTGCGAATATCCACTGTTCCCCTGGTCGTCGTCCAAACCGCGAGCCCTCTGGCTCGGTCTCGATGACATGTTGGATGGCTTTTCCAACGAGACCAGTTCCACCAGTGACGAGGATGACAGTAGACATGGCAGGCGCCTGAATTCACACGGTGATTCTTGTCTCTCTTCTCTCCTAACCATGGACAGACAGCAGATCGCACTCGACGTCTACAACCTCGCCGACTCACTCGACAGCCTTGCGCAACTCGTAAAAAAGTCACTTGGCGTCATCGAGCAGTGTCTGGAAACATATGGGTGAGATCTACTGTGGGACATATCATGCGGTTGACCAACACCGCGCAGCGCAGACCGGATATCACTCAGCTTCAACGGAGGAAAGGACTGTGAGTGCGACTCGCACACCCGTGAGCCAGTTCTGACCTCCCCACAGGCACCGTCCTCCTCCATCTCTACACCGCCGTACTAGCCCGCCATTATCCACAGATCCGGTCTATCACAGCCGTATACATCCCTGTTCCGTCCCCCTTTCCCGATCTCGAGCTCTTCCTCGTACAAGCAACCAAATTATATGGCCTCGACCTCTTCACATGCGTCCCCTCCTCTGACGTCTCCTTCCCCGTCGAGAGCGTCACCCCCGGAATAGCCACTCCCATCACACCGGCTTCCGACGGAGGTCTCCCCACCTACAACCTCTTCTCTCATCCCGTCGGAAAAGCTCGGGGAGGGGAGGGAATGCGACGCGCACTGGAGTTCTACAAATCGCGTTTTCCACAGATTGACGCTATTCTGATCGGGACGCGACGGACAGATCCCCATGGAGGTGAGTCACTAACATCCAAAGGGCCGCGTCATGAATGCACCCCCGGGCAATTGTTTATTTATCTTGTCACACTCTTTTTCTTTTGCAGCCACGCTTTCATACCGGAATATGTGCGATGCCGGATGGCCGGCGTTCGAGCGCATCAATCCCATCATCGACTGGTCCTATTCTGACGTGTGGAAATTCCTTAAGAAGCTGCAAGTACCTTACTGCGCACTGTATGACCAAGGGTATGTAATGGTTCCCCTCAATCCACAGAGGACATCTGTCTGATGGGCAGGGTAGATACACGTCTCTGGGGTCGACGTTCAACACATTCCCAAACCCTGCATTACGCGTCCCCTGCCCTCCCGACTCAGTGCACTCCTTCCCCACCTCCCTTATCGTCCTCGCCGACAATCCCAGCGCAACATGCATAGCCGAGAAACTGCCCGCCCCACCCCGAATATCGCACACCTTCGGACCGCTCACTGTCATTGCAAATAACCCAGAGCGCACCTGTACCGCTGAGAATAGCTCAGACGACGGCCCGCACTGCCTCCGCGTGGTCGCCGACGATCCGAGCACGACCTGCCGCGCCGAGTGTGCACCCGCACTACCGTCCACGGGGGGCGAAAGTTGGCGGACTGGGACGTTCCGATATAGACCGGCGTATGAGCTGGCGGACGGGAGTCTTGAGCGCGCCGGGAGACTGTCGGGCACGTCGGTGTTGGCGGACTCGGCGGTACCCTAGTTTTTGCATGCGTCTGTAGTATGTATGTACATATATTCGGGTTCGGACGGAGTCGTGTGGTATCTTTGTATCCCTGGTGTACCTGGACTGCACAAATAATACTTGATTAGATCAGTGTTGATTAACGTGACTGGCAAGCGCATGTAGCAAGTGTTGTCCCGCTTAACCGCCAGTCTCCTGCAGTACCTGGACCAAGCAGAGGAGTCAGTATTTGCGAGAAGGATCGGCCGTCACACGAACAGCGGTTTCCTGATCCTGACTCGCGCTCGGCGCTTGCAGAACGATCTGGGCGAAGTCGAACGTGCTGTTGTGGACAAAACTTTCCGAGTGTATATTTGGCAGGTCACAACTTCCTACATGTTCATCGATGTCCCCGATGGAGATCCTCACACCTATCACGATGTCCTGGAATCCTTCCTATACGTTTTGATGCTCTCCTTCTCACGTGCAGGACCACTTTCCAAGGCCGAGAGCAACTTTGGATCGACGAGGGTTCACCCCGTCCGTTTAGATCAAGTCAGTTTCCATGTTGGACGGACGACTCGCAATGTGATAATTGGGCACAAAGAGACTTACATGCTGGGACGTTCAGTTTGCTTGACGACAAATGGTCTAAAAGTGACTCACTGATAGATGTTCATCCGCATTCTTGAGAAATGTACAAGGACGATGGAGCCAGGTGGTTGAATTGCCCATTTGATTGATCCAGGTAGTCCATAGAGAACCAGGTTAGCCCATCTGTTGGAGCATTTAGCATATCATCGTGCCAACCTATGTGAGAGTTTGAAATGTGTTGAGCGAATACCGACATATCCAAAGGAGGCAATTCTCATCTCTCTATCGTCTCAAGTCCGCCGTTGTTGCAAGCTGCTGAGATGGCCTCTCTCATCGCGATCCTCGACTTGAAAGGCAAACCACTGATCCAGCGTTCATACAGAGACGACGTACCGCCGTCGTATGTCGAGCGTTTCCTTCCTTTGGTGCTTGACATCGAAGAGGAGGGCCAGCAAGTCACGCCCTGTTTCTCAAGTCAGGGGATCAACTACATGCATATCAGACATTCTAACCTATATCGTGAGCATTACATCCTGCGACAGACCGTACGCTACTCGACTGATTGTCTTCGCTCACTGAAACCAATCGCCATGTCAAGTCCTCGCGCTCTCGAAACAAAATAGCAACGCAGCCGAGATCATCACCTTTTTACACCGACTCACTCAGGTACTCGTCGAATACTTCAAGGAACTCGAGGAAGAATCAATACGAGATAACTTTGTTATCATATATGAACTCATGGACGAGATGATGGACTTTGGGTATCCCCAGACTACGGAGAGCAAGATCTTACAGGAGTGAGTCCCAAACGAACAACCCCTTCTTTTCCTTGTTCCCTTTGGTCACACTGTTGCCTGCATCAGTGGCACGGATCATATGAACTTACCGTCGGAATGTTAGATATATCACACAAGAATCGCATAAACTCGAAGTACAAGCGCGCCCTCCTATGGCAGTTACGAATGCTGTATCTTGGAGAACGGAAGGTATTCGGTATAGGAAAAACGAGGTCTTCCTTGATGTTATCGAGAGCGTGAACCTTCTCGTAAGCTGCACTTCCTCCATGTGGTATGGGTCATTAATATCTGTACACGTGCACAGGTAAATTCCAACGGAAATGTTGTCCGTTCAGAGATACTGGGCGCAGTAAAGATGAAATGCTACTTATCGGGCATGCCAGAACTACGGTTGGGTCTCAACGACAAGGTCATGTTCGAGACCACGGGCCGCAGTACGTTTTGATATGTGCCCCCGATACTTGACACCTCACTATCCGTGTGTACGTACCTCAGCTGCGCGCGGCAAGTCCATCGAGATGGAGGACGTCAAGTTCCATCAATGCGTCCGCCTCAGTCGCTTCGAAAACGACCGTACAATCTCTTTCATTCCGCCGGACGGAGAATTTGAGTTGATGTCCTACCGACTTTCGACACCCGTGAAGCCTCTGATATGGGTCGAAGCGGCTGTTGAAAGCCATCGTGGTTCCCGTGTCGAGTACGTCGTCAAGTGCAAGGCACAATTTAAGCGACGCAGTACTGCAAACAACGTTGAGATATGGGTGCCTGTCCCAGACGATGCGGATAGCCCCAAGTTCAGAGTAAGGCAGGCAGCAGGTCAGTCATTGGAGGCTAACTCTGTGGTCCTGTAGGCATCGACAGGTAGCGTACAGTATGCGCCGGACAAGTCCGCGTTTGTGTGGAAGATTAAACAACTCGGGGGCGGACGCGAATATCTCATGCGAGCTCATTTTGGGCTACCCAGCGTCAAAAGTGGTGCGTATGATAAAGCCCTTGGCCCATATCGCAACTTATATCTATCTAGACCTGGAGGTACCTACGCGACCCCCACTTACAGTGAAGTTTGAGATCCCATACTTCACTGTATCTGGCATCCAAGTACGCTACCTGAAAATCGTGGAGAAGTCCGGGTATCAAGCATTGCCCTGGGTGCGCTACATTACACAGAACGGCGACGACTATAGGTGGGTATCATTATTATTGCGGTTTCACTGCCCCCTGTGCTACATTTGGTTACTTTCCCTGGTCATCGATGCTAAATTGCAATCCCAGTCTCCGTACAGCAGTCGAAAAAGGTAACGCACCACCCGTCATGCCGACGTGAGATGTAGCCTTTGATGGCTTTCGAGGCGGGATGGATGGACATGTACGGGCATAATGTCCAGCAGATCCAAAAGGGATGTATTGTGATGATTGATATGCAGGTTGGTCTGCTAATACCTAAAGAATCCTACTCCCTGGTGTCATATTATTCCCTCCCGTAGCATATACAGTTCCAAAGTGGTTAGCGGCATGTGTGAACAGATCCCTAGTGAAACTAAGTATATGATCAATCTTGTAACTCGGGCGCCATAAACTTCGTCTCAGTAGACATACGTATGGTATCCGGCCCATGCTTGTTTTTCACCGAATGGACAAAATACCCCTGCCTGTAGACATTTCTTCCTTTGCCTTTGTTTTTTTCTTCACCTCTTTTGCTTCCCAGATGCGCCAAAACTTGAGGTTCTCATCTCCTGCGCCAGTAACAAGCACCTCTCCATTTGGCGACAAAGCGGAGAAGAGAACACGAGCATCATGCGCGTCCCTAACCTCAAAGATCTTTGCACTTGGTGCAACCCCTGCAGTAGCATTCCCGCTTCCCGCTCGCGATCCAGATGAACCAGACGGTGGAGGATATGCCCAGCCAGCAACCCCATTCCCCGGGAATCCATGAGTGCTCACGAGTTCCTTCCGGTCACGGGCCCAGTGCACGCCCGTCACTTGAGCACCTGTCTGGTACGTGTGCAGCCGTGCACCAGTCGTTATATTCCAAACATGGATGCAAGTATCAGACGTCCCACCACCTGACGCAAGGAGTGGTGCCCAAGGTGCGAAGGCAAGAGCCTATCAAGATGGGTGGGTAACAAATACAGCGGCGGAGATATATGCGCACCTTGACTGCTGCAGTATGGTTTCGTTTTGTCCACTTTGGCGCCCCTCTTGAAGTGCTGCTAACGTCTCCACCACGTCCATCCCAGAGATTTACAACATTATCGTTTCCGCCACTTGCTAAGACTTCCCCACCAGAACTCCATCGAAGGCCACACACCTCACCTGCGTGACCCTCTAGGGTTGCGACGAGATGTCGAGGAACACGCACATCGTGGTGGTGAATCGTACCTGATGAGTGACCTGATGTAAGGACATGAGCGCACCAGGAGAGTGATGCGCACTGTCCATTTGTATCCACAGCGGGCTGCATGGTACGGAGGCGCTGACTCGTACCGGAATCCCAAAGTTCAATAGCCCCCGTTCCGAGACCGACACCGAGGTAGGCGCCATCATTGGAAAAGTCCACGGAGGCGACATATGTACCTTGGGGGGCATCGCCGAGATGTGCGACGACACCCGTATCGGCACTCCATAGATATGTGCTTTCGCCGAGGGCGACACCGACAGTGTTGAGCGCACTCCATGTGACCAAGTTGAGGTAGAAGTCATCAACCATGCCAGGAGCATCTAGTACGCGTTCAGGTGTGGTGGGGATCTTGCGACTCTTATCCTTGAACGTTCCATTTGAGCTAGGGAGGTCCGCCCGGGCGTACAGAGGACGCGCAAGGGTCCGCTGGGTTGTAAGAAAGGTCCCACTGCTGGCGACTGGAGGAGGTTCGTGATAGGCAAGGACACGACGATTGAGTGGCACACCCGTCGCATTTGCAAGACGGGCTGTGTGACCTGGAGAAGATGATGCGGTGGAAGCGAGAGTTGCGGTAGCAGTGGAGGATAAGGATGCAGTAACAACATCATCCTCACGGGTAGTGATAAAACGGTCTCCATGAGAAGAAGAGTGCGAGATAGTGCGCTCACGAGTAGATGGTGTAGACCTAGAACGTTTGAGTTCTGGACGTGCGTTCTGGTTTACTTTGGTGGGATGGTAATCGTGGGAGACGACCTCGAGGCGAGACTCAACTCCACCTTTGCGGATAACACCGCCATGAGTAAGACCGCTCGAAGATGATACGGCTGTGCCAGATGTGGTGCGCTTGACGGGTGAGGATGGTCGTGAACGTGCGAGGAATGGATTAGAAAGGTCAGCAGGATGAGATAGGCCAGAGTGCTGCTTTCTGGGCGAAAGCGAGATAGCATTGAAGGAGGATATGAGAGACGGTGTGAGCGGTGTCTTTGCATCGCTGCGTGAACGAAATCGGGAGGGTGTTTTGGGATTGCTCGCCATCTTGGACAGCAACAAAGATACAGTAGGAAGTAAAAAACCAGGCAGCGCGTGTTTGTCACGTGTAAAAATTCAACATCTCACGTGGATCTACACGTGATCACTAAATTAATCAACGCAATGACGACGACAACGACCAGCACGGCGACGGACGACGACGATGACCCTCCCCCCCCACTGCGACGACCCGCACCCCACAATGCCCCGGCCCCACCAACGGACGACCCGCACCGCCTCAAGATACAATCAGACTCATTGTCTTGGTGTAATCAATCTTGGAGCAACTTACTTGGTAGCTTAGCACTACGTAGTGACTTAGAACCTCGACCTATTTATGACTACATATACTACACCCAAAAAACGCGCAGGGGGGTCACCGAGAAAAAAGTCGCGCTGTTTGGTACAGATTGGCAACGTCAGACGACTGCAAGGATTTCGGAGGCAGCTACTCACACATGGGAAATTTCAATATTTTGACCACAGTAAAATATAATTCAGAAGACAATTGTAAAATATTATATTCTGATAAAGCATTGTCTGCTTTGTATAAGTTTTTATTTCGAGGTGTGTCAGAAG